>Ga0209717_1000005_pt1 | contig 359120 bp, 300 predicted proteins | sample AD_UKC048_MetaG_FD_184418 | JGI IMG/M metagenome (GOLD analysis project Ga0209717, IMG submission 184418) | Active sludge microbial communities of municipal wastewater-treating anaerobic digesters from USA - AD_UKC048_MetaG (SPAdes) (version 2) | ecosystem: Engineered > Bioreactor > Anaerobic... | reverse complement strand
CAATAAAGGAAACCATGCTCAACTTAAGCGCGTTCAACCACAACCATCACGCCTCCAGGGTGAAAATGGTGGCAAAATTTATTCGACGTGGAATCCGGGTAATATGCGCTCGTGCCTTTATATGGATCCGATGGTAAAATCATGTTTTGACTTTTGTTCTCTTAGCAGACGCATTGGTTTCCTGCGAAGTCTGTTTGGTTTCAGGACAGAAAGCAACAGGATCTTCACTCAAGATACCTGTTGTATTGTTGTCTGCGTATGGTGATGAAAAAGATGAAAGTAAAAAAAATCTTTTCAACGATTCTCTTAGGTTTTCTGGCTGCCCTCTTGGGTGGGCTGGCTGCTGCATTCCTCGCCGGTTTTTTACATATTATAGAATGGGGGCAGCACCTGGTATGGGATGTCATCGCTTCTTCGTTTTCCTTAAAAGCATTAGCAATTTGCACCATAGGCGGTCTGTTGGTGGGTCTCTGTCAGCGGTACCTGGGAGATCATCCTAAATCCATGATGGAAGCCGTGGCCGAGGTCCAGAAGACTGGGCGGTTGGATTACACCCATTTACCCAACGGACTGGTATCTGTGTCATGCTCTTTGATCTTTGGTGCCAGCCTTGGCCCGGAAGCCGCGATTGTGAACATATTCCTCGGTCTGTATACCTGGATCAAGGACTTCCTTGCCCGACTGCGCACCCGGCTCCACCTTGATCGCAAAGCCCTTTCAACGAGTCTCATGAGGCGCTGGCTGCAAAACTGGCCTACCTCGCTTGCGCTGATCGTGATCACCGTCGTATCGATACTGTTTTTAAGCAAGATATATAGCGGCGAGCTGCTCCGACCACATGAACCCTTCCAATGGGTTGATCTGCTCTGGAGCATTCCGCTGGGAATCCTTGGCGCGTTTGAAGGTGTCTTGTTCTTAGCCATGCAAAAATGGATGAGGAGGTGGTTTAAACCCATCCAACGCCGACACCTCCTGCAGGGTATCCTGGGTGGATTCACATTGGGCGTGATGGCGCTCACGCTGCCGGCGATGCTCTTCTCGGGGCAGCACCAGATCCAGGAAATATACGAACAGGCTGCCAAGTTGGGATTCTGGGTGCTGTTCCTGATCGCCTTTGGGCGGATCTTTTTAGTCAACCTCCTGCTGGTCTGTGGCTGGAAAGGGGGACCCTTTTTGCCCATCATGCTCAGCAGCGCCGCCCTGGGACTTTCGGTCACGATACTGTTTCCAGCAGTCCCAGCGAGCGCGGCTATTTTGGCAACAATGGCTGCCCTGGTCACCATTGTGTTACCCAAGCCATTCATCGTGCTGATTTTAATGGCTATCCTGTTCCCTATCCAATACATCGGTATCTCTGCTGTGGGGGTTGAAATGGCAATGCTTGGTCGCTGGGCATGGAAGTCACTTGCCGCCAAGAATGTAACCGGGACAATCCTTTCTGCCGATCAACAGACAAGTCATAAGGCGGCGCACCAATAGACACCAGCGCCCGCTGGAATACGCGCACACGATACGAACGACTCTCAGAGATGTAATTTTCTAACTCTATACAAAAATAGGGCTGCATAGCTTTGGCTGGCGCAATGAGGAAGGTAGTGACTCGAGTCAACAACAATAACAGGGAAGATTATTGAAGGATTGTATAGGATCACAGCAATTCAGATTGAGTTTGGATTATATCAACCTGTGTATCGGTATCATCTCCGGTTTCGTTTCGATTGGAATGATCATTTTTGCCTGGCGGCGCCGATATACAATGGGCGCCATTCTCTTGATCTGTCTATCGGCTGCATCCTTGCTCTGGTCGGTGGCCTATATCTTTGAGATCATCAGCTGGACGAATAGCGCCAAATCCACTGCCGAAATCTTCCAATACCTGGCCATCTCCTTTTTCCCCATCATCTACTTTAGTTTCGTCAGGCTCTACTCATCCTGGAAAACACGCGTCAAACCTTTCGTTTGGGTGCTGCTCTTTATTCATCCGCTTCTTTCACAGGCAATCGTCTGGACGAATTCACTGCACCATTGGTTCACGGTCGAATCCTACATTAACTACCCTGTGCAAGGCTTCCCGGGTTTGCATATCAATGAATACGGTTGGTATTTTTGGTTCTTCTCAATTTACATCCTGTCATTCCTGTTCTTCGATCTGATCATGATCATGATCGCTTTCTTCCGCACACCTTTATGGGCACGCGGGAAACTGCTTTACATCACCTTGGGTATGGCACTTCCATGGATGACCAGTCTGATCACTCTGCCTCAACTGATCACCAGGGGTGTTGATTATTACTTCCTGATCTCGGTGGTGATTTCCATGCTGCTCATCGGGTTGGGACTTTTACGTGTGCAGATCACCGACCTGCTGCCCATCGCCCGTAAGACTCTTCTCGACCAATTGAGCGACGCGGTCATGGTGCTGGACACAGAAGGCAGGATCATTGAGTATAACAATACTGCAAAGAAATACTTCACTGACCTTTCACCTGGATTCATAGGCAGGATGATCAATTCATTCATGCCGCAGTTCCCGGTGCGGGAATTCAATCCAGAGCTCTCTTTCCCCGATGATATCGAAGTCGCCGTAGGCCAGCGCGGAAAAGTCAATTCACTCGAGGCGCGTATCTCACAATTGCTCGATGAAGATCACATGCTCGCTGGCTGGCTGGTCACATTCCACGATATCACCCGCCGCAAACATGAGGAAGAACGCCTGTTGAAGGCAGAAGGGCAGACCAAGGAAGCGCTGAAGAACGTGCAGCGCCATTCGGCGGAACTTTCATTGCTGCGTCAGGTGAATGAGCAGTTGAATGAAGCCACATCGTTGCGACAGGCATTGATACCCACCCTGCGCAGCATCCTGGAGATCACCCGCGGTTCGATGATCTGTGCCATGCTTCTCGAAGCTGACGGCGAGAGCCACCGCACAATTCAATACATGGTGAACGAGAAAGAAGGCCCTCTCGTTTTCAGAGATCCCAGGCCAAATACCAGCCAATGCCTCAAGGATCTGGTAGACGGCGAACTGGATAAACCATCTCACTATAATGCCTGCAACTGCAGCATGGAGATTGGTGTTGATACTGACGCTGTTGGATCGCATATAGCCTTCCCACTTCGTTCTGCCAATTCGCCGCTCGGGCTTATCAATGTTGCTCTCGAGCAGGAAAAGCAAATAGATGATGACTCCATCCATCTGATCGAAACCATTTGCGATTCACTCAGTGTGGCTGTGGAACGTGTGCGCCTCTTCAAAGTTGAATATGATCAGCGTCGTCTTGCAGAGACCATGCAGGAAATCGGCACAACCCTTACCGCATCATTGGACCTTAACGAGGTTCTTGATCTGCTCCTGGAACAGATAAACAGGCTGGTTCCCTATGATGCGGGTAACATCATGTTTCTGGACGAAGGAATTGCCACCATTGCCCGCTCAAGGGGGTATGAGTTCCTGGGGAAGAAGACACTTGATGCGATTACCAATCTCACATTTCCCATCAAAACCACAGCCAATCTGCGTACCATCGTCGAAACCAAGCGCCCTCTCTACATTTCAGATATCCGCACTGATCCCGATTGGATCGAGACAGCGGGTTCGGCATACTTCCACAGCTGGATCGGCGCGCCGGTCATCATCAAGGACAAGGTGGTGGCCATCTTCTCGCTTGATAAAAAGGAAGTGAAATTCTACAACCAGACCCATGCCGATCACCTGGCAGCGCTGAGTTCCAATGCGGCGCTGGCGATTGAAAATGCGCGCCTGTATGAAGCCGGCATGAAACGCATCAGCGAACTGGAAAGCCTGCAGGCAACCCTCACGGACATCACCTCAGAGCTGGACCTCACCAACCTGCTTGAGCAAATCACAAAACGAGCAGTGGACCTGCTGGACGCCTCGGGAGGTATTCTGGGATTGTATGAAAAAGCCACCCGGGATATGAAGATCATCGTAGGCATCAACACCGGTACTGAATTGATCGGGGCCAGGATAGATATTAAGGATGAAATGATCGGGATTTTAAAGGGGGCGCGTAAACCTTTTGTGGTGCGTGATTATTCAACCTGGGAAGGACGGGTGGAAGGACTTGTGAAAGTGTTCCCGCACGCCCTGATGCAGGTTCCACTCATGCTGGGAGATGAGTTGCTTGGCGCGATCGTCATCAGTGATACGGATCCAAACCGGGCATTCAATGATGACGATGTACGTTTAATCTCACTGTTCGCGCAACAAGCTACCATTGCATTGACCAATGCCAGGTTGTACTCTGACGCCAAGCGCCGTGCCGACGAAGCTGAAACCATGCGCCAGGCCAGTGCCATCGTGGCCTCCTCTCTCGAACAGAAACAGGCACTGCGTCTTATTCTCGAGCAGCTTGCCCTGGTCATTCCATGCGACAGCGCTTCCATCCTTCTCCCCAGGGGGGACAAACTCGAGATCGTTGATGGCCGCGGGTTCACCCAATCTTCAGATATTATCGGGATGCGTGTGCCCATGGGTGATGACCAGCCTGGTTCTATTGTGTTCAGAAAGATGAAACCGGTTATCGTTGGGAATATGGATGAAGAGTTCCCGGCATTCAATAACATGGCCAAATTACCGATCAAATCCTGGATAGGCGTACCATTAATCTTCCAGAAGGAGGTCATCGGCTTGCTGGCCATCGATTCTCTCAAACCGAACGACTACACCGATGAGCATGCACGCCTGGCCCAGGCCTTTGCCGACCAGGTGGCCATTGCCCTCGAAAACGTCCGCCTGTACGAAGAGGCGGTGAAATCGGCCAGGCGGCTGGCGGGCATCTACAAGGTCAGTCAGCAGATCACCGCCAACCTCAAACCTGAGGAAGTCTACCGCGCTATTCATAAAGCCACCATCGAGTTGATGAATCCGGACGCGTTCATTCTCTCCCTTTACGATGAAGAGCAAAAACTCATCCACGACGTCTATTTTGTCGATCATGGTATTCCCCAGAAAGTTGTCTCACGCCCTTTGGGTCAGGGCTTCTCGGCGCGTATTCTTAAAGAGAAAAAGACCATCATGTACAACGACTTCAACATCAACCTGCTTTCAAGAACGAAAGCTGTGTTGGTGGGTGAAGAAAAAGACCCAACCGTGGTACGCTCGCTTATAATCGTTCCCTTGAAATTGGGGAAAAAGGTCAAAGGGGTGCTCTCGGCGCAAAGTTACCGGGCGGATGCCTATACCGAGGAAGACAAGGAAACCCTTGAACTGCTGGCGGCAACGGCTGTCATCGCGCTGGAAAACGCCCGCCTGTTCAGTGAGGTGCAGGAACTGGCTCTCACTGACTCACTTACGAAGATCTTCAACCGCCGCCGCTTCTTTGACCTGGCCGAGCAGGAGTTCGACCGCTCACGCCGCTACGATCGTCCCTTCTCAATCATCATGTTCGATATCGACCATTTCAAGAAGGTTAATGATACCTACGGCCACAGCGTGGGTGACGTGGTGCTGCAGCAAGTGGCCGAGATATGCAAAGGGGCTCTCCGCGACGTGGATATCATCGCGCGTTACGGCGGCGAGGAGTTCGTCATCCTCCTGCCCGAGACCACAGCTTCAGAGGCTCAATTGATGGCTGAACGTCTGCGTCAGTTGGTGGCACGCACAACAATGGATATCAACTCGATCAAGATCAACGTCACCCTGAGCTTTGGCGTGGTCGAGGTGGACAAGGACTGCAAGAATACAGAGGAACTCATAGATCGCTCCGACCAGGCGCAGTATCACTCCAAGAACTCCGGACGCAACTGCGTTTCGATCTGGACTCCCGAGATGCGCCTGCGCGATGAGAACAATGGTCAGAAGTACCATTTGCATCATTAACTGATTGGGGATTTGGAAAGCGAGGACTCGTATGAGTGTGTCCTCGCTTTTATTCGTACTGATGGCAAGTGTCATCAAATTGTTCTGGTTCTCGTGTGACTCTGCCGAATTGTTTACTCATTCCACCGTTTTTCTAAAGATGGTCTTCGCCCGTGTTGCCACAGCCCTGTAAACCGGGCAGCGATCATAAAACGCACTGAAAATCAGGATGCCGCCTACAACAAAAAGGACAATCGAGCGGTCAAGATACCAGCCGGCTACAACCGCGCCGAGACCAGCAATGACGCGCACTATTCGCCCGATGGGGGTTGGAGGGATAACAACGGGTTTTTTTCCTGCAAACGCTGCCTCAAAAAGTGATCGGAGAGCATCAGCCGGTTGTATGCCGGAACGGCGCATCACTTCTTTGCCGCCTGCATAAGCGACCACTGTGGGAATACCCATCACGCCGAGGTGATTCAATACATCCTGAGAATCGTCAGCGTTGATCTTGAGTACCCTCACTTTCCCGGCGAATTCAGCGCTGACCTGTTTTAACGCCGGCTCCATGGCTCGGCAGGGAGCGCACCACGGTGCCCAAAGGTCAACAATTATGGGGACCTTACTCATCTCGACCTGTTTGAGGAATTCTTTTTTATTCATTATGCCCTTTCATGCAGACCAGGGACGCGGATCGCGCCCCTGGTCTGTGGAGAAAAAGGATCGAGCAGTGCTCGTCATTAGTTGGTGCGGATCTTCAGCAGCGCGTAAAGCGGGCAGAAACCCACCACGCCGGTGATGATTGCGATGGCAGCCAAAACAACGAAGATGATACCCAGTGTACCGGTCACAACGTTGGTAAGGTAGAGAGCCAGTAGTACAACACCCAGCACAACACGGATAATGCGGTCAAGTTTCGATTCATTCACTTTCATCGTAAACCTCCAGGTTAATTATTCTTACCGTTTGTGCTGTTTGATGTTCAATATCAGAAAAAGTGACATCCCCTTCAAAGTGATGAATGATAGCCAGCTCGCGTGATAAAATGAAACATCAACCACAAAGGAGCGCACCATGGAACTCAAACCCATTTCCATCGATCAGTTTTCAACCAGGATCTTCGAGACCTGGGACAAGGGCTGGTTTCTGCTCACGGCGGGCAGCTTCGCTGAAAAGAAATTCAACTGCATGACCGTATCGTGGGGTATGATGGGTACGATGTGGAACAAGCCGATCGTGCAGGTGGTTGTGCGGCCTTCGCGCTACACCTTTGAGTTCATCGAGTCCGCGCCCGATTTCACCCTGTGCGCCTTCCCGGCGGAACAGCGCAAAGCGCTCTCGCTGCTGGGCTCCAAGTCCGGGCGCGACGGCGACAAGATCGCCGAAGCGGGCATCACCCCGGTGGCTGCCAGCCTGGTGAGCGCACCAGCTTTCGCCGAGGCCAGCCTCGTGCTCGAGTGCCGCAAGGTCTTCACGGATGAATACAAACCGGCGTCGTTCCTTGATCCCTCCATTGAGGGCAATTACGACGGCAGCAACTATCACCATGTGTATTACGGCGAGGTTCTCGCCATTAGCGGGTAGTTTCACAGTAGGGGCACGATATATCGTGCCCCTACAACTAATCCTTCAATTCCCCAATCTGAGATAATACCCAATCACGGTTTTCCCAGAGGGCACAGCCACCCCTGGATTCGCTTAACTTGTTCGCGTTCTCGCGGATGACGCGCATCAGCTCTGAGCCGAGGGCTTCCTTGAGGCTCATGCGCGAGAGGTCGGTATCCGAATAGGGCGCGAACGGACACGCCTCCAGGCGTCCATGCGGGTTGACATGGATAAAACCGCGCCCGCCGGCCAGGCAGCCGCCGTATTGCTCCTCATCCCCCGGCAGCGAGAGGAACAGGCCAGGCAGGCTGTCTTTGAGCCCCCTCATCCAGAAGGGCTCGCTGTGTTTCTGTTCGGACGTGAGCAGGAGGTCTTCCGTGTCCGGCTTGACCGGGACGTAATCCACAAAGATCGAGACCCGGCTGCCGAGGCTGTTGAGGTTCTGCTGAAAGCCAATGGTGGTGATGAGGTCATAGTTGCTGCGGGTGAGCGTGAGGGAGGTGCCGAAGAACAGGCCGCGTTGGCGCAGCAGGTCCATCTTCTGCTCCACCATGCGGTAGATACCGTTGCCGCGGCGCAGGTCGGTCTCCATCTGCTGACCTTCGAGGCTGAGCATGGGGATGAGATTGCGGGTGGACTCAAACTTCGCCAATGTCTCATCATTGATGAGCAGGCCATTGGTGAAGACGAGAAAGAGGATGCGCGGATGGCACTCAGCGAGCTCAAAGAAGACGGGGCGCAGCAGCGGCTCACCGCCGGCCACGAGGATGATGGAGATGCCCAGTTCTTCAGCTTCATCGCCAAGCTCGAAGAGGCGTGCATCAGTGATCTCGGTCTCGGGTTCGGGGTGGATGGTGCGGGCGTAGCAGCCGGCGCAGTTGAGGTTGCAGCGGTCGGTAATGCTCATGATCATGAGCGGAGGCACCTGCACGCCTTTTCTCTGCCACGAGGCGCGCCGCCATACCGCGCGCTGCTGGTTGACGCAGATACTCAACAGGAAACGGGTGGTGGCCGCGTCTGAGCGGGAGCGCCTGAGCGCGCCGCGGAAGAAACGCAGCAGGTTGCGGTCGAAACGGACGATGTAGTTGTTTGGCTTCATGCGCAGTCATCCCTGGGAAAAGGCTAATTTACATACGCAATACGGTTGTAATGGTTGCGGGGCGTTGCTTCGCGCGAGGTTGAAACGATAGTGATACAATACTCAGGCTGCCCGGCGGTCATACAGAAATTTGTGAACGAGGGACCGAATTTGGGGCAAAGGACTCATATCAAAGGTATCCATGAAGCGATGCAAAGTATGCAACAAACTGACCGATAACGGTGACAAGCGCTGCCCAAAATGCGGCTCCGCTTTTGAGTATGATCCAAAAGTCTCTCCATTTTCGGAAACCAAAATTGGCGTGGCGATCCTTGTACTTGCCCTGGTCGGGTTCTTCATCGTCAAGTCTTTGCCCGTGCCATTGCCGGATCCAGCGGAATGCTCCCGTACGAGTGTTTCGCGATTTGAAAGGATCGTGGCCAGATCTCACAACGAGGTCATGTACATCCTCGCTGAAAACTATATTTCATCCAAGAATCTGACCGAGATCATGTTGATGAAGCGGGCTGCCGAAGCCATGGCTGTGCCGGCGTGCCTGGAACCGGCCAAAGAAGATTACATCGAATATCTGAAAGCGCTCTATTACACGGCCGTGCCTTCAGCCTGGGATGCTTATGAGTACGCGGCCATGTACGCCGAAAGCGCAGCGGGCTACCTGGATGCGTTGCAGGCTGACCTGAAGGAAGTGAAAGCCTGCCTACCGGATTGCGAGTAAAGATAGAAACTTCACCCCCCTGCCCCTTTCCATGTTATTGAGAGGGGTTTTTGTTTGGTGGGTTCACCAATCGAACCCACCCTACGATACAACTAGTCACAAAGAATGATGATTATCGACAGGATTATGCTACAATTAATAAAGGGATTCCACATTTTTCATTTATCTGGGGTGGAATTGCTAGAGTAGAATAACTTACGTGGGATTAAGAGCGTACTAATTTACAGGTTTCCTTGTTATTGCTGAAATAAACTGGTTTGGGTTAAAGGCCTGCAGGACAGGATGGATATCTTCAAACCAAGCATTGCATGCCTGATCTGGCAACCTTGCATATCATCTTAACAAAGGAGAAACCATGAAAAAGCTTGCTCTGCTCGTTATCATTATTATTGTGGCACTGATGGCCACCGGTTGTTCCTCACCAACAACCGAACCAGCAGCAGAAAATGAGGTGGCCCTCCCCTTGGAGGGGATCACAACCACTGAGACTGAATCCCCTTCGGAAGAGATAGCAACCACTGAGCCCATCATGCATACCGACATCCCTGTAAATGCTGTGTTTACCAGGCAGACCTACGAGGAATGCAACACTTCCTACAGTTACAACAATAGCACGGTAAAGATCGCCTCACCTTGCGACAACTGGGACACAAACCTGATCGAACGCCCGGTCTCGGCCGACCTGAATACCTTTTATGGCTACCTGGATATCCTGTCCTCTCGTTTCGGGGCGGATGACCAGTGGTTTTTCGGCAGCATCGAGTTGAACGAAGCCAGCATTCCGGATGATGGGGTGGACGTGACCTACTTCCTCGAACTTGATGTGGACCAGGACGGCCGGGGAGACTACCTTGTTGCGGTGACGAACCTGGGTCTGGATGCAACCAATTGGACGGTGGAAGGGGTGCGAGTATGGGAGGACAGCGACGGTGACGTGGGCGGGCTGACTGCCGTCAGGCCAGATACCTCAACCGGCAATGGTTACGAAACCCTGCTGTTCGAAAGCGGTCGGGGGGGACGACCCAGACCTGGCATGGGCACGCCGCTTGCCAGAAACCCCCAACCAGATCCAGTTTGCCTTTAAGATTGGTATGCTGGAAGGTGCCAATTCGCTGATGTGGTGGGCAGGTGCATTACGCGGATCGTTTGATGCCGGGCAGTTCGATTTGGTGGACAACCAGGCCGCAGAAACGCTCTTCGAATATGACAACACCTGCGGTTGGGTCTTCGGTTGGGAGAAGAGCTACAACTTCAAGAAATGCTATGTGCCCGTTCCCCCTACTGCCACACCGGTTGTATCAACTGGAGCATGCCCGGTACCAAAACCACCGCCGCCATCCGCGGACCCCTGTTGGATATACATGACCAATGAATATGGCTATCATTGTGAATGGGTATGTTTCAACTAAAAATACCATTGTACTGACCCGATAACTCGCGATTTACACTGCCCGGGTATACCCGGGCAGTGTGGGTCTACTGGATGAAATTTCTGAAACTAGTGGTAAATGCCTGAATAAAGACACCCTGCATAAATACAGGGTGTCTTTTATTGATAAGATGATTAACTAAATGCTAATTGTTGTGTTTTCGTAGTAACACTTGTGATCTCTTAGGTGAATTCTTGAGCGCTTTTTCAATGGATAAAACCATTGTTAGCGTAGAGAGGAGAATTCATTTGGTGGATTCGCTTCGTGAACCCACCCTACGTGTTGCAATGATCTTTAATTACCATGTATTAATCGGATGCCTGAGTGAAAATGAAAAGAGATCATTTTCAAATATCTTTGCCACAATAGAACAAGTGTGAGCGGAATAATTGGCGGACAAAGTCAAACAAATAAGCTCAACATCATCGCCATTATTCAAATGTAGAGAAAACAAGCTCGTATCTGACAAATAGCTCATCACCTTTGAAAAACATTCGATACCAGTAAACGAGCATTCATAAGTCTCAAAACGATTGTCAGTATATGAGACTGGAATAGTATGAGTCGTACTTACCATTATTGATCCTTGCTTTCCTTTTTTATCCATTTTTTCTAAAATCCTGGTTTTTTTGCTTTCATAGTAAGCACACAAAGCAATTATTGCAATTACCCATTTTGCGGGTAGGTTGTTTGGTCTTTTCTGCTTGCTCCCCTCTTGACACGCGCGCGAATCGGCATATACTATCCATTAATTAGTAAACAGTAGAGTATTTAATCATGTCGGTCAGACACACCCTTCTCGGACTGCTCGCCAAAGAGCCGCGCTACGGATACGAACTGCGCGCGTCTTTCATGGCGCTTGCCGGCGGGGCGCAGAACTGGGAGGTGAAGCCGGCCCAGGTGTACACCACGCTCAACCGCTTGGTGGAAGCCGGGCTCATCACCCGTAGCGCGCCGGACGGCGGCGGGGACGAGAAGGTGGTCTACCAGATCGCACAGGCCGGGCAGGCCGAGCTGGAAAAGTGGTTGGGCGAAGGCTCGCTATCAGACCCGCAGCAGGACGCCTTCTTTCTCAAGCTGATGCTCTCGCTGGAGCTGCCCGAGGTGGACGCCATGCGCCTGATCCAAACACAGCGGGCAGCGCTCTACCAGGAGCTGCACCGCATCACCACATTGCGAGGCGAGCTGGACCCCCACCGCGAACTGGCGCGCATCCTGCTGATGGATAAGGCCGTGATGCACCTGGAGGCCGACCTGCGCTGGCTGGACATGATCGAAGCCCGACTGGACGAAGTGAAGAAACAACCGGTGCCCCGTCCCGAACTGCGTCCGCGTGGACGCCCGTCGGGGAAATAGTTGTCATCCAATATCTGTAAGGAGAGAAAAAATGGCAATGATCGAAGTGAAAGACCTCAGTAAAGTATACGGGCAGGGTTCGGCCGCGGTGACCGCCCTCAAGGACGTGAGCCTGTCCATTCAAAAAGGCCAGTTCGTGGCCGTGATGGGCCCCAGCGGCTGCGGCAAATCCACCCTGCTGCACCTTATCGGCGGGCTGGACCGGCCGAACAATGGTTCGGTGTCCATCGACGGCAAGGACATCTCGAAGATGGACGATACCAAGCTCACTGAAATGCGCCGCCGCCAGATGGGTTTCATCTTCCAGTTCTATAACCTGATCCCGGTGCTCTCGGCTGAAGAGAACGCCGCCCTGCCGCTCATCCTGGACGGCATGAAGCCAGAGCAGGCGCGCGTCAAAGCCCGCGAATGGCTCGACCGCAACCAGATGGGCGACCGCCTCACCCACCGCCCCGACCAGCTTTCGGGCGGGCAGCAGCAACGCGTAGCCATCTCGCGCGCGCTGGTGGCCGACCCCATCATCATCCTGGCCGATGAACCCACCGGCAACCTGGACTCGCGCGCCTCCGACGAGATCGCGGGCGTGCTGCGTAACATCGTCACCAAGTGGGGGCACACCGTGCTGATGGTGACGCACGACCCGCGTATTACCGCCTACGCCGACCGCATCATCTTCCTCAAGGACGGACAGATCGTGGACGACACCCTGCTTGACGGCGGTAAAGCCGAAAACGCGCGCCGCCTGAAGGAGAAAGTGGAGCAGCTATGAGAATCCAGTGGCTCCTGGCATCACGCTATCTCAAGGGGCGCATGCAGCGCTCTGTGCTGACCACGCTTTCGATCGTTCTGGGCGTGGCCATCCTCTTTGGTATGAACGGACTGCTGCCTCCGGTGATCGAATCCTTCAGGCACAGCGTTTACACCTCCGCCGGCACGGTGGATGTGACCATCTCGAGCGCCTCGAACAGCTCCTTTGACCAGGGCGTTCTGGATGAGGTGAGTTCAACCGAAGGCGTTTCGTACGCCAGCGGGTATCTCTCCAAGAACGTGGTCCTGCCAGCAAGTCTGGGAGGTACCTCCGGCAAGAGCGCCGGGGTCAGCTCCATTACCCTCACCGGCGTGGACGTGGAAGCAGCTCAAAGCACGCATGTGTACTCACTCGAATCGGGGCGCTTCCTCGAGACGGGTGATGGCTATGCCGCGCTCATTTCGCAGTCGCTGGCCACCAGTCTCAAGCTCAAGGTGGGCGATGAACTGGTGCTGCCCTCTTCCAAGGGTTCCGCCAGCCTGACGCTGGTGGGCATCCTCAACAACACCTCGCCCGATGCCGCCACACAGGTGCTCACCCCGCTGCCCACCGCGCAGGAGATCCTCAACCTGCCCGGGCAGATCAACACCATCGACATCCTGCTGGCCAGCTCAGCAGACAAAGCCGCTGTGGAAGCCGCGCTGACGCAAAAACTCGGCGACGCCTTCAAGGTTGGCGCCGTGCAGACCGGCGAAGAATTGCTGACCATGCTCAAGCTGGCCAACAGCATCATGTGGTTCTTCGGTATCGCTGCGCTGGCCATGGCCGCCTTCATCATCTTCAACACCTTCCGCACACTGGTGGCTGAACGCCGCCGCGACCTGGCCATGCTGCGCGCGCTGGGCGCCAACAAGCGCACCCTGATGGGCATGATTATCATGGAGAGCGTGCTGCAAGGATTAATTGGTACAGCACTGGGCATCATTCTGGGCGGTCTGTTCGCCTACGGGTTGGTCAACGCAATGGGTTCGCTGCTCATGGAATACATCCACATCTCCATCGGCGCGCCCAGCTTTAACACCGCCACCTGGATCGGGTCGATCGTGCTCGGCGTGGGCTTCACTGTGGCCAGCGCTTACTTCCCTGCGCGCTCCACCATGAAGGTGACGCCCATGGAAGCGCTGCGTCCGGCGCTGGGCGCTCCGGAACAGCACAAATACCGCGTGCGCGCCTGGATCGGACTGGCGCTCAGCGCGGTTGGCGTGGTCTGTCTGATGCTGCAGAACAGCCAGTTGATGTCAGTGGGACTGCTGCTCTTTTTAGTGGGGCTCATCCTCATCACCCCGGCGCTGGTGAAACCGGTGGCCGCGGCTTTCAGTTGGCTGTACTCCGTGCTCTTCAGACGTGAGAGCATGCTGGCTCGCGAGAACCTCATCCGCCAGCCGGGACGCGCCGCCATCACCGCCTCGGCCATGATGATCGGTCTGGCGCTGTGCGTGGCCATGCTGGGCATGATCACCAGCATCTGGGCAGGGTTCATGGGTTACCTGGATAAAAGCCTCGGCTCCGACTACATCGTGCTGCCCACTTCGCTGGTCCTGGGCGGCGGCAACCTGGGCGCAGATCCGGAACTGGCCAACGAGGTGCGTGCTGTGGACGGTGTGAGCGCCGTGGCCACGCTGCGCCAGGCCACCAGCCAGATCGACGGTGCCAGCCTGCAGGTCATCGGCATCGATCCGCAGACCTACCCCGAAGTGGCCGGATTGGAGTTCACCCAGGGCGATGAAACGCAGGCCTACGCCGATATGTCAGCGGGGCGCGCGCTCATCGTCAACGGCATCTTCTCGTCCACCTACGACATCCATCCCGGCGACCGGGTGACGCTCAAGACTTCGCTCGGCGACCAGAAGTACGACGTGGTGGGTGTGGCTATGGACTATCTGAACGCCAAGATCGCCACCGCCTACATTTCGCAGGCCAATCTGGCCACCGATTTCAATTCCACCAATGATGTGCTGCTGCTTGTCAACCAGAAATCAGACGCCAACCCGGTGGCGGTGACCGCTAACTTGCAGGAACTGGTAAACAGCTATCCGGCCTTTACGCTTTATGACATCACCTCGTTCAAGAAGACCCAGCAGGAGCTTTTCTCCATGGCCATTTCCGCGCTGTATGTGCTCATCATCATGATGGCCGTGCCGGGACTCATCGCCATGGCCAACACCATGAGCATCAACGTCATCGAACGCACGCGCGAGATCGGCATGCTGCGCGCGGTGGGCTCCACCCGCCCGCAGGTGCAGCGCATGATCCTGGAGGAGAGCCTGCTACTCTCCACACTGGGCACGTTGACGGGGATAGCCGTGGGACTGTTCCTGAGCGATTTCATCGTGCAGGCACTCAACTTCGCGGCCTTCAAGCTGGAGTTCTACTTCCCCACAGCGGGCGTGCTATTGGCAATCGTGGTTGGGTTGAGCTTCGGCATTTTGGCTGCGCTGGCGCCGGCACGCAAGGCGGCGCGCACGGTCATCGTCGAGGCGTTGAGATACGAATAAATATCATTGTATGGGCACGATATATCGTGCCCATACACAGGCAAAACCATGAAAATCATGAAATAGCCTCACCCCTTTGTCCCCTCTCCGAAAATTGGAGAGGGGTCTTTTGTACATATTTGATATCAGTAAACAAACGGGCGGGTCGTGGACCCGCCCCTACATTTGATGGTTTTGGTTGGTTAAACTGCCTTACTTTGCCACCGGGTACTGGATCTCGGTCACGGTCTTCGGGTCGTCCTGCGCTCCATCGTGGGCCGGGCTAAGATAGACCTCCCGGATCGGGCCGGTGATGTGGTAGCCGTTCTCGCTGATCCATTTGAGCATGGCGTCGTAGGCCTTGCCAATGGTCACGAACGGACCGTGGTGCACGGTGCAGGCCATCTTGGCTTCGGCGAGAAGTTCACGCACCACCACCCTGCCTGCGGGCTTAATCTCGCCCTGCACCGGTTCGCAGACCTCGATGTCCCATTCGTTTTCACGCCACTCATCGTCGTGGTAAAGGCTGAAGCATACCCCGGCCGGCTTGACCTTTTGCGAATACAGGCTCTTTTCAAGCTCACACCACAACGCACCCTGATCGGGAGGCATAGGCACAACACCGCGCACACTGGCCACCCGGATCGGATCAGCACTCTTGATCACAACATCATATTCAGACACTTTATCCTCCTGTTCAATCTGGCTCAGCCATGTCGTCACCCGCCGCAAGCGTTCTTCTTCGTCGGCCACCTTTTGCCTGATCTCGGCCTGCCGCAGCAGCAGCATGCCGTGGATTTGCTCAGCGTTGAGGTCCCGCTCCAGCAACTGCCCGATGGATTCGATACTGAACCCCAGATCGCGAAGTGCCAAAATGCGGTGCAGCCGCGCCAACTGCTCGTACTCGTAGTAGCGGTATCCCGTAAACGGGTCCACCTCCACCGGCTTGAGCAGACCGGCTTCATCGTAGAAGCGCAGGGTCTTGACGGTCACACAACTAAGTTTTGAGAAGTCTCCGATCCGGATCATCTGGAAGCCTCCATGACATTGTTATACACCCTCCAGTTGGGGGAGAGTCAAGCCCTTAAGAGAAATCTCGTGGCCAAATTTACAGGTCAATTGCGATAGCGATGGAGCGGAACTTTTCCAGCAAGTTAGCGTATACTGAATATCTTAGAAAAGGACAGGTGAAATGAAAGGTCTCGTCATTTACGATTCTGTTTTCGGCAATACCAAGAAAGTGGCAGAAGCCATCGCCGCCGCGCTCGGTTACCCGCTGATGCCGGTCATCTCAGTCAAGGCGGAAGAACTCAAAGGGTACGAGCACCTTGTCTGGGGTTCTCCCACCCGCGCTTTTAAACCCACCGAGGTGGTGACCAATCTGATTAAAGCACTTCCGGCCGGCAGTCTGCAGGGAGTCAAGGTCTCGGCATTCGACACGCGTATGGATGTGAAGGAAGTGAACAACAAGTTCCTCACCTTCATGGAGAGCATCTTTGGCTACGCCGCCGACCCAATTGCCAAGGGGCTGGTGAAGAAAGGCGCAGTCCTGGCGGGCACGCCAGAAGGATTTTTTGTGAATGGCTCTGAAGGTCCCCTGCGCGACGGTGAATTGGAACGAGCCGCCGCCTGGGCGAAGGGGCTATAAATCGAGTACGGGCACAGCGCGCTGTGCCCGTACTTTTTCTCTACCAGCCATGCGTCCGGGCATCAGCGCGGTACTTGCAGAAGGGGCACTTCTCAGCCGCGGGGGGCGGTTCGGGCAAAGCCAGTACCTGCATGACCTTATCGAGGAAGGAGAGGAACTTGTCCTCGTCCTTGGGGATCTCCATCCAGGTGGCGTCGCCCACGTAGCGGATGCGCCCGCTTGTGTCGCGGTCGATATCGATGGGCTCCACGCAGATCAGCCCCAGTTTTGTTACCGGAGCGAGCGCCAGTTTACCGGGAGCGGGATGCTCGAGCGCGTAGGCGTAGGCCGCGAGCTGCCGGCCGTAGAACTCCACGTGGTAGGCGCTCGGCTGCGAGGTTTTGAAGTCCACCACGGCATAACTGCCATCATCGAATCGGATGACCGTGTCAAAAATGCCCTTCACGTACACCTCGCTACCGCCCCTGATGATGGATTGCGATTCCACCCACTTGCCCATCAGGAAGAACTGGCCCGGAGGCAGGTCGGGTAGCATCTCTTCTGTGCGTTTGCCTTCGTACATCTGCTTCATGAGAGCATCGATATTGCTAAAAATGCCGGGGAACGGCAGAGACGGCCGCGGCAACCCCTTGACCACTTTCAAGTAGAAACAGCGCGGACATTCGTCCCAGAGGAAGGTTAATTCTGAAGGGCTGAGTTTGTAGGAATCCATGATTTTCCTTTCCCTTTCAATCCATTATACGCGCATCCTGTCATTGAATCTTCGATGGATATACGACGATTGAGTAATATTTCCACAATATTTATCTTTTAAGTTTTTATAGCAATTTAATCGCTTATTCCTGATAGTTGGTGTAATATTTAAATACTCGTAATTGCAATTTTTACATGTAGTAGATGGGTCTGATGAAAACGCCGATATCCCGGAAAATTCTGATCGCTCTGAGTCTTTGCATCCTTGTCCTGGCCGTTGATGTCGGTTTTTCGATTGGCCTTCCAGACGGGGATGCCCGAGTCGCTTTCCTGGATATCCTGCCCGTGGTGGTCAACGCCGCGGTGACCATTGCCCTGTTTCAGGCAGCACGCCGCTCCGCTGCCGTTTCAAAAAGGCTTGGTATTGCCTGGCTGCTCATTGCCATCAGCAACCTGATCTATACAATCGGCGATCTCTCATGGGCGATCCTTGAAGCCGGCTTGCACATTGAGCCTTATCCCTCCATCGCAGATATTTTTTATCTTTTATACTACTCGCTGTTCATGGCCGGTACAGTGATCCTGGCCATCGAGAACCGCGTGGTCATGGACCGCATCAAGAACACACTCGATATGGCCATCATCATGGCTGGCGCGATGCTGGTGTTCTGGTTTTTCCTTTTCCAACCCATCATCCTGGCGACGGCAAACGACCCCTGGACATTTCGGTTCCTGGCCCTGGCTTACCCGGCGGGCGATGTGATGCTGCTGGCATCCATCCTCTGGTTGATGAACAGCAACCCCATCCGCTATGCCAGAGCACCGATTTTCCTCCTGGTTATTGCCTCATCGGTAACGATGTTTGCCGATGTCGCATTCAGTTTTCAAGAATCCACAGGCACCTATGTGAGCGGTGGATTCCTGGATATTTCATGGGTGGCCAGTTACCTGTTTGTTGGCCTCGCGGCGGTGCATCAGGCACTTTATGTGCAGAACATGACCGGCAGCAGACACCAGCAGGTAACCATTTTTGATCCCCTTCCAATCACCCGCAAGATCCTTTCTTATCTGCCTTATTTTTGGCTGGTTGTCGCCTACATTTTGCTCGCAATTGAGAATACCCCCGTACCTACCGGAAGTTCTAATCTGCTTTATGCCTGGGTGGGGATCATCATTGCCCTTGTGGTCATCCGCCAGTGGATCGCCCTGCGTGAAAACAAGGGGCTTTATCTGGATCTGCACAACGCCCTCAAATACATGAAGGAACAGGCTGAAACTCTTGAAAACACCAACCGTGAACTGCAGGAAGAGATCCGCGTGCGCACCCACATCGAACAGCGATTAACCTACGCTGCCCAACATGATGCGCTCACCGATCTGCCCAATCGTAACTCTTTCATGGAAAGATTGGATCAGGCTATTGAGAATTCCCGAAAGATGCCGGATAAAGTGTACTCTGTGCTCTTCATGGATGTTGACCAGTTCAAGGTCATCAACGACAGCCTCGGACATCACCAGGGCGACGAATTGCTGAAGGTATTGGCCGACCGGCTGCGCAACTGTCTGCGTGATACCGATATGGTGGCCCGTCTGGGCGGCGATGAGTTCGTTTTCCTTATCGAGAATGTCTCCAGCGAAGACGCCATCGACTTCATTGTCAACCGTGTGCAAACGGCGGTTCAAAAAGAGATCCTGCTTGAAAAACACCCCATCTATATCACCACCAGCATCGGGGTGGTCTGGAACCTGCGCGGTTATGAGACACCGGGCAATGTACTGCGCGACGCCGACCTGGCCATGTATCACGCCAAGCACATGGGCAAAGACCGCTATGAGGTATTCCACGAGGGTCTGCGTCTGCAGGCCATTTCGCGCATGGAGATCGAAGAACACCTGCGCGACGCCATAAAGAACCACGAGTTGGAGCTCTATTACCAACCCATCCAGAACCTGATGTCGAACAGGATCGTTGGCTTTGAAGCGCTCATCCGCTGGAACCACCCCACTTACGGCATGCTCTACCCGGCAGAGTTCCTGGCCGTGGCCGAAGAGACCGGCCTTTCTCTGCCAATCGGACTTTGGAGTCTGGTGGAAGCCTGCAAACAGGTGAAGAAATGGCAAAAAGAATGCGATTCGCTGGACGACTTCTATATCAGCATCAATGTGTCAGCCCGACAATTCGCGCATCCTGATTTGATCAGCGAGATGCGGAAGGTGCTGCTTCAGACCGATGTGGACCCCAGGAACATCCGTCTTGAGATCACCGAAACTACACTGATCGAATATACCGCTGCAGTGGAGCAGAAGTTCAAGCAACTGCGTGAGCTGGGCGTGGACCTGGCCATCGACGATTTCGGAACCGGTTATTCGTCCCTATCGTATCTCAAGAACATCCCGGCTCAGTGTCTCAAGATCGATCAATCGTTCATCCGCGAGCTCGGTCAGCACAAAAGGGCCTCCGACCTGGTGAAGGCCATGATCGAACTGGCTGCGGATCTGAACCTGGAAGTGGTCGCGGAGGGCATCGAATCGCCGGACCAGTTGGAGGCGTTGAAGCGTCTCTCCTGCACCTACGGCCAGGGCTTTTTGCTCTCGCTGCCCCTGAGGACAGATTCGGTGGAACAATTGCTGCGTGAACGCAGTTATTACCCCTCGGAATACTAAAAGACCTGCGGTGCCTTGAACTGACCCCCAAAAAGCAGACAAAAAAGAAAGCACCCCGATCGAATATACCGCTGCAGTGGAGCAGAAGTTCAAGCAACTGTGCGAGCTGGGCGTGGACCTTGCCATCGATGATTTCGGTACTGGCTATTCGTCGCTTTCGTGTCTCAAGAACATCCCGGCGCAGTGCCTCAAGACCGATCAATCGTTCATCCATGAGCTCGACCAGCACAAACGCGTCTCCGACCATGTAAAGGCCATGATTGAACAGGCTGCGGACTTGAATTTAGAAACGGTCGCGGAGAGCATCAAGTCGCCGGATCAGTTATAGGTGTTGAAGCGTCTCTCCTGCACCTACGGCCAGGGCTTTTTGCTCTCGCTGCCCTTGAGGACAGATTCGGTGGAGGAGCTGCTGAGGGAAAGACTCTACCAATCGGTGGAGTGAAACGCCAAGTCTCCGCAGCATGGGGAGGTATCACTTGTTGAGCATCAAATCATAGGAAATATCTTCTAATTAATTATGCTTATATGATCAATAATTTGTATTCCGTCAGACCACATGGGCGAAGGTTCAAAATGCCCAGAAGGAGAAATCTCCACGTTCGCACCAGAAAATTGTGTCATTGTATTAATCAAATCAGTAAGTTCTATTGGTACCCACTCAGGCCCATTTCCTGTTAGGGCTCCTTGTGATCTTAGTGTACCCTCGGGACAATCAATGGGCTTTTCCCCTTCTCCATAATGAGAATATATACACAAATCACCGGGACTCATAGGGGCAGTAGATGTTGGAATAAACACTTCAGCATAGGCAGTCTTGTCACCATCGTACATCTTGATCACAGCGCCAATGGCAATGCCAGGGTCAAAACCAGGCGTTTTATACAACAATACCAGGTCACCAGCCATTTGTAGCTGAGTTGTATTCCCGATGATGTCTTTTCCAAAAAAAGTAAAACCTGTTAAGCTATTTACAAAACTTTCCAACACGTTTCTATCTGGATGCATCGTACCACCAATACCGTATGTTGCATTTTCCCGGCTTGCCTCACGATGCACTGGAACAAGATTTTTCCTATCCGTGCGGATCAGTTCATGGAGAGAAAATGGAAGCTCCACCAAGTACTCTTCTGGATTCTCCAAACCGCCTTTTTGAAGCAGGTTTTGTTGGTAAGCAATCACAGCTTCCAGAAGGTCGTAGCCCTGTAATCCATCAGCGTTTTCTACTCCAGCTTCGTTGAGCGTCAGATGCCAATTACTGATGACATCCGCATCGTAGGCGTCCTTTGCTGACTGTGTCGCTGTCCAAGGGTCTTTGAGCAAATGCTCGTGTTTTACCGCGATATCCACCGGAACAGGCACAGGAGTTGCTGTAGAGGTGGGTGGTGGGGTGATCGTAACGATGGTTGTCTGCCCAGCCTGAGAGACTTGATTGCACGCGGTTAGTAGAAACACAATAAGAAATATCGGGCTTATTTTTATCATTACTTCCTCCCAGCCGATTAACGCATGTAGTATATGCCTGACTTCGTCGCTAAATTAATCCCTTTGCCAGTTCTACCCATATTAAGAAAGGTGTGTCTCTAGTCTTCCAGATTTTTGTCTTTTCACCCATAACTCTGGAAAACAAATGTAGCGAAATTTCGCAGGTCTTATTGATTCATCAGTCTTTTGAATAGCTGTGGCCGCTCAAGGCCAGCAGCAGGATGGCCGGCATGTAGAAAATCCACGTGCCATTCATGGCCAGATCGGATATCTGACCGACCTCGATGTTGTGCACCACCCCCACCAGTTCACAGCCAAACCAGGCGGTTACACCCAAGGCAATGAGCCAGGCATTGGCGCGCGGGAACAAGTGATGCCGGAAGGCTTCCCAGGCCACCCACAGCGACGCAGTGATGATGAGCGCGTAGATCAGGGAAGGCCAGAACTGCCCCACCTTCATCAGGAAGGGACTGAGGATGACGAAAATGACAATGACGGGCAGGAAGAAGGCCAGCGGGAAGCCAACACGCGAGAGGGTGCTGCCCTTTTCCTTGAGGAACTTAAAGCCTTTGGCGTGACGGATGAGCAGCAGTACGTGCGCGACAATGGAAAGCGCCGCGCCGACAAAGAACACCGACTGCCCAAACGCCTTGTTGGCGCTGTAGACATAGATGCTCATGGTCACATCCACAATCACGATGCAGATTAACGTGGCCGAAAGCAGCCAAAAATCCCGCTTCCCGAGGTTGTTCTTGAGTGCCAGGAAAGCGATCAGCGCGCACAACGTGGACACGACCGGTTTGGCATAGGCAGGGTAGATGGTGCTGCTGCCGGTGAAGTAATTCACCCAGTCCACCGACATGAACGAACCGGTAACCATCAATACCAGCCCGGCGAGCAGGAAGACCACCTTGAGCAACTTGCTGACGCGGAACGCTGCATTCTCCATGATTTGCTCCTCCTTGTAATCCTAAATGAACGGGTTGTAGAATCTCCCGTGGTTAATGAACGCCGAAACAGCAAAGGCGCCGGCAAAGATGGCCAGCGAAATGAACAACGCTACATAATCTGCCCGCTTGAGCTTGCTCACCGTGAACCAGGAGCGCTTCTTTGCCTTGCCAAAGCCGCGCAAGTCCATCGCGTTTGTCACCACCTCGATGCGCTCAAGTGTGGAAAAGATGAGCGGGATGATGATCATGAGCGAGTTCTTGAAGCGGTCGCCCATCTTGGCTTTGGCGCCCATCTCCAGCCCGCGCGCCTGCTGCGCCTGGCTGATATCGGTGTAAACGCGTTGAATATCAGGGAAGTAGCGCAGCGTGAGCGAGAAGGCATAGGCTGCTTTGTAATGCACACCCACTTTGTTCATCGAAGAGGCAAACTCGCTGGGGTTGGTGGTGAGCAGGAAGATGATGCCAAAGGGGATGACCGAAAGGTACTTGAACAGCTTGGTGGTCTGGTAGAAGAGCTGCTCCTGCGTCACGTTGTAGCGGCCGAACATCTTGAACATCAAATGGCGCGTGCCGTAGATCTCAACGCCCTGTTCCGGCGAGAACAGGAAGGTGATGAAGGCATTGATAACGATGAAAATGACCACGTAGAGCACCATCAGACTGATCTGACTCCACTTGATCTTCGAGACCCGCAATATCGCCACCGAGAAGACCAGCGTGGCCAGGATGACGCGGATGTCGTAGGAGAACATGATGGCAAAGGTGAGCAGCATGAAGCAGATCAGCTTCGTCAACCCCGACAGGCGATGAATAACCGTGTCTTCATAGTTGTAAGAGAATAGTTTCGACTTCATCGCCGCGTGGTCCTTTCGTAATCGATGAAGTTTTGCACGAACCGGGTGCAATCGGGGATGCCGGCCAGTTCGGCCAGATGGTAAAGCGAGGTTTCCTTGAGGTTGGCCTTTTCGATCATTTCCCGGTTGGTAAGCACCACCGAGGCGCGCGTATCGGCCACCATCCTGCCTTCGGAGAGCACAATGGCACGCGGGGTGTACTCAAGCATCAGGTGCATGTCGTGGGTGATGAGGATGATGGTGATACCCAGCTTGTTGACCTCGCGCAGAAACTCCATGATGTCGCTGTAATGGCGGTAGTCCTGCCCGGCGGTGGGCTCATCGAGGATGAGGATGCGCGGGTCGAGCACCAGGATGGAGGCAATGGTGACGCGCTTCTTCTGCCCGTAACTGAGCGCCGAAATAGGCCACTCGATGAATGGAGCAAGACCGCACACCTTGAGCGCCTTTTCCACCCGCTCTTTCACTTCCTCCTCGGCCACACCGCGCAGGCGCAGCCCGAGCGCCACCTCGTCAAAGATGAGCGGCTTGGAAATCATCTGGTTGGGGTTCTGCATCACCACGCCGATGAACTCAGCACGCTCCTTGATCGATTTGCCCTTTAGATTCGCGCTTTGATACAGGATGACACCCTTGTCTTCTTTGGCGAACCCGCACATGATCTTGGAGAGCGTGGATTTGCCGGCACCGTTCTTGCCAACGATGGAAACCATCTCTCCCTCGCGTATGTCGAAATCGATGTCCTCCAGCGTGGGGTGAACGCCGTCGTACGAGAAGCTGAGATGATCGCTCTTGAGGATGGACTGGTTGTCGTTCACTACCGCGGGGATGTTCACCGAACGATCCCAGCGTTGCAGGGCAGTGTTAACTTTAGAGGTATCGAGGCTCCAGATGTGGCCGGGTTTCATCTCCGGCGTCACCTTGATGCCGGCGTACTTCATGGCGGTCACGTAGAGCGGCTCACGGATGCCATTCTTGATGAGGATATCGGAGGATACTAGCTCGTGCGCGTTCATGTCGGCGATAATACGCCCGTCATTGATGACGATGATGCGGTCCACGTCGCGGTGCAGCACATCTTCGAGGCGGGTGCTCGATGATGAGAATGGTCTTTTCAGGTTCTTGTGGATGTCATCGATGATCTCGATGGCGGTCTTGCCGGTGGCGGGGTCCAGGTTGGCCAGCGGCTCGTCAAAGAGCAGCACGTCCACGTCATCGATGAGGACGCCGGCCACCGAAGTGCGCTGCTTCTGCCCGCCCGAAAGCTCGTAGGGTGAAGAGGTCAGCCACTCGTCCATGCCGACCATTTTAGCCACCCGCTCCACGCGTTCGTGCATCTCGGAGTGTGGCACGCAATCGTTTTCCATGGCAAAGGCGATATCCTCGCCCACGGTAAGGCCCACAAACTGGCCGTCTGAATCCTGCAGTACTGTGCCGATCATCTTGGAGAGCTGGAAGATATCCAGGTCGCGGGTCTCCTGCCCCTTGATCTTGAGGCTGCCTTCAATGGTGCCGGTGTAATAGAAAGGGATAAGTCCGTTTAAGCAATGGCCGATGGTGCTCTTGCCGCTGCCGCTGGGGCCAACGATGAGCACCTTTTCTCCAGGGTAGATCTTGAGACAGATGTCGTGCAGGGTCGGCTCTGCCTGCGAGAAATACTGAAAACTAAAGTGATCGAATTCGATGATCGGGGTTCTTTTCATGCGAGCCGTGAGGCTCCCTTCTGGATTGTCTGGGTGTAACAAGGACTGCGGTTAAGTATACCAGTGATGGAAATGTCAGTACAAATTGAAAGGATGGCAGCGAGTGCATACTGCCATCCAGTCGATTGTTCGTTCGGTGGTTACTAGGCCTTCTTGCTCAGGCTGCCCTTCTTGGTGCGGGTCAGGGCGTAGGCAATAAGCAGGAGGGTGCCGATAACGCCAGCGCTGATGGAGTTCAGCAGGGCGGCAACTGCACCCTGGGTGAAGACCAATTCAACCGGTTCGGCATAAATGAGGATATCGAGGGCAGGGGCAACACCGATCCAAGCCACGATGTTACCGATGATCTGGATGACATTGAAGGTCAGGATGTCTTTGAGCCCGAAAACGCCTTCTTCAACCTTGGTGCGTTTGAAAGCGAAACCATAGATAAAGCTGGCTACGCCGGAGGCGATGACCCAGCTCCACCACGGGGAGCCGTACTGGACTGCGTCGCTGATGGCATGGCCGATGAAAGCTGCCAGGGCTGCGGCGATGGGTCCAAACAGGGTGCCGATGAGGGCGCTCAGGCCATAGGCGGTCTGGAAGCTGGTCTCGGGAACCCAGGACGGGATCTTGACATACATGAACAAAAGCGCGAACAGTGCTGCGCCAATGCCTGCTGCCACGATGGTTTTGGTGGTTACTTTAAAGATGCCTTTCATTATTACTCCTCCTTTGGTTTTACTGCATAAAATGAATCAAAATTAATAACCCCGTCCTGCCGCGCAGGTTGCACCGGGGATTATTTACCTATTTGGAACAGATCACTTCCACAGGGTCGCCAACGCGAAGACCCAGGCGGCGTGACGCGCTGCCGTTGACCTCGGCAATCTCAACAAAAGATTCGCTGTCAACCAATGCCACCAGGTCGCCGGGTTTGCGGTGGCCATAAGAGGTGACCAGGCCATTGACAGTCTGTCCGCCCGCCTTGAATTGGATGTCGATCGCGCCTGCCACCTCGGCGGCAGGCAGGTTGGTGGTGCAATTGCCAAATGAATCCACCACCATGATCTGGGTCAGCCAGCCGGTTTCGGTCTTTTGCGGTTTGGGCAGCGGCCGGCGCACCGGGTCGGTGACGACCGGACCCAGCTCGTGGATATTAACGCCGTTGGCCAGCCATGCACCCGCAGGCGAGAAAATATCGCGTCCGTGGAAGGTGTGACTCACGTCGGGGAGCCAGTATTTGGGGTTGGTCATGTGTACGAATTCAACCGGCCAGCCCTTGGCCTCGGCGTCTTCAACAATGGGCGTCAGCAGGCCGTTATCGGGTCCGACAAAATATTGCGTGCCCAACCTGGCGGCGATGGGACGGCGCTGCGTGCCCACACCCGGATCAACCACAAAGACGTGCACGGTGCCATCAGGGAAGTAGAGATAGGCACGCCACAAGGCAATGGCGCCCTCGGTCACGTTCTGTGGAGAGATCTCATGACTGATGTCGGCGATCTGTACCCCCGGGCAGATCTTCCAGATCACGCCCTTCATGGTGCCCACAAAGCCGTCTTTGGTGCCAAAATCGGTGGTGATGGTGAGAAAAGACAAGCAAGACCTCCAGTTAATTGATAACGTTAAGTTTACCTGCAATAACGCAGAGAGACACCCGTACCCACACCCACACGCAGCTTTTCGGCAGCGCTGCCGTTGACCACGGCAATGGAGAGTGAACCAGATGAATCGATCATGGCAATAACGCTGCCGCTTTCGCGCTCCCCGAAGGTTTGCACCAGGCCGTCTATGCGCGCTTCGCCGATGCTGATGGAAAGGTCCTTCTCTGGCGTGATGTGTTCGGGGGTGAGATTGGTGAGCAGGTTGCCAAAATGATCCACGGCCAACACCTGCCCTGCCCAACCGTCGGCGGTCGCCTCAGGGCGCGGGATCATGATGTGCGCCGGATCGGTGATAACCTCGCCCATGTCTTCCAGCTTTTCTCCATTGGCCAGGTGTGCTGCCACCGGGGCGAAGATATCGCGCCCGTGGAAACTGCGTGAGACCTCATTCAACCAGTACTCTGGTCTAATTAAATGAAGGAAGGTCATCGATAGGGCGGACCTTTCAGCCGCTTCGATGACCCCGGTGAACAAACCGTTATCCGGCCCCACAAAGTACTGGCTGCCGATGCGTGCTGCCAGCGGGCGCCGGGCCGTGCCCACGCCCGGGTCCACCACGGCCACGTGGATGGTACCGACCGGGAAGTAGGGCGCCGATTTTGCCAGCACGAGCGAACCTTCGAGCATGTTCTGCGGACTGATGGCATGGCTGATATCCACGATGGTGGCGTCGGGCGCGATACCCAGGATGACGCCGCGCATCACTCCTGTGAATCCGTCCTTAAAGCCAAAATCGGTTAAAAGCGTAATGACTGCCATGGTTGTCCTGTTGATTTTGTTAGAGGAGGGAACAACTCAATATATATCATGAGGGGTTATTCAAGTCAAGCGCATTGACGGCAAATTGCGTTCTGGTGCTTACTTTAGGCCGTTCTCGCGCACGTAGCGCAGCAAGTCGGCGCGGGAGGAGAGGTCAAGTTTGTGCTTGATACTTTCGACGTGACTGTAGACGGTGCGTTCGCTCACGCCCAGCTCCGCGGCCATTTCGGCGTTGGTCTTGCCGCGTACCAGCAGGCTGAGCACGTCGAGTTCGCGCGCCGAAAGACCCTCCCTGCATTCGCGACCCTGCTGCAGAATGTTCGCTGCCATCCTGTCTCCTGGATTGATTCCTCATTCCATTGTACAGAGAAATCGATGAGTGCGGCACAATGATTTTTTCCATAGGCAATATTGGTCTACAATTATCGAAAGGTGGAAATTACGCGAGGGGAAAATGGTCGAAACCAGTAAACCACATTCACGCCGTTCCATTCGTTTGCCGGGGCATGATTATTCCCAGCCGGGGAATTACTTCATCACCATCGACACGCACGGGCACAAATGTCTGTTCGGCAAGATCAGTGATGGAAAGATGTGTTTGAGCCCTCTCGGTCAAATCGTATATGATTGTTGGCAGGAGATCCCATTTCATTTTTCCAATTCTGAATTGGGAGAATTCATAATCATGCCCAATCATGTACATGGAATAATCCAATTAACCGATGAGACTTGTATGGGCACGATATATCGTGCCCATACAGAGATCCATGAGAAATTTGGAAAACCAGTGGTTGGTTCCATTCCTACAATCATCCGAACATATAAGGCAGCTGTTTCGCGTATTTCAGGCCGAACAATGGGTTACAAACATATCTGGCATCGCAACTACTGGGAACACATCATCACCAATGACAGGGAATACGAAAGCATCGTTGCATACATTGCCTGCAACGCGGAGAACTGGTCATCGGATCCGGATTTTTCTTAAAGGGGCGACCAGCCGGTCGCCCATACAACCAGCATTTTACTCTTCCACAGCGTTGGCAGCGATGATATCACGGTAGAACAGCGCGCTGTCCTTGATGGTGCGCGCCTGTGTTTTGTAATCCACGTGGATCAAACCAAACCTCGGACCGTAGCCTGACGCCCACTCGAAATTGTCCAAAAGCGACCACTGGAAATACCCCGTCACCGGCACACCAGCCTCGACAGCGCGGCTCACCTGCGATATGTGCCCGCGCAGGTAGGCAATGCGCCTCTCATCATGGACACGCCCATCTGCGCCAGGCCCGTCGCGGAAATCGCAGCCGTTCTCGGCCACAAACATTGCCTTCGGGTGGTAGGTGTTGTTCAGGTTCGTCAACAGCTCATAGAGACCACGCGGCTGGATCTCCCAGCCCAGGTCGGTGACCGCCGCGCCCTGCGGTAAAATACGTCGCTCGCGCCCGGGTACCATCGGGTGCTTTGTATCGGCCTGTACAGTCACCGGGCTGTAATAGTTCAGCCCCAGGGTGTCGATCGGTACTGAAATGAGCTCCATATCACCCGATTGCACAAAATCCACCCCCGCCCCCAGCCGTTTGAAATCAACCATCATGTCCTGCGGATAGCCCATACCGAAGAGCGGATCCAACAGCCAGCGGTTGAGGAAACCATCATGGAAGCGCGCCGCAAAGCGGTCCGCTTCTGAATCGGAAGCCGGGTACACCACCGTGGGGTTGACCACCTGGCTTACCACCGCCCCGGGCACGTTGGCGCGGATGACCTCCACGCCGCGGCCGTGTGCCAACAGCATGTGATGCGCAGCACGCAGGGCGTGAGCGGGATTCTTCTCACCGGGAGCATGTTCGCCCAGCAGGTAACCCAAAAAGGCAGCGCAGAACGGTTCATTCAACGTGGACCACTGTTTCACCCGGTCACCCAGGCGCCTGGTCATCACGTCGGTGTACTCCGCGAAGGCATTCACAATGGACCGCTCCAGCCAGCCGCCGGGCAGCGCCGTGGGCAGATCCCAGTGATACAGCGTGATCACAGGCTGGATGCCGGATTTGAGCAGTTCATCCACCAAACGGTCATAGAAAGCCAGCCCGGCTTCGTTTACCGCTCCCCTGCCCTGCGGAAGGATACGCGGCCAGGCGATGGAGAAACGATATGCTTGCAGACCGATCTGCTTCATCAAACCGATATCTTCCTGCCAGCGGTGATAATGGTCAGCGGCAACATCACCGTTATCACCGTGCTTCACCTTGCCTTTTGTGTGCGCGAAGACGTCCCAGATGGATTCACCGCGTCCATCCTCATGGACGGCGCCCTCGATTTGATAGGATGACGTGGCCGCCCCCCACAGGAAACCTTGCGGAAATTGATGCAGCGTAGCCATTATTCACTCCTTAAACATATCGACCATCATTCATGGTCGACGGGATTTGTCAACACGGGCGGGAGCCCTCCCCTGCCCGCCCGGTATGTGATTCATTCTCAAATACCCATCCAAATTTCGACATCAACTTGCGAGCCCGGCGGGCTTATAGGTACCCGGTTGCCCTTCATTGTCTGTCCATTGATGTCTATACGCATTACACCTTTGGACACATGCTCCGGGTTGTGCACCTGGATGACATACTCCGCGCCGCGGAAACGCCGCGTCACAGTAAAGCCGTCCCACGCTGCCGGGATGCACGGATCGATGACCAGGCCGCCATAGCCAGCGCGCACACCCAGGATATACTGAGTGGCCGCCTGGTAGGTCCAGGAGGCCGTGCCGGAAAGCCACGAGTTACACCCCAGTCCAAACTGCGGATGCTCGTCAGCGAGGATGTTCTGGGCGTAGACGTAAGGCTCACACTCGTAAACCTCGATCTCGTCGTTGTGGCGGGCCGGGTTGATGTTGCTGTAGTATTGCATGGCGCGTTCCCCGTTGCCCAGCAGCGTCTCGGCAATGATGGCCCAGGGGTTGGTGTGCAAAAAGATGCCACCGTTCTCCTTGGCACCGGGTGGATAGGTGGTGATGCCGCCCACGCGCGGGTCAAAACCGTTGTAGCCGGGTGCGCTGAGCTTGATGCCGTAACGGGTGTTAAGGCGCTGATTGACACTCTCCATCGCCAGGCGGGCGCGTTCTGAATCAGCAAAACCGGAGAGCACCGCCCAAGATTGGGCATTGATGTAGATCTGTCCTTTTTGGTTGTTTTTTGAGCCCAGCGGGCTGCTGTCGGCGTTGAAGTAGCGCACATACCACTCGCCGTCCCAGGCGCAGGCTTCCACGCGCTGTTTCATCTGCTCGTAGTCTTCGGCATATTGGCGCGCGGCTTTATCTTCGCCGAGAAAGTCCATCAACTCCTGCATTTCCAGCAAGGCGCGGCCGTAAAGGTTGACGGTGAAGAGCGACTCGGCGCCTGTGGGCAGATTGACCGTGTCGTTCCAGTCGGCAAAGCCCAGCAGCGGTAGTCCGTGTGTGCCGGTGTTGGCACGGGTGAAAGACAGGGCTCGACGCAGATGTTCAAGCACGCTCCCGCTCTCGATGGGCTTTTCCTGTTTATCCTTATCGTAAAAGGGGATGACCTTCTCCAGAAATCCAATGTCGCCGCTTTCCTTGATCAGGCCGGTCACGGCCAGCACCAACCACAGGGCATCGTCACTGTAATAGTGCAGACGGTCTTCGCGTTCAAGGGCATCACCCTCGCTGGCCACCATGCTGAGCGGATTGAACTGGTGCATGGCCGATCCATCGCGTTTTTGCACACTGAGCAGCTTCTCGATGAGCGCTTGCGCCTCCGCCGCTCCGCTTGGGAGGATGGCCAGCACGTCCTGCGAGGAATCGCGCATACCGATGCCGCGCGCCCCGTAACCCAACTGGTAATACGAAAGGTATCGCGACCAGGCGTGTGTGGTCCAGCACTGGCGCAAATTGTAGACGTTGATCATACGATCCAGATCAGGGTCGGGTGTGGAGACCTGCAGCGCGTCCAGTTTGCCCTGCCACCAGGCTGCCAGGTTCGCCAAGGCGGCTTCAACGGCGTCCTGGTGCCGGTAGCGATCGATTACCTGTCCGGCTTCTTTTGAACTGGCCGTCTGGCCCAGCATGACGGTGAAGGTTATCGTCTCACCCGGCTGCAATTCGCCCAACGGCAGCAGCAGCGCGGCAATGTTGTCGCCGCGGTTGGCCTGGTGATTGCCGAGCTGATCCGCGTCGAGGCTGAGAGGGTGTTGCCAGGTGCCATACTCGTTGGCGCCAAGGAATTCGCGCCGGTCAGTCTCAAAAGAAGAGGCTGGCAGACTGGCGCTGAAAAAGTTGATCTGCGTTTCCCGCAGCATGAACGGATACTGGGTCAGCATCGTCAGACCATCCTGTTCGGATATTCGCCCGGTCATGGTCTGCGGCACCCAATCAGCGTTGGTGAGTTGCTTGAGCGCGTCGGGGTGGCTGTATTCGGCTACCGGCACGGCGTCGAGCGTCACCGGCCCGGAGTGCAAGTTGGTGACACGCACGCGGCGCAGTTCCACGCAGGCGCCGGCGGGTATGAAAATGGTCGTTTCACAACGAATGCCGCGGTACTCGGAGGTGATGGCAGAGTAGCCCAACCCCACCCGGGTCTCGAACTTGTCAAGTTGGTGAAGAGTGGGCACGAAGAACGGAGAGAACACCGTCCAGCCCCGCCCTTCTTTAACGCGCAGATAGAGCGTTTCGCCCTTCATGTCGCTGGAAGGGGTCTGGGTGATGTATTTGGTGATGCGGTTAAGCGCCGGGTCGCGGCGGCAGAGCAGCGCCCCGCCGGTGTGGTCCACAAAACCACCAAACTCGAGTGAGCCGATGTAGTTGATCCATTTCACCGGCGTGCGTGGATCAGTGATGACGTACTCGCGGTGTTCATCGTCAAAATATCCGTATTTCATGTGTGCACTCTCAGGAAACCCAGAAATCAAAGGTGAAGAGGATGGTCAGCATGGCCATGAGCAGGGAGCTGGCAATGCTCCAGGCGCGGTCGAAGGCGGGCTTGCGCCCCCAGCCAGCCAGTACAAAGAAGATCGAAGGCGCAGCCAGCAGGTAGCGCACCATCCCCTGCGCCACCCCAGAGGTATAGGTAAGCAGCAGCACACCCAGACTGAAGAGAGCAAGTTCACGCTGTTCCTTCCAGGTTTTGATGATACAGACGATGACCAGCAGTACGGTGAGGAACTCAATGATGTAGAAGACGGCCGCTTGCGGGTTGTCGCCAAAAAGCGCGTTGAACCCTGCTCCCCACTGGTTGAGCGAACTTGCCACCTTGAGGATACCGCGGCTGAAGAAGGTGTTTTCCACCTGCCAGAACTTGCGTGCCAGATCGGTCTGCGTCCAAGCAAAATAGGAGAGCGCGGGCGCCAGCACAGCCAGAGTGGATACAATGCTCTTGAGCCAACCCTGCTTCCAGCAGCGTTCCTTGAACCAGATATAGGCAAAAGGCAGCACCAGCAGCAGCCCCTCGCCGGGGCGCACCCAGAGCGTGGCCGCGGCAAGCAAGCCAGCTGGGATCCATTTGCGCTGATTGAGGAAAGCCAGGGCTAGAAAGACCAATCCGAGGAACAACCCCTCTGTATAGACCTGCGCCAGGATGAAGCCGCTGGGGAAGATGAGCAGGTAGAACGCGGCACGGATGCCGCCGTCTTCGCCCCATTTAGCGCGGCTGAGCGAGTAGATCCCCAGCATGGCACCCAGTGTACCAATAAGTGAGACGATCACCCCTGCCAGCGTGGCGGTGGCGATGCGGCTGAGACCGAAGACCTTCAGCAGCACCATCAAACCGCGCATGCATAGCGGATAAAGGGGCATGAAAGCGTAATTCAAAGAAGGCGCGTTGGGGTCTTTCGCGTTGGTGGTGCGCACGATAGGGTCGTCATAACCCACGCTGGCGATGGAAAGATAAAACTCGGAATCCCAGGCAACCTGCGTGTTGAGGTAAGGCTCCATCAGGTAGGGTTGGTCCTGATTGGAGAAAGCGGTGGTCTCGCTGGAGGTCCAACTGAGGGTGTAATCAGGTCGCTTCAATTCAAATCGGGCAGTGACCAACTGCTGGAAGCCGATGAGAATGACCGCCCAGACCAACCACAGCAGCACGATGGTGCGTACCGATTGCTTCTCGACCATGGCTACTCTAAAGTTACTTCAACGCGCACCAGGGACTGGCCGGCGGGCGGCAGGGGCACAATGGTGCCATTGAGGAGCTTGCCATCCGTAGTGATGCGCACGGCGTTGCCTGTACCTTTACGCGCGCAGGTGATCTCATAGCGCACCCCGCGGAAGACGCGCACCGCTGTATATCCCTGCCAGTCGGAGGGCAGCACCGGTTCCACGCGCAGTCCGTTCAGCTCCGGGCGGATACCCAGGATCCATTGCGTTACAGCCACAAAGTTCCAGGCTGCTGTACCGGTGAGCCAGGAGTTCTTGGCCTCGCCAAAGGTGGGTGCGTCCTTGCCCGCGATGGTCTGGGCATAGACGTACGGCTCGCAGCGGTGCACCTCGCTGATGGCTTCACGCGCTGACGGGTTGATGCGTTTGTAATAATCAAAAGCGTTGTCGCCCCTGCCCTCCCTGGCCTCGGCGATCATGATCCAGGGGTTGGTGTGGCAGAAAATACTGGCGTTCTCCTTGTATCCAGGAGGATAGGAGGAGATCTCACCCAAATTGAGATAATAGCGGGTGTATGCGGGCTGCAGCAGCACGATGCCGTGTTCGGTGGCCAGTTGCGCGCGCACCGAATCGAGGGCTTTCACCGCGCGTCCGTCCGCGTGGCCAATGCCGGCCATCACGCAAATGCCCTGCGGCTCGATGAAGATCGAGCCCTCTTTGCACCCGGCCGAACCAACCGGCTGACCGGCGTCATCATAAGCGCGTTTGAACCAGGCACCGTCCCAGGCGTTCTTGAGCACAGTGGCGGCCATCTTCTCGCTCTCGCGCTGGTAGAAACGCGCTTTGGCGGTGTTCTCATAATTCTCAGCCAGCGCGGTCATCGCGTCGGCCGCCTGGACAAAGAGCCCGGCAATGAAAACGGATTCGGCAGTGACGCCGTCCTTGTTGGTGGTGGTCTGGAAGGACTGGCCCGGCGCTTCAGAGAAGCAGTTGAGGTTGAGGCAGTCGTTCCAGTCGGCGCGGCCAATGAGCGGCAGGTCATGCGCACCCAGTCGTTTAAGCGTGTAATGGATGCTGCGCTGCAGGTGCTCGTAGAGCGTGGCCTCGCTGCCGATGATGTTCTCGAAAGGCACCTTCTCGTTGAGGATGTCCCAATCGCCGGTTTCGCGGATGTAGGCCGAGACGCACAGCACCAGCCAGAGCGGGTCGTCGTTGAAGCCGCTGCCCACGTCGTTGTTGCCGCGCTTGGTGAGAGTCTGGTACTGGTGGTAGGCACCGCCGCTGCTCATCTGCGTGGCGGCCAGGTCGAGGATGCGTTCGCGCGCGCGTTCGGGCACCATGTGCACAAAACCCAGCAGATCCTGCGCCGAATCACGGAAGCCCATACCGCGTCCGATGCCGCTCTCGAAATAGGAGGCTGAGCGGGAAATGTTGAATGTCACCATGCACTGATAAGCGTTCCAGATGTTGACCATGCGGTTGGCATGGACATCGGGGCTGGTCACTGAGAAACGTTCCAGCAGTCCATCCCAGTAGCGGCGTAATTCTACGAAAGCGTCGTCGATGTTTCTGGGATTGAGGAATTTCTTAATGACCGGCTTGACGTTGGTCTTGTTGATCACTTGCGCGGCGGTGTCACTGAATTTGGAGCCGTTGGCATTTTCATGATAACCCAGTACAAAGAGCACGCGCTGGCTCTCACCGGGTTTGAGCTCCAGCTTTACATGATGTGAACCCACCGGCTGCCAGCCGTGCGCAATGGAATCGCCGGATACGCCGTTTTTAACCACCTGCGGTGCCTGCGGGCCGCCGTAGGTTCCCAAAAAGGCTTCGCGGCTGGTGTCAAACCCGGCCAGCGGCTGCGAGCAGGCAAACCAGGCAAAGTGGTTGCGGCGTTCGCGGTACTCGCTCTTGTGATAAATGACGCCGTCTTCCACTTCCACCTCGCCGATGGAGTAATTGCGTTGGAAGTTGGCACCGTCATCCTGCGCGTCCCACAGGCAGAATTCAACATAAGAGAAAACGTCCAGACTGGCCGCGCTTGAACGCTCGTTCGTCACGGTCAGATCCCAGACCTCGAGTGTCTGGTCCAGCGGAACAAAGTAGCGCGTCTCGGCATGGATGCCGTTGCGGCGAGATGCGATGATGGTATAGCCCATTCCGTGGCGGCAGGTGTAATCGCTCAATTCAGCCTGCACCGGCTGCCAGGAGGGTGACCAGAAATCGCCGCTTTCATCACGGATGTAGATGTAGCGGCCGTTGGAGTCAAGCGGGGCATTGTTGTAGCGGTAACGCGTGAGACGGCGCAGGCGGGCATCCTTGTAAAAGCTGTAGCCGCCGGCAGTATTGGAGATGATGCCGAAAAAGTCATTGCAGCCAAGATAGTTGATCCATGGCAGCGGGGTGTCCGCGCGGGTGATCACATATTCGCGCTGTTCGTCGTTGAAATGGCCAAACTGCATAGGTCCTCAGTGATTAAAGCGCCGGTATCACCAGCAGGGTCACTGACTCTGCGGGAAGGTCCAGCGCAAAATGATTGCTGGTTGAGTAAGTACTTGTTTCATCAGCAGCGTGCGAACTGTCGAGCAGGGTCAATTGCCCCATTGCTGCCGGGTCAAAACCGTTGATCTCGATGGGTGCCTGTACATCGTTAAGAGAGGTGTTGACCAGGATCAGGGTCAGCGCTCCATCGTCGTTCAGCGCGGCGTAGATGGAGACGCCCTCGATGCCAGATGTGGATTCCACCAGGTTGGCACCGAACTGTTTATAAAGCATGTGCACCAAGTAAGCCGGGCGCGGGTTGGCTGACTTGAGCAGACTCCAGCCGCCATCGCCTGCTACTGCAAATTGCGCCACAATGTCCACGTCCTGCTCGATCATACGGCCGAGGGCGTCAGCCCACCAGACCGCGTTGACCAGGGTGTCGGGCGTGGTCTCGCCGTCCTTGCGGTTCGACCAGTTGGAATTGACCTCGGTGACAGCGATGGGCAGATCACGGCCGGTGGTGCTGTGGATCAGCTCGCGCAGGACGGGGATGATCTCATTCCACTCGGCGCTGCTTTTGAGCAGTTCGCTCTCAAATGGATCAAATTGACCGAAGGGATAGCGATGAAAAGCCACTACATCCACCATGTCGCCGTTGGCGGTCAGGAACTCAGTCATCCAATCCTTGTAGTGCATATCCTTGGGGTCGTTGGCCGACACACCCGTCCACTGGCTGAGCTCGGGGCCAACCAGCAGGATGGAACCATCCACGGCCTTCATGGCCAGGGCGTAATCGCGCCAATCCTGATTGAAGCGCACGGTGTCGTAGCCAGAAATGCCGCGTTTGCCCAGGTAGAGATCAGGCTCGTTGCCGATGCCCCAGTACTTCACGCCGTAGCCTTTGGTGACGTTGACGTATTCCACCATGGCCGCGGCCTTTTCAGCACTGAAGTTGACCAGGGGCACGTTAATCATGGGTTCAGCGCTCACTTCACGGCAAATGCGGATGAACTCATCAATGGCAGCGTTGGAGATGTAGTTCTCATCCCCCCAGTTGCCACCGGGAAAGCGCAGGAAGGTGAACCCGGCTTCAGAGATGCGTGCAACTTTACTGTTGGAAAGGTCCTGCCACGGACCCACGTTGGTTCCGTATACATATGAACTGATCTCTCCCCTGCTGACTGCTGCGTTCACCGTGAGCACACCTGAGACCGGTGTGACAGTGGCGGTGGCGGCGGGCCAGGGGGTATTGGTGGCTGCCGGGCTGCTGACGGCCGGCTCAACCGGCAGTGTCGCGTCTGCCGGTTGAGCTGTAATGCAGGAGGTGAAGAGAGCCGTCACAGCCAACAAAAACAGTGTTCCACCAATCTTTTTCAGAAGGAGAGACATGAAGAAGACCTGTCAACTGGTTAAGATTTAACTGCGCCGCTGGTGAGACCGCTGATGAACTGCTTCTGCAGGGCAAAGAACAGGATCGCGATCGGGATGGTGACCACCACCGAAGCGGCTGCCATGTAGTCATAGCGCAACTGGGTTCCGGCCGCGCCCTGGATGAAGGCGCGCACGCCCACCGGCACGGTCTTGACGCCCAAAGTGTAGCCAAAGAAGAGCTCATTCCAAGCGCTGAGGAAGACATAGATGGCTGTTGAAACGATGCCCGGGATGGCCAGGGGCAGCGAAATGCGGATGAAGGCACCGAAACGATTGGTGCCGTCTACCATGGCCTGCTCTTCCAGATCGGGCGGAATGGCGGCAAAGAAGCCGCGCAGGATCCACAGCGAGATAGGCGTATAGAAACCCACGTAAAGCACAATAGCACCCAGGTTGTTGCCCACCAGCGGGATACCCAGGTTGTTCTTGATCCACAGGAACGTGAGGTACAGCGGAATAAAGAACAACGTACCCGGGATCATCTGGGTGCCGGTGACAACAAGCGAATAGGCGTCAGCACCGGGGAAGCGGAAACGCGCCAGCGCATAACCGGCCATGGCCGCGAAGAACGTGGCCACCAGCGTGGTGGTGCAGACCACAATCATACTGTTCACGAACAGCGGGCCAAACTTGAGGGTCTGCCACATTTTGACATAATTCTCAAAGTGCCACACGGTGGGGATGAGGGGCGCGATGGAACTGGTGATATCGGCCCGCGGGCGCACCGAGGTGAGCAGCATCAGCAGGATGGGCACCATCAAAGTGAAGACGAGGAACCAGGTTAGGCCAGTGAGGAAGGTATTGGTGACCTGTATGCGGATCTGACGTTTGCTTTTCTTTGCGATCGTAGGGGTTGTCATCAAATACCTCCGTTATTCCGAAGTCAATTGTTTTCTAAAGAGCGAGTACCACAGGCCAACAAAGACGAGGGCCACGATCATCACCAGCACCGAAGCAGCGGCGCCGTAACCATAGAGTTGGTTATTGAAGGTCTGGCGCACGATGGCGATGGTGAGCAAGTTCACATAAGTGCCTAGGTTGTCGCTCGAGAACAATGACACGGCGATGTTATAGGGGCCAAAGCCGAAGAAGTTGAAAATGATACCGAACATGGTGGTGATGAAGATGATCGGCTTGAGGTAATTCATGGTAATGGACCAGAATTTTTGCCACGCATTGGCGCCGTCGATGGAAGCGGCCTCATAGAGGTCATCCGGCACAGTTTGCAGGGCAGAAAGCAACATGATCGTGGAATAGGGTAATCCATTCCAGATCGTGGGAATGATCAAAGCAAAACGTGCGTTTTGATTTATCATGAAACTGATGGGTTTGTCAACAATGTGCAGCCAATCCACCAGCAGGCGGTTGGCCAACCCCCCTTTTTGCATCCAGATGAATTGCCAGATGATGCCCACCGCAAACGTGGGAACCACCCAGGGCAGCAGAACGAGCGTGCGGGCAATGCCGCGGCCTTTGAATTTGCGATTCAAGAGCAAAGCCATGATGAGACTGCCAACGAGCGTACCGGCCTGAGTCCATAGTGTGAACCAAAATGAGTTTTTCAGTGCCTGGCCGAGGCCTTTGACCAGTGAGTCCCCTTCCCCGCTGATGAGACCGCCCAGGATCCGGGAGTAATGCTCAAGACCCACCCACGGAGCGTGAAGGTACTGCAGCAGAGTGCGCAGGTTGAGATCGAGGAAGGACATATAAATGGCTTGCAACGTGGGGATGATGTGAACCAGCAGCATCACGAGCACCGCCGGAGCGATGAAAAGGTACGCGATGCGGTAGCGGCGTAGTTTGGCACCGAACGTTTTTTTGCTGGGTTTGGATATAACTGGGATTGCCATGGGGCCTCACCTTTCCTGAGGTAGAGAAGGCGGAGAAATCTCCGCCTTCTCTTTACTTCAACTTACGGGATTGCTAGTTGCCGAGCAGGCTGTCGACGGTGGCCGCTGCATCGTCAAGGGTTGCCTTGACTTCAGCTTCAGTGATGGGGGTGCTGGGACCATCGGCGGCAACGGTTTCCCACAGCGCCTGGAAGGCGGGGTTGATGGTGTTCTCAACCTGGCCCCAGTCAGCGATTGCTGCGGAGGTCTTGCCGTTCTTGGCTGCATCGATGAAGACACTGAACAGAGGATCATCGACGAAGGTGGCATCGGTCTGTCCTTCAATGGTGGAGGGCAGCATACCGATGGCGTTGGCATAGCGAATCTGAGAGGTCTTGCTGGTCAGGTACTGCACCAGGGCGATGGCGGCTTCGGGATACTCGCAGGTCTTCATGATGGAGAGGTTCGAGCCACCAACGAAGGTGTACTGTCCACCGGGGCCGGCAGGGATCTTGGCGAATGCAAGGTTGTTGGCAGCTTCTTCAGCCCAGCCAGAGACTTCGATGTTGCGGGCGTTGCTGATGATCCAGGGACCGGTCATGTAAGCGAAGGCGGAACCTTCACCAAAGCGGGCATCCGTGGAGGAGCTGTTGAGTTCAAGGGTGTCAGAGGCGGTGAGGCCCTTGCCATAGAGACCATAGTAGAAGGTCACGCCGGCAACGGCTGCATCGGAGTTGAAGGCGGCTGCGGTGCCGTCAGCATTGAGGAGATCACCACCGTAGTTCCACAACCACATGGATGCATTCTGCCACACGTTCCAGTCATTGCGGCCAGTGGAGAGGAAGGGGTCGATGGTAACGCCGGCTGCATTGGTGAGGCCGGCTGCCTTGACAGCTTCGAGGGTCGCCTGGAAGGAATCGGTGTCTTTGAAGGCTTCTTCGGGGGTCAGACCAACAGCTTCGAGGACATCAGCGCGATAAGCAATGGCGCGGACATCAGCGAACCAGGGGATGGAGACCGTCTTGCCTTCGATACCAGCAGTGGTCCAGGAAGCGGGGACGAAGTTCTCAGCGCCGCCGAAGGCAGCAATTTCATCAGCAGAGAACTCATACAGGCCGCCCATCGTGCCGAAGGTGGGGATCCAGGTGGTGCCCATCTGGGTCACGCAGGGTCCTTCACCGCCCTCGACTGCTGTCTGGATACGGCTATAGGCATCGCCCCAACCAACAACTTCGGTTGTAACCGTGACGCCGGGATTCAAGGCCATGAACTCGGCCAATTCGGCATCAATAGCGGCCTGGGGATCGGCGCCATTCGGCATGATCCAGAGCACCAGCTCGCCGGACAGAGGCGCCTCGGTGGCGACATCTGCAACAGGAGCTTCTGTCGGTGCAACGGTCGGCTTTGCGCATGCTCCGAGGAGCATGGCAGCAACGATCAAAACAGATACAACAAGCATTGACTTACGCATCTTTCTCTTCTCCTTTTTAGAATTTCGGTACGGCAGTATTGCCGTTATCCTACATATATGGGCGCCGCAGCGAATTGCAGCGCAGACAATCAACCGCTTTCTGCGTCAACAGCAGGAGGAGCGGACGACCAACTCGGTGGCCAGCAGCAAGTGCCTTGTTTGCGGCATTGGGTTTTCGATCATATCGATGAGTGTATCCACGGCCAATGAGCCCATGCGTTCGGTGGGTTGGCGGATGGAAGTGAGCGGCGGGGTCACCTGTGATGCGGCTGGCAGGTCATCGTAGCCAACGATGGCAACGTCTTGTGGAACGCGCAGACCGGCTTCGCGCACAGCGCGCATGGCGCCGAAGGCCATGGCATCGCTTGCGGCGAAAACAGCGTCCGGCTTGCCGGGGAGCAGCTTTTTCATGGCCTCGTAGCCGCTTTCTTCCAGGAAGTTTCCCTCGGCAATCAGCTCGTCAAGGACAGGCAGGCGGCGCTGCTGCAGGGCTTTTTTGTAACCCTGGAAGCGGTCAAAGCCGGCGATCATGTTGCGCGGACCGGTGATGGTAGCCACGCGTTTGCGTTCCTGACGCAGCAGATGCAGCGTGGCATCCATGCCGCCCTGGACGTTATCGACATCGATATAGTTGACGTCGAGGGTTGGATGACGCCCGACCAAGATGAAGGGCATGTTGCTCTCTGAAAGCGACTGGACGATGGGATCGTCCATCACCATTGATGAAACGATCACACCGTCCAGTAAACCGTTGTGCAATATCTGGCTGATGGTGCGGCGCTCAAATTCGGGTTCTGCCAACCAGAGCATAACGGTATACTGGCGGGCATTGCAAGCCGAGGTGACGCCGCGGATGAGGCGCGGAAAGTAGGGGTCGGTAAACAGGGTGGAAACGCCGGCCGGGGTGACCAGGCCAATGACGTTGGTGCGGCGGGCGGCCAGTCCCCTGGCGGCCAGGTTGGGTTGAAAGTTGTACTCGTGGATGATTGCCATTACCTTATCGCGGGTGTCTGGTTTAACTTTTTCATCACCGTTGATCACTCTGGATACGGTTGACCTGGAAACTCCGCTTTTTCTTGCGATATCTTCTAAGGTCAGTGGCATGGCTCTTGGGAGCGCTCTCATTCGTTTAGGATAAAAAAACCGTCAAATACGGCTCTTTCCTGCGAATATTGCTTTATTTACGTATATATTGGCGCTGATTCCGTACAATCAAGCACTCTATGGGAGCGCTCTCATGATTCATATTATAGACAGTTAACACAAAAAGTCAACATTTTTTAAGGTTGTTCTAACAACTTTAGCAATGCAAACAACCACAATTTGTTTTGAGAATCAATTCCACTTCCTTCATCGCGGTTAAGAAAACCAACAACTTGAAGTGGAAATAGTGCTAATATGAAAAAAAGTAGGCAAATGGATCACTCTGAAAGTGAGAGTAAATAATTAAGCAACCACGGAGCGATAAAATGAAAAAGCTTTTTTGCTTTGTCTTTGCCATTCTTTATGCACTCTTAGCTGGATGCACACATGTTGCAGAAACCGGTGTGGATCTTGAGATTGCAGCCCAAGCAACGCAGGTCCGCCCAAATGATGGAATGACTATGATATACATCCCTGAAGGCAAGTTCACAATGGGGATGAAAACCTCTGAGACACTGCCGATATGCGAGATCGACAGCGATTCCTGCTTGGCGGCTCGGTTTAGTGATGAAGAGCCGGTACACACTGTTTATTTGAACGCTTTTTGGATCGATCAGACCGAGGTGACCAACGGAATGTATGCATCATGTGTTTCTGCTGGAGTATGCCCAACCCCGTGGTACAGTTCTTCTTACCATATCTCGGAATACTATGGAAATCCTGAGTACGATGCCTTCCCAGTTATGTATGTGTCTTGGGAAGATGCAACATTGTATTGCAACTGGGTCGGTGCCCGGTTACCCACTGAGGCAGAATGGGAAAAAGCAGCGCGCGGGATTGATGGAAGAATCTTTCCATGGGGAAACCAAATGCCAATGACCGACCTTGTTAATACCTTCGATGATGTCAATCCCAATGAAGTTGAAGCGGTTGGAAGCCACCCCGCTGGAGCAAGCCCCTACGGTGTACTGGATATGTCTGGAAACGTGAATGAATGGGTGGCAGATTGGTATCGTGGGAATTATTACACTATCTTTTCCGTCAGAAACCCATTAGGGCCGAGAAAGGGAGATGACCGCGTTTACCGGGGAGGTGCCAGCACTGAGGAAATGTATTTACGCGCAGCATCCCGAAACCATGATGATCCCAGGCATAGAAATTTTGGTTTGGGTTTCCGCTGCGCACAAACGCCCTAGAATATCAAATTACCACCTTGATAGTTATTCTAAGAAAGAACGAGCCCGGATAACCGGGGCTATATGTGTTCATTGACCTATCTCCAGCCTGGCCGTTTGGCTGCTTTTTGCTTCTTTTCCTTCACCGTCTTGGCCCCGTAGAGCACGGCACCCAAAAGCGCCGGGATGGTGACCGAGCCGCAGATGACGCTGCCGGGCTTGGCCGTGCTGGCCGCTGTGAACTTGACGGTGTAGGCGGCATCGGTGCCGTAGGCGTCGTTCTCGCGCGGGACGAGGCGCAGGTAGTAGATACCGTCGGCCGGAACCGTCCAGGTGAGCACCGCGTTGGCGTCATTATCTGCCGGGTGGTACTCGCCCAGCAGGGTCAGACCGTCGCTGTCGTAGAGATATATCACCGCGGCAGCGTAAGTGCCAGTGGGTGAAGCAGTGAAAACCAATTCCTGACCGGTAGTCGCTTCAAAGCTCAACCAGTCGGTGTCGTCCTTCTCGCACCAGTTGTGCGCCTGTTCTTCAGAAATGACCAGACGCGCGGCCATCGATCGCTCATCGTCACCGGGGTCGCTGCCCTCGTAGGTGTCGGGGACGCACGAGTTGGTGACGTAGGTGCGCGTCTCAGCTGCTTCCGGGAAATCGAGCGCCTTGCCGTTGGCAGCCACGGCGCGGATCTGGAATTCATAGGTGCTGCCGAAGGCACCGTAGAATACGGCTTCCCGCGTGTCTGTACCCGGGCGGGCTTCCCAATCCAGCCAGTCGGCTTCGCCATAGAGGCGGTAGCGGAACTCAAAATGGTCGACATTGTCGGCTCCGCTACTCACTTCCCAGGTGAGCGCGATGGCAGTGGAATTGGTCACCTGCGGCAATTGATTGAGGGCGGCCACCGGAGCCGGGATGGGTTCCAGCACGCTGAACTCCACCGCGGCCTGCACGGTGCCGGCCAGGTTGTTGGCGCTGATGGTGAGGGTGTAATCGCCCGTGGGCAGCATGCCAACATGCCAAACGCCTGCTTGCATCCATTCGGTGGTGGAGCTGTAGTTATTGGATCCGCTGAGGCTGGCCTGGTAATTGACACCGTCTTCCACCGTCCACTCGAACTGGACATCATCCTCGGAGGTGATCATCTCGGGAACAGTGATCCCGGGCACAGCGGGCAGGTCAATGCGCGCCACAACTTTGGCGGAAGAAGCGTTCATCAGGCCAATGGGATTATCTGAAAGGTCGGCGTCGCTGACCTGGAAAAAGTTCAACAAGCCGCCATAATCGGTGTCAGGGTAAAGCAGCAGCGAAACACCGCCGCCAAGCTGCACCGAATTGGTCTGGTCCGCCTTGATGGCATCCAGATCAGAAAGGTTGGCGTACTCGCCAATATCAAGGAGCTGACATGTGCCCTGATAGTTGATCCCGCTGGTGAGGGCCACCTGGTTCTCTCCGGGGGTGCACACCGGCGGATCAATCGGGCAGGCATAGTTCTTGGTCAGTTCGGTGAGCGCGGTGTTATCGACGGAGGTCTTGCCGGCCTTGTCGGTTACCACAAGCGAGAGGAAGAAGGTTCCGTCGAGGATATCCGCGGAGCACAGATCGATATCGGTGGAAAAGGAGCTGCCGGTGAGCACCGGGCCAATGGCCGTCCAGGCGCTGCCGCTGTTGATCATAAGCTGCCCGGAGGCCACAGCGGTATCGTCTGACATGGTGCCAAAAACGTTCAGCATTGAGGTTGTGACCGTAGTATATGCGGCCGGCGAGGTGATGGTGCCGGTGGGCAGGGCGCTGTCGCCGTTGCGTGAGGTGTACTTGGTGGCGCAACCGGTGCCGTATTCGGGGTAAGCGGTGGCCTCAGAACACAACCGCGGGGTGCCGTTGTTGATCGATACTTCATCAAAACGAATATCCACCGAGGTACCCCAGTAGGAGGTGGCGTTGGCATGCACCATGAAATGCAGATGGTTGCCTGTGCTGTAGCCTGTGTCATCGGCATTCCCTAGGAATTGCCCCTGGGTTACCCTTGCGCCTACTGTGCGCAGCGCGGTGGGGATGCTGTTCTGTGCCAGGTGGGAATAGACCTGATAAGTGGTTGGAGTGGTGGTGGTGTCTTCGAGGACGATGTAATTGGCATTGGTGGTATTGCCATTGGCATACTGCCATACTACATATTTGACCGTGCCGGCTTTGGCTGCGGTGACGGCGAACATGGTGCCATCTGCGAAATCATAAGCATAGCGGCAGGTGGACGGGCAGGATTTGTACGTATACACGTGCCCGATGCTGCCTGTGAGATTCTTGGTGAGGCCGCCTGCCCAGGGTAGATGGTAACCGCGGTAGACCGTGCCGTCCTTGGATTCCTGCTGGATGCCAGGCATGTACATGGCTTTGTCCTCTTGCGACATCAACCCGTCAGGCAGGGCTAACAATTCAGTCGCGAAAGAGGAATCCGCTTGGAAGACAACGCTCCATTGCCCCTCCCCCGTCTTGCGGGCAATGACCAGCCCGGGCTCTGCGGACTGCACTGTGCCGTTGGCCGGGTCAACCAGCGAGATCCACACCACGGCCAGGCTGTGGTCGTCGTTGAACTTGACATCGTCGATGCTGATGCGGTAGATGAGGAAGGCCAGTACGTCTTCGCGGCCTTCAGCGGCTGCCTGGATGGCCTGTTGGAGTTCGATCCATTCGGGGTCGCTGATGGTCTTGGGTTGCGGCAACTGTGAAGTTAAACCGTCGCCGCTGTCGGGAGCCACTTTGCAGCCGACGAGGAGCCCTGCCATGAGCAGAACCAGGATCATCCAGTACGTGAATTTTTGTAACGGGCTTTTTCCAGACATGAGACCTGCCTCGCACGAGTATTATGGAGATGGGTGCAAGTTTCAGGCCAAGCTAAATCTTCACCGCTAATAACGCAAATTTTTACCAGTTGGTTGATTTCCAAAAATGCTTTTATTCGCGATATTAGCGGATAAAGACTTTATTCATCCAGTGTGAAGTAAAACGTCGCTCCCCCACCCTTGCCACCCTCAGCCCAAACGCGGCCGTTATGCCAGGCCACGATACGCGCCACGATGCTCAAACCGATGCCCATACCGGGATACTCTCCCACGGCATGTGAGCGGTGGAAGGGTTTGAAAAGCTCCTCCGCTTCTTCCTGTTAGAAGCCGAGTCCGTTGTCCTTAATGAAGAACACCCTTGTTTTCCCCTTTTCTTCTGTAAAACCAAGTTCGATCCTGGCCGGGCTGCATTCACTGGTATATTTCCAGGCGTTCTCGAGCAGGTTGGTGAGCAGGGGTTTCATCAGGCCGGCGTCGGCAGTCACCAGCGCTTTCGTAGGGACAGTGAATTCCCCTTTGCGCTGAGGTTCCTGGCTTCTGAATCCACTGATGATCTCGCGGGACAGTTCTGCCAGGTCCACCGGCACCCGCGACAACGAACCGCGTTTGAGGCGGGCCAGGATGAGCAGGTTGTCGATCATTCGGTTCATCTCCTGGCTGGCCTGTACCATACTGCGCACAAACCGTTGCCCGTCTTTGTCCAGTTTGGATGCGTAATCCTCCAACAGTACCCCGCCGAAACCCGTGATGGCGCGTAACGGCGCGCGCAGGTCATGCGACACTGAATAGCTGAAGGCCTCGTAATCGTCACGTTCGCTGACGATGGATTTTAACTCCTCTTCGATCTCTCGTTGCTGGCTGAGATCGAACACGGTCATCATGGTCACGTCGCGCCCGGAGTACTGGATCTGAATGGGGAAGAACTCCACGTGCACCTTATGGCCGCCGCGCAGTACCTGCTGCCAGGGTCCGGTACGCTTCAAGTAGAAGGTACCGCGAGCCTGTTCTTCGATCATTCTCTTATACTCGACGGGGTCACAAATATCTGCATACTTCAATTCCCGAAACTCATCAAGCGAATATCCATACAGGCGACAGGCCGCCTGGTTGGCTGTCAGGAAGTGTCCACTGCGCGGGTCGTGCATCCAGATGGGCAACGGGTTGCGATCGAACAGGGAAGAAAAGCTGTCCTGCATGATCTTCAATTCGGTATTCAGTGAGGCTTCCTGCTTTTCATCGTAACGCAGCAGGAAATATAGAAGTAAAGAAGAAACGATGACAAAGAGGATGCCCTTGGCCATGCTGATCAGGGTGGTTTTGGCTGGGTCGGTGCTGACGGCAAAGTTGATCTGGTCCGTGACGATGATCCACAACACTGAAAAGATACCGTAGATGACCGGCACTCTGATGGAACGGGAGCGAAACCACCTTCTCATTCTTCCTCCTTATTCATCTTCTATTATATAGATTTTTCAGTTTGTAGAATATCATCCAGCCGGGCGGGTTCCAACTAATTATCCGTAAACTGGCTTCCCGTGCTAAGATTGTCTGGTATTGCCCTCACAAGAAACGGGAACAGGAGCAAACATGGCCTTTGTCCTCACCATCGTCCAGATCGAAGAAGCCTTAAAGCAGCCGGGTTGCGCCATTTGCCGCCTGCACGAGAAAGCAGTTCATAAATCAGCCGAAGGCTTCTTATATGAGAACACGCTCAACGCCGCGGCGCGCGAGCCCGTCTTGAAAGCACGCGGGTTCTGCCCCGAGCACACCCGTTTGGTGGCAGCGCTCGAGCTCAGCAAGGACGGATCGACCCTGGGCATCAACAACATCTATGAAGAGCTGGCACGTACGGTTGTAAAAGAACTCTCAGACGCTGCCAAACCCCGCTCCAAAGGAACGCTGTCATCTCGGCTGAAGACCAGAGGAAAAAGGTCTGCCCTGCCCCCCTGCCCGCTGTGTACATTGGGTGAAGAGAGTGCGGAGAATTACCTTTGTGCGATGTTCGAGGAGCTGGACGCCGAAGACTCAGCCACTCGCACCATCTATGAAAGTTCTGACGGCCTGTGCTACCCCCATCTGCGCGCCGGACTTGAGCATCTGGCAGGCAAGCACCCGCATGCCGCCGGTTTCGTGGCTGAACAGGCCCAACGCCGGCTCGCTGTAAATGCAGACCTGATGCATGAGTACATCCGCAAGCATGACTGGCATTACCGCGAGGAGAAGATCTCACAAGAAGAATTGAATGCCTGGAGAGCGACTCTCTCGTTCTTCACCGGCCTGCCAGCCAGCAAGTTCACTTATAAGCATGAGGAATAAAAAAAAAGCCCCGCCAAACGGCGGGGCTGATGGTTCTCATTACTTAGGGTTCGTAGACAACAAAGTTGTCGAAGGAAATCACAACACCCGCGGTATCGAAGGTGCCGGCCATGAGGCCAACATCACCGGCGCTGTAATCGCTGTCTGAAACAGTTTCAGCCAGGGTGCCGTTGATGTAGAGGCTGAGGGAGCTGCCGACGCAATCGAAGCGGATGTGGTTGGTAGAGTTACTGCTGACCAGGTCGGTGGAGGGCAAGCCATCGGTGATGTATTCCTGGCTGCCATCGGCAACCTTGCCAATGCCGTAGTAACCATCGCTGGCGATCACAGCAAAGTAGAAGTTGCTCACATCCTGGTAGCGGCAGATGACGCCAATGTCATTGTCTTCGGTGCCGGAGACGAGGGTGGCATCGGTCTCAACGCTCACGTCGGTGAAGTACTGGCCCGGGTTTGCCCACAGGTCATAATTGGCTACGTCCACCGAGATCTCGTAAGCATCATTGCTGTAATCGGTGTAGCCTTCATCCCCGCTGGCTCGATCCCAACCGCTGTTGGTGTTCGAGAAATCGTCAGAGAACAGCACGCCGGTATCAACGGCTGCGGTGTCGGTGTCGGAGTCAGAGCTGGTATCCGATTTGAGCAGCGACAACAGGTTGCATGCCGAAAGGATGAGGGCTGTTGTTACGATGAGGACGATGATTAATGTACGCTTTTTGTTCATTATGTATTCTCCTTAATACCCATTGATAGTGCCTATTATAGGATAAATGCGGTCTCAGACAAAGGGAAATTGAATATTTTAAGGAAGAAGGCCAGCGATTGCCGGCCTTCACCAGGACAGATTTTGGTCAATTCTCAGGAGTGGCTGCTATGTCCTGCAAGCGGATGAGGTTCGCTTCGGTAGCATCAATGTTCATTGTGTAGATCCATAGATCAGTGGTTCTGTCATCCACGTAGATCTGAATACCGCCGTAGCCGTTCTGCCCGGGTGCCAGATGGTACCAGCCCGGGTTGGCCGCTGACCTGCCGTTGATTGTGAAACACCCTGCTGCCGGGACCGTGCCAGTGATGTGACCAGATTCGCTGGGAATGTCGTAAAGGTATTTGCCCATGATGACGTCGGCATCGAGGCAAACAACCAGGCGCGAAATGATGTCCACGGTGGCTGTCGGTTCAGGGGTCTCAGTCTCTGCCGGGGTGATGGATGCTGTGGGTTCCGGTGTTTCAGTGGCAGCAGAGGTTGCCGCAACTGTCGTGTCATTTGCCATCGCCGCGCCGGGCATGTTCTGCCCCATCACAGCGGGGTCAAAGCTTGAAGGTATGGAACCCGCAGAGGAGGCAAACATCAACACCGCAGTAGTCCCAATCAGCGCGCCTATCATAAATCCAAGCAGGAGTACCTGCCAGCGCCGATTGCGAACCTCGAGTTTTTTCTTGAGGAACAAGAAGACATAAAATGCCAGCGCAGCAAACGCCAGCCCAAGCAGCGGCCAACCGATGATGGTTTTGAGGGTGCCTTTGCTGTTGGAGGTGCGTGTGGGCATGTTGCCCGTCGGGAAGGTGGACGTGGTGGTTCCGGTGCTGTCACCGGTGGGTATGGTGAACTGCCCGCCCGGCATCGCGCCTCCTTGCGGGAACGCCCCGGAGGTATCTCCGGAGGGCATTTGCGGCATGGCGCCGCTATTGGCTCTGCCAGCCGCTGCCGCAGCAGAACTGCCGCCGGTATTGACCAGCAGCAGAATACCTGCGGCGAGCAGGATCCCAAGAGCGAAACCGAAAATCAGCAGTTTGAGACGGCCTTCGCTAAAAAAATTCGTTTTCAGAAAGGTGAGGATGAAAAGCGCAATCACCCCTGCCATGCCCGCGCTGTACAGGATGTAGCCGATGACCGTTTGGCCCAGAACAGCGCCCACCAAGCTGAGGATCCCCAACATAATGATGCTGCCAAAGTACAGCCAAAACTTGTTCTTTTCTTCCATTAATTTCTGCAGGAGCTGACGCATACTCACCTCTTCGATATTGGGTCTTCGAATTCTAAATATACCTGCCAAATATCGAGAAATTGTTCAGGTTTTATAGAAGAAAATGCACAAGTAAAGTAAATCCCCTGCTAACGCGGGGGATTGTGTTGATCATTGGTGAATTGTCATCGGATGAATGGGTATTTATGTCTGCACTTCTTCAGTCAGCAATGTGCGCGCTTTTTCCACGTATTCCAGGCTCTGGTGACGGAAATAAGTGTTGTAGAGCGTGGCATAATGTCCGCCCCCTGCCAGCAGCGCGTTGTGGCTGCCTTCTTCGATGACCTTACCATTCTCCATAACCAGGATGCGGTCGGCGGATTTGACAGTGGACAGCCGGTGCGCGATGAGAATGCTGGTGGTCTTCTTGAGAATGAGGTTGAGTGCCTGCTGGATCTGCCACTCGGTGAAGGGATCGATACTGGCCGTGGCCTCGTCAAGAATGAAGATGGAGGGTTGCTGCACAAGCACACGCATCAGCGAGACGAGCTGACGCTGACCCATTGAGAGCTTGGCGCCGCGTTCCCCCACCTCTGTGGAAAGACCATCGGGGAGGGTGTCGAGCCACTCACCGTTGCCGATCTGTTTGGCCAGTGTGGTGATCTCATCATCGGTTGCCTCGTTGCGGGCGTAGCGGATGTTCTCGGCCACTGTGCCCGAAAACAGGAAGGGCACCTGGTTGACCACGCCCAGATGGCAGCGGTAATCATTGAGGTCGAAGGAGCGGATATCCATGCCGTCAATGCGGATCTGCCCGCCCTGGAACTCGTAGAAACGGGCGATGAGTTTGGCTACCGAGGTCTTGCCCGCACCGGTGTGCCCCACGATGGCCAGGTTCTCTCCGGCCGCGATGGTGAGGTTGAATTTTTCAAGGATGGGCTCGGTTTCCTTGTAATGGAAATCGACATTATCAAAGACGATCTCGCCCTTGAAGCGCGGAGCCGGGGATTTACCGCTCTGTACCACCCGGTTGGGCGTATCAATGAGGGCGAACACCCGTTCGGAGGCCGAAAGGCCGTTCTGGATGTTGGTCCAGAACGAGGTCAGGTTCATGATGGGGAAGAGGAAGCGATCGAGGCTCTGCAGGAACAGGTACCAGGCGCCGATGTTGACGATGCCGGCCACGGCATCGAGGCCGCCCACATAGATCATCACCGCGGTGGCCACGCCGTTGAGTGCGTTGAGGAAGGGAAAGACGAACGAGAGCACCAGGCCGCGTTTGACATTGACCTTGTAAGAAGTGGTATTGGCTTCGTTGAACTCGTCGAAGATGCTCGATTCCTGCCTGAAGTTCTTAGCCACGGCAATACCGCTGACGGTTTCCTTGATGGTGGAATTAACGTTGGCCATGGCACGCATACCCTGGCGTGTGACCTTGCGGGCTAGTGTGCGGTAGAGCACGGCAAACACCAGTACGATGGGGATCAAACCCATTACATATAGCGTGAGCCGCACTGAGATGGTGAAGATGACCACGGCCAGGATGAGCGCTTCGAGGAACATACCGATCACGTCAGTGACAAGGCTGACCAACTCGCCAAAGTCGCGCGTGTCTGAAGTGATGCGCGAGACCACCTTTCCGGAGGGAAATTCGTCAAAGAACGAGAGGTCATGCTGAACAGACGCTTCATAGGCATCAAGTGCCAGTTTGGCCACCACATCTGCGATGGCCTTGGTGATAAGGCGGCGTGAGACCAGGTTGCTCACCCACATGACAACGCCAATCACCAATACAGCCGCACCCACCAGGATGAGCTGTCCTTCGGTGGGAACTCCTTTGAGAATTTCAACACCGTTCGATACAGTGATGGGCAGAAGCGCGCCCACCCCGCCCATGAGCAGGGTGAACAAGAGCACGCCCAGAAGACGTTTCCATTGTGACCCGAAACGGCTCAAGATGCGCCTGAACAGCTCGCGGTCGCCGTAGGTACGGTCATATTTTTCTGCGTCAAGTCCGTCAAAAAAGCCCATGTCTGTCAGTGATCAGTGATTCGTAAATAGGAATCAGAAGAACGATCGATTGCCTAATTACAGATTACTAATCCCTATGCCTGCCTTATTCACTGAATATCCTCCGGTACGACTCGGAGGTTTGCATGAGTTCATCGTGCGTGCCCGATGCCACCAGCTCGCCACCGCGCGAGACGAGAATGAGGTCCGCCCAGCGGATCTGCGAGAGCCGGTGCGTGATGATAAAAGTGGTGCGTCCCTTGGCCGCAGCATAAATGGCGCGCTGGATGTTGTCTTCGGTGGCCGAATCGATGGCCGAGGTGGAATCATCGAGGATGAGGATACGCGGGTCGGTGAGGAAGGCGCGCGCCAGTGCCAGGCGCTGCCGCTGCCCACCAGAAAGGGTGACGCCGCGTTCACCGATGACCGTCTTGTAACCATCGGCGAAGGAAAGGATGAACTCTTCAGCCTGCGCGGCACGGGCGGCCCGCTCGATCTCTTCCTGGGTGGCGCCGGGTTTGCCAAAAGCGATATTCTCGGCAATGGTGCGTGAGAAAAGGAAGATGTCCTGCTCGATGATGGAGATATTCTTGCGCAACGCTTCCAGGTTCCAATCACGCACATCCACGCCGTCCACCAGCACATGGCCGCTGCCGGTATCATAGGTGCGGTTGATGAGGCGCGCCAGCGTGGTCTTGCCCGAGCCGGTCTGACCCACAATGGCCACGGTCTGTCCGGGCTGGACATGGAAGGAGACGTTGTTCAGCGAAGGTTCAGCACCCTCGTAACTGAAGGTGATATCTTTAAACTCCACCTCACCGCGCATGGGTTTCTTGTAGCCGGCTGCGTTCTGGTCAAGGTTGTTCTCCCGGTTCATCAGTTCCAGAATACGCTTGGCGCCGGCCAGCCCGAGCGAGATGCGCGAGTAAGCCCACATTGAAGAGAAGGTCGGAAAGTCAAGCATGAGCAGCAGACCAAAATAGCCAATGACGCCGCCAATATCCAATATGCCTGCGCGGAAGAGCAGCAGCGCGTGCAGCAGACCGCCGGCCAACGCCACATAAAAGAGCAGCAGCGGATAAAACCGGCTTTCTACTTTTCCCTGACTCACCGAGGCATCGCGGTATCTCTGCACATTCGTGTGAAAGTAGCCAATCTCGCGGCCTTCCTGTGAAGCGCCCTTGACCGTCTCGATGCCGTCCAACGACTCTGAGAGCCGGGTGCTGAGGTGGCCGAAGGATTCACGCACGTCCTCGGTGACGGGAGCCAGCGAGCGCAGGTGGTAGCGCAGCAGGAAGAAGAAGACGATGGTGAAGACCACCGGCGTGAGGAGCAGCGACCAGTGGTATTTGGCTGCGAGGATGAGAGGCCAGATGAGAAAGTTGAGCGAGCCCACCACCATATTCAACCCGGGGCTGAACAGGAAGTTGACCTCGCGCACGTCATAAGTGGCGCGTGCCATGGTGTCGCCCACCGGCTGCAGGTTGTGGAAGGTCATGCTCTTGCCGAGCAGGTTGATGTAGATCTCCTGGCGCACGTTCTTTTCAACGCGCTGGGCAACCCACTCGAAGCCGAAGTTGCGCGAGAATTGCAGCACACCGCGGGCCAGGTTGACCGCAGCGATGATGAGCACGATGCGGATCAACGCCTGCACGTCAAACACGGGCGCGGTGACCACATTGAAAGCATCACCCACGCTCACCTGGGTCACTGCCATGAAGGCGGCGTTGCCGAAAGCCCCCAGGCAGGCCACAAGGATGAACGGCCACTGGCGCAGGGCGTGCGAAATCACCCAACGGCCGGGCGAGCGCCTGTCGGTTTGATATTGCGAAGCAAGGGTGAATTCTGCCGTGTTTTCTGTCATGGTCGTGGAGTTAAAGTGTACCACCACTACCAATAATCAGAGGATTGTAATTTCCCAGTTAAGAAAAGATTTAACATAACCCCCATTGCTGCACCTTTTAAGCACGCTTCTCTCATCATTTTGGATGTAATTGGACTATTTTAGTCTAATTATTTAATAATGGTGCTATAATATGGACAAATAAGACAATAATATCCGATTTGAAATTCGGAATGGACAGGAGGCTGAAATGAAAGTAGCAAACAAGGTTTTTGTGGTAACAGGCGGAGCAAACGGTATCGGCCGTGAGTTGGTACTGGGGCTGGTACGCCGGGGTAGCCGCGTGGCTGCTGTGGATATCGACGAAAAGGGTCTCAAAGAAACCGTTACCCTCGCCGGTGAGCTGGGTAGGAACATCTCGACCCATGTGGTTAACATCACCGATCGCAAGGCCGTTGAAGGCCTGGTCGAGAAAGTAATCAAGACTCACGGCGCAGTGGACGGGCTGATCAACAACGCCGGCATCATCCAGCCATTTGTACGACTGAATGACCTCACCTACGACCAGATAGACCGCATCATGAACGTTAACTTCAACGGTCTGCTCTACATGACCAAGGTCTTCCTGCCCGCGCTGCTCAAGCGCCCCGAAGGTCACATCGTCAATGTTTCGAGCATGGGCGGATTCCTGCCTGTCCCCGGTCAGACGCTCTACGGCGCCTCAAAAGCCGCTGTCAAGCTGCTCACCGAGGGGCTTTACTCCGAATTGCTCAACACCAACGTGCATGTCACCCTGGTCTTTCCGGGCGCCATCGCCACCAATATCTCGGTCAACTCCGGCGTGGTAACCAGGGAACAGGCCGCCAACATGGATACCGGCAAGATGAAGATGACCGCGCCCGACGCGGCCGCCGCCATGATCATCGCAGGCATCGAGAATAATGCCTACCACGTGATGGCCGGCAGCGACGCCAAATTCATGGACTTTATCACCCGTCTCAACCCCAAGGGTGCTGCCAAGTTTATTTACAACCAAATGAAATCACTTCTTCCTGCTTAGGCGATCCTCCTGTCGCAAAAGCCGGGCTCGCGTAATGCGAGTCCGGCTTTGTTTTTGTACGGCCTCACCCCTGCCCTCTCCATTTTATGGAGAGGGAATTGGGGAGCAAATCAAGATTGACCATTTGTAATGAGTAATTATTACAGAAATCAAAATTTCAAAAAGAGTGGGGGGCTGGCTAAATTACAACCTCACCCCTGCTCCTCTCCATTTTATGGAGAGGGGTTTGGGGAGAGGTTATTTCTCAACAAAGTAATTCTTGCGCTCAGATAACTTTTCTTTGATCTTGGCTATTATATTTTCGATGTTATCTGTGACATCACTGTTCCAAAACCGTATCACTGCGATATCCATCTCCCCTAGTATCCTACTTCGATTTTGATCATATTCACTTTGATCATGGTCTCGATGAACAGCCCCATCTACTTCAATTGCGAGTCTTCGTTCAGCACAATAGAAATCCAGGATGAATCCGCCCAAAGGATGCTGTCGCCGGAACTTGTAACCACACAGACGCTTGGCTCGAAGATGTTCCCAGAGCTTTTCTTCAGCCTCGGTTGGATTCTTACGGTACCCTCTGCAAAGGTCAATTGCGTTGTTTGAATCCATATTCCCCCGAGTTTCTTCCTCACCCCTGCCCCTCTCCACTTTGTGGAGAGGGGTTCGGGGAGAGGCAATACCAACTATTGTTATTTCTTCTCAACCACCGGCGGTACCACCGGGATGGGCGGGACGCTGGCGATGAACTTGAACTGACGGAACATCAGCGTGTACACGTTCAGGTTGAAGATGACAGCCCAGCCTTCCACGAACGCAAGAGGCAGGAACACGATCGTGAAGAAGAACGGGATGGCCACGAGTGCGCCGATGACCCAGGGCGCCCAGGTGCTGGCCGTAAAGATGCTGGTGATGCCATAGCCAATGGCTCCAGGGATGGCAGCTACAATGGCGCCTGGGATGGTCATGATGGCGTAAGCCGGGAACAGGACAAAGAACGCGATCACCAGGGCGAAACCAATACCGATGCCGATACCCACCAGGACAAGCCAGGTGAGGAACAGGTTCTTGAAATTGCGCTTGAACATGATCCAGCCGTTGGCAAAGGCATCGGTGACGGTCATATCTTCGATGGCGACGAAGCGCACAACCAACTCACGCAGCATCCCCAATCCGATCATGAAGACCACGAAGGCCAGCGTGAAGAGGAGGAACAGACCAATGCCCACGGTCAAGCCGGCAGATATGCCTGCGTTCATCTTGTCCGCGTTGAAGGCAAAGAGCAGGCCAACGCCGACGAGCATGGCAACATAGATGATCGCCGGGATGGAGATCAAGAGGTCAACCAGCCACATTCTAAAGGCGCGGCGGTTCCAGCCCAACTTCCAACCTTCCTTGAACTTGACCTTGTTACCGGTCTGGTCGTGATCATCCACCATGCGGATAACAGCGGTTTCAGACGGGTAGCGCACGAGCGCCAGGAGCAATCCCATAACAATGCTGAAACCAAGAATGATGACTACGATCCAGATACCTGTCTGCAGGGCTTTTTCAGGGGTGGCAAAGAGCGGGAAAACATGCCCTTCAGCCCAGGTGCCCATGTCTTTGACCCATGCGGGGGTGTTGGGGTCATACTGGAATCCCTCAAAGTTCTGGAAATCACCAAACTGGTTGTTGTAGCGCTCTGAGTAATTCGAGTTACTTCCACTGCTGCCGCTTCCGCCACCGGCACCGCTGAGGGCCAGGAGCAGCCCGAAGATCCACAGGACTTTGTATTTCCAGAGGATCTGCCAGGCGCGCGATAAGATCTTTCCAATGTCAAACATAGATTTATCCTCATTTCTTGAAGTAAAAACTCATTCACATAATATACGGCGATTTCGTTGGAAAGTTGTTTACGACCTGGTGAGCTGGATCGAAACAAAAGAGTCATCAGATGTGTTCTGACGACTCTCCGTTCTTAACTCTCTATTCTCAGCTACTTGGGTTTGTCCATCCCCAAACTGATGCGGCCGCGCTCGCTCTCCACCTTGAGGATGGTGACATCGATGATGTCGCCCACCTGCAGCGTGGTGCCGGGGGGTACCTGGGTGCGGTGCAGCAAGCCGTCCTGCTTGACGCCAATATCCACAAAGGTGCCAAAATCGACCACGTTGCGGACGGTGCCCTTCATGCGCATGCCCACCACCAGGTCTTCCATCTTCAGGACGTCACTTCTCAAAATAGGCGCCTGGGCATCCTGGCGCGGATCGCGGCCGGGACGGATGAGCTGCTCGAGGATGTCCTGCAGTGTGGGCGCGCCGCAGCCGATCTCAGCGGCCAGCTCCTGGATGGGGCGTTTCTGCAGCTTCTCGATGGCTGTCTTGCGCTGCTCCATACTCGCATCAATGGCCACGCCTACGTAATCGAGAACAGCGCCGGCGATGGTATAGCTTTCAGGGTGAATGGCGGAGGCATCCAAGGGATTGCGGCCGTTGCGGATGCGCAGGAAACCCGCGCTCTGCTCGTAAGCCTTGGGGCCAAGACCGGGCACCTCGCGGATGGTTTCACGGTCAATGAACTCACCGTTCTCGTCACGGTAGGCCACTATACGCTCGGCCAGCTTGGAACCGATGCCGGAGACATAGCCCAGCAGCGCTGGTGAAGCGGTATTTACGTCCACGCCCACGCGGTTGACCACATCCTCCACCACGCCGGTCAGCGAATCGGAGAGCGAGGTCTGGTCCACATCGTGCTGGTACATGCCCACGCCAATTGAGCGCGGATCAATCTTCACCAGCTCGGCCAGGGGATCCTGCACGCGGCGGCCAATGGAGACCGCTCCGCGGATGGAGACATCGAGGTCGGGCATCTCGGCGCGCGCCAGCGGGCTGGCGGAATAGACCGAAGCGCCGGCTTCATTGGTGATGATGTACTTCACCCCGTCCAACTCACGGGTCAGTTCAGCGGCCAGTTGCTCGGTCTCGCGCGAGGCGGTGCCGTTGCCGATGGAGATGAGGGTAACATGGTGCTTTTCGATCAAAGCCTTTAGTTTGGCCTTGGATTCTTCCCACTGTTTCTGCGGCTCATGCGGATAAATGGTACCGGTGTCGAGCAGCTTGCCGGTGGGGCCTACCACGGCCAGTTTGGTGCCGGTGCGGAAGCCCGGGTCAAGGCCCAGCACGGTCTGCCCCAGCAGCGGCGGCTGACCCAGCAGGGCGCGCAGGTTGGCTGCGAAGACCTTGATGGCGTGCGTCTCGCCGGCTACTGTCAGTTCGCGGCGCACATCGCGCTCGATGGCAGGTAATAGCAGCCGTTCGGCGGCGTCATTGATGGCCTGTTCCAGTTCAGCGCAGAATGGCGAGCGCAAGTCGGGGCGGAAGTAATCGACAATGGAGCCCTTCCAATCCTTGGGTTCCACGGTTACCTTCACTCGCAGCACTTTCTCGGTTTCGCCGCGGTTGATGGCCAGCACCTGGTGCGGGCGCAGCTTGCTCACCTGCGCCGAGAATTCGTAATACACTTCGTAGACCGCCTTCTCGTCGACTGCGTCCTCTATCTTTTCAGAGGTGAGGTTGCCAAACTGCATGGCCTTGCGGCGGGTGGAGGCACGCACCTCGGCATGGTCGCTGATGGTTTCGGCGGCAATGTCGCGCGCACCGGCCAGAGCTTCTTCAATGCTTGGCACCTGTTCGTTCAGGAACCCGGTTGCCATCTTGGCCGCGTCGCCGGGGGTACGTGCCTGGGTGAGGATCATGTCGGCCAGACCCTGCAGCCCTTTCTCGCGGGCGATGCTGGCGCGGGTGCGGCGTTTGGGTTTATAAGGAGCGTAGAGGTCCTCCAGCGCGGTCATGGTATCAGCGGACTGGAATTTCTCGAGCAGTTCGGGGGTCATTTTGCCCTGTTCTTCCACCGAAGCAATGACGGCGGCGCGGCGTTCTTCGAGGGCACGGCCCTTTTCCAGCAGCGATTGCACGCTACGCAATTGTTCCTCATCAAGAGTGCCGGTGGCTTCCTTGCGGTAACGGGCTATAAAAGGGACTGTCGCGCCTTCATCGAGCAGTTCAATGGCAGCGGCCACCTGTGTGGGGCGCAGCGAAAGCGTCTGAGCAATAGACTTGGCAAAATCGGGCATGGAGGGGTTCCTGTATAGTGTGAGGATATGCTGCGGTGTAGCACTAAGTGGTGCGAATTCTACCATAGCAGATATTTATTGGAGATGACTTTTGACAACTGTCCTGGTCTAATTAACAAGCCGCCAGACAGAGAGTCAGACCCCTGAATCAGACCTTGTAGATGCAGAGCAGATTCTGTATAATAATTTCGTTATCCGTATCCCCTTATCCTTTACTTAAATACGCGGAATTACCAGTGACGGCTGTTCCCATAATGAGAAGAGCTTTTGTATCTCATGATGAAACAATTCTATATGGAGGGATTTATATGAAAAAGCAATTGTTCGCGTGTTTCAGCATTTTGCTCGTCGTCACCTTGCTGCTCGCCCCAACGGATTCCGCAGCCGCCGCACCGTTGGCAGATGGGCCAAGCATCTACTCAACCACCGATGATTCGGTTGACACCGCCGTGCTGGAGATCAGCGAGCTTCCCGGCACTGTCAAACTCGACAGCGGTGTCATCTATCCAGTGGGACATGAAAGCGGGGACCTCATCTTCAGCGGTCCTGGATTAAAGGTGAGCGGGCTCACCGGCTCCGCGGTCATCCACATGCCTGTTAAGAACTTCTCTTACGGCTGGACAGGTAGCATCTATCAATATGCTTTTGGCGGATGGATCGAGGTACCTACCGTCATCACCAAAGACAACGAAAGCAATGATGGCACCGCCTCTGCCAACATCTACTACGATGGAATCTACGTTGTCCTCGTTCACTATGTGGCACCGGTGATTGAAGGCAAAGGGTCTGAATGTCCTGCATATGAGTCATTGCTATACTTTATTCCTGATACGTTTAATCAGGAATTTGGCTTATTTGCCCTGCTCGTAACTGGCGATTTATCCAATCTAGGTCTGGTCGATGAAAAACCCGTACTGTACAAGATCGTGAGCAATAACCCGTATGTTACGTTAAGTGGTGCTACCACGGGAGAAGCGTATCTTTGGTTGGATACTGACCCTTCTGGCGCCGTCGATGGTTTTGCAGCGGTGATGGGTTGGCCTCCTGAATTACCTATCGTTGAGTATTCCGGTGAAGGATTGCCCTACTTCACTATCACAGTCAAAGCCGGCGGATGCAACTTCTCGTTTATCGTTGATGAAGAAACCTTTGAAACAGGCGGCCTTTACTAAGTTACATACCAGATGAATGATCACCGACCTAAAAAGGCTCCAACGTTCATTGGAGCCTTTTTGAGTTCTATCACATATTTAACCGGGCCGGTTGACATGCTCGTGAATCTTGGCTATTATCATCCCGTACCTGAATCCTATCATGACAACTTCATCACGCCAGGAGCGGACATTATGCGCTTTCTCATCGGACTGGACGACACGGACAACCCCGGCACTTCAAGCACCGGTGTGTTGGCGCGCCAACTTGGCGAGCACCTCGAGGAAAAAGGTTTTGGCAAGTTGGAATCGATCACGCGGCATCAATTGATCCAGTCCCCGCTAGTGCCCTGTACCACACGCAACTCGGCTATCTGCCTCACATTCGAGGGTGATCCCAACCGCCGCAGCGAGCTCGAAATGGCCGTACGCTCGTTCATCATGCGCGAATACGCCCCCGGCGCCAACGCCGGTTTTGCCATGGCCTCCTGGGCACAGGTGAGTGCTGAGGTCTTCACCTGGGCGCGTCTGGCCAAAACGCGTGTCTTGAACCGCCTGGACGCGTTGCGCACAGCACGCGCGGCGGGCATCGCCATTGCCGGTCTCACCGGCAGCGGCGAGGGAGCCATCGGTGCGCTGGCGGCACTGGGCCTGCGCTTCCGCGGCGAAGACGGGCGCTTCTTGTGGCTGCCCAACCTGGAAATACTCAGCGGTATCTACACCTACACTGAACTGATGGATTTGGTGCCATTCGACAGCATCGAGACTCTCAAGGGTAAATCGCCGCGCCCGACAGTAAAGATCAACGTCGGCGAGTGGGTTCGCCCCATCCTGCGCGAGGGACGCTGCGTGTTGCTTGTGGAAGAGGAACACAAGGAGAAGGCTTACGACTGGTACACCCTGGATATGGACAAGGTGCGTGAACTGACGGATTGATATGTTATCCATACATGAGATCGAGGATTATTTCAGAAATACCGACCCCGCCCTGCTTGAGATCGTTCTGGAGTTGCGCAACATAATCTTTTCGGTCACGCCCACAGCGACTGAGATGATCCAATGGAAAGGCATCAGCTACTTCGATGCCGAGCGCGGCGGCACCGTCAGCGGCGGTATTTGCCAGGTGCATGTGATAGAAGGCAAAGTACGCCTGGGTTTTATCCACGGCGCGTTCCTGCGTGACCCAAAACACCTGCTGCAGGGCACACGCAAGGCCAAGCGCTACCTGGAGATCGAATCGTACGAAACTGCTCCCTGGGATGATATCAAGACCCTGATCAAAGCTTCTTCTGAGTTCGATCCCTACTCGCTCAAACTATAACAACTCACCCTGGCTTTTTAGCCCTTATCGAATACATCAGCGGAAACGGCGCCTCGCCGTCGGGGAAGGTGTAAATATGATCTGGTGTTTCCTTTAACATCTTTAACTGTCGGTACACCGAATAGGGAAACTCATGCAGGAATTCGATCTGCAATCCCACCCCGATGAGCGCGCTGACCACCTCTCCCAGCGGATGATTCCATTCGAATGATTCAATGGGATCAAATTTATTGCCATCTTCTGTATATGATTCCTCCGCCACCTCCAGAAAAGGATCCTTCTGGAAATAGGGAAAATTGATAATGAAGTCGTCTGTGCTTTCATCGAAGATGGTCGCAAATGGGTGGAACTCAGCAATATAGAAGATACCACCTGGCTTGACATAACTCGCAGCGATCTCTGCCCAACGTGTAACATCGGGCAGCCAGGCGAGCACGCCGTAAGAAGTATAGACGATGTCGAATTGTCCCTGCAAATGTGTTGGCAAATCATAGAGATTGCAGCAGATGAATTCAGCGGAGAGGTTCAATTCACGCGCGAGTGACTGCGCCAGTTCGATGGCCAGCGGAGAAAAATCCATACCGGTGACTTTCGCGCCCAACCGCGCCCACGAGAGGGTGTCCATGCCAAAGTGGCATTGCAGGTGCAGCAGGCTCTTGCCTGTCACTGGCCCCACCTCACCCAATTCAAGGGGATTCAGTTTGTTCTCACCCTTCTTGAACTCCTCAAGACGATAGAACGATGAAGCCGCGTTGACCTCGGTCAGCTTCTGCCACAATTCGCGGTTGGCGTTTATTTGTTCGTTCATAATAACAATCCCTCCGAAATAATCTGGAGGGATTGTATCATTTACAGAGCGGGTTACGCGGCAGGAGTTTGGCCGGCGCAGCCCGGAGGTTCCCCGTTTGGGGTCTATTTGGCTTTGATCTCGATCTTGCGGGTCTTGCTCACAGTGCTGGCTGGTTTGGGCAGGGTCACATTGAGCACACCCTTCTGGAACACGGCTTCGATCTTGTCTGGCTCAATTTCGCTTGAGATCGGGATGATACGTTCAAATGAACCGTAGGAGCGCTCGACGCGGTGGAAGTTCTTGCCCTTTTCTTCGTTCTCGGCTTTTTTCTCGCCGCTGATGACAAGGTTGTCGTGGTCAAGACGGATCTCGATATCCTTCTCGTCCATGCCCGGCAGTTCAGCGGTGACCTTGATATCCTTTTCGGTCTCGCTCACGTCTACGCTGGGCATGAAAGCAGGGAAGCGCTGTTCGGCAATACGAGTCAGGCCGAACGGCTCATCAAAGAAGCGGTCAAACATACGATTCATTTCATTTTGGATCGCCAGCATTGGATCCTGGTACTCGCGCCGGACGATCGAGGGGTCGCTACGGCGCTTCGAAAGAAGATTTGAGTTGTTCATTTCTGCCTCCTGTCAAAACACCAAATGGTTTACTTACAATATCAATGTTATCCCCCGTGTGTATGAAGTTAACAAGAAAAATATCAGAGTTGTGTTAAAAAGTGATCTCCCACCGGTTGAGGGGGGCAACCGGCAGGAGATCACTTCTATTATACCGTCAGACTCCGGGATAAGCAACAATTCCTGTTTCCCCCAGGATAGATACCTTCCAATTCGTGGTGAATAGAAATCCGCCAGTCACGCAAATTGCTCTGAAAAAAGAAACCCGCTAATAGCGGGTTCCTTTTTTCATTTCGTGCTTTTCTTATTTTTCGTGGTGAAGAAACTATTGTATCAATTACAGTAAAACCCTGCCATCTAGCGCCAGGGCACCCTTGCCCTCTTCAAATACCAGTAGCGGGTTGACCTCCATCTCCTGGATCTCTGGAAAATCGAGCGCCATCTGCCCAACACGGATGATGACGTCGACCACGGCCTCAAGGTCAGCCCTGGCAGCGCCGCGGAAGCCGGTGAGAAGCTTGCCCGCCGCTGTCTCCTTGATCATGGCCAGCGCTTCATCGCGGCTCACCGGAGCCACCCGGAAGGCAACGTCCTTGAACAATTCCACGTCGATGCCACCCAGACCAAACATGAGAAGCGGACCGAAGCCGGGATCTCGCTTCATGCCCACGATGACTTCCTGTCCTTTCGGCGCCATGCCTTCGATCAGCACGCCCTCGATCTTCGCCTGCGGGCAGCGAACCTTGATATCGGCCATCAGTTTATCAAACTCGGCGGCCACCTCGGTCTCGTTCTTGAGGTTGAGGCGAATGCCACCCACATCAGACTTGTGCAGGATATCGGGCGAGACGATCTTCATCACCACCGGGAAGCCAACCTTCCTGGCCGTCTCGGCAGCCGCGGCGGCGCTCTGCGCTTCTCCACCTTTCACCACCGGGACGCCGTATGCGTCCAGCAACGGACGGGTGGCGGCTTCACCGAACACCTTCTGCGCACCGGCGGCAGCCAGCAGAGTGGCTGCCTGCATCTTGTCGATGCCTTTGGTTTCGAGTTTTGATTCTTTGTAGTTCTCACGCCAGTTCTTGTAATAGAGCATGGCGTTCAGCACCCGCCCCGCCGATTCGGGATAGACATACATGGGGATGCCGCTTCCCTGCAGGATGAGGCGCGCTTCATCAACGCTCTCGTCACCCATGATGCAAGCCAGCACCGGTTTGGTGGCTCCCTGGCTGGCATCCACGATGGCCTGGGCCACCCCGGCGGGACTCACCAGCGCCTGGGGCACCAGCATAGGCAGTACGATATCCACCTGCGGGTCATCGAGCGCAGTCTTCACCGCCAGCAGGTAATCGGGCGGTTCGGCGGCGCCGAGCATGTCTATGGGGTTGGCCACCTGGGCGGCCGGGTTGAGCTTCTCACGCAGGGTGGCGTGGGTCTTTTGGGAGAGATCACCCAGGGAAATGTTATTGAATGAAAGGCTGTCGGAGGCCAGCGCGGCAGGACCCCCGGCGTTGGTCATGATGACCGCGCGGTTGCCGGCCGGCAGGGGTTGGGTATCCAGCGCCTGGGCTACATCAAACAACTCGGCAAAGTTCTGCACTTCAATGACTCCGGCCTGTTTGAAGGCTGCCTGGTAAGCCGCGTGCGACCCGGCCAGCGAGCCGGTATGTGAAGAGACTGCGCGCGCTCCAGCGCTGGAGCGCCCGGCCTTGAGCAGCACGATGGGTTTGATCTGAGAGACCTTGCGTGCCACCTCCAAAAAGCGGCGTCCGTCGCGGATCTGCTCCACATAGGCGGCAATGACGTGCGTATCGGGGTCGTTGCCCAGGTACTCCATGATGTCGGTCTCGGTGACGTCCACCTCATTGCCTAGGCTGAGGAAATGCGAGAAGCCCACCTTCTTGCCATGGACGAAATCGACCACGCCGCCGCACACCGCGCCCGATTGTGAGAGGAAGCCAATACCACCCTCGTCGGGGGTGCCGAAGATAAAGGTGGTGTTGAGCCCGTTATGCAGGTTCATGGCGCCCACGCAGTTGGGCCCTATGAGGCGCATGCCGTAGCTGCGCGCCGCGGCCAACACCTGTTGTTCCAGGTCAGCGCCGGCAGCGCCCACTTCTTTAAAGCCGCCGGTGATGATGATGGCTCCCTTGATGCCGCGCTCACCGCATTCCTTGATGGTTGCCAGCGTGGCGCCGGCCGGGATGACCAGCACGGCCAGTTCCACGGGATCGGGAACAGCGGAAATGCTTGCGTAACAGGTCTTGCCCAGGACCTCCTTCTCGCCCGGGTTGACCGGGTATACACCGCCCGTGTATTTGGAATTCACCAGATTGCGGATGATGCCGTGGCTGAGTTTGCGGGGATTGGCTGAAGCACCAATAACGGCCACACCAGAAGGTTCAAAAAATGGGGTCAGATCGGAGGAAGTCATGTTCGTCCTTTTTTCGGGATTTGGAACGCTTCAATTATATCAAATTGGGGAGCTCAATCAGCCGGCGGGAACCCTGCCACGTACCATTCCAGGTAGGTCTGTGCCTGCTCCTTCCAATAGGCGGTGTTGTGGAAGCCGGGGTTGATGATAAATTCATGCGGGATGCCTGTGTTGGTAAGCGTCCGTTCGAACATGTCGATGCTCGGCGACAGGTAATCTTCGTCGCCGCGGTCCATATAGATGCGCGGAAAATCATCCAGCGTGTGGGCCTGCAATTGCCGATGCGCCAGGTAAAGGTCGCCGCCAAAGTATCCCAGGCTGTGAGCGCCGATGGAACCAAATTTCTCGAGGTTCGAGAGGCCTATATGCATGGCCCAGCCGGCCCCGCGTGAAAGCCCGCCAATGGCATGGCAGCTTCTTTGGGGGCAGATGTTATATCGGTTCTCGATGTAAGGTACAAGTTCATTGATGAACGCGTCGCCAAATTTGGCCGTGTCAGGATCATCCCAATTATGTACCTCGTTGGGGAAGACCATGATGAATGGAGGCGTGCCGGCCTGGATCATGGCGTCGGCAGCGTCGGCGATACCGATGGACGGCCAGTAAGTGTCGGTCATGCCCTGCCCGTGCAGCATGTAGAGCACCGGGTAACCTCCCGGATTCGCCGCGTCGTAACAGGCCGGCAGGTAGACCGTGAAGGTTAACGGTTCACCCAGTTCCACCGAATCGATCTGCAGCTCGGTGATCGTGCCCACCGTTTCGCCACAGACGATGGGTGTGGCAGTTGATGTAGCTGTTGCGGCGGGCGTGACGGTTGCCGGCGCGTTCGTGGCGATGACATAAATCACCAAAGGGGTGGGTTCAGTGGTCGCGGCTTGCGATGGTTCACTCAATACCATACAAGCGCTGAGGAGAATCAAAGCCGCAAATGCGAGTGCCGGGCGCAGCCATTTCATTTGATCTTGGTTTCCAGTTCCGGCCAGACCGGGTAGAACATGGCCCAGGAGGCCGGGTTCTTGCGGATGTAGCTCTCGGCCACCTTGAGGATGCGAGCAGCGTTGGCTTCGAGTTCCTCTTTGGGATCGTCCATTGGGATGAGGGGAATTTCTTCAGAGGCATCGATCTCGTAGGTGAGGTTCTTCAGGTTCTGGAAAGCCACCACGTGCACGCGCGCGTTGGTCTTGAGCGCGAGCTTCACGTAAGCCACAGGCAGTTCCGCCGGATGACCGAAGAAAAGCGGATGGTACCCCGAACCAGGATGCGGACGGTCGATGCCGGTGAGAACGGTGCCGCCGGCTTGCAGGCGTTCGCGCGCCAACCGGGTGGATTCAAAGGACATGGGCATCAATTCTTCACCGCGGTCGGTGCGCAGTTTGTTTTGCATCTCGTACCCTTTTGGGGGGTTGGGATAAGAAAGAGTGAGGAATCTGTATCCCTTTGAGGCCAATAATAAACCACCCAGGTCAAAACCGCACAGGTGCGGGATGAGCAGCATGGTGCCGCGTCCGCCCTTGTTGCTTTCATCCATGAGTTTCTGCATGGCGGGCGAGATGCGCACCAGTTCCTGGATGCGGTCAATGCGGTCAAGGTAATGGTAGAAGTTGTAAAGCGAGCGCGATTGACAGACGAAGACACGCCGCACCGCGCGGTTGAGTCCGTGATAGCCCAGTTTGAAATCATGGATGACAGCCTGGTTCAGGCGCACGGCCTGTACCACCGGGTTCCACCAGCGCGTGGCAATGACCCCCGCGATGTAGCCGGCGACAGCGTAGCCTATCTTTGATGGACAGGCCTGACTCAATTTCATGGCGATGGTAGTCCCGATGGACCCCTGGGTGAAGATGTCTGTGATCTTTATGAGCATAAGGTAATTCTAATACATTCTGATGTGGTTTTTTAATTCCCCGATTAAACACTGTAGGGGCGAATGGCCATTCGCCCCTACAAGAATTACTATGGAATCTAATCCTCGAACTTGAGGGGTTCCTTGTGGGTGACGCGGCGCACGATCTGCAGGAGCAGCAGGCCAATGACCAGGAAGGCCAAAACAGCTCCCAGCGCCCAGTAGACGCCGTGAGCCTTGGCCGCAGCCTCATCCAAACCGGCTTTAATCCACCGGTTCATCATCAGGGCATAAACCGAGCCGTAGACGACAGGTCCGATGAAGGTGGAGGTGCGTCCGGCAACTGAAAGGAAGCCATAAAACTCGGCGGTCTTGGAGTGCGGGGTAAGCTGGCTCACCATGGTGCGGCTTACTGCTTGCACGCCGGAGAGGGAGAAACCGGCAATGCCGCCGATGATATAGAAGGCAACCATCGACTTGAAGAAATACAAACCAACTACAGCCACAATGAGAATGACCAGCGAGTAGAGCAGCGATTCCTTGCTGCTGCGTTTGTTGGAGATCTTGCCGAACAGGTAGGCACCCGCTGCACCAGTAATCTGCAGGATGATGATGAGGATGATGAGTTGCGCGGTCTGCATGCCATACAGGATGCCACCGATCAGGGCTGCGTTGTCCATTAGCATCATGATGCCATCATTGTAAATGAGGAAGGCTACCGCGTATTTCATAAATTCTTTGTACTTCTTAACATCGCGGAAAGTGGTCGCCAGCGATTTGAAAGCATGACCGATGGTGGTTTCACCAGCAGGGAGTTTTTCAGGCTCGTTGAGCTGACGTACACGCAGGAACATGGGGATGGATGAGATCGCGAAAAAGACAGCTGTAATCACAAAAGCCAGACGGACCATAAGTGTATTGCCCGGGAATAGCTGGATGGGAACGAGCACGATAAGAAGGCAGGCAATACCGCCAAGCATGCCCATGGCCCAACCTTTACCGGAAACATCGCCGATGGTCTCGGGGGTGGAAACGTCAACCAGCAGGGCATCATAGAACACCTGGGCAGCTCGGTAGCCGATCTCAGCCAGGATGAAGAAGAGCATCCCGGTGAACACATCCCCGGCCTGGACGAAGAACAGCAGTCCGGTAAAAACAATTGCAAGCGCGGAGAAGAAGAATAGGAACTTCTTTTTCGACTTGGAAAAATCAGCAATGGTGCCCATCACCGGCGAGGTGATAGCCACGATGATGGCAGCGATGCCAACAGCGTAGTTCCACAGGGTGGGGCCGTGGACCTTGCCAACAACTACATTTGAAAAATAAGAAGAATAGACTGCGAGCAGGACGACTGCCGCGTATGCGGAATTACCAAAATCATAATAATACCAGGCATGGCGTGCTTTCTTCATGGCCTGGGTGGTGGACAAAGCCTTATCCATATGATTCTCCGTTCTTCAGGGATTTACGGGTGAACCGTATTGAAATTCTACCACAAGGAATAACCCCGTTTCGTCAAGCAGGTTTCTGCATATTTGAGGAGATATTTCCCTTTTTCAGGGAACATTTCCAGTCTGGAGGTGGAGTCTTTTCATTATATAATCCCATTGTTTCACGCTGTGCCCTTTACCAGTGATAAGAATGCACCATTGCAAATCTCCCGAGATCCCCACCCTGGAAGGAACGATTACATGAGTAAAATCGTCAATGAAAAGACCGCCGGAACGGCCGTTCACCCGCGCAGCCGCGGCTACCTGGTTTATCTCATCATCTTCATGGGTCTGGTGGCATTGATGGACCAGTACCTCTCCACCATCAAGACCACCGCCCTGCCCTACATCCTCGAGGAATACAACATCACCCCCACGCAGTTCTCCAATCTGGAAGGTATCTTCTTCGTCGCCACCTTTTTCATCTTTCTGCTAAACAGCCTGGTGGACAGGATCGGGCGCAAGTTCTCCATCCTCTTCCTTATCCTCATCATGGGGCTGGCTTCGGGCGGAATCGTGCTCTTCAGCAATACCATCTACTGGTTCATGATCCTCTACACGCTGGTGGTCTTTGCCACGGTCTCCAATATGTGGTCCATCCCCATCAGTGAGGAATCACCCAACCAGAAGCGCGGCAAGTACGTTGCCCTGGTTTATATCCTCGGCCTCATCCCGCTGCAGGCGCTGCTGCCGCCGCTGCTCATGAACACGCTCGGGCTGAGCTGGAAATGGATGTACGGCGTGATGAGCCTGTTCATGCTGCCCCTGCTGGTGCTGTGGTTCTTTATGAAGGAAACGCACCGCTACGAGGTCATCCATCAGGAGCGCCAGGAGGGCAAGCGCAAGAATCACCTCTTCGGCATCGGCGTCATCAACAAGACGGATATACGCTACATCATCATTTCGGCTTCCATCTGGTTGTGCTGGCTGGTGTATCAGTTCTTCTATTACTGGCTGGGTTATTACTTCATGACCATCAAGGGTTACACACTCGGGCAGTGGTCCACGGTTCTGCTCGTTACCCTGCTGGTGGCCATGGGCGCGGGCTTCCTCAGCGGCAGCATCATGGACAAGCTCGGACGCAAGCCCACCCTGGTGATGGGTTACCTCGGCCTCTCAGCCATCCTGGTGCTGCTGGCGTTCAGCAATGGCATCCTGCTGCCCATCGCCACGGTGCTCATCGGCTTCTTCACCTCATTCACCTACACATGGATCGTGGTCTATATCCCCGAGATCTTCCCCACCGAGCGGCGCGGCGCGTGCATCGGTTGGACAACCACCATCGCGCGCGGATCGTACGTGGTGGGACCGTTCCTGGTGGGTTGGCTGCTCAAACTCTACCCCACCATGGAGTGGTTCTGGGTGGCCGCAGCAGCGATCGTGCTGCTGCCCATCGGCATCATGTTCTTCTTCAAACCCGCTGAAACCCGTGTGCAGGACCTGGATGAGATTGAAGGGTCAAGGTAAAAATAATGTAGGGGCGAATGACCATTCGCCCCTACAACAAATAACAGAATCAATTCCCGTACGGGCACGATATATCGTGCCCGTACTTTTATTAATCTGTGATATTCAATGATTCAACAAACGTGATGATGCACGAAATGGTCGGAGTGAACTGCTCATCGGGGGCAGCAGTGAGCATGTTTTCCATGTTGGTGTAATAAGCCTCCATCTCGGCTTCACTGGCACTCATCGCATCCGGCTGTGCCAATCCGCCAGCAGGGATGGTGGCGTCCATTGACGATGGCTGCAGGAATGTGGCCGTCACCGGGAAGGTGGCTGAGACGATGTACAGCCCGTCACTTGTAAGCCCCTGGAAAGTATAGAACAGGTCTTCGTTATTGGCTGGCACGTAATACTGGGCATACTCAGCCAGGTAACCGATGCCCTGTCCATTTTGAAAGTCAATGAAGCTGGCCCGCGCATGGAAAGCCTGTGCTGCTCCTGAAGTGTAGATAAAAGGCAATGCTCCATCGGCCGGGATGGACTGGCTGCCAAGGATGTTCTGCAGGCTCGAAACATTTCCTCCGATGAAGTTGTTCTGGTCAAGCGCCAAGAATTCAGCAACTGGATACACCATAATCTCGGGATCCCAGAATTTATCACTCAACGGATACCCATCGATGGATATCTGGCGGTACTCTGGATGAACCGAGAAATAGGGGCCTTCACCAGGGGTGGTTACCCCGGGCACGATAACACCTGTCGCGCTGCTGCCCAGGCAGGGAGGGACGACCATGGCCACTCCGCCCAGGTTGGTTTGATACCCCTCAAACTGCTGCGGTGCTTCGGTGGCGACTACCACGGGTGCATCGGTCACGGCCGGCGCTGCTGTAGCCGGGGCAGAATCGGGCGCGGGGGTATTCCAGACAACGGTGAACGGCAGGTCACATGCCGATAACGCGAACACGACGATCAAAAGAACAGGGATAAGCGCTTTTCTCATGGGATTCTCCTCTGAAGACAATGTCGTTACGAATAGTTTAACGCGGATTTGACCGAATTGTTCCACCAATCTTACCGAGCAAATATGTACGGGCACAGCATGCTGTGCCCGTACCATGAATGGTCAATGATATGAATTTGCCTAAAATTCCGATTGCGTCGCCCAGGGATAGATCTCGGTGCCCCTGGCCGCGGCGCGGATGGCCGGGTCGTCGGAGTAGAAGCCGCGCAGATGCGGCGGGAGCTGCATGGAGATGTTCTTCATGATGGTGTGACCAACCTCATCCAGTTCTTCACGGCTGGGGCGTTTGCCCTCCGCGAACTCGAAGGGGCCGAAGGGTTTGCCGAATTGCACGTGCACCAGGGGTCTTTCGCCCTTGCGTATTTTTTGGAAGTAGCCCACCAGGCCGTCAAGGCCGACGGGGAGGATCTGCGCTTTGGTGCGCCAGGCCAGAAAGGCCGCTCCCGGGCGCGCCGGACGCAGCACCGTGGCCCAACTGCCGCCCTCGGGGAAGATGCCCAGGATACCCTTCTGCTGCAGCACGGACTCGGAGGAAAGCAGCGTCTCACGCGAACCGGTGCCGCGGTAGGTGGGGATGACGCCGAACAGTTTGGAGATCCAGCCCACCGTGTTGGGGGCGTTGGGAGTCTGCGCGCCGCCCACGAACTCCATCGGCCAGGGCGTGGCATAGAGCACAGCCAGCGGGTCGAGGAAGTGGAAGTGGTTGGCCACCACCAGCAGCGGTCCGCTGGTGGGGATGTTTTCCTTGCCATCAATCTTCACGTCGGCGGTAACGGCGAACAACATCGCGATGCTGTTCTTGAGGATGCGGCGGATCAGCCGCCTGCGGGGATATCTGATTTTGTATGCCATGAGAAAGATTATAATAGAAATCAAGACCATTTATGTCATTTTTTGGGCGGAATTAATTAAAGTAATTTTGGATGGCAGCTCATCCATCAGTAGTACCCATTAAGAAACCATGGGGAAAAAATAATATGGAACGAAAAATATATCACATGGTGAAGAAACATCGCATACTTCAATATATACTCGGGGGATATCTCATGCTTGGTTCTATTTTTTGCATTGCTTTCTTGATTGCCGATACCGGCAGCAAGCCAGAGGAAACGATCTCTACGGTGGTGCTTTTGCCACTTTTTCTCCTCTTTAGCTGCAACTTCCTGTTGCCTGTTTTCACAAACAAATTGGTATATACCAAAGAGGGAATCGAATATATTACCATGTTCAAACGGAGATTCTTCGCCTGGAACGAATTCAGTCAGTACAACTTTGTTAAGGGCGTCTTGCATGCTTACTTCAACCAGGAAACCATGACTCCCGCCCGTAATAGGAAAGAATTCCTCTTCGGCGACCCCAATGATGTTCCTCTATCACATTTTATTGAGAGATGTGAATATCAAAGAACTTGGAGGAGCGACCCCATTCTAGCCACGATCGCAACTATCATCCGTGAGAGTGAGGAAGCTGCCAGAGCAGCAGAAGAACAAATGGATTGGGAGATCATGGAAAGCGAAGAATGATTTACAATGCCGGTTTTGCAAAAACAGGAAATTGTGTGAAGCAGCGAAGAAGATAATATTTACCCACACTTACTTACTCCTACCTGTTATACGTCGTCTTCATGTTGTATAGTATCCGTTGAGAGGACACATGCGCATCTACCTGACCCACTGCTCAAAAGAGAAATCACTCGAGGCGAAAGAAAGCGGCGCGGAGCTGCCCCCTGACCTGCTCTACACCGATGCGGGCATCCAGCAGTTCATGGAACGCTGCAAGGCCGCGGAAGTACGCTGGGCCATCCTTTCCGATAACTACGGCGTTTTTCTGCCTGAGGAGCGCCGCGCCTATTACGAAAAAGCACCGGCGAGTGTGACGCCAGAAGAGGAAAAGGTCATTATAAAGAGCTTCGACAATAAACTGTCCAAATATGATGAGATCTGGTTCTACATCCGCCCGCAGACCTTTCACCTCTTTTATCAGCGGGTGCTGAGTAACAGTCGCCTGGCAAGCAGGGTGCAAAGGTTTGAAGATCTCGAGCAAATCGAGCATCAGAAGTAAAAACCGATAACCAAAGGCTGAATCCATGTCCACCACCACCCTGATCTGGTTGTTCCCCATCGCCTTCATGCTGCACGATTTTGAAGAGCTGATTGGCTTTGAGCCGTGGTTGAAGCACCACGGCGCAGACGTGCGCGCCAAACTTGAGAAGATACTGCCTGCCGTTCTGCTGCCGAGGATCGATGCGGTGCTGGGCAAATCCACAGCCCAGTTTGCCGTACCGATCGCCCTGATCTTCCTGCTCACCGCGGTCGCGTCTTTTGTGGCGGTGGAGTTCCAGAGCTACGGTTTCTTCCTTGCTGCCAGCGCCGCCTTCACCCTGCATGGATTGATGCATATCGGGCAGGCCATTACCATGCGCCGATACGTGCCCGCGCTCGCCACCTCGATGCTGATCGTGCTGCCCTACGGCGCGTTGCTTTATCCGCGCCTGGTGGCGGACGGCATCGTCACCTGGCCGGGGCTGCTGCTGTATGGGTTGATCGGCATCCTTGCCATCCTGCCCATCATCCTGGGCATGCACTGGCTGGGAGAGAAATTGATGAGGGGTTTGTAGGGGCGTATGGCCATACGCCCCTACAATATGATTCCATCGTATAATATCGTCCATGATTCGCCTCCGCCGCCTTTCCCGCCTGCTTTTCCTGCTGGTCTTTTTGCTGCCGCTCTTCCTGCCCGCGCAGGTGAAGGCGCAATACACCGGCCCCGTCTACACCGTGCAGGAGGGCGAATCGCTGGCGGCGATCGCGGACTACTTCCACACCACCACCTACCGCCTGGCCACCTTTAACTACATCACCGATTATGACCTGGTGGTGCCCGGGCGCAACCTCACCATCCCCGGCTTCGAGGACCTCACCGGCAAGCTCACCCGTGTGACCGTGGGTCTGGGCGATACGCCGGCGAGCATCGCGCGCCGCTACAGCTGCAGCCCGGCGGTCTTCAACCGCATCAATTTCCTCACCAGCGCTGACGCCGTCTACATCGGTCAGCAGATGTTTGTCATCAACGCCTCCGAGATCACGCGCGAGCGCGTTCCCGTCACCGCCGGCCTCACCGGCCTGGAACTGGCCGCACTCAACGGCGTGAGTCCCTGGGCGGCCGACGAGATGAACGGACTGGGCGGCACATTCAAGCTCGTGCCCAACGACGTCATCTACCTGCCCTCCGAAACGGGCGGCGGCGAGGTGCTTCCCGGCATTACGCAGTTGAGCGCCTCCACGCTGCAACAGGGCAAGACGGCCCAATTTGGCGCGTTAGGCAGCGAAAGCGCCGGGCTCAGCGGCAACCTGCTTGGATATCCTTTACACTTCTTTGGCAACGGCGACGGCACCCTCACCGCGCTGCAGGGTGTGCCGCGCATGACCGGTTTCACTTCCATCAGCCAAATGTACACCCAGATCGCTGACCTTGTGCCCATCGTCATCACCAGCACCAGCGCGGATGGCAGCACCTACTCCATCGAACAGCGCATCATGGTCATCGAGGCTGGCTACGGTTACGACACCCCGTTGGAGGTGAAGGACGAAACCATCGACCCAGCCATCACGGAACCGGAGATCGAATTCCTGATGGAACAGGTGGCGGCAGCTCCCGCTGAGAAAATGTGGAGCGGCGCGTTCACATCTCCCTCACCCACCCCCACCTGCCTCATTTCCACCTACGGCCTGCTGCGTTCCTACAATGAAAGCAACTATACCTACTTTCACACTGGCAGTGATTACTGCGGTGGTATTGGCACGAAGATCTTCGCGGCCGCCGACGGCGTGGTGGTTTACGCCGGCGAGCTTACTGTGAGGGGCAACGCGGTCATCATTTCGCACGGCCGCGGCGTCTACACCGGCTACTGGCACCAATCCGAGATCAAGGTCACACAGGGTCAGACCGTGAATGCCGGCGACGAGATCGGCCTCATTGGCAACACCGGGCGCGTGACCGGCCCTCATCTGCACTTTGAGGTGCTGGTGGGCAGCGTCCAGGTGGATCCCAGCGATTGGCTTAACGGGTCATATCCATAAGCTTTAATATGCAAATGACAACGCGCCGGAAATCTCCGGCGCGTTGTCATTTCCCGATTGAGTTGGGGTCAGACCAGCCCCAAGGAATCGAACGATCCTTTGAGCAGTTCCCACTCCTCCACGTGGCTCACCGATTCACCCGGCTGCAGGTCCTTCAGTTCGCCCAGCGTCTCCACCTCGATGAAGCGGTGGCGCACGTAGCACTGAATGTTGGCTGCCATATCGGTGTAGGAAGCAGCTGGTTCAACGGTCACGCGTTTGACCACCACCCAGCCCTCTGCGAATTCGATGCCTGCCCAGCCGCGGGTGGAGTAAATACCCACTTTGAGCGCATCATCTGCCGCTTCACCTTTGACCTCGATGTATTTTCCGCTGACGAACAAGCGTTCATCCTTGAGATCAGTGTACGGCCACAGCACCAGGCTGCGGTTTGGCGTGAGCGGCGAGCCGTTGATCATCTCGATACTCATGGGCAAACGCGCCTTGCTGCCCCCTAGCTTGAACATGGTGATGGCCCAGGGTGCGGCACGGAAAACCTCGCTGCCCAGGTTGGTGATACGGTGAGTCAGGGTCAGTTTGGGAGCGTTGGGAGCGAGCACGATCTCAATCTCGCGCCTGTAACTGACGGCATAGTGGTCTTCACGGGTCAGGCGCAATCCATTGGCTATGGACTCAACTGTGCAGCTTGTATGATCGGGTAGGCAGGTGATCTCTTCCACCTCGGGGGCGCACCACAGGCGGTGGCCGCCGAAGGCGTGGAACAGGTTACCAGGAATGCCCCAGGTCATGTCGGGCACTTCGGCCAGCAGATTGAGCCCGCTGCCGGCCGGGACAAGGCGCACAATGCGCGGCCCGGCGTCTTTGAGCACGTCCAGGCTGAGGAAATCGTTCTTGAGTGTGAGGGTTGCGTAGCCGTAGTAGTCTGTCATGGTCCACCTGAATTGAAATATGATTACTTCCTCCATTTTAGCCGATTCTTGCGTGTTCGTTGAAAATTGCGTATCATGAATTGAAAATTGCCTGAGAAGGAGTAAGTCATGCAGGTTTCACCGTTTTTCAAACTTGAGATCTTCATCCCCGCCGAGAACGTGGACGAACTGCTCGAAACGCTGGCAGCCGGCCACGCCGGCGAGATCGGGAAATATGACCACTGCACCTCCATTACCCAGGTGCAGGGCACCTGGCGCCCGCTCGAGGGAGCACGCCCGGCAGTTGGCGAAGTGGGTAAACTCTTCATGGGCAACGAATGCAAGGTGGAGGTGAACTGCCGCGAGCAGTATCTGAACGAAGTCATCGAGGCCGTGCGCACCATACATCCTTACGAGGAACCGCTCATCAACGTCATTCCCATGGCCAACGGGCGTTACCGCGCCACGCACTAAGAATCCTGAAAGTAAATGAAAACCCCCGAACGCACGTTCGGGGGTTGATTTTAGCTTTTCTGGTTATGGAACGGTGTACGTCTCCGGATCGGTGCAGGTCGTCAGGTCGCCGCCGTCAAGACCGCAGACGCGGTAGGTGTAAACAGTGCCTGAAGCGCCGATGGTGGCATCGTCATAACTGCTGTCTGTTCCAAGCGCCGTGCCGATGGAGGAAGCATCTATGGGATCGGTGCTGCCGTTAGCGCGCAGGATAATAAAACCGTTGGCCGGTTCCACGCTGGGCGCTGTCCAGTTCAGCGTCACCAAGCCTGCCCCATCGGTGAAGGAGAGGGTCATCTCAGGAGCAAACGAGTAGGTCCGTACTGCTGAGTAAATAGTGCATGAGCCGCTTAACACTTTGCACACCCTAAAATAATAGGGCACACCCGGAATGCCATAGACCGTCGCGGAGCGATCTGACGAACTGCTGGCTGTGACCACAATGTCGCTAATGGTGGGTGGGTTATTGGTCATCGAGTAGAGCACTCTAAAACCGGAGGGGAACACACCTGAAGCCGTCCATTCAAGCAGTCCCTGCCCCAACCCGGTATCGGTGAAGTTGGAAATGGTCATTGTTGACCCATCAGTGGTGGCAGAGGGCGACTTTGTCACGGTGATGATGAGGGTACCGGCAAAGGTGAACTTGTACACGTTGGAATAAATGTCGCAGGTGCTACCCGTCCAGCGGCAGACACGGTAGTAATATGTGCCGCCTGTCACGCCGTCCACATAGGCCGAACGAATACTGCCATCATCGATGGCATAGAAACTATCTGTTCCGTAGACGGGAACCTGGTTAGTGGAGGAATAAACGATCTTGAAGCCCTTGGTATACTCGCCGGTGGCCGTCCATTGCATGTATGCTTTACCGGTTTGGGCATCGCTCATTTTTGTAATAGTGATGACATTCGAGGAACTGATGGGGGTGCCCGCAGCGTTATAGGATGTAGTTGGCACTGTCGTGGAGCCACCACCTCCACCTACAACAACCCAGATCCGCTTGGTAGGAGTATGGGTAATGTGATAGATGGTTGGGGTAGCTGTGGCTGGGACCAACGCAAAAATCGCGTGGGTACTGTAGGAATCGCAGTCGTTGCCGATGTAGCGGCAGACGCGCACATAGTAGATCTTATCAAAGGCGCCGCTGATAATGGCAGCACGTGCGCCCGGATCCTGAGCATAGGTGTGATGGTCATTCTGGAAGGTTGGGTCCTCGTGGTCGCTGGAAAAGACAACCTGGAAACCAGAGGGGAAGTCGCCGTTGGCCACCCAGTGAACCTTTACACGACCAAATCCAAGCTGTTCGATTTCGGTGATGGTGATACCTTCGGGGATGGGGGTACTGGTGGGAGGTGCGGCAACGTCAACAGTGCTGGCGTTCGCATTCGCGGTCAACTGGGCATCAGGTGTGGCCGTAATGTAGATGACCTGCGGTTCGGGGGTGGTCATCGACTCAGACGGGGTCTCGCCCGTCACCACCACGACCACTGGGGCGGCGGTAGTGGGTGCCGGGACGCATGCCGAAAGCAGCACTGCGCTCAGGATGATAATGGCGAATAGTTTCTTCAGCATACTTTCCTCCACACAAAACATTACCAGCACCTTTCATTATAGATTAAATATGAGAAGAAGACTATACGCTTTCGTTAACAAACTACACGCATTTCTTCTACAGTCATCAAAAAGGACGCCCGGATATCCAGGCGTCCTTCTGCCAACAATGGTTATTGCTTACCTCACCACCACCAGAAAGAGACCACTGAAATTGGTCTCGAACTCCAGGTAATGACTGTCATTGATGCGCACACCGCTGAAGATGGTGCGCGTGTCGGTGGTCACAGTGGGGTAGAGCAGGCTGATCACCGGGTTGCCGTCTTTCTCAGCGTAGGCTGGCAGTGCCACCCAGGCGCCTTTGCCATCGTCTGCCTTCTCATCCCAGTAATAGACAGCCAGGTCAGCAACGAGCAATTCATCAGGCAGGTTGACCGCGTATTTCACATGTGTATCAGGTGAGAGCGGATCAACCAGCATACCGCCGTTCAAGATGTGCAGTGTGAAAGCCGTCTGGTAAGTGCCGGCCGGGATATCTGCAGGGAGGGTTGTCTCGAACTCGGTGGCCAGATTGCCCTGCTTGCCGCACAGGCTGGTGGGGATGATCACGTAGGTGCCGTCGTTCATCATCAGGATGGTGTCAGCTTCACAGTTCAGATCGACCGCTTCGTTGCTGGTCAGAGGCACAGGGAGCCCGCCAACCTGCCTGTAGGGCGATGTGTCACAAACATTGCCCTTGCCATCAGTATCAGAGTCGAGCTGATCACTGTTGGCGATGTCGGGGCAGTTATCACGGGAATCTGCGATGCCGTCGCCATCTCTATCAACATTGGGATCAGTGACGATGCGCAGCAGGCCGTCGATGAAGATTAGATCATAGTTGGTGGTCAGTGCCAGCGTTCCCTGCAGGATCTGGTAAGCGCCAATGGCTTCACCTGGTATGCGGGAGAGCGCGCCGGAGACATCCGCGGGGTTGACCAGGCTGCCGCTCGTGATGGTGTAAGTCAGAGCAGGATCAGCATCACCATGGCGTTTAACCTGCGCGTTCGCGGTGATGGTAACGGGGCGCTTTTGGATGGTCACGGTTTGCTGAGCGGTTCTGTAGAGGAAGTCGCTGGTGGCTGAGGTGTTGGCCTGTACAACGCAGTCGCCTGCGCCTGTGGGCACAAAGGTTGCGCCCGCGCTCCAGTAGCAGGGTCCGCTTACGTAGCTGTACGCGACTGCGTAACCGGTGCGAGAGTCGGCGCTGACAGTGAAGTTGGCATCGCCATAGGTGACGACCGGTGCGGCGGTAAAGACAAGCTGCGGATCGGCAGCTGCGATATTCACAGAGGCGGTGTTCTCTGCAGCATAGAAGTCGGTTGTGGCTGTGGTGCTGGCACGCACCACACAGGTGCCGCCGCCGCTCGAGCTGAACACACCCGTGGACGCATTCACCACAGCGCACGGACCGGAATCCACACTATAGGTGATGGCACCGTCGGTGGTGGTCGTGGCTGCGGCCGTGAAGTTGCCGCCCAGGTAGGTGGGAGTGGGCAGCGGTGAATTGAAAGTGACAGAACCAGTTGCCGGCTCAATGGTGATCGAGGCAGTATTGGTTGTTGCTTCAAAGTTATCAGTGGCTGCCGCGCTGGCTCTCATCACGCAGATACCGGCACCACTGCTGCTGAACACACCGGTAGAGGCGTTGACGGCCGCGCATGGACCGCTGTCCACACTATAGGTAACAGCGCCGTCAGAATCAGTGCTGGCCGTGGCGGTAAAGTGGCCGCCCAGGTAGGTGGGTGCTGGCAGCGGGGTATCGAAATCGATACCTGTGCTGGCCGCGGATATAGTGATCGTTGCTGTGTCATCTGCTGCGTTGAACCCGGAAGTTCCGGCAACAGAAGCGCGCACCACGCAGGAACCGCCGCCGCTACTGCTGAACTCGCCGGTGTCGGTATCCTCCACAGCGCATGGCCCGCTATCGACTGAGTAGACGATCGATCCGTCGGAGGTTGTTGTTGCGCCCACACTGAAATTACCACCCAGGTAGGTGGGAGTGGGCAGCGGGGTGCTGATGGTGACGGTCGCGTCAGAATGGGCAATCGTCACGGTCTGTGTTTCTTCAGCAGGGTAGTAATTTACGTTTTCAACAACATAAGCCTTGACCACGCAGTCACCGGCTCCGAGGATACTGAACTCGCCGGTGGTAACATCCGCTTCGGCACATGGTCCGGAGACGTAAGCATACAGCAGGGATTCGCTGGAATCGCTGTCTGCGCTCACGGTGAAGGATCCGTCGATGTATTCAGGTGTGGGTGCTGCGTCAAAGGAAACATGGGGTGTGGCCTTATCGATGGTCACAGCCGCATAGTTGGTACCGGTTGTGAAGTCATCGGTCGCGACAGCGTCAGCCTGGACAGTGCACGCCCCGGCTCCCGTGCTTCTAAACTCGCCGGTGGAAGCATCAACGAGCTCGCAGTAGCCGTCATAAACACTGTAGGTGATGGCTGCTCCTGAATCCGCTGAAGCTGTCACGAAGAAGCTACTGCCACCATAGGTCGGGGCCGGTAACGGTGTATCGAAAGTGATGGTCGGGCCTGCCGGAGCCACAGTGATGGTGATCGATTCAGATTCTGACAGGAAATCGGTGGTCGTTTCGGAGGTGGCGCGGACTTCGCAGTCACCGGCACCGCTGGTGCTGAACACGCCAGTGGAGGCATTCACGACGTCACAGTCACCGCTGTCGACGCTGTAGGTGATGGCGCCGTCAGAATTGGTTGTCGCCGCGGCAGTGAAGTTTCCGCCCAGGTAGGTGGGCGTGGGCAAGGGTGTATTGAAAGCCAGGCTCGGCATGGCAGGGGCAATGTAGACGGTCGCGTACTCACCTGCCGGGTTGAAATTGCTGGATGGGCCGGTCTCGGCAAGGATTGAGCATTCGCCAGCGCCGGTGGAGCTAAACACACCCGTGGCGGCATTGACAACCTCGCATGGGCCGTCAGCGACGCTGTACACAACTCCCCCATCGGAGGTGGTCGTGGCCGTGACCGAGAAGTTGCCGCCCAGGTAGGTGGGAGAAGGCAGCGGAGAATTGAACGTAACACTGGCATCAGTCATGGAAACACTGACTGTTACCGAGTCGCTGGATACCTCGTAATTGGATGTGGCTGCCGCATTAACGATCAGCACGCAATCCCCCGCGCCGCTGGTGGAGAACTCACCCGTGGCAGCATCTTCAACCGCGCATGGACCGCTGTCAACGCTGAAGGTCAGGTCGCCGTCAGAATCGGTGCTGGCCGTGGCCGTGAAGTTACCCCCCTGATAGATGGGAGTGGGCAGAGGTAGATCAAAGGTAACCGATGCAGAAGCGGGAGAAATGGTGATGCTCGTCGTGCTAAAAGCGGGTTCGTAGTTCTCGGTGGCTGCCGTGGTGGCGCGCACCAGGCAGGTGCCGCCGCCGATGGAGTCGAACTCGCCAGCATCTGAATCAACGATGGTGCATGAGCCAGAGTCTACGCTATAAGTGATGGCGCCGTCGGAATCTGTCGTAGCGGTGACCCAGAAGCTGCCGCCCAGGTAGGTGGGTGCAGGCAGCGGAGTATCAAAGGTGATGGATGGAGTGAGGATGCCCGAGGTGATGGTCACATCCTGGGTTTGCGATCCTGCTGCATAGTTTGTGGTGAGCGCTGTACTGGCCTGAATGGTGCATGTCCCGGCGCCGGTGGGCGTGAAAGTGCCCCCGCTCACTTGAGTGCACGGACCAGATACCTTGCTGTAGGTCAGGGCACCATCAGAATTGGTGGTAGCGTTGACGGTGAAGTCTGCACCCGGGAAGGTGACCGAAGGCGCAGCATCAAAGGTGATGCTCGGGGTGGCTGGAGAAATGTTCACATCCAAATATTGCGTAGTACCGAAATAGCTGGGAGTAGTATTAACGGTGGCTTTCACCCGGCAAACACCCACTCCGCTTGAACTGAAAGTAGAAGAAGTTGCAGTCGTGCTTACAATGGTGCAGGGTCCCGAAAATCGGCTAAATACTAAATTTCCATCTGAATTTGTGTTTGCATAAACGGTGAAGTCACCACCCAAGTATGTTGGAGTAGGTGTGGTACCAAAGGTTATAGTTGCTGTTCCCTTGGATACAGACAAATTCCTATTCCCTGCACTGGATGCCCATGTACTATTACCCGCAAATCCACCGATTAGTGCATGTGTACCAACAGTTCCAGTTGGTGTATAGGTAATGGAACAAGTCCCCCCTGATAATGTACATGAGGTTTCTGAGAACGTGCCTGGTTCATCCGATGAAAAGAAGACTGTTCCGGTGGGAGTAACGCTTCCGCTTAAAGGTGATACGGTTGCTGTACAAGTGGTGCTTTGTCCCATTGTTGGTGAAGGATTAGTGCAGGAAACTTTAGTTTGTGTTCCAGTCAGATTATTCTGAACAATAACCGAGTCTGCAAAAGACACTACCGTACTTTGACCAGCAGAGCAATTATTTGCAGAATATGCTGCAAAATCAGTGCTAAATATGCCGAGTGTTATTCCTGAACTGAATTCGAAACTTTCCTGGTAAATCCCAGCCCCAGTATGGTTACCTGTGTTCCTGCATGCTAAACTTCCTGGAGTGGTATAGAAATTATATCCCGTCCCCCTCCAATGATCATCGCTTGATGTACTGTTTACAGTAATAATTGCGTTAATGGTCTGATTCTTCGATACATAAATCGCATTGGATCCTGTCATTACTACACCGTTTAGTGTAACCCTGGTCACTGCAAGTCCATCGGTAAACTCACCGGTTTCAACCACGTTTGAGGTCAAACTGGTGGCAGTGTAGGTGTAATGCCCGTAGGCGCTTTCATCCGAGTTCAGGGTCACCTGGCAGCTCCATGCGCCATATTGATCAACGATGCCTTCGCAGGTCGCGGTGTAGCCGTTGGGGCCGCTCACTTCCACGCGCACCGTCTCACCCGGGATGTAGCCTGCCATGTTGGCGTTGTCACCGCTGAAGGTGACCACGCTGCCGGGTGTGTAACTTTCAGCATCAGTGTATACGGTCTTGAGACCAAGATCGGAATTGCCCCCGCTCGCAACCGTGACGCGCACGTTATTGCCGGTGAAGACGTTCCCTTCCCCACTGACGCTTGAGTTTCCGTCAACGGAGATGCCGATGTAATTGTTGGTGATGTCATTACCGGTTAGCAGGGCAGAAGAATCATCGAGCACAATGCCCGCGCCGGAGACATTCTCACTGGAGAGGAAGTTAATGATGGTGCTGTCGAGCAGAGTGACGCTGGCGTTCTCAGCCAGGATACCAGCCATGGTGAAGGTATCCATGCCCAGGGAATTGGTGAGTCCAGTGCCGTCGATGGTCAGCCCCTTGAGAGTGACGTTGATGCCTTCTTCTGTGCTGGTACCGTCAATGTAGATGACACCTTTCACAGTGGCGTTGCCATTGACCTCGGCCAAATCCACAGGAGCCGTGATGACCGTTTCGCCACCGCCATCGAGATTGACATTCTTGGTGATCTTGATAGCCTCGCTGAATGAACCGGAGAGATGGATCGTGCCGCCGTCCGAGCGGGTATCATCAACAGCCGCCTGGATTGGGGTTTCATTCACATAGCAAGTGGCGCTGTCATATCCGGCCGGGGGCACCCAGGCATCGCAGTCAGCCTGCGTGGCAAAGTAAGCGATCACGTGAGTGGCATCGCCGGCATCCACAAACCAGGGATCGCGCTGCTGAGTACTTCGGCCGTCTCATCAGTGGTCATGGGCAGGGCATCGCCATTCTCATCTACCACAGCCGCATCAGCATCCGCAATCGCTGTCACAACTTCTACGAGGTCGGTGGTGTCAGTCTCGATGGTAGCCGTCTCAACTCCGAGGGTGGCTTCGGTTGCCACGATCGTTTCCACCACCGTTTCGGTGACTTCAGCAGTGACATCCACCTGCGGAGCATCGGTTGCTTCCGTGGTGGTCTGTGGTTCAGGGGTATCGGTGACGCCATCATCAGCAAACACCAGGGAGGTTTTGGAAATCCCCAAAGCAAATGCAATGATGATGACCAGATAAATGAACTTCTTGATTTTTGTGTTCATGCTAAATCTCCTGAAATTGAATTTTCCTGCCCTATTTTCAAGAATCACCACGTAAAATACCCGTAAAATCGATTAAAAAAAGAACCGACCACAAGGCCGGTTTCGCAATTGGCTCTTTCAGGACCGTATCTTTTCAGATCATGCGACCAAATTCGGTCATGACGTCATCGCCGCCAAAATAAATCACTATTAGGTTATGTTCTTGCTGAATCAAGAATATTTTAGCATCAATCGGACAAAAGATAGTGAATTTCTCGTGAAAGTTTTGACCTGTGTAATAACTATAGATTGGCTTACTTCGTGCCATGAATGCCGCCCGTTCCGCCGCGCTGGGTGGTTTTGGCGTGGATCACATCGCTGCTCACTTCTTCCACCGGGTCGCAAATCACCGGCAAATGCACAAGCTGGGCGATGGCATCGCCAGCGTGGATGCGCAGAAGTTTAATGGAATAGTTCACCACCTTGATGAGCACCTCGCCCTGGTAGCCCGCGTCGATGACGCCCGAGCCGGTGAGGTGGTTGTTGCGCCCGCGCGGTTTGACAAGCAGGAAGGTGCCCTTGGGGATGCTGAATGTAACTCCTGTATGCACCACTTTGAAGCTGAACGGCCACACAGTAACGTTATGCAGCGAGAAGACATCGATGCCTGCGTCTTCGGGGTGTTTACGGCGCGGGGCAATGGCGTTGGGATCGAGTTTGGCGAAATTGAGCATTATCTGTTTGTCCTTCTTTTGATTTGATTGGTGTCGATCCTACTGACATTATCCCGTCTGTAATCCAGGTTCTCTTTTAATCAATCCTGAGTTTTTCCATTCCTATTGCTTTTGTTTGCGCTGGCTAAGCACAACCCCAAGCCCCACACCGATTGCCAGACCGATGGCAATGCCGATTGCCAGATTCTCCATTGCCACGCCAATCCCCGCTCCAATGGCAATACCCATACCGGCACCAATCCCTATCCACTCTGCCCCTTTGGGAGGTTTGTTCGTAGAAGGTGTTTTATGATCGTCCATTTTGATTCTCCTTTTTGTATGTTTTCCTTTTCCCTGATTGTGAGAACATGAGAATTATACATAAGAATCTTTGCAGGGATCCATTAATCGCCCATTTACTGGTAGTATTTTCAATGTGGCGAGTTCTTCTGTTTTCCCTCTGCACTCTTCGTAGCTCTGCGTGAGAACAACTGTAATATAATCATCCCATGAACGAGCGTTCATCACCCAAAAAACCCAATCCGGTCCACTCCCGCCAGGAGATCATCGCTGCCTCGCACCGCCTCTTCCTCGAGCAGGGATTCCACGGCACCACCATGCGCCAGATCGCCAAAGAGTCCGGCATGGCGCTGGGGTCGCTCTACACTCACTTCCCCGGCAAGGACGAGCTCTTCCAGGCTGTTTTCGATGCCTACAACCCCTACCTGCTCCTGCTGCTCGCGCTCGAGAACTCACAGGGCGCTACCGCCGAGGATCTGGTGCGCACCTCCGCGCGTCGCATGGTCAACGCTCTGGCTGCCCGCCCCGACCTGATCAAGTTGGTTTTCATCGATGTGGTCGAATTCCAGGGGCGTCACCTGCGCGCCAACTACTCCGATGTAGCTCCCCGATTGGAAAAATTTGCTATGCGCATTAAGCGTGACGGCATTGAGGTGCGCGACCTCTCCCCCGACAGCCTGCTGCGTGCATTCTTCGGACTCTTCTACTCTTTCCACACTACCGAGATGCTGCTCGGCCGCTCCCCCGATCCCACTTCCCTCCCTGCTGACTTGCAGGACCAGGTGGAGATCTACCTGCGCGGCATCCTGCGTTGAAATTTCCAAAAGCTTGATATACAAAAAGACACACCTATACGCATAGGTGTGTCTTTCATAAATTTATTAGCTATCCCCCGCCCTGTTATGGCAGCGGGTAAATTCCACTGGGCGTCTTGGTGGGAGTTGTTTGTGTGAATTTGAACACGTAGGGATTCGAGTTCATATCGCATGACGAACCGGTCCAGCGGCAGACTACGAAAGTGTAATACTCATTGTTGGTGCCGTACACATCGAATGAGCGGGTCGTGCTCGAAGCCTGGTAGAACTTGTAATCACCGTAAGTGGGTACGGTTGTCTTGCTCTGTACGTAAAGGATCAGAAAACCTTTGGGGAAGCTACCGTAAGCCTGCCAGTAGATTCGCGCGCTTTGAGAAGCTGTATACTGAATTCCAGTGATTTTGATAAACGGAGGACCCGAATACACAGTGGCTGTCGGATAGGCGGTAGGATAAGCGATCGTGGGAATAGCCGTGTTGGTAGCTGCCGCTGTCGGTTTGACAAATTTGATCGTACCCAGGTCGCTGTAGATATCGCATGAGTTATTGACGTAGCGGCACAGACGCACGTAATAGGTTTTGTTCACATCACCCTGGATCTGCGCTGAGCGTTTGTTGGGATCACCGATGTAAATGGACGGATTCTCAGGAAAGGACGGCGAATCATCCGAGTCGGACCAGACCAGCTCGAATCCAACCGGGAAGTCACCGACAGTTTCCCAGTAAATTGTGGCCTTGCCGCCGCCTTCATCAACAATGTCAGTGATCTTGATCGACGCCCCTCCTGTGGTCTCTGCGGCAGACGCAGCACCGGTATCAGGCGTGGCGGTGACGTAGATCACCTGTTGCTCCGGGATGGGAGTGGCCGTGACCACGATGATCTCGGGGGCGGTGTTGGAACTCTGTGGAATGCAGCTTGTTAACACAAGCATGCATAAAAAGAGCAAAATCAGAAAAGTCTTTTTCATGTTACCTCCGCATAGCTTTCCTTGTAATAGTATAAGACGGATTTTCTAAAATGGAAGACCCTTTGCCAGGCCGTTAACAGGGACCTTTTCAGGACCGCAGACCGGCCTTTTATGCGTAGACGCCAATTATGACTGCCCGGTTCCCGCAGTTCGCCTGCCGTTTCTAATGAAAATCAGAGAAGAATCCGCTACTATTAATGTAGTAATTATTTTATCGATGAGGAGGTCGGCAAATGAATGGATCTGTGTTTGACTTCTCCAGGTTTGAGAAACTGAAATACATGAACATCGAAACGTACCGGCGGTCAGGCGAAGGGGTGGCCACGCCGGTTTGGTTTGTCGAGTCCGGCGGCGCGCTTTTCCTGCTCACCCGCGGTGACTCGGGCAAGGTCAAGCGCCTGCGCCACAACAAGAGCGTGATGGTGGCGCCGTGTAAAATGGACGGTGAACTCACCGGCGAGTGGATGCCCGGCGAAGCTTCGTTTGTGGAATCCGAAGACGCAGTGGAAGAGATCAAGTCGCTCTTCGATGAGAAATACGGTACCCTCTCCAGACTGACCCATGTATTCTCGCGTCTGCAGCGCAAGAAACGTGTGTTCATTAAAGTGATTCCGGAAGAAGAAAAGAAACAGTAACAGGATCAACTTTGTGAGCATGTAATTGCCATGAGTGTAACAACACCTGCACTGGCCTCATATGCCAGAGTGACAATCTGATAAACTGTAACCGCGGTGACAACACCGCGGTTTTCTTTATAACCCTGAATGCAATATATGTATCCTGGCCTGATGGCAATTACTGCACTAAGGCCTTAATGCAAAATATTCATGTTGGCCTGAGTGCATGAATGATCCCTTGGCCTGCTTGAAAATTTCGCCTCCCGGCCGAAAGGAAACCTTTGCCTTAAGGCGGCCAGCGTGCAAAAACGGCACGTCAGATGAGTGCAGATCCTGCCCCTCTCCAGAGTGCAGAATTCGCACGTGATTCTATTAACTACTTAATTAACTACCTATTACTTACTTAATTAACCCCTTTTGTTTTTTCTTTTGGGAACCAGCGCTTCCGGGAAGACCAGGTTCCAATCATAACGCGGACTGCGTGATGGTTGTTTGTACTCATCCAGGTTGATACTTCCTTCTCTGTACTCAGCCAGGAATCGCGCCAGCGCGAGTGCCGCTAATTGACTGGCCGGGATACCCAGGCCTTCGCCAAGATCGCGCAATTCCTCGCGCAGTACCGGCGGCAGATCGTAGGTGGCACGCTGGTCACGCCGCGCCTGGATCTTCAGCCGCTCCTTGACGATGCGTTCACGTTCGCGCCGTGGTAGTTGTAGTTCGGCCTGGCGCTGTTCCATGCCGGCCAACAGACCGGAGACGGCGGGGTCGAGTGTTTTATCACGAACCGGTTCATTCTTTGTCATGGATCACCTCAAGGATTCGATCGAGCACCTGGCGGTATCCGCCCAGGTGTTGGCGGCCGGATTTGAATCCGTCCATCGCGGGAGAAAAGCGGCGCAGCAGCCACAGCGTGTGCAGCGGCTCACCCCCCTCTCGCAGGCGTGCGTCCTGCGGGATGGGTGGCCATACATGTTTACCCTGTTGCTCGGTCAACTTGCGGAAGTGCTGCAGCGTACCGCGCGTGCTGCGTTCGAAGAAGGTGGGCAGGATACTGTAACCGCGGTTACGATTTTGACTGCCCGGTAATGACTGCAAAAGCGTCAGCACCTCATTGACGCCATCGAGAGAGAGAGGCTCCATGCGTGTGGGGATCACCACATGATCGCTGGCTTGGAGTCCGTTGCGGTGCAGCACGTCCAGTGAGGGGGCCAGATCGAGCACGATTACGTCGTACGTACCTGATGGGAGCAGATCGGCCAGCACCGAATCGGGGAACTCCATGCGCGCAATCTGGCGGGGGATCAACTCGGTGCTTCGGTCGCCGGTCAGCAGGTCCAGACTCGGGCTGACATTTGTTGTGACTGACTCGAGCGCTTCGTCCAGACAGACGAAGCGGTGCAGCGCTGGGGTCTTGGGCAAACCAAATGACAGCGCCACATGCCCCTGCGGGTCCAGATCCACCAGCAGTGTCTTGAGCCCGCGCAGGGCCAGCCCGGCCGCCAGGATGGCAGCGCTGGTGGTCTTGCCCACCCCTCCTTTTTGATTGGCAAACGCGATGGTTATAGTCATGGATGAAACCCGTCAGTGAGACCGAAAAATGAACTTGAAACCCGGAATAAGGGTCGCCTCTAAGAGTATACAGACGAAATTGACTGGAATCAAGGGTCGCCCCTGGAATTATTATCCATAAATTATTAGGGTCGCCCCTAATTGTTGCAGAACGCCCTCAAAGGTGATCTCTGAGTTCGAAAGGAGTATTTGCTCATATACCCTCAAGATCCTTCCCGTTAGTGACAAGAACCGTAACCGCGGTTACACTTTCTTTGACCGCTATTGCCGCAAGGCAAGTCAAGCATCACAATCGATCGAGTAGTATCCTTTTCCCCGAAAAGGGAGAGCGCATGGAGAATTTGGAAAACGTCGAAGCAGTTGAGAGAATGCAGGTTTTCATCGAAGCCAACCTGCAGCGGCCGATCACGCTACACATGCTGGCCGACGCGGCCGGCTATTCGCCGTGGTACGCCGCGCGCATTTTTAAAACCCTCACCGGCCATACTCCCTTCGAATACATCCGTTACGTACGGCTGTCTCGAGCGGCCGTGCGTCTGCGCGATGAAGACGTCAAGGTGGTAGACGTGGCTTTCGATTTCGTCTTCGATTCGCACGAGGGCTTCACGCGCGCGTTTTCCAGACACTTCGGGGTAACCCCACAGCAGTACGCACAGACCCGGCCGGCTGTGACGCTGTTCGTTCCCGAGAACATTCGCCAGCGCTATCTCGCCTTGCAAAAAGGAGAATTGAAAATGACACTATCAGCAAAACCCGACAGCATCTTTGTGCAGGTGGTAGATCGACCCGTCCGTAAGCTCATCCTCAAGCGCGGTATCAAAGCCGAGGATTATTATGCCTACTGTGAAGAAGTGGGCTGCGAGATCTGGGATGTGCTCAGCGGCATCAAGGAAGCCATTTACGAGCCCATCGGCATGTGGTTGCCGGCCAACCTGCGCAAGCCCGGCACCTCGCTCTACGCTCAGGGCGTGGAAGTGCCCGCCGATTTCTCTGGCGGCATCCCCGAGGGCTACGATCTCATCGATTTACCCGCCTGCCAGATGATGATCTTCCAGGGTCAGCCATACGACGACGCGGATTTCGAGAAAGCCATCAGCAGCCTTTGGGAAACAATGAAGAACTACCGCCCCGAGATCTACGGCTTCAAATGGGCCGACGAGGACGGGCCGCGCTTCCAGCTTGCTCCGCAGGGCTACCGCGGCTACATTGAAGGTCGCCCGGTACGCCCGCTCAAGTAGTTCCAAAAGTGTAACCGCGGTTACGAATAAAAAGAGCCTGCCGTTCGGCAGGCTCTTTTTATTTATCGTCTCTCCAACCGCGCCCGGATCAACCGGGCCAGCTCCTCCAGCACGTCCAGTGCGTTTTCGCCGTTCCCTTTGACGACAACCGAGTCGGCGATCTCGTCCATGGCCTGATCGCGGCCATACTCATCCAGTTCCTCCAGCGAGGTCACAAAACGGCGGAAGGTGCGCGCGGCCTGACGGCCGGGTTCCGGCAGCACCGGTCGGCTGACGCGGTCTTTTTCTCCATTCGTAGTGGGCGCAGTGGCGATCTCGGCCACCTCGTCGGAAGTGAGCGAGTTCTGGATGGCCAGCTTGAGCATGCGCTCCCAGCCATCGCGCGGGGTAGCCAGCACCTCGCGCAGTACCCGCTCCGGCAGGCGGTAACGGTCGGCCTGGTCGAGCAGCGTGGATGGGAACTGTAGGAGGTTCAGCAATTGCACCATGCGCGGGCGGGTGAGCTGCATGATGGGGGTGATGCGTTCCCACAGTCCGGCCGGCATACGCTGGTTGCGCGCCTGGCGGAAGAACTCGTAATCGTCATTCTCGTTGGGATCAGGTGTGATGCCCAACTCGGCCAGAATGAGCGAAGCGACCTCGCAGGCTTGCTCCACCGCGGAGGGGGGTTCGGCGTGGCGGTTCTCAAGTACCTGGCGCTGACGGGTGGGGCGGCTCACCACCTCCACGCGCAGCAGCGGTTCTTCGCGCGCGCCGGAGGAGGCATAGGCCAGGCAGGCAGCCCAGAAGCGGCGCTCGCCGGTCTCGATCTGGAAGATGTATTCCCCGGCTGTGTTGGCAGCCCAGGTGCCTGTGATGGACTTGATCTGGCCGTGTTCGCCGAAAGACGAGCCCATGAGCTGCAAACGTTCCACTTCGGCGTGGATGCCGCTGTCGCTCTTGGCCATCTCCAGCCAGTCGATGGCGGCCTGGTAGCAATTGATCTTGCCCGAGAAGAAGGCCTGGCGCAGGCCGGGCGGTAGCAAACGGCGCGGTTGAAAGCGGTCCGGCATCATCTGGCTGGGCGGAATGCGCTCGATCCTCTCCACCTGTGGCTCTTCCGCCGGGGTGACCCCCATATCTGGCAGTCCCAGCTTGGAGCCGTTACCGGCGGATGACAGGTCTTCAAAGGCGTTGAAGCGTTTTTTTGCGGGCATAGGTTACTCCGGTCAATTCAGGCCCTGCATGGCGGCCTTGCGGGTCTCGTGGAGGATGGCCTCCACCAGCCCGGCATATTCCTGGGTGGCGCGCGAACTCGAAGCGATGGAGACGGGGTCGTGCATGCGCGGCGGTTTGTAGGTGAACACGTCCATGTGTGACGAGTGGGCGTAGGCCAAATCGGAAGACTTGTGGATGGGCGGCAGCATCAGCGACTTGTAACGCTGCTGCAGTTCGGTGAGGATCTCCTGGGCTTCGCTGCGTTGCTCCTCACAAAGCGTGGGCAGGTAGCCGAAGATCTTCAATGAGGGGCGGAAGTGCGTTTTCACCTGTTCGATGGTGCGCTGCAGCTCGATGAGCCCAGAGACGCCCAGGTAGCTGGTCTCCACCGGGATGACCACCAGGTCGGCAGCTACCAGTGAGTTGATGAGCAGGTCGCCCGTGTTCGGCGGGGTATCCACAACAATGTAGGAGAACTCCTTTTGCACCTGGGCCAGCGCCTTCTGCAGGCGAGTCTCGTTGGCCATCAGGGTGGGCAGTTCGCGCGAAGCCCGAATCATGGCGGCACGGTCGGAGGGGATGTAGAAAAGGTTGGCGTGATGCTCGCTGCGCTGGATCATGCGCTGGATGGAAGGCGGCGGCGTTTCGGTGAGCAGCGCAGGCAGGCTAATGGGGAAGACGTCTTTATGTTTGTCAAACGAAATCGCCAGCAGCGCGTGACCCTGCGGATCCATGTCCACCAGCAGCACCCGGCTGGCCGGACCCGTCTCATTCTCGAGCCGCAGCGCCAGTCCGCTGGCCAGGTTGACGGCGGTGGTGGTCTTGCCCACACCCCCTTTTTCGTTCGCGATCGTGATGGTTATGGACATAGTTTCTCTTTCTTTGCCGATTTTTACCCGAATTGGTGCAGGTTGTTGATTTGGAGAACGATTTCAGCTAATATTTACTCGTAATCAGATAATAGCATGGATTGCTTGTAAATTCAACAGAATTGTGCTAAATTTATTGAAATTATCAGAAGTTAAGGTAATTCTATTGATTCCGATTCACTTTCGTGCCATAATTGTAGTACAGGAGGCATGACTTTGGTAGATTCCTTCAACGATACTGAGTGGCGGGTGGTGCGGCTTGACCGGCTGGGCCTCAAAGAGGACCCCTTCAAGCTCTCTGCCGACCCTCGTTATTTATACCTCGGACCTGAGCATTTGGCTGTCTATCGCCAGGCGCAGGGCGTCATTTCGCGCCGGCGCGGCCTGGCCCTCATCAGCGGCGACATGGGCATGGGCAAGAGCACCCTGGCGCGGCGCATCTACGACGTCTACGCCTCCGAACAGAACATCGAGATCTGCTACGTGCACACCGCCGCCTTCAGCTCCGCCATGGACGCTGCCCGCCAGATCTCCAGCAGCCTGGGCGTGCCCCTGCAGCGCTCCTTCCAGCGTCAGATGGAAGGTCTGGAAAAGTTCATGGCCGACGCCTACACCAACGACCGCAATGTGGTGGTGCTGCTCGACGACGCCCAATTGATGAACCCCGAGGCGCTCGAGGTGTTGCACCGTCTCTACAACTTTGATTACGACGCCAAGGTCGTGCAGGTACTGGCCTTTGGCCAGTCTGAAATGACCTCTGTTTTCGAGACCAACAAGTCGGTCAACGCGCGCGTGTTCGTGCGCCTGGCGTTGCCGCCGCTCACGCTATCGAGCGCGCTGCAGATGGTGCTCTTCCGCCTGCGCGTGGCCGGGCGTTCCGAGCCCATGATCAACGATGACGCCTTCGAGGTGCTGTACGAAAAATCACAGGGAGTGCCGCGCGAGATCATCCGCCTGTGCGCCCTATCCACCGATCATCTGTTGCAATCCGACGAAACGATGATCAATGTTGAAATAGCCCGAGAGGTGAACTGATTATGGCATCCGGCAACAGCAATACCCGCAACGCCTGGGTCCAGCTCTACGAAGCCCGGCGCGTGCCCAATGAACAGGAAGTGCGCACGCCCGGACGACCGCCAGGCATCGTGCCGCGCCGCAAGGTGGGGCTCACCCTCTCGCACGGCGAGATCTCCGAGATCGAAACCTGGCAGGAGCGTTTTTCAGAGCTGCTGCACCGCAGTGTATCTGCCGGCGAGACTGTCGGCATCCTCACGCGCATCTGCAGCGCGCGCTACAACCGCTTGGGCGACCAGAAGGAATTCCGCGCCCTTTCGCAGTTGGTGGAAAAACTGGTCAGCGATGAAAAGAAATGAGTTTTTTCTTCCTAAAACCACAGTAATTTTGGAAGAAAAAATAAAGTTGCGACAAAGGTTGTACAAAATGGTTTTACTCCTCTACCGAATAAAAGTGCCCAAAAAGTTGCCGAATCGGCAAGTTTTGGCCATAAAAGTTGCCGTTTCGGCAAGTTGTTTTTTGGAATACAAAGAGGTAGAGTTTATAGGATAAATGTTCTACCCAAGGTGCAGATGAGGCTGCCGCGCGGCAGAGCATCTACCTGCACAAGGGTCACTGCGAACCGGGGCGACAACTCCGGCAGAAAGATGAGATGGACCGATCACAACAAGACCCAGCGTTGAGCGTGAATCTCCCAGGATATCAAGAAGCCTGGCAGATGGTCTTGGGCAGCCTGCGTTCAGAGATGTCGCGGGCGCTGTATGAAACCTGGGTGCAGCCGCTGCGGCCGGTGAGCTATCAGAACCAAACCTTTACGGTGGGGGCGTTTAATCCCTATGGCAAGGCCTGGGTGGAAGAACGCCTGGCCAGGCGCATCGAACAACTCCTCTCCGGCCTGTACGAGGAGCCGGTCTCCCTCTCGGTGGCGGTGAGCAACAGCTTCTACAAGGACCGCCCCATCGACAATAACGCCGCCGCCCTGGTACCCGAGATGGCGCTGGTGGGCAAGACTGCCACCCTCAGCGCTGCCCCGGCAAAGCCCAGGGAGAAAGTAGCAACAACCACTTCAAACGGAGCGGACAAGAACGAGATCGCCGCTGAACCCTCCACGCGCAAGATGATGCTGCAGCGCGCCTACGGCTCCGAGCGCGCCCGTCTCATCCAGCCCGAGCGCGGCATGTTCGTCACTGGCTACCTGTTCTCCAACTGGCTTCCGCTCATCGGGCATTCCGCTTTCGCCGTCATCCTGGCCGCGCGCTCGCTGTGCTACTGGAACCCCATGACCGGTGAGTTACGCAACGTGGTTGAGACCGAGATGGGCGAGCTGGCCCAGCGCGCCGCCGTATCGGTGCGCACGGTCAAGGACGTGCTAAACGACGAGCTGGTGATGCGCTACTTCCTGCGCTACCGCGTGCGCCGTGTGATGACCTCCAACGGCGTCCGCACCGCCGGCATCTCACTGCAGGTGCGCATGGACGATCCGCTCACCCCCGCTGACCAGGTCTCCTCAGGTCTGCTCGAAGAAGAGGAGTGGTATCTGGCCGAGTTCTCCGGGGAAAAAGAGTAGGCAGTAAACTAAAGATAGATTAGCGGAATATCATGGAAAAATAAATGAGCATGTAGTAATAGACGATAAATGCATGCACCATCAAATCGAAGTAAAAGTGCCCTTTATTGGGCACCTTTAATTCAAATGGAATCATGCATTGTACCTTAACTTACTTGATTAGCTTGACTGCCTGTAAACTCTACGGTTATAGAGTTGTTCTCTATCATTTCTTTTGTTGTCTCTTGTGCATTTACAATAGGTAAGCATTTCCAGGAAAATCCTGTTCTTTGTAAAAGGTCTTGCGAAAATTCTCTTGCATAAGGCCAAAGTATTGAAAGTGTATAATGCTTCCCGAAGTTTCCTAAGTTTTCTTTTGATACTGCCTTTCCTGATGAAAACACACCAACCATCTGGAATTGAAGAACTTGTGAAAATTGGTCATTTTCAGGAAAATCATTCACCATTCTGATCTGCAATTCAGATAACAATAAGTTTTCAAAAACCCGACAGTTTAAAGAAAATTGTAGTTTTTGATCTCCTGCTTTTTCAGTAGGTACAAAATTTAAGCCACAAGATTTTAAGTTAACTCTCTCGCACTTAATTTGATTTTCTTTATCATCCTGAGTAATAACATTGCTTTCAGGTAACACTTTCTCATTTTTCTTTGCCATTTTATGCCAAAGCCTTTTCTGATTTTTCCATGTTAAATAAATCAATTTCTCGTGAAGAAGATGGATTTTCAAAACAGCTATTTTTCTCAATTCTGAAATAATTTCCTACTAATCCCAAATCAAAATTGCTAGTGATTGGTTGTATCTCAGGTGTTAATAAGGAGGTTAAGAAAAACTCTTGAATGGCCATTTCTTCTTCTGGAATAATCGCAATTTGCACATATGCATTCATAGCTTCGGCTAATTTTTGGATTGTGTTTATTGATGAGTTGACGGATCCATTTTCTACTCTTGAGACAACGGCTTGTGTTGTATCTGATAACTCTGCCAACTTATTTTGTGAGTACCCCCGTTTGTTTCGCATTAGCATTATCTGATCAGCTAAATCACTAATTGTATGTACTCGTAAAAACTCTTTCCGAAGAATTGGATCTTTTAAGCTTTCTCGTAAATATGATGAATAAAGTTTCATTTTCGCTTCTCCCCAGTTATTTTTTCCAGTCGATCATAAACAATTGTTTTGTCACTACGTAATGTTTTCTTGCTATGTTTTTCGAATCCATGAAGAAGGGTGAAAAGATAGTTGTTTGCATGAAACACAACTCGGTAATTACCTTTGGTTAATTCGAACAATTTATTCCTAATATCGAATTCCTTCGCTGCATTTGTTTGACAAAGTTGTAGTCCAACATTACTCAACCTAGTGATTCCATCATTTACAATTGCCCATTGTTTAGGATCCCTTTTCACCGAGTCGAGGAATTCCTCAATAGGATCGGAACCATCATCTTCTACAAAATGTACTACTCTATATCCACCACCCATGGTTTGTTAATCCTCCCAATTATATCTTAAAAGATATAAAAGTCAAGCACTACGTTAGAAACTGTAAAGCAGAAGTACTTTTTTTCTATACATCTATTTACCAATATACGAGTAATGCGATGACATAAAGCGGATTGAAATTTGCTTGATGGCAAATTCCTCTTGTTCAACTCTTGCCGCTGATTGTTTGATTATTCCCCAAGATATGAGTTTACCCACTAATCAAATTTGTTTTATTATTATTATTATACAACTCATTTCTTAAGGTTATCTATGTTCAAATATTATTGAAATGAAATATTTATTGATAAGAGATTGGGGAAAGGTTCTGGAGTAAAGTTGATCGCTGAGATTTCAGAGTAATTTGTCCTATAAACTCACAAAAGTATTACGCCTTGTGAAACAACTCCACCAGTCCCATACCCAGCCACACCGCGCCCAGACCCAGCACCAACTGCACAGCCAGGTTGGCGAAAAAGCTCCAGCGCATGCCGCTCTGGAACAGCGACACCGATTCATAGCCGAAGGTGGAAAATGTGGTGAATGCCCCCAAAATGCCCACGATGAGGAAATTGCGCCCCGCTGCCGTGATGACGTGTCCCTGCTCGGCCAGGGTGGCCAGCACCCCGATCAGCAGGCAGCCGATGACGTTGACCAGCAGCGTGCCCAGGGGCAGAGGAAGTTTATCTTTGAATACCTGCGTGGAAAGCACAACCAGGTAGCGCAGCACCGCGCCAATGAACCCGCCGGTTCCGATGATGAGAATGTCGCGCACGAATAACTCCAATAATGAGATGCAGGAGTCATCAGCGCAAGGCGGTTAAGGGCGGACTCCATCGCCGCGCAACCGATTATAACCGGATACAAGAAAATCCCCGGTTTCTGGATTCTGGAAACCGGGAATCTGTGTTTGAGGGGTCAATAAAAGAACTACGCTTCTTTCCACCACCTGCGCTTGAACCAGAAGGCCAGGTTCACGAGCCCGATCATCACCGGTACCTCCACCAGCGGCCCGATGACCGCGGCAAAGGCCTGCCCGGAATTGAGGCCAAACACTGCCACCGAAACGGCGATGGCCAATTCAAAGTTATTGCTGGCTGCAGTGAAAGAGAGGGTGGTGCTCTTGCTATAGTCCGCGCCGGCTTTGCGGCTCATCCAGAAGCTGACCACGAACATGATGATGAAGTAGATCAGCAGCGGGATGGCGATACGCACCACATCCAGCGGGATGGAGACGATGAGGTCCCCTTTGAGGCTGAACATGACGATGATGGTGAAGAGCAGCGCGATCAGCGTCAGTGGGCTGATACGCGGCAGGAACTTCTTCTCATACCACTCTTTGCCCTTGAACCTGAGGCACAGGAAGCGCGTCAGTAAGCCGGCCAGGAAGGGGATGCCCAGGTAGATGAAAACACTCTTGGCGATCTGCCCGATGGTGATATCCACCACGGTTCCCTGCAGGCCAAAGAGCGGCAGTAGTACCGTGACGAAGATGTAGGCATAGATGCTGTAGAAAAGCACCTGGAAGATGCTGTTGAAAGCCACCAGTCCGGCCGCGTATTCGCGGTCACCCCTGGCCAGATCGTTCCACACAATGACCATGGCGATACAGCGCGCCAGGCCGATCATTATCAAACCCACCATGTAATCGGGCTTGTCGCGCAGGAACAGTACCGCCAGCAGGAACATCAACACCGGACCGATGATCCAGTTTTGCACGAGCGAGAGCAGCAGCACCTTGCGGTTGCGGAACACATCGCCCAGTTCCTCGTAATGTACCTTGGCCAGCGGGGGATACATCATCAGGATCAGTCCCACCGCGATGGGGATGTTGGTGGTGCCCACGGCAAAGCGGTTGATGAAGTCCTTGGTGCCGGGGATGAAGTAACCTAAACCAACGCCGATACCCATGGCGAGGAAGATCCACAGGGTGAGGAAGCGGTCGAGCAGTTTCAAACGAGGTTGATTTATTGCAGCGTCACTCATGGATCAGTCTCCTTTTTCGCAATTGCTTTCTTTGTTTGGAGTGAAATGACATCCTTCAATAGCTGGCAGGGAATAGGCGGGTAGTTCAACGCCCAGAATTCCAGCTGCCTGTTTTACCAGGTCCAGCCAGCGGGGGTCGATTATGCGATAGAAGATGTAACGTCCGCTGCGTTCAGATTCCACCAGCCCGGCATCGCGCAGCAGCATTAATTGCTGCGAGATGTAGGCCTGGCGTTGCCCGAGTAACGCCTCAAGCTGGCACACGCAGGCGCGGTCATTGCCGATGGCGAGCAGGATATGAAGACGGGCGGGCTGCCCGATGAGGGCAAAAACGTCTGCCATTTGTTGAGGATCGGGAGTATACTCTGATATATTCATAATATTGAATGTATTATACAAGAAAAAAGGAAGGAGAGCGTGATGAAAATAAAGATCCTTGGTGGTGGGTGTGCCAATTGCAAGCGATTGGAGCAGTTGACTCGAAAAGTGGTAGATGACCTTGGTTTGGAAGCTGAGTTCGAAAAAGTGACTGAAATGGATGAGATCATGAAATATCCCATTCTCTCTACGCCTGCATTGGTTGTTAATGAAAAAGTGGTCTCCTCTGGAAGGATCCCTGCCGAATCAGAGGTTGCCGGCTGGCTGAAGACAGCATAAGCAGGGTGGGGCTGACGGGCATTTTATAAAAAATTGATCGATCGGAAGGTTCGATGGATTCTGTTTTAAATTATATTGGTACACTGCTCTGGTCTGGATGGACGGGACTGCTTGATTACATGGCTGCGCATGTGTTGCTCTGCCTGGTTCCGGCGTTCATCATTGCCGGGTTTATGAGTTCCATGATCCCAAAGGAGGCCATCACCCGCTACCTGGGACCGAAGGCTTCAAAATGGATCAGTTACCCGGCTTCGGCGCTCGGCGGTTTCATCCTTGCGGTGTGTTCCTGCACCATCCTACCCCTTTTCGCCGGTATCTGGAAGCGAGGCGCCGGGCTGGGCCCCGCCATCACTTTCCTATTCGTTGGTCCGGCCATTAATATCCTGGCCATCACCTATACTGGCGCCACTATTGGTATGGATATCGCGATTGCACGCCTTGTCCTCTCGATTGCGTTCGGCATCGTTATTGGCCTCATCATGGCCTGGGTCTTCCGCAAAGAAGAAAGAGAACGCAGCGCGGCCTTGACCGCGGATGGGGTGTTCGACCAGACTGCCAAAGTGAAACCGGCTGTATGGGTGCTCTTCCTCCTTCTTGTTGCAGTTTTGATCGTTGGTACTTTGCAGGTGAATCTGTTCACCGGTGTTTTCGCCAGCATTGATCTTTCTTCTGGTTGGATAACCAGTCTTGCCGGTTTCCTGTCCGGGCTTGGTCTCACCATACAGGGAGCGGTGCTTATCCTCATGTTGGTAATCATAGGCATCACGGCCTGGAAAGGATTCAACAAGATCTTTGACGGCTTCACCGGCTGGACATATGCCGCCTTCGTTTTGATTGCGCTCACCATTCTCATTGCTGCACCAAAAGAGGAAGTTGGGTCATTGTCCATCGGACTGAACGGCCGTTTGCTTGGCGAGTTCATACTACTCATCGCCATTGCCATTGTGGCGAAGCGCTCATTCAGCAAAGATGAGCTTGGCGGTTGGGTCTGGGAAACCTGGAAGTTTGTTAAACAGATCTTCCCGCTGCTTATTGTTGGCGTTTTCGCCGCAGGCATCGTCAGGATCATTATTCCCGAATCCTGGGTGCAGACGGTTGCCGGGCAGAATACCCTCCTGGCCAACCTGGTGGGTGTTATCTTTGGTGTGTTCATGTACTTTCCCACGTTGGTGGAAGTACCGGTCGCCAAGATGTTCCTTGATCTGGGTATGGCACGCGGGCCGCTGCTGGCCTACCTGCTCTCCGACCCTGAGCTCTCGCTGCAATCCATCCTCGTGCTTAACGGGGTGATGGGCAAGAAGAAGACAGTAGTCTATGTTTCATTGGTGGCAGTTTTCAGTATGCTTGCTGGCTACCTGTTTGGGCTGGCACTTGCAGCTTTAGGTTAATTCTCACCATTGTACACTAACCACTTGTTAACTTTGTTTTCTTTGTTTTAACAAAACGGAGTGAAACATTTAGGATTCTATGGATTATTTGAAAACAGCCATCCCGGCCACCGCACCGCTGCTGAAAGCGAACTGTAGATTGTAACCGCCGCACGGACCCACCACATCCAGCGTTTCACCGACAAGATATAGCCCCGGTACCCGTAAAGATTGCATCGTCGCCGCGTCCACTTCGGTGACGGGCACGCCGCCGGCGCTCACCTGGCAATATTCGAAGCCGCGCACACCGGTCACTTGCAGGGGCAGCGCGGTGATGAGATTGAAGAGCGTTTCCAGTTGTGCATCACTAGTTTGGCTGAGCGTGGCTTCCGCACGTAGGCTGGCTTTCTCGATGACAAAGCGCGCTAGTTTGGGCGGCAGCGAACTGCCCGGTACCACAAAAAGGGGCAGAGCATCTTTACGGTGTTTCTTCACCAGAGCACGCACGGCTTTCTCGTCGCGGGGCAGGAAGTTGAGATGGATCTCGAAACGGTCATCGGAATGTCGAGAGATATGGTGCGACAGGTCCATCACCCCTGGGCCGTTGAGCCCCCATTCAGTAAAGATGATGTTACCTGTTGTTTCTGCCACCATTTGTAGGGGCGCAACAGGCTGCGCCCGTTCATCTTGATGCCGTGTCCCTACCTTGAATAACGTCACGCGTGCGTCCAGACGCACTCCCTGCAGTTTGCGATACTCGCGCATCTCGCAGGTCACCGGTGCCAGCGCGGGCACCAACGGCAGTACAGTGTGACCGAGTGTCTTGAGGGCAGGGAAGAGCTCGCCGCGCGAACCCAGGGTGGGGTAGGCCTTACCGCCCGCAGCCAGGATAAGTCTGTCGCAGGCAAGATCTTCGCGATTGGCGATCTTGAGCAGGAAACCGGTATCGATTTTGCGTATAGCCGTAACATGATGCTCCAACAACTGCGTCACCCCGGCACGGCGCAGCGCGGATTCAAACGCCGCGGCCACTGACTGCGCCGAGTCGGAGATGGGGTAGATCCAGCCGTCGCTGGTGGAGCAGGTGAGCACTCCCATGTCTTCCAAAAAGCACAACAGCTCGGCATGGCTAAACCTCTGCAGCAATACCTGCATCCAGGCGGTGTCAGCGCAGGTGTAGCGCTCCGCGCTCACGCTGCGGTTGCTCAGGTTGGCACGCCCGCTGCCAGTGACCAGCAGCTTGCGCCCGACCACGATATTGGCGTCCAGCAGGATCACCCGTGCGCCGGCTTTGGCGGCGTGCAGCGCGGCGGTCATGCCCGCGGGGCCGGCGCCAATAATTGCGATGGAAGTATGCATATTATTATTTTACACGTAGAAAAGATGAACTGGTGCTAACGCAGCAAAAAACACCTCTCCTTTCAGAGAAAGGAGAGGGATAAAAGATTACTGTGACTATGTTTACAGGGTGGACGAAGTCAGGAAATTAATAACACGGACCTTCACAGCACTCACCCTCACAAGGCGGTTCTTCCGGATCAACTGTAGGGAAATAGACTTCTGTGATCACGCTGCAGCCTGCTGCAGACAATTCGAATTTGGCGGTTCCACCAGTGGTCCAAACAACCGGGTTGCTCATGAAATCTGCGGAGATGAAGAATCCATAATAATCATAGGAGATTGTACTTCCAAAGGTATCGATTGTCAGACCATCAAACCCTTCAAGCAATTTATAGGTTACTCTTGTCCCTGCAGGAAGTGGATCAATTCCAGCATAGAGGTAATAACCTTCATACCCGGGATAAAGCTCATCCTCGGTCACATCCCAGTATTCCATGTACCATTCGGAAGTGTCAGTATCGCACACGGGAGGCGGAGGTGTGTAATACGCAAACAGGGCATAAGTACCTGCCACAGGTGCTGTAGCGCAAGCCTGATACTGACCTTCGGAACTCACTTTAGTATTCGTGGTGGGCATTTCAACCCATCCAAAAACGTTCATCTGGTAAATCACCGGAGTCCAGCCAAACTGGCCTTCCCGGAAGGGGTGACAGAGAAGAGCGGGTCCCTTTACCTCAACACCCTTGCCAAACAGTTGCAACCATTCCTGGGGTGCTGGGTGGGCTGCGAGATCGATACTGACCGCTCTCCCGGTATTCCATTCACCACTATCTGCAAGCGGTGCGGCAGACGCGTTGCGGGCGGTCATACCCAGGGTCAAAGCCAAAACAAGAATAACGATAAAGAGTACTGAGATCTTTTTCATTTTCCCTCCGATTTGAATTAGTATGCGATGCACTAAATTATAAGGAATTCCATCACCAAACAATTAATTGTGGAGACTTCTGAAAAAACACATTCTTACGAATTGTTTTATGTGCTTTTTATGCCAATCAATGATTTGAAGATTTCATAGACATAGACCCTTCCCTGTATCAAATTTGCTATACAATCATTTCATTGTTTCAAGGAGGTTACCCATGTGCTGGTTCATCAAACGCAAGGTTGTAACGCCTGCGCCCAAAGCCGATAAAAGTGGCCGTTCTCATGCCGATGAGATACGCAAATTTGTGCGCACCACCTTTATCACCCCGGCGCGGAAAAAGGGGCTGGCGCATGTCACTTTCAGCGCCGAAGAAGTGCAGGCTAAAATGAGTTCAGGCATCCGGTTGCAATCCATCGTCAGCGCTATTGATGCAGAAAAATTTCCGGGTTTCGCGCGCGCCAAACTCTCCCGGCGCTCAGTGAAGAAGAGTACCAACCTGGTGCGCTGGACGTTCGAGATCTAGCTGTATCTAGAGTGAGATATAATTTTGTTAGTGGGTGATCAAATAAATCCTTGGTCGCTGATTCTGCTAAACACTGGAATCCACTTAAGATCATCACAAAGGAGGAGTATATGAATTGTCAAAAATGCGGACATCCCAATGAAGATTCCGCAAAGTTCTGTGGGAAATGCGGAGCAGCTTTTCTGCCCTCTCCGCCGCTTGTTCCGCCAATGACCCCTCCGCTGCCACCAGCGCGGCCCCTTCTCGTGGGTAGTTTCCAATCCAAACTCATAGAAAAAAGCAGTTTGCTGGCGTGGATCTTACTGGCGTTGTTCTTCTTCCCATGGGGGAGAAATGCGGTGCATCCGATCATGGATGCCATGCAAATGTACAGCAAGCAATTCATGTATCTGGAGGATGCAAATATCATCCTGCCAATGCTGCTCGATGGGACGAATCCTGCAGGAACGGGATGGTTCATTCTGCACTTCCTGTTCCTTTCCATTCCACTGGCAGCGTTATCGCTTTTCCTTTGGAAAACCCGCCGCAAGGCGAATGTTGTTCTCACCCTCGTCTTCTCGTTCCTGGCCTCTTTTGAGATTTTGAGAACCATGATTTTGGAGATCACAACGGAGAATTTCCGGGTCTTGTTCCTGAACGGCTTTGAGGGTTTATGTCTTCTCTACCTGGTTTTTCTTCAAGTTGCCTCCATCCTGGTGCTGATCGAGCTCTCAGGTAAACGCATCCCGGCAATGCAGGCAGGTGCTCTTGAACGGGCAATCATCGTGTGTGGATTTTTGCTTGGGGTTTTCTTCTGGCTGCCCAACCAGTACATGCTCCAATTCAGGTTTGTTTCTTCGGTCATGTCGCTTGAAAACTCCCCCTTTGTATTGCCGATGATCATCCGTGGGAATCTCCTGTTTATGAAAATGGGGATCCATAATCCATATGGGAACGGTCCAATCGGGAGACAGATCGTCCTGGTCCTGCTTGGTATCTTGATGATGTCCATTCTTCTGGCGGCAATCTTTGCGGTAAAAACCGGCCTAAAGCAGAGGAAAAGCGCATTTTTCACACTTGGATTTTCAGTATTGGGCTTAATCGTATTGTTAATTCGCATGCGTGTTGTGAACTACATCATGGCAGCAATTCAACTAGAGGGACTTGCCCCCTTGCGCTACATGTTTGCAGCACACTTATCTCTTTTTTACTACATTCAAATAGCTCTGCTGCTGGCGTTGATTGTGTTATCAATAATCTGGATAATTAAAAAGCCGACTTCAGTCCAATAAACCAATTTTGTAGACATACAAACCCCCGAATGATGGCTATCGGGGGTTTGTATTGTTACGAGAAGAGATTATAGAAGACGGGTGTTTACTTTTTTGTCAGTAAATATGCCAATTGCATTTGTACACCCAGTAACCGGTATTGGAAGAGGATTTTTGGGTTAAAAGATAACTGGTTCATAAGGTTGTTACTTGCATTGGCATTTGTTCCCAATTCTGCGATAAACGATTGCGTTAAAGCCGGATTCTTAACCAGACTGTCAGTAAGAGCAAGTCCAAGAATTCTGTCAACAGCATCATTGATGGATGTATTGGAATAAACCCGTTGCCCACCCAGGCGGTAAAAAGTGAGATCCTTGTTGTTTGCATACATGGCAATGGCTTCTTCAACTGCAGCAAGAGCTTCTAAAGATGGATTTGATAAAGCCATTTGTAAACCACTCATGGCAAAATCCCACCCCAGGGTGAGACCGCTGATTAATGCCGAATAGATCATTGGATCTGGCGTGGCAAGGACACGAGGTTGAGATTTCGAGTTGATTTCTTCGGCGGCTTGATTCAGAGCCGCCTTCTCAGCTGCGAGTTTTTGGGCTTGAGCCTCTTCTGCAGCAATTCTGGCTTCTCTTTGTTGTTGAAGCTTGATTTCTTTCTCTTGATTTTCCGCCTTTAACTGCTCTTCCAGTTGATTGCGGTTAACCTTGCAAAAGATGATCTCATTGAGAACATACATACCAGTTGCGGTAGCAGTCCACATGATGAGAAATAGAACAAATCGCAGCCAGCCTGCCTTTATACCGACAGCGATAAGTGTGGCAATTCCTAGATATGCGACCATAAGGATAACCAACACCATCCAATTGTCTTTGGGGTTTTCTGTGATTTGTTTTGTGAATTTCTTCAGATCTTTGCTGTCAGGCATCACGGCAAAAATGATGAAGGCTGCAACGATCACTTGCACAACAAGGCCACCGATGAATGATGTAAAGTGCTCTGGACTGATTACGAAAGCGGCAATCCCCGGAAGGACGCAAAGGAATGAAGCAATATAGTTTAAGTTCTTCTTCATGAGATAACCTGCAGCAAAACCAGAACAAAATGGCAGTGGTTGCTGATTTCCTTTCATGTGGATTTGGAATGCGTAGTATCTTCCCGACTGATCGGCATCCCAAAAGCATTATACCGGATTTCCATAACAATACTCTGCCGCCAGTCAGTTTTGTGAAAAATATCTGCGAATACTTACTCTCAAGTGCTGCTTGAAAAAGCAAAGTAGCGAGGAGTAATGATGATTAAGGGCAATTTGCATCAATTGATAAAAAAGTGCTATATTTATCACATAAGCTTTAAACCATCAGACGCAAGGAAAGCGAAGCCATGACCAATTTACCCAGAAAACAAGTGGACGAAGACCTGTATCGGGTATTGCGCACGGTTTATCACTATGAGCGCAGTCTTGAGAACCAGTTTGGATTGGGTTATGAAGAGATCTATGTGCTCCAGTACCTGCGCCGCCATCCCCAGGTACACCTCAATGAAGTTTCGCATGAGTTGGAACTGCCCATGTTCAAGTGCAGCCGTCTGGTCTCTCGCCTGGTGGAGAAAAAACTGGTAACCAAATCGCAGGATGCAAGCGACCGCCGCGGTATCCAGATCGTGTTACTGCCGGCCGGTGAGAAAGTTGTGGCCAGCATTGAAGATTTCAGCTTCAACCGCGTCAATGCCAACGTATGCAAGATGGATTCTGAAGACACCGGTAGGATCCTGCAGATGATCGAAAAACTGGATTGCTGGTTGGGCGTGTCGGATAAGATCAAATAAGGGCAAATCATTCAAGCAACGGCATCCTGTCGAATCACCGACAGGATGCTTTTTGACACTTGACATTTCATCCACCAAATACTATATAATTGCAATTAGCAAGTATAGGGCGCCAAAGAAGCTGCACTCATACCCAACCCATTACCCGTACCTGCCATCTTACCGCCAGGAAGGAAACCACCATGTGCAGTAAACCCAATGTCCCCAGTTATGTTGTCATCACCCATGCCAGGCCCCTGGATTACCTTCACGATTACGTCTCCCTGCCGCGCGAGTACGGCAAACCCGCCTACGATGCCCGCCCCGACGTGGCTGCCATCCGCGCCGCGGTGACGGAGAACCTGCGCCAGTTGGACGAGAGAACTCACTTTACCGACAAGATCAAGAACCGCAAGGTCATCATCAAACCCAACTTGGTGTGCGTGTTCCACGAACTGGGAGTAAAGCAAATAGATTCACCTGAATCCACCGACCCGCGTGTCATCGATGCCGTGGTGGAGTTCATTCAGCAATACACCGATAAGATCACAATCGTTGAATCCTCCGGGCGCGGCATGCCCACGCGTGCTTCCTTTAAAATCTCCGGGTTGGACCGCCTGGCCAAGCACCGCGGCGTGGAATTGATTGCGCTGGAGGAGCAACTCACTGACCGATATTTACTACCCAAAGCCAAAGTGATGAAAGAGATCGTCGTCCCGCGCGTGTTTAGCGAGGTGGTGCGCGGTGAAGCTTTCTACATTTCCATCCCCAAAATGAAAACGAATCTCTACACCGGCGTGACCCTCGGTTTCAAGAACGCCATGGGCACCATCACCTACAATCTACGCCAACGCAACCACAACCACGCCATCGATCAGAAGCTGGTGGATATGCTCAACCTGTTCAAAGCTGACCTGGTGGTCATTGACGGCATCGTGGGTGGAGCGGGGGACTGCCCGGCGCCGGTGGCGCCTGTGGAAAGCCGCGTCATCATCAGCGGCAACCAGAGTGTGGAAACTGACCGCGTGGCCACCCGCATGATGGGCTTTGACCCGAAGGATATTGCCCTGATGCGCGCGGCTGACGCTGTGGGATTCAATGATCCCGGCGTTACTGTGCTGGGCGAGGAGAAGGTTTTCAAGTTCATTCCGGCAGAGGCTTCACTCACCGGCGCATGGATGGCCGGCAACTTCCCCAATGTGAAGGTGCTGGTGGGGCACTCCAAGAACAACGCGCCCCAGCCGGGCAGCGACCGCAAAATCCCACCTGCAAAGATGCGAGACATGGAGTACACCTGCATGGGCGGCTGCCTGGCCAGCACGCGCTATGCCTTCGCCATGTTCCTGCATGAGGGTCAGAAGCGCGACTTCAAGATGACAGTCCTCCTTGGCGCTGGTGTACCTGTTGATGGAAGCATCTATTACTACGACGCCAGCGGCAAGCCGTATTCGCTGGATGATATCAAGGCCATCCCCGGCAAGAAGCTGGCCATAGGCAGTTGCACAGCTCACCTGAAAGGCATCGTCACCAACCACATCGATGGCTGCATGCCCTTCCCCAATTCGCAGCATGCCACCTTGCACCTGATGACTGGCACGCTTTGCGCTGTCATGAGCCCGGTACGTAACCGCTTCTTGCTGCCTGCGCTGCTGGCCACTCTGGGTGTGTGCGAACGCCGTAAGAAGTTCTACCGTCAGGGTATACGCCTGGATATTCCGCTGGGAAATCGGGATATACTATATGAAACACGGCCTTTGAGCGAGGAAGAAAAGCAACTTGATCATATCCACGAACCCTTCCCACCGCTGAGCAAGGCTGAGATCCGCGAATTGTGCGCCAGTGAGAACCGCGCCATCCTGGCCACGTTCATTCCTTAGAAGAGGCGACCATGAAATTGAGCAAGATTACCTGGATACTGGTGGAGATCTCCGTCATCTTTCTCTATGTCGTGGCCATCGGTTATGGCTACATGTTTGAGATCCCCTGGCTGGGCTGGCTGATCTTCGCGGCGCTGATCGTGCTGCACCTCTTTGAGATGAAGACCGCGCTCAAGGTGGGCCGCGATAAGGGGCTCTCAAATCGGCGCATCATTCTCAAAAACCTCATCTTCGGGTTCACCTGGTGGCTGCCTCTCAAACGCGGCATCTTCAACAAGTGATCTGGTAAATCCATCAAACCCGTTGCCTGCGTTGGGATTCTTGCCCGGCGCAGGCTGCTTTTTGTGTTATCCTCCAGAGTGTAAAGGAAAAGACAATCGCGATGAAAAGATATTCAACAGTCATCTTTATATTTTCTCTGCTGATCCTGCTGGTACTCACAGCCTGCTCGAGCGGCGATACCACGACTGCTGAACTCAGCGATGCCGACGCCCTGGCCACCGCTCAGGCATCCAGCCTGCTGCCCACACAGATGGCGGGGGAGGGCATGCGCTCAGCCAGGTCAACCGCTTGCCTGGTCTGGGAAGACGCCTCCATCAGCACTGACACTGATACCAGCCAGGGTGACCTGCTGGCCTGGTCGCCGGTTGGGAAAACCATTGCTTATGTGCGTCCAGTTAACGGGCGCTGGGCCTGGTTCGTGGGCGACATGGTGGTCTACGACTTCACGACAAAAGAACAGACCTATACCTCCTCTGACCTGGAGGTGTTTGGCGACCTCACCTGGTCACCCGACGGCAACGCCCTGGCATACGTCATTCTCGACCCTACCGCCAAGATTTATACAGCCAGCGTGGTAAACCTGACAACCGGATCAGACATTTCCATCTTTTCTGGCGAGGCAGCCAGGACTGATGAATGGTCGAGCACCAAGGGCATCAGCAGTTGGACAGACGCGAGCAACGTGGTGGTGACCTCGAGCTGCGGTTTGGATTGCTCACGCATCTACAGCTACAACATCAGTTCCGGGGTGATGACCATTAGCGGTGAAACGCGCAAGAATGAGGACCTCAGTTTGGCGCTTACCAACGAGATGACCTCTCCAGACGGCATCTGGCAGATCGAGGTGGATAACCTGGATAACTTATGGCTGGCCAATACCGAGAGTGGACGGGCGTTCATCCTGCTCGCGGCCACGCCGGTGAGCGAGATCAAATGGTCGCCGGATTCACAATACCTGGCCATCCGCATCGAAGAGAAAGTACAGGTCTACCAGCCTGATTGTTAATCAAGCATTGCTCCATGGAAGGTTCAACTGACGGCGTGAGCAGATGATTCACGCCGTTTCATTTATGCTATGATGATTTCAGAGATCGGATCACCCGTGAATAAAAAGACAGGTTATTCCATCCGAATACTCCCCGTCCTGTTTTTCATTGCGATATTCCTCCTTTCAGGATGCAACCTGGCACCCAGTCCGCTGCCCCGTTCCTTGTATTACCTGGATGACGTGGATGATGTGTTGCAGATATGGCGTCTGGAAAGAGATGGAAGTACGCGCACTCAGTTGACCTTTGAGGAAACCGGGGTAAGGGATTTTTCAGTATCAACGGCGGATGGAAAACTGGCTTACATCAACGAGAACAAACTCTATCTGGCTGATTCGGATGGGCAGAACAGGCAACTGGTGGTGGATGCCGACTTGATGAATATTGGCGGCGAGGATGCCATCTTTCGCAACACTGTCTCCAGACCATCCTTCTCGCCGGATGGCTCCACCCTCGCCTACGCTCTGGATGGCATCCATCTCCTCGATATGCGCACGGGAAATGATGATCATGTACTGACGAACCTGGGCAATTTGCTGGATGTCAGCTTCGTTTTTAGCAAAGAGGTATATACTCCGGGCGCATGGTCACCGGATGGCAGCAAATTCATTATCACGATGAGCTATTATGAAGGATATACCCTGGCGGTGATGGAACCAGCCAAGAGTCAGCCATTTACCCGGCTCCTGACCGATGGAGCGGTCTGCTGCATTTTCACCTGGAGCGAGGACAGCCGCTCGGTGCTGGTGGCCAACCCGTACTTCACGGGTACTTTGCCTGGATTGTGGCGCTTTGATACGGCAACCGGCGGGGAGGAATATCTCCTCGAAGGTCATGATGCTGAGGGAATGATCAATTTTGTCGGCTGGCCGTACCAAACAATAGATAGCGATCTCAATTTCTTCCACTCAAAGGTGGAAAGGTTCGATCCGGAAAAAGGCATCCCGCTGCGATTGGTGCACAGTGACGCGAGCGGCCAGGATCACGAGATCCTTTTCGAGCAGGAGTTCCGCGTCCACGATGCTCTCTGGGCACCCGGCGGCAAGTTGGTTGTTGTCTCCGGCCGGCAGGAGGGCTTGACCAATCAACTGATGCTTCTGAACATAGAGACCAAAGAGATATTAATTCTTCTTGAAAATGGAGACAGAGTCGGGAACTTGACCTGGGGGCCATAAATTGACGGAGAATAAAACACTCCGGCTTCAGTGCGGAACTGGAGATTTACCAGGTAATAACCACCTGTGTACCTGCTGTTAAGAATGGTCTCGCCATTTTTAGATGATTTTGGGTTAACGAAAAGGAAAGGTTATTTTCACAAGAATTTCACCTTCTATCATCCAAATAATGCTAAAATTGGAACGATCCTTAACGCAAATAGATAAATGAACTTGGCGGCGATGATATCTGGACCGAATTTGGTCGCATGATCTGAATAAGATACGGTCTTGATGGAGCCAATTGCGAAACCGGCCTTGTGGTCGGTTCTTTTAATATTAACAATGCACGCGGTGTTTCTTCCACACAGGTGTGGAATGGAACGAAGTTCTAGAGAGGTATTATGAAAAAAGACACCAGCAGATTTTTCCAGATCATCCTAATCCTTGCCCTGATGCTTTCGATGGCCAGAACCCAGACGGTCTTCGCCGATGACGGAAACCCCGAGACACCCTCAGGAGAGACTTTTGTGGAAGCGACTGAAACTCCGGCACAGGATGTTACTCCAGAAGAAACAACTGCTGGCATAGAACCAACCCCCACTGCCGCTCTCGGATTGGATACAACTGATCCCGATTATGAAGCTACGGATCTGAGTGAAGTGGTCATCGCCCTGGATGAAGCCAATGCCACACTGGTGGATGAATCTGGCGAAGCCCTACCCCTGACCACGATTGAGACTGTAGAAGTGCTCAGCACTGCTGAACCCTGGTTTGTTGATGCCAGCGATGGTACCCATGTGATCGCTTACTTCGCCACACAGACGGATTGCGATGCCTGGGTAGCTCCCGCAGGTTATGCCAGCGCAACCTGCTATGTGAACGATGCCCCAATCCAGGCGGCCGTGGATGATGCCCGCTCAGATGACGGTATCATACATCTATCTGGCTCATTCAATGAGACAGTGAAGATCACCAAGAATGTCACTCTCGACGGCGGCGGAGAAACTGTGATCAGTTCGCCAGTGGCGGGAATAGAGACCAACGGTAACGCAACGGTTAAGGCTGTTATCTATGTTGATGGCACAACCGCGAACGAGAATATCAATGTCACTTTAAAAGGGCTCGCCATTGATGGCGCAGAACTAACCAACTCGCTTGGAATGGACGCCTTCACCCTGGCAGGCATTTTGATTGAGAACGCCAATGTAACCCTGCTTGATAACGCCATTAATAATTTCCTCTCCAGCGATGAAGTAGCTGCTGCTGGAATTGTGTTGGTGAACAGCAACGCTGAGATTAGTGGTAACGAGTTCTACAACGACACCGTTGGCCTTGCAGTCGATGAGACTTCGAGCGCAGCGGGTGAAGGCAACAATTTCGTCAAGGATGGCGTACGTGTGCAGGTGGCAAGGGGAGGGTATTCCAACCTTGACCTCGACACCACATACACCGACCAGGGCGATTATCATCCTGGCGACACCGTTACCATCAGCGGCGATAACGCCGATAATGCTGGTTACCTGGCGGGAGAAACGGTCCATGTGGAAGTGACCGGCCCGAATGGTTTCAGCGCAATCTGTGATGCTATCGTTGACGAGTTTGGCACCTGGAGCTGCCAGATCAAGCTCCGAGATGACGAGAGCGCTTATGGCGATTACGCCTACACCGCCACCAGCCTGACCTCAAATGTGATCAGGAGTGGCGAATTCTCAGACGGCTATGCGATCACCGGGGTAACTCTAAACAACGCGGCAACAGTCATCGTGGCCGCTACTACCACCAGCACCGGAACCAGCATCTCTGCAAAAGTAACTGTTACCATAGACGCTGCCGGCGGCAGTTGGAAGGGAACGAAATGGCGCATCGGTACCGCAAGCGGTTGTGTCAACAACAGCGATAAGAAAGGTGCCGGAACATATACGCTGACCATGACAGTCCGGGCTCCAGCTGCGGCGGGTGTTTACGATGCAGAGTTCACACCCTATTCCAACAATACCTGCACAACCGGTGCCGGGGCGACCTATTCCATGCCTGGAGCCGTGTCGGTGAAAGACAAGACCACCACCGCGCTGGTTTGTACGCCCAGCACCACCGGGGCGGGTTACGCCACAGAATGTGTTGCCACGGTGAAACGAACCACTGGCTCGAGCACACCCTCTGGTAACGTGGACTTCACCAGCAGTGTGGCCACCGGAGCTTTCTCGTCGACTTCCTGCTCACTTACTGGATCCGGAGCGAGTGCGTCATGCTCGGTCACATACACCCCATCGGCTTCTGGGAACCGCACTATTAAAGCAACTTATGACGGCGGCAGTGGGTTTTTAACTAGCAACAAGTCGATCACACTTACGGTGAACACCAAATCCAATACCACCACTATCGTGTCCTGTACCCCCAACAGCACCCTTGCCGGAATTGCCACCACCTGTACTGCCACCGTCACCCGGGCGGGTGGTACAAATAACCTCACCGGCACGGTCACTTTCACCCATACGGGAACGGGCGCATTCTCAAAAACCAGGTGTAGTCTCCCTTCAGGAGCAGGTGCTACAAAGTCATGCGCGGTAACGTATACGCCGACGGTAATGGGTACCGGCTCTCATGCCGTTACTGCCAGTTACGGAGGTTCCACTTATTACAACTCCAGCAAACTGACCACCAATGTGACCGTGACCGACACCTCTGCGACAACCACATCCGTGGTTTGCAGCCCGGCAGCAGCTCCCATCGCAACTTCTTCAAGCTGCATTACCACTGTGACCAACAAGGATTGGAATGTTGTCCCGACAGGATCTGTGAATTTCACCACCTCTGCAACAGGCAGTTTCTCAGCTGGTTCATGTAACCTCGTTGGTGATTCTGCGAACAGCGCATCCTGCCAGGTCGATTACACTCCCTCAACCGGGATCGGTTTGCATACCATCACGGCTGATTTCCCGACAGTCACAGGATTTGCCGCCAGTCAGGGCGCATTTGGTATAACAGCCATCCCCCTGACTCCAACCCTGACATTTGGCCTGGCCCCAACCCCAACCTATTTGGGCGGGAACTTCTTTGTCTTTGCGAGTTCCAGTGATTCTGAAGGAACGATTACCTACAGTGTCGATAGCGGACCTTGCGCCTTAGTAGATGCGGCCACTGGAGAAATCAGCAGCAGCGGTGGCGGTGATTGCGTGGTGCGTGCTTCGATCGCAGCTTGGGATGATTTTGCCGCCCACTCGGCGACGCAAATGGTCACCATTGCGGCAGCTGACCCGCAGCTTGTCTTTGAACCTGCACCAACTGTCACCTACGGCGATGCCAGTTTCACTATAAGCGCCTCCTCGCGAACGGGTTACACCGTCTCCTATAGTCAGATGAGTGGTCCTTGCGCCTGGAGCGCGGGGGCAGTATTCACTACCACCGGTGCGGGCGATTGCGTGGTTCAAGCCAACACACCGGCCACGGTAGATTTTCTTGCTGGATCAGTACAGCAGGTTGTGACCATTGATAAGCGGCCCGTCACGATCACAGCGGACTCACTTGTCAAACACCAGGGATCGGCAGATCCTGTCTTCACTTATGTAATCACATACGGCAGCCTGGTGAACCCCGCTCATCTGAGTGGTGCCCTCACGCGCAGCCCGGGTGAGGAGATTGGTGTTTACCCCATTACCCAGGGCACGCTAACCCTCACCTCTGATTACGACCTTACTTTTATTGGTGCGAAGTTAAGAATAATCTTCGATCCAAACACCGATACTGATAACGATGGAGTCATTGATCTCAAGGATAATTGCCCCGAGATTGCCAATGCCGACCAACTTGACTCTGATGGTGATACCCGGGGTAATGTTTGCGATGCTTCGCCTTACGCCAAGACCAACTCACTGCCTGTGCCCATCACCGGTGCTGAAGAAGTGATACTGGGTTGCGCCTCAGACACCATGCTTGAACTAAACAGCAACACCTATGTAACCGTACCGCCAGTGTTCTGCAATATGAAGGGTATCCTTGTAAAAGAAGAAGAAACCTCCCTTCCGGCGGGTTTGCCCGAGGGGACCTTCCAGGAAGCTTTCACTTTCAGCATCCTAAATGGACAATCCCTGGTAGATCCGCTGCCGGTTGATGCTCATTTACAGTACACGCTCAATCTGCCCAATGAACTACTGAACGCGGACCTGGTAGTTTACTACTGGGACACGAAGGCTGACGAGGGCAAGGGCGCATGGGTGATACTGCCTTCTTACATTGAGATTGATGGCACTCCCATACAGAAGCTGATCTACCCCGAGATGAGCACCGACACACGCACCATCTTCAGCGGTGTGCGTATTAGTGACAGCCAATCTCTGGAGTTTGTAACCAACTTTAGCGGTCTCTTCCTGGTGGTGAAGAAGTAACCGCCCACACTTAATTTGCGAAGGACGCCCATCATCAGGGCGTCCTTTTTTTTGGCAAAAACCAGACAGTATTTATTGAAGTTTCTGTTCTTCAGTTAATTGCTCAAATTGCCTGGGTCAGGGGTGTTTTCCCGACCTTACTCCTTACTTGTCGTACTCGCCGTATTCACAGCCGCCGAGTTCGCCGTCAAAATCATCCACCTTGACGTATTTCCCCTTGACTTTCTTGTAGAGCGTCACCGAGCCGGAGGCAAAGCCGCCATTCCAAAGCTGGTTGTGGCGCTTGAGGCCGTCGGGGTTTTCGTAATTGACGTTGAGCATGGTCTCGCGCGGGCAGGAGAAATGGATATCGATCTTGCCCTTGTTGTTCCAGGCGGTCAGGTTCCACTCCACCTTTTCTTTGGTCACCGGGCAGTCGAAAACCTGCTTCGGGTTGGTCCAGAATTTGGAGAAGTTGAACTCATACAGCTCACCCTCGTGGTAGAAAGCGATGAGCATGCGACGAGGGATAGAAATGCCAAAGACCACCGGCTGGGCGCCTCCGCAATCGAGGCTGGTGAGGGGTAGTTTCTTGCCAGTGGAGCGGCTGGTGAAGTTGTTGCAGTTCAGCCACACCCACGGGGAGGTATAATCGCCGCCCCAGTTCTTGTCCTGGTAGCCGGCGCTGGTTTCGGGTTCAACTTTGTATTTCTCACCGTTAAAGATGATCTCGCCGCTGTAGCGGGTGTACATACCGGCAGCATGCCACATCATCTGGAAGGCGTTGATGGCACGGAAGAAGGGATGGGTGCCATAACCCACACAGTAGGGCAGCACTTTCTCGGCTTTGAGGTCCCAGCTCATCTCACCCGCGTCTGACATGTATTCGGGGTGGGCGGCAGCTTCTTCCTTGCTTAGTTTGACCGAACCGACCAGGCGTGTCTCGGTGGCGGTGTATGATCCGATCTTGACATCCATCTTGCTGAAGTCAGCCTTGAACTGGCTGATGGGGTACATGTTGTGGATCTGGGTAGCTTTGCCTTTGCCCCAGCGTCCGGCCTTGAGCATGGCGTAAGCGGGTTTGATGTCGGCATCGCGGTTGGCCTTGAGCTGGCCGGGGATGATCTTGTCGCCACCGAGGGCGGGATTAATGACGTAGTATTCGATGAAGAAGGGCTGTTTCTCTCCCGTTTTGGCATTGACACCAACCAGGGAGTGCCACCACCAGTCATAGCCGCGGCGAGCAAGAACACCTTTAAGCATATAGCCATTGCGGTCGTCCATGGATTCCTCCGAATAAATAAAATGCGTACTGCATCTATTTTAGCAAATTAATTGCAAAATACAACTAACAGATTGGCAATTTCGGATAGAAATCACCCCGGGTAGTATCAAAACCCGGGGCGTTGATATGTGGCAATTTGTATATGAGTCAGTGAGTGCTTGGAGTTATTCCGCGAAGGCTCCCAGGTCAACAAAATACCAGGTCTCCCCACGCAGAGCGAAGAAGGACACCATGTTCTCAGCGGGGATGGGATTGATCACGCTCTCGCTGCAGCAGTTGTAGTGCGGGATCCGGGTGTAATCAAGATCAATTTCCTGTCCGTCGTAGGAATACCCGGCATGCCCATCGCGCATGTAGAAGAAGAAGGGTTTCCCGGCAAGTAACTGCAGGCCGAAAGCATCGTCGTAACCTTTCTGGGTGTTCACCAGTTCGCCGTCGATGAAGACCTGACCGACCCAGGTGGCGGGGTCAGCGTAAAGGATCTCGAGCGCCCAGTGGTTGTCATAGGTCCACAGCGCTTGCAAAGGCAGGGCGGGGGAGGGCAAGCCGGCGGGAGTCTCAAAGACCACATCGTCGCCGCGCAGTACCTGCACAGTCTGATTGGGGGTATCGCCGGATGCGGTGAGCACCACCGCCTGCAGCGTGGTATCGTCGCCCTTGGCGGTCATCAGCGGGCTGCCGTCCTTGTCCTGGATCTCGAAGATGATCGTCTTTGCCCGCTCATCAGCATGCGCTGCCAGGACGTCTTCCTGTGTGCCGCTGACGGGTTGGAAGCTGAAGTTGTCGGTTCCGGGAGCTACCGAGAGTTCTGTCTCAGTCAGTTGAAGTGTATCGCCTGCCTGGGATCCTGCCTTGACACATCCACTCAAGAGCAGTCCCAGGAGCAAAACAGCCAGTAATCTCATTGTCATTGGTTTCATATTTTCTCCTGTGAAGTGCACCATTAAGTGCAAAAACATTATACGCCGCCAAATGCAGGTGAGATACCATGAGTAGTGATGTATATAATATAAGTAGTTAATATAAATATTAAAAAGATGTATAATAGTGATGTATGAAAGAGAACACATTGACCCGTACACAGGTGTTGCTGCAGTCAGAGCAGCTGGATCAACTCAGCCGCATCGCCGAACAGGAGGGCAAGAGTCTCTCAGCCCTGCTGCGCGAGTGGATCGATCTCGTGCTCGAGCAGCGCAGGAACAAGGCGTTGACCAGTGCTGCCGAGCAGCTTCTGAATTCCTACTATGCTGATGGTGAGCTCTTGGGTTACGGCGCGCTGGACGGCGAGGAATTCCACGGCAGGAGAGGGGCCTGATGCTGCGCGGCGAACTGTGGCGTCTGTCGCTGGCGTCCGAACCAAAGTGCGATAAAGGAGACGCGCGCCTGGTAGTGCTGCTCTCGAATGACGCCCTGGGTATTCTACCGCTGCGTGTAGTCGTACCTCTGACGCCCTGGGAAGAAAGCTACCGCTCTGCGCCCTGGATGGTATACGTGCCGCCTGTGCTGCGCAGCGGACTTGAGACTGCGCAGGCTGCGGATACCCTGCAGATCCGCTCGGTATCGAACGCTCGTTTGCTCCAGCGGGTGGGGGAGCTGCCGGAAAAACTCGTGGATGAGATTGCCGCTGCCGCTGAACTGGTCATCCACAAGGCCTGAAGCAGCGATAGAATAGGGAATCATTCTTTTCGTTATTGGGAGGGTAGTGTGAGTCTGCATTCTGAGATTCTGGAACAGCCGGACCGTCTGGCCGGTCTGCTGGCAAAACAAAAAGCGCTGGTGGAAGACGTAGCCCGCGAGATCAAGAAGCGCGATGTGGGTTATGTGATGCTCGCCGCCCGCGGTACTTCGGATAACGCCGGCCGTTATGCCAACTACCTGCTGGGCAGCCGCAATGGTCTGGCCCTGGCCCTGGCCACCCCCTCCCTGTTCACCTACTATCAAACCCCGCCGCGCCTCAAGAACGCACTGGTGGTCGGCATTTCGCAATCCGGCCAATCCCCCGATATCGTCAGTGTGTTGGCCGAGGGCAGAAAGCAGGGTTGCCTGACACTGGCCATCACCAATGAGCCCAACTCACCCCTGGCCAAGGCGTCTGACTATGTGCTCGACATTCAGGCTGGACCCGAAAAGGCCGTGGCAGCCACCAAGACCTACACCGGAGAACTGATGGTGCTGGCCATGCTCTCTGCCGCGCTGGACGGCAGCGAGCAAACATGGTCTGAACTGTCACGCCTGCCGGAATGGCTCACACAGGTGATCAAGCAGGACGAAGCCATTGGCACAGGAGCTCAGCGCTACCGTTACATGCAGCAGTGTGTGGTGCTTGGTCGCGGCTACAACTACTGCACCGCTTTTGAATGGGCGCTTAAGCTGAAAGAATTAACCTACGTGGAAGCCGAGCCATACTCCTCCGCCGACTTTATGCACGGACCCATCGCACTGGTGCACGGCGGCTTCCCGGTGCTGGCCGTGGCCCCGCAAGGCAAGGTCTATCAGTCCATGATCGATCCACTGAAGCAGATGAAGGGGGAACTCAAGGCCGAGCTGGTGGTCATTTCCAACGTACCTGAGGCGCTTGACCTGGCCCAGATGCCCATTTCCATCCCCACCGACGTACCCGAGTGGCTGACGCCGCTGGTCTCCATCGTCCCGGCGCAGTTGTTTGCCTATCACCTGACCACCATCAAGGGTCACGATCCCGAACAGCCGCGTACCATCCGCAAGGTGACCGAGACTGAATAAAAGATTACATATGGGCACGGCATGCCGTGCCCGAACCTTTTACACCGCGTCCAGCGTGCCGGAGACGAAGCTGCGTTTCTCGATGATCCTGAAGAGCACGTACCCGGCCAGGATGTAGATCCCTCCCACCAGCGCTTCACCCCCCACCAGTCTGCCGATCGCATCCCAGGCGCCGCCGTTCATCACCAGGCGGGCAGCCATGATGCCGCGCGTCATCGGAATGCCGTAAGAGATTTTCTGCAGGAAGACCGGCAGTGAGGTCACCGGGATGTTCACGCCTGCCAGGATGTATAGAAATGCCAGAAAGGTGTTCAGGATCACCCAGCCGTCGCGGGAGACCAGCGAGATACTGCCAAAGAGAAAACCCAGCCCGCAAGAGGTGATCGCGATGAGCAGGCTGCAGCACCCCAGCAGCAGGAAGTTAACACTCGCCAGGTTGAGTTTGAAGATGGCTGCTGTGATGAATAGTCCCAACAGCGAGGTGGCGAAGCCGTCGAGGATGTAGAAGACGGCCCGCCCCAGGAAAACCGGAACCCGTGGCGCCGGGCTGCCCAGTATGTAAGAAAGGGTACCCCAGCCGCGTTCGTCGCTGACAGCCAGGGTGACGCCGCCCATGCCGCTGGAGGCGGGGATGAGCAGCATGTTGCCGATCATGATGAAGGCCGGGTCGGCAAACCCCACAAACTTGCCCATATATATGAAGAACAGCATCAGGAACAACGGAAAACCCAGTTTACCGGCGAAATAGCCGAACGGCGAAGTGATGGCAAAGCGCCCATGATACGAAAGGACGGCTTCCGTCCACAACACGCGAAACCAGTGCGTAATCGTCCGTATCATATCGAACTCAACTCCCCGCTCACGCGGATACTATCGTGCACCTTGTCTTGCAACTGACGTGTGATAAACAGGAAGGCCAGCGAGATCCCGATGGCCGCCAACCAGTGAATGACCAGAAAGCGCAGATCGGTATTGCCCAGCAGGCTCTCGTTCATGGCTTCGAGCGCCCAGCGCACCGGGATGAATCCAGAGATGACCTGTACCCAGCCCGGCAGGATACGGATGGGATACATGAATCCGCACAGGAAGGCGATGGGCATCTCCAGGTAATCCACGAACGTGCCCGAAAGCCTCGACCAGGCCAGAAAGTTGGCCAGGAAGACTCCGATGCACCACAACGAGAAGAGCAGCAGCAGGAACGAAACCACCGCTCCCCAGACGTTCACACCGCTCAGCGAAAAGCCGAAAATGGCCATGGCGGCAATGAAGGCCACCGCGATGCTGAACAAACCTGAGATCACATTGGCCAGGGTGCGGATCCCTTCCACGGTGGCCAGCGGGGTGGGGCTGCCCACGATGAGTTCCAGCATGCCGTTGCGCCGGTCGCCGGTAATGTCATAGGTGGAGGTGAAGACGATGCCGCTCCACATGCCCATGATGCCGCCGCCAATGACGCTGTACACCAGGTCGGGGGTGGCATTGCCGGCAGCCCGCGAGAGCAGCATACCCACTGCGGTGAAGACGGCCGGCTGAAAGACGTATAACGCGAGGGAGAACACGTTGAGCGTGCGTACGCGTATCTGCACGGTCATTTGCTCGTGCACCAACCCCCAGGAGAGGCCGCTCATGCTTCCTCCCCCTGGATGATGGAGACGTACACATCTTCCAGGGTCTGGTTGCGTACTTCAAGCCCCAGGATGTGCTCGGAATTCAAGTAGGGCGAGAGCAGTTCGATCACCCTGGCCGGTTCGGGTGTGCGGATGGACAACATCTCTGGTTCCGCTGAGTTTCTCCACTCAATGGACGTTTTCTCGTCCATCGACTTGAGTTGGTCCAGCAGCGCCTGCGCCTGGTGCGCTTTGATCGAGGCCTCGATGATGGAGTCACCGCTGATGCGGCGTTTGAGCGCGTCGGGCGAGTCGAGGGCGACGATCTTGCCCTTCTTGATAATGGCGATGCGTCCGCACAACTCCTCAGCCTCAGCCATATAGTGCGTGGTCAGCAGGATGGTCTTGCCCAGCGAGATGAGGTCCTTGATGATCTGGCGCAGTTCGCGCGAGCCCACCGGGTCGATACCCACTGTGGGTTCATCGAGGAAGAGCAGCTCGGGATCGTGCAGCATGGCGCGGGCGATGTGCAGGCGCTGCACCATGCCGCTGGAGTAGGTTTCCACGCGGTCGTCGCCGCGGTCACCCAAACCCATGCGCTCCAGCAGTTCGGGGATGCGTTTGCGGCTCACTTCTGGATCAAGAGCGTAGAGCTCTGCGAAATAGCGCAGATTCTGTATGGCGGTGAGGCGGTTGTAGAGTCCGCGGCTGCCGCTGAAAGCGAAGCCGATATGCCGGCGCACCTCGGCGGTTTGTTTGACCACGTCCATGCCCAGCACGTTGGCCGTACCGGCAGTGGGCAGCAGCAGGGTGGTGAGCATCTTGACCGTGGTGGTTTTGCCGGCGCCGTTGGGACCAAGCAATCCGAAGAGTTCGCCGCGCTCGACCGTAAAAGATACATCTTCCACAGCCAGCGTGGACTTCAGCCGCCGTTTGAAAAATCCCTGTCGGGAGTGAAAGGTTTTGTTCAGGTGGATGGCTTCGATCGCAAATTGATCCATGTCTACCCCGATCGAACTTATTTCTTGGAAAGCAAATTATAACCTTTACCAAAGGGGATAACACATCGGTAAAGAGATTTGTGTTTGTACATAGAGTAAACAAACACCATTTAAATGGAAGTTCTCCCTAAAGATTTTAGAAAAGACCGCCATAAGGAAATTGTTCCCTTTCAGGATCTCAAGAGAGGCTTGATTTAAAAACCAGCTTCACAAGCAGATATGTACCATTTTCGCAGCACTAATCGCCCAATCTGGGTACTGACCAGGGAATCACTTCCTCATTTCCACCTTCGACGATCACCTGATTTACCCGCCATCGTCCGCTAGGTGCTTGAACCATGCGAAAGACCACAATTCCATCGATTCCTTCCACTGTGGCATTTACATCCTTTGCTTTTTCCCCTGAGTTGGTTTCTGATGGCACGGTGTTGACGAGATTCACTTCACCGCTCAGATCGATCAACAAGGCTGAGTGCTGCTTGGCTGATAACATCATTTGGTCGAAGACATACCACATTTCGTCCGCATGCTCACCCTGGCCAAGTCCCTGTGAGAAGACCGTTACATCTTCAAAAATGTCTTCTCTATATTCATGTTGGAATAAGTATTGATATTGCATCAAGTTCAATCGCTGGCTCAGTGTAAATTGCGCGCGGGGAGACAACACCAGGTAAACGGTCACAAAGTCGTCGCGCTGGAAAGCGTCCACGAAGGTTACAACTGCTGCCTCAGGGGTGTCCAGGTCCAAAGTGTCATAGTAAGTCCTGGGTTGGTTTTCTGAGGATTGGCTTACTTCATTGGATGTGCCACAGCCGCATAACCATACAGCAACAAATATGAAAATGAATAAATAGCTTAGTTTTTTCATCTTCCCGCTCCTTTTCTACAAGCTCTTTTGATGGATTGGTTTACTGAAGGCTATCAACGAAACTGGACAAGTATAAACATTATGCCACCTCCATCCACTCGATTCAAGATATGTCGAAATGGCAGTAACTTGAACTTGAAGATACAAGTCAAACCATGTTTCTAGAGTTGTCCTTTCAGTAAAACTGCGAAATCCATGTGCCTTCTTCACAACTTCTTCATAAATCCTGACTAAACTGTGAGCGTATCAAATGATACAGAAGGAGAGACCGATGAAGAAATGGATTATTGGTACTTTGATCGGCTTTGGAGCGCTCGCACTGGGGGTTGCAGGTGCGTTCGCCTATGACACAGTCAACCCTGTTGATTCAACAGAGTGGCGTCCTGGTATGCGCGCCAACCTGACAGATCAGCGCGGCTGGGACCGCTCCGGCATGGGCATGCGTTCCGGCGGGCGTGGGTATAACACCAACGTCACGGGCGAGTGGAGTGTCAGCGCTGAAGAAGCAGAGACAATCGCGGCCCAATACCTGGCAGATGAAGGACTCACTGCTGAAGTGACTGGCGAAAGTTTCACCATGCGTCATGGATACATGTTTGAGTATTCGATTGACGGTGAAGATACCGGTTTTGTTCACGTAAACGCATACACCGGTCAAGCAAACTTGTGCCCTGTTAATGCTGACCTGGATTCAGACTAGGAGAAACGAATGAATAAAGCGCTAAAATGGATATTGATATCGCTTGGAATACTGGCAGTGATCGTCATTGCCTTCTGCATCACCATGTTCATCCTGCGCGGCGGCGACCGCCTCGCGGTTGGTGAATTTTCCCGCTTGAGCCGCGGCGGTATGATGGGCGGAGTAAGTGCACTTGGAGGTATGTGGCTGGGCATGGGTTCCATGCTCCTGCGCGGACTCTTCACCCTGGCCGTGCTTGTTTTAGCTGGATTTGGCGTTGCCTTCCTGGTCAGAAAACCTCATCATCCAGGTCTGGCTGCCCCAGCGATTGTGTGCAACAAATGCGGCATGCCCCTGGCTGTTGAATGGAAGGCCTGCCCGCACTGCGGTACGGCCGTTCAGACAGAGGTGCCTGCGGTTCCTGGGAAGAAGACAAAAACTTCCTGAGCGCTCACTCCAAATGACACCAAAGACACCGCGAAACGGTGTCTTTGGCTTTAATCAACAGAACAGCCATGAGCAATGACATTTGCATTTCCCCTCAGAAAATCATATAATCCTTCTCGCAGGGGGGAGCATTCTAAATCCAAGGAGCCTATGATATGGCAGATGTGCGGTTGGAGAAATGGGCAGATTTGCTCGTGAATTATTCACTGGGGGTAAAGCCCGGTGAGCGTGTCATGCTGCGCGCTGATAAACTGGCTGAACCTCTCATCAAGGAAGTTTATGTCAAGATCCTCGAAGCTGGAGGCAATCCGTTCATTTTCATCGACATGCCGTTCCAACTCGAGATGTTCTACAAGCACGCCAACGATGAGCAACTCTCTTACCGGCCGGAGCCGCTTGAGCTGGCCATGAGCAAATACGAGTGCATGATCCGCATTCTCGGATACCAGAACACCCACGCCCTTGCCAATGTGGATTCAGCCAAGGTGGTCAAATACAGCCAGACGCTGCAGCCTTTGATGCAGACCTATATGAGCCGCGCGGCCAAGAAAGAGCTGCGTTGGGCTTTGACTGCCTTTCCTACCGATGCCTGCGCCCAGGACGCCGACATGAGCCTCGACGAATACACTGAATTTGTGTACGGGGCGGTCATGCCTGATCAAAACGATCCCATTGGCTACTGGAAGGAAGTCTCCGCCCGCCAGGATAAGATCGTCAACTGGCTTAAGGGCAAGAAGAACGTCCACCTCGTTGGCAAGGGCACTGATTTGCGTTTGAGCATCGAAGGCAGGCAATTCATCAATTGCGACTGCCGCGTCAATATCCCTGACGGCGAAGTCTTCACCGGCCCGGTGGAAGACAGCATGGAAGGGCACGTCACTTTCTCCTATCCCACCATCTACCAGGGGCGTGAAGTAACCGGTGTGCAGATCGATTTCGTCAAGGGCAAGGCAATCAAGGCCACGGCTGAAAAGAATGAAGACTTCCTCAACAAGACCCTGGATATCGACGAGGGCGGCCGTTACGTGGGCGAGTTTGCCATCGGTACCAACGACGGCATCAAGAAGTTCACGCGCCAGATCCTCTTCGATGAGAAGATCGGCGGCAGTTTCCATATTGCATTGGGCACCGGCTATCCCGAATCCGGCAGCAAGGCTCACTCTGCCATCCACTGGGATATGATCTGCGACCTGCGCGACGGCCAGATCTGGGTGGACGATGTGCTCTTCTATGAAAACGGGAAGTTCGTGATCTAGATCTACAAGAACAGATTGGAATACAAAAGGCGGAGCCGATCGGCTCCGCCTTTGCGTTGATGCTTGTTTACAAGTGGTAGATCTTGCGCAGGGCAGAGACCAACATGGCCATGCCAACCAATGACATACCGCCGAGGCCGAAGCCCATGCCAAGTTTATCGGTTTCATCCGCGCCGGTGACCGGGATCAGCACATCGCCGCCGGTGACCGGGATCTGCAGCGGGCAGACATCGATGGTGTGGGTCAGGCTGTCGGTCGCGCCGGCTTCACCGAAGTACACCACGACCGTGTGAGTGCCGAGATCGGTCACCACCAGGTCGTGTTCGCCGGGAGCTACCCAGAAGCCGTCATGGCTCACACCGTCAACCGTGTAGCGGTTCAAGTAGATGTTGGTGCTGTACGGATTGATGATCGTCCATTGCATCAGACCATCATACGTGCAGAAGGGATCGATCTCAACAGACAGCTCTTTTGGTTCGACCACAGTCTTCTTGTAGGTGCAGGAACCGTCATCTACTGTAGCTTCAGCGTTGTAGTTCGTGGCTGTAGGATCGGTGCAGCCGCTGAGCGGGCCTGGTTCATAAGTGCAGGAGCCATCATCCACAGTAGCCTCGGAGTTGTAATTGGTTGCTTTCTCATCCATGCAGCCGGGGACTTCTTCGGGAGGATACTCACAGGAACCGTCATCGACCGTGGCTTCGGAGTTGTAGTTGGTGGCAGCTTCATCTGTGCAACCATAAACCGGTTCCGGAGGATATTCGCAGGAGCCGTCGTCAATCGTAGCTTCAGGATTGTAGTTGGTGGCAGCGTCATCTGTGCAGCCATAAACCGATTCTGGAGGATACTCGCAGGAGCCGTCGTCAATCGTGGCTTCAGGATTGTAGTTGGTGGCAGCGTCATCTGTGCAGCCATAAACCGGTTCTGGAGGATACTCGCAGGAGCCGTCGTCAACCGTGGCTTCGGGGTTGTAATTGGTGGCTTCGTCATCTGTGCAACCGGGGATTTCTTCTGGAGGATATTCACAGGAGCCGTCGTCAACAGTTGCGTCGGGATTGTAGTTGGTGGCAGCTTCATCCGTGCAACCGGGAACAGGCGTGGGTGGGTAGGTGCAGGAACCGTCATCAACCGTGGCTGCCGGGTTGTAGTTGGTGGCAGTGGGATCGGTGCAGCCGGGGACAGGAGTGGGCGGATAGGTGCAAGAGCCATCATCAATGTTCGCAGCTGAGTTGTAATTTGTCGCGGCCGGATCCGTGCAGCCGTAGACCGGGGTGGCGCAACCGGTCAACAGGTAATCCTGGTTGCCCTGGGCGGTGAAGGTGCAGCCGTCGGTGGTGGTGAATCCCGGGATGATACTATAGGGATTGCTGCCAGCTTCGGTTTTATAACAGTGCCCGTAGTACTTATAGATCAGGTCGGTTTGAGGAACGGTTTTCATGGTATACGAGCCGTACTTGTACTTGCAATAAGTGACCATGGGTACAACGCAATTCTGATTCTCATCTTTGTAGTCATGAGGATTGTGCAGAGAAACCGTGCCTGAACCTACCACCACAGAACCGCCGGTGACATCATATTTGCCGTTGGTCGAGAAGTAGTAGTAATAATGCCAGGTGTTCCCTGAATGCGACGTTGGAGCGCTTATCGTATATGAGCCCTCGGTACCGCCATTAATCTTGACCGAGAAGGTCAAAACACCAGGCGTTGTACCATACGGGACATTAAGAAGGACAAAGTGAACCTCGACAGAGTTGTACGCACAATCGATGTGAGATAAGTTCAGCTTCATACCTCCGCAATCACCGCAGGTTGCCTCAGCGGTCTGCGGCATTGCCACCAGAAATGCTCCTGCAATGAGCATGGCGGCGCTGCTGATATATAGAATCCGGTTCAGCAGTCGAACAAACCTTGCATACTTCTTGTTCATAAGTTCCTCCTATCAGGCGATTGATATCTAATCGATGATTTCTTTTCACCGGGCTTCCGATCCCGGAACTTTGACAATAAAAAAAACCGGCCTCAATCAAGGCCGGTTTCGCTATTTGCTCCCCGCCGAGGCGACAACATGCATCATAGCGACCAGTTCACTCGGAGGATCAAAGCATCCTTTGGATGGAGTCAATCATTCTCGGGCGGGAACAAAAAAACCAGCCCCCTAAAAGGCCGGTTTCGCTATTAGCTCCCCGCGGTCCGGTTGGCAAACCAACCGAGCGACCAGAAAACCGCGGATCAAAGCATCCCTGTTGAATGACAGACTCAATATTGGGCTGTGAATGTACAAAAAAACCGACCCTTAATTAGGCCGGTTTCGCAATTCGCTCCCCGAAGGCATGGTTGACATACGCAACCCAGCGACCAGTTAAGGCCATCGGATCATAGCATCCTGAATATCTCAATATTCAATTGGTTTGGCAATGTGAAACTGCTACCTGTATGAATTGCCCTCTTAAACTGAGTGTCTCGCTTAGACAGGTAAATAATAGCACTATTTCCAACGGAAGTCTACATAAATGATGATTATTTTATGCTAAATTAATGCAGAATACATGGATTATTTATAAATACAGCAACCTCCGGAACTCCGGAGGTTGCTGCGTGCATCAATTTACTTCATTCACTCAGGGAAGTTACAGGTGAAAGAGTTTTCGCAAAGAAGAGAGCACCAGGGCCAGCCCGGCGAGGGAAAGCCCGCCAAGACCAATTCCCATGCCAACGGCTGCCGTTTCATCTGCTCCGGTAACCGGGATCAACACATCACCGCCGCCGCCATAACCGGGCAGGGTTTCAGGTTCTCCGCCTGTCACAGGCACCAGCAGCGGGATGAACAGCGGGCAGACTTCCATGGTGTTGGTGATTGAAGCTTCACCGTTATCACTGTAATAGATGGTTACAGTGTGGGTCCCAAGCGGGGTGGTGAGCAGGTTGTGCTTGCCGGGGGTTACCGAGAAGCCAGTGATCGGGATACCGTAATCTACCACAATTGAGTTAATGGTGAGGTTGTAATCGTTTGGATTCTCAATCGTCCATTGCATCTCACTACCGGGAGTACAGTATCCATTCACTCCCAGGATCAAGGGCAGTGGTGGAGTGCCGGGGTACTTGCAGGAAGCCGGGTCGCTGATGGTGGCATTCGGGTCATAGTTCGACGCAGCTTTATCCATACAACCGGTGATGGGCGCGTACTCGCAGGAATCATCGGGAACCGTGGCCAATTCATTGTAGTTGAGCGCTTCTGGATCCATGCAGCCTACGATGGGATAGACACAAGACTGATCGTCATCCGTTGCGGCCGGGTTGTAGTTTACTGCTTCAGGATCAGTGCAGCCCATGATGTAGCACGAACCGTCATCATCCGTTGCGGCTTCGTTGTAGTTATCAGCAGCCGGATCGGTGCAGCCCATGATGTAGCATGAGCCGTCATCATCAGTAGCGGCTTCGTTGTAGTTATCAGCAGCCGGATCGGTGCAGCCCATGATGTAGCATGAGCCGTCATCATCAGTAGCGGCTTCGTTGTAGTTGTCGGCAGCCGGGTCGGTGCAGCCCATGATGTAGCAGGAACCGTCATCATCGGTGGCATCGGGGGTGTAGTTGTCGGCAGCCGGGTCGGTGCAGCCCATGATGTAGCAAGAGCCGTCATCCTGGGTGGCGCCGGGATCGTAATTGTCAGCGTCCGGATCGGTGCAGCCCAGGAAGTAGCAGGAACCATCATCCACGGTGGCTTCCGGGTCGTAGTTATCAGCGTCTGGATTCATACAACCAGGGGTCTCGTCTGGAGGGAAGACGCATGAGCCATCATCGGTGTTGGCTTCCTCGTCATAATTCAAGGCATCGGGATTTGTACAACCCTCGACAACGGGGATGCATTCACCGGGGGTGTTGGCATCGGGATTATAGTTGAACGCTTCTGGATCCATACAACCAACGATCTTGGGTGTACAGGGACCAGGGGTGTTGGCAGTTGGATCGTAGTTGTAAGCCTCTGGATCCATACAACCGATGATGACCGGTTCGCATGACCCGTCATCAATGTTCGCGGCCGGGTTGTAATTGAAAGCCGTGGGATCTGTGCAGCCATAAACCGGGGTAGCACAATCCCCAGTCAACAAGTAATCCTGATCACCCTGGCCATCAAATTCACAACCTTCGTGTGAAGTGAATGCTGGAATGATGTCATCGGGGTGCTGACCATGCCCGTGTTCCACCAGCACACATTCTCCCAGTTCCTCATCAAAGACAACGATTGAGTCATCGTCAACTGTGACTTCGTTGTATGGGTTTGAGGATGAACCGGTACTATGACACAAGGTAATCTGCGGGATGTCGCCGCCTCCACCCCCGCCTCCTGCTCCTGCGCTCGCCATCTTGGGCGTCATGGTCAGGAACGTGCCCGCGATCAACATGGCGGCGCTGCCAATATATAGAGCGCGGTTCAACACTTGAATGAACTTACCATAGCTCTTTTTCATCACATCCTCCTCGTTTCCTTACTGATAACTGTATGATTCACGTCTAATGCTTTTATGGATGTTTCTGAATCCCGGAAAACAAAAACCGGCCTCAAATCAAGGCCGGTTTCGCCATTCGCTCCCCGCAGACCGGCTGAAAGCTCAGCCTGGCGACCAGTTACTTCTGCGGATCATCGCATCCTCTGGATGTTTCAAATAGATTATTAACGAACAAAACCGGCCTCAGATAAAGGCCGGTTTCGCCATTCGCTCCCCGTAGTCCGGTTGAAGTTCAACCTGGCGACCAATTATCGCTACGGATCATCGCATCCTTTGTGCAAACTTATGGCTGGGTTTTCAAAGAACAAAAAAACCGACCTTAAAACAGGCCGGTTTCGCAATTAGCTCCTCGAAGGTTTGGCTGACGTGCGCAGCCCAGCGACCAGTAAAAGCCTCCGAATCAACGCTTCCCAGATACAACAATTAATTTGCGATCGATTTCCGTGCGGCAGCGAAATGAGTATGATGATCGATGTGGATTCCTTCGATCGTTTTCAAGATCTTCTTTGATGAACTTATGATAGCACTAAAAAGAGGGCATGTCTATACAAATCAAAATATTTTTATGTTGTTTTAATGTAAAGAACATATGAAGGTATGCGCAATAATGCATATTTCCGGTGGTTTTTCACCATTGGAGTTAGAGTTAAGAGAAGATACCGGGCTTCCATTAACACAGAAACCCGGTATCTTTTTTTGTTCTTGATCACATTTTGAACATCCTGCGCAGGCTGTTCATGATCAGTCCAAATCCAGCCAGTGAGAAGCTGCCCAGACCCAGACCAACGCCCAGTGATTTGCTCTGGTCCGCGCCGGTCACCGGGATGAGCATGGGATTACCTGTCACAGGCACGGGCAGCGGGCAGACATTGAGGGTGTAGGTGAGATCAGCCACGCTGGCTTCGTTATAGTAGACCTTGACCGTATGCGTACCCAATGGGGTAGTGACCAGGTCATGTTCGCCGGGCGTGACCACGAATCCGGGGTAATTCACGCCGTCCACCGTGAAGCGGTTCATGATCACGTTGGAGGCATTCGAGTTGACCACTGTCCACTGCATGGTACCTTCATAAGTGCAGAAGGGGTCCAGGCTCACATCAAGCAGAAGAGTTGTGATCTTCCTTGGAGTATCTGTGGGTGTCGCCTCTGTGAATGGAGTGGACGTGGGTTCAGAGACCTGGGTGGATCGCGGTTCTTCCGTTGGTGTGGATGTGGGTTCTTTCACCTCCGTTTCCGTGGGTTCGCTGGTAACAGTCGGCTCCGCTGTGGAAGTGGGTTCCGCAGTATTGGTGGGTTCGCTTGTTGCCGTAGGCTCCGAGGTTTTTGTAGGTTCAGATGTAGATGTGGGCTCAGACGTTGAAGTGGCAGTTGGAACAAGCGTGCTGGTCGCCGTGGCAGATGTACTGGAGCGTACCTGGTAGTTGTCGTTCTTATTGCCCAGGTCAACCGTGTATTCATTGCCCACTTCAGAGTTCAGGATTATGTGGGCGTCAAAACAACCGGCGCCTGATGAATCGATATTGCGATTACCGCTGGCTACGATTGGCTTGGGATTTCCGCTGGCCTGTTGGATCGTCCAGGCGTACGTACCGGGGGCAAATCCGCTGTAATTGATGTAGACATGATCTCCTACATGAAAGAGGTTAACGTCCTGGCTAACCGTACCGCAAGCGCCGTCAGTGGTCCAGATGGCGCCGGGATTCCCCGTGGCAGCTGCTGTGCCGGTGAATACCGATAGTGCTATGGCAGCCAGCATCATGGCAGCGCTGCCAAGATAAAACAGTTTATTCACGAAACGTAATGCTCGAGAAAATTTTGATGGCATTTTTACTCCTTGTACCTGTAAAATCCGATAAATAAAACCGACCTGTGAACAGGCCGGTTTCGCTATTTGCTCCCCGGAAGCGGCAGACTTTCGCCGAGCGACCAATTGCTTCTTCCGGATCCACGCATCCTGAGAAAATGAGATCCTATTGTTATTGGCTTACAACTTACCTGCCAAATTATGGATATATAATAGCACATAATAAGACAAAATACATCTTAATTATCTAAATATTAATATGGATTTTACGGGAATATTGGTGCTAACGCAGTCCGCTTTCCTTGACCAGGCGCGGGACGATCGATTCCCAGCCCACGGCCATGAAGTGGAAACCGGCGATCCCCGGCAGCTTCTTGACGCGGTTGATGATCTCGAGGGTCATCTGCACAGATTCTTCCTTGGGATCTTTTGCTTCTTCCAGGCGTTTGAACATAGCCGGTGGGATCTTGATGCCGGGTACACCGGCAAAAGCCAGCAGAGCACTGTGACTGCGCACAGGGGTGATGCCAGCCAGTAGTTTAACGCGCTGGGTCACATCGCGGCGTTCGAGGGCTTCAAGGTATTGCTCGAAACCGTCCACATCGAAGATGACCTGGGTTTGCAGGAACTGAGCACCGGCATTGGCTTTTTTCTCCTCGCGGATGGCCTGAAAGAGCGGCTTGGATGCGAAAGGTGATCCGGCCGCGCCGATAAAGGCCTGCGGCGCGCATTTCATCTCGCGGCAATCCAGAAAATGGCTTTCGTCGCGCATGCGCCGCAGCAGCCATATCATCTGGATGGCGTCGAGGTCCCAAATGTCCTTGCGGGCATGGGGTGCAGGCCCCAGGCAGGGATGATCTCCAGTGAGGCAGAGGATGTTGCGGATGCCCAGCGCAGACGCGCCCAGAACATCGGCCTGGAAGCTGGCGCGGGTATTGTCACGCCCGGTGATCTGCAGTACGGGCTCGACGCCGTTCTTCATTGAAATCAGCGAGCAAGCCCATGAAGAGAGGCGCGCTGTGGCTGAGGGGTTGTCGGTAAAGTTGGCGGCATCGATGCTTCCCTTGAGCGATTCCACCTTCTTGATGAGATCATCGGGGTTGGTGGAAAGGGGAGGCAGGATCTCGGCGGTAAGAGCCATTTTCCCGGAAGCAAGCACCTTCTCCAGGTGTGAGACAGGCTCATGTGCGGGTGCGGGGTGCGGTAGCCCATCGCCGCCCCACCACGCCGGCTGACGGATATCCAGAAAGAACTCATCCCAGGCCTGCACAACACGCTCGCGCCCCTGCCACAGCACGTTCCACAGCGTTTTTACGCCACCCACCTCGCGGAAGTGATCTTGAAGGTCTTTTACCGCAGAGGTACCAACCTTATCCCAATCAAGAGGTGGCAGCACTTCCATCAGACGGTCGAGCCGCCCCATACGTTCAGCGCGGTCATAGATGCGGTACCAGATGCAGGGACGAGTCTCGTCCACATAGCAATGTTCCGGCGTGGATCCACCGCAGGGTCCGTTGCGCAGACCCTTGGGGCATTCCATGGGGCAAATGAAGGCGGTTTCCTGCAGCAGGCAGTTGCCGCACATGCGGCAGCCAAAAACGACCCCTTTCCACGTGCGCTCAACTGCCGTACTGATGGCGGCTCCTGTGGATATTTTCTTGAAGGGGAGATAGGCTTTCTGCCAGCGGCGGCCGGGGGTAAAACCAGGCATGGAATGCTCCTAGTGATAAGGTGCGTCAATTATACACGTGAAGGCTCCAGTAAATGGAGAATCCCCAGATTATGAAATACTCAAATCCGTTGAACCAAGCCATGCAGAACTTTATATAATGAGAGTGAAACAAAGTGATCCATCCACAGGCAACATGCCTCATCACATCTGTCCAGTTCCACTGATATGGGAGGGATGACATGAGCGAGAATAAAGAAGCACCTGAAATTAACGATTCCTGGATCCTGAAGGCCCTGCTGGAAAACGCAGCAGACGGGTTCTACGTTAAGGATCGATTGTGCCGCCTGGTGAAGGTTAATCGGCGCACGGCTCTTGATCTGGGTTATAGTAACCTTGATGACATTGTAGGCAAAACGAATTGTGAACTATTTGGCGAGGAACGCGGACAGAAATTTCAGGAACAAGACCTGCGAGTTATGAAAACTGGTGTACCCATGGTTGGCCGCATCGATAGTTTCACAGATTCAGCCGGAAAAACCAATTGGACATCCACAACCAAATGGCCCATCCATGATGACGAAGGTCGGATCGTGGGTGTACTGGGTATCACCCGCGAGATCAACGACCTTAAGCAGATCGAGCAGAACCTTTCAGAGATCGCCACCCACGATACACTGACCGGATTGTTCAACCGCCAGTATTTCCTTGATAAACTGGATCAGGCTGTGGTCAGGGCAAAATTATCCAATCTCTGGTTGGGATTGCTCTTCATAGATATCAATGGTTTTAAAAAGGTTAACGATGTTTACGGTCACAAGAAGGGGGATGAGCTGCTTATCGAGATGGGGCAGGTACTAACCTCATCTGTTCGAGGTTCAGACCTGGTTGCCCGCTACGGGGGTGATGAGTTCGTCATCATGCTGGAAGGGTTGAAGAGCATCGACAACGCACCCATGATCGCCGGCAAGGTGGCTGCTGCCGCGAACCTGCATTTCCGCCCCCAGGATGGTAAGCCATCCATTGCCATTGGCATCAGCGTGTATCCCTTCCACAGTAAGAATGCCAAGGAACTGATCGATATTGCCGACCAGGCTATGTATGTTTCCAAAGCTCAGCAAACAGAATACAAAGTGGCTGATTACAAACCGGAATAGAGAATCAAAAACATCAACTACTTCAACCAACGAGGTGACATGAACGCGTTTCTGACCGTCCTCAAGATTCTAGGCTATATCGCCCTGTTTTTCATCGCCTGGCAGGTGCTGGTGCGGGTGGTGCGTCATTTCTGGCATTTCCCGGCACCGGCTTTCATTGAAATCTTCCTCAACAGCAGGCTGCGTGCCAAACTTCAGGATCCGCGTAAGGTTATTGTGCGCAGTGGCATCAAACCCGGCATGCTGGTGCTTGAGATCGGCTGCGGCGGTGGTTTTTTCCTGCCATACGCAGCAGAGGCGGTGGGAGAGAATGGAAAAGCCATGGGGTTGGACATCGCTGCCGACATGCTGGCACGGTGTCGAAAATATGTGGATAAATTCCCAAAAGTGAAAGACCGCATCGAATTAATACAGAAAAGCGCTTATGAATTACCATTCACCGATGGCACATTGGATGTGGTTTACCTGGTGGCAGCTCTGATGGAGATTCCCGAACCGGCGCGCTGCCTGGCAGAGGTAAAACGCGTGCTGAAACCTGGAGGTGTGTTGGCTGTGAGCGAATTCATGGTCGACCCCGATTATCCCACCCGGCGTGTTACCATTCGTTGCGGAGAGGCGGCCGGTTTCAAGGTGGATGGTCTTGAAGGGAATGTCTGGAATTACACCGTTCGCTTCAAGAAATGATCATTCCAACCAGAAGACGATAGGGTGCCAACCCAACAGAAATGCAAAGACCGCACAATTCCTCTGCGCCGGGGGTTATACCAATTGCAGACCGGATATGTCCGGTTTTCTACCTTTTGGCACATACAAAGAATCCACTGATACGGGATACTTTACTGGTGCAGTTATTGGAATAATGGTTACTGGAGAATGGAAATGAAGATCGTAACTGATAGTGGCACGAATGTTTACTTAACAGAGGAACAGCGCCGCGAGCTTGGTATCGAAATTGTGCCCTTAAGCGTCACGCTGAATGGCAAGACCTACCACGAGGGGTTGGATGTAGCCAACGATGAATTCTACGGCTTGCTTGACGCCTCCGAATCACTGCCCACCACCTCACAGCCGCCCGCAGGCGAGTTTGCACGTCTTTATCGCGAGATCGCCAAGACAGACAATGAGATCCTTTCAATTCATATGTCCTCAGGTCTTAGTGGAACATTGAATGCCGCAAAAGCCGGCGCGGCAATGGTCCCTGAAGCGAAGATCACTGTTATCGATACTAAAACCCTGGGCGCCCCTGCAGGGTGGCAGGTGGAAGCCGCGGCCAAGGCTGTGAAGGCTGGCTGGCCGCTGAAGAAGGTGCTCGCCTATGTGGAAAGAATCGCAGCCGAGACTGACGTGGTCTACACCCTGAAGGAACTGAAATACCTCATCCACGGGGGACGCATCAGCCATATCAAAGGGCTGGTGGCTTCACTGCTCAATATCAAACCGTTGATTGGCGTGGAGAAGGCAGGCGGTACCTATGTTCAATATGGGCAGGCGATGTCTTTCGAGCGCGCGATTGTGAACATTGGTGAATATATCGCAAAAAAGGTAAATGATGGTACCCAGCTGCGTGTGCAGGTGGTGCATGCTGAGAACGCAGATGGCGCCCTGAAGCTTGTGGAAGAATTGACAAACCGTTTTAAATGCGCCTGGCTGCCGGTGGAAAGGCTGTCGCTGGTTTTGGGCGCGCATGTGGGCCGCAGCATGATCGGCGTGGCTTTTGCACCCGAAGAAATCTTCGAGTTGAAGTAAAATCCCTTCTTATGTGAAAAAGAGACCGGTCTCCAGAAGAGACCGGTTTCCCATTAATCAACAGCAGCCGCTGTGCCTTCAGATGGAAGAGGCGCGGGTACACGGCGATGCAGCATGAGGAATCCTAAGATTGAGACTAAAACCAGGATGCCGCCGATATACCACACCCAGTTTGGATCGTAGTTGTCCATGATGAGCCCAGCCCCCACCGGACCGATCATTTGCGGTATGGTCCAGGCCAGGCCGTAGGTCGCCATGTAGCGGCCGCGCATGTCTTCAGGCGCAAAGTGGGCGACCAGCGCCTGACCGATTGGCACAACGATCATCTCACCAAGTGTGATGATGAGGATGGCTGCAGCATACAACCACAGATCAGTGATGAAGCCGAACATGGTGAACCCAATCATATAAAAGAACGATCCCAGCGCCATCATTCGCATGGGTGGAAAATCCTTGATCTTGCGCGAGATTGGGAATTGGGTAAAGATGACCAGGATAGCGCTGACACTTAGGAGAGCTCCGTAGTCTTGCGAGGTGAAACCGCGGTGGTTAACCATGAAGACCGAAAGGGAACTGTACATCTGTGTGTACACCAGCAGCATAAGCACAGAAACAAAGATGAATGCCAGGAAGAGCTTATCTTTGAGAACGGTGAAGTATCCAAGCACCGTTTTGCCGAAGGATTCCTGCGGTGCGTTTTCCTTGGCCTCGGGCTTGGTCTCAGCAACAAATTTCAATACCAGGGCAGCCACGATGAGGCTGATGATGGTATCGATGATGAACAACGGCAGATAATCGCCGGTGGCTGTTTGCACGAATCCGCCAATGGTGGGGCCGATGATCCAGGTTAGGTTACCACTCACGCGCATCACTCCAAAACCGGTGGCTCGCTTGTTTTCTGGCAGGATATCGGCAATCATAGCCTGGTTGGCCGGACCACCCAGGTTGGAGAGTGTACCTACCAGCACAGCCAGCAAGTAGAACGCGGTCAAGCTATTCACCAGACCCATGCTCAACGCGCTGATGGCGCTAAAGACGATTCCAATGAGCATGATGGGTTTGCGGCCAAATTTGTCGGTGAGCGCGCCACCGATCATGCTGCCGATCAAACCGGTGAAAGAAAAAATACTCAACAGAAGGCCGGCTTCGGTCATACCAACGTTGAACTTGTCAGTGATGTAAAGCGAGAAGAAAGGGTACAGCAGCGTGCCGCCGATACCATCAATGAAACCAACCCCAACCAGGATCCAGAACTTGCGTGGATATTCGTTAAAAGTCTTGCGAATTTTCGTAAACATGATGACTTCCGTAATGTTTCACTGGTGAATTGAAAATAAGTTCTATTTTACTAGAAAAGGATTAGTTTTGGATGAGGAAATGGATCGAGAGAACAGAGTCAACAGATTCAGATGCTTTGCTCTTCGCTCTCTTGGACGGCATTGCTCAACGCAGCAGCCAGTTCACGGGCTTGCTTGCGCGTGAGATAGATGTGGCTTTCTTCATGTTTAAATATCTTCTCGTCCTCGGGGCAGCACTCTTCAATGACCGCGCAGATATTATCTTCGAGGTCATTATCCTCTTTTGAGAAGAAGATCTCGATCTTCAGGCTGTCATCTAGAAGAAGAATGGGTTTCACTGCGAACCTCCTTGATCTTCAGCTATCAGTATAAATGAAACAAAAGCTTGTTTCAACTGGAGTTGTCTCCAAAAAAACCGATTCAGCGATATAATCCGTACTTACCATAAGTTTCGGAGGAAAGATGCATCACATTTTATTCAACATACGTTATCTCGATCCAGGTTCTGGCAGCTTGCTTATCCAGCTCATTGCGGCTGGTTTCCTCGGCGGAGCGGCGATCCTTGCCAAGATGTTCTGGGGACGCATCAAGGCGTTCTTCAAGGGTGAGAAGTACGTTCCCCCGCAGCCCGAGACCCCCGAGGAAGAAACGACCGATGAGCAGCCGAAGTGATAAACTCGGTTCCTCGTTCCGTGATCCAAGTGGTTTCATTTTCAAAAGGGACGATAAACTCATCCGCCAGGTGAACCTGGCTTATCAGAAGGAATACGACAGGCTCATGACCGGCGGGCTTTACGAGCTCTTGACCGGTAAGGGCATGCTCGTATCTCACTCGGAAACAAAAGAAGCCCCCGCTGAAAAGGCTCTGGCGTATAAAGTTATTCAACCGCAACAAATTCCCTTCATCTCATATCCATATGAGTGGAGCTTCTCGCAACTTAAAGACGCCGCCCTGTTGACGTTGGAGGTTGCGCGGCTGGCCCTTTCGAAGGGCATGATCCTCAAGGACGCCAGCGCTTACAACATCCAGTTCGTTGATGGTAAGCCCGTGCTCATTGATACCCTTTCCTTCGATACCTATCGCGAGGGCGCGCTTTGGGATGGTTACCGTCAGTTCTGCCAACATTTTCTGGCGCCGCTGGCCCTGGCTTCCCTCGTAGACATCCGTCTCATCCAGCTTTTACGCGTCTACATCGACGGCATCCCCCTTGACTTGGCCAGCCAGCTTCTCCCTGGCAAGACCAAAGTGGGTCTCTCTGGACTGGCACTGCACATCCATATGCATGCCAACATGCAGAAGCAGTACGCCGATAAACCCGAGACTCAAACCACCAGCCTGGCCATGAGCAAGGCAGCACAAATCAATATGCTGAACGGGCTCACCAAAACGGTCTCTGAGTTGAAATGGGAACCCAAAGGAACCGAGTGGGGCGAGTATTACAGTGCCACCAATTATTCTGACGATTCACTTAAAAAGAAGGGCGCGATCGTTGCGAAGATGATCAAGAAGGCCGCGCCAAAAAACTTATGGGATCTTGGCGCCAACAACGGTCTCTTCAGCCGAGAAGGCTCGAAACAGGGCGTCTTCACGGTTGCCAGCGACATTGATCCGGTTGCTGTGGAAAAGGATTATCTCGCCATCAAGCAGACTGGCGAGAAGAACATCCTGCCCCTTGTCCTTGATCTCACCAACCCCAGTGCTGCCATCGGCTGGAGCAACCGAGAACGCGATTCCTTCTTCCAGCGCGGTCCCGCTGACCTGGTGATGGCGCTTGCCCTCATCCATCACCTGGCCATCTCGAACAATGTTCCGCTGGGATCGGTGGCCGAAATGCTGGCCGCAGCCGGCAAATGGGCCATCGTGGAATTCGTTCCCAAGAGCGATTCGCAGGTCAAACGCCTGCTGGCCACCCGCAAAGACATCTTCCCGCACTACACGGAAGAGGGACTTGAAGAAGCATTTAGCACCTGGTTCAAGATCGAAGACAAAGAAAAAGTCCCCGGCAGCGAACGGACATTGTATCTGCTGAAATCCAAATAATCCTGATCGAATAAATGAACCGACCTGGCAACAGCCAGGTCAGTTTTCTTTTCTTAAGAGAGTAAATTTTATATCGAGAAGCAAGTCCGGATCTGACCCACCTCGATATGTTTCCAGTTGTGCTGCGGACGCGGCCCAAAGTCTTTGAGCTGTTCAAGCTGGTTGGTATTCAGTGCGCCCAGTTGACGCAGCACCTCAACAGCCACAACGGTACGGGCACGAGCGTTGAAAAGGTCGCCGTCGCTGATCTTGATGGTGATGCCGTAAGCCGGGCTGTCTGCCCCGCAGGTACCGGGCAGGACGGCGATTGCCTGGTAACCTTCTGCTCCGCCTTTGGTGAGGATCTTGCCGCCGCCCGCCTCCATGAGCGTGGTATCGAAAGCGCCCGGTCCGGCTACCATATCGGGATTAGACGTCATGGCGCGGAAGATACGGCGCAGCGCCGACCGGCGCGGCTCGGGCAGGGTGGAAGGATCGGCCAGTTGCGCAAATGCCCAGGCCGCCGCGTGCATGGGCACGGCGAACACCGGCGCGGAACAGCCATCAATACCGAAAGCCATCTCCGAGACAGGCACACCTGTCATTTCACTGAAAACCCTGAATATTGTTTGCTGAATGGGATGGTTGGGATCGATGTAGTTCTCAATGGTCAGGCGATTGAAGAGCGCGGCAGCCATCATGCCCGTGTGCTTACCCGAGCAGTTGTGGCGGAGCTGCGAATTCTCTTCGTGGTTGTGCAGCATGCGTTCGGCCGTGGCTTTGTCGCTGGGGGTGTGCATGCCGCAAAGTAGATTGTCGGCGCTGATGCCCAGCCGTGCCTGTATCCCCTGAATGACCTTCACGTGCTCATTGGTGCCGTGGTGTGAGGCGCACATTACCGCCAGCTCGCGATCAGTAATGCCATAGTGTTCCGCGCCTCCGCTCTCCACAAACGGCAGAACCTGGATGGGTTTGGCCGAGGAGCGCAGGTATGTGAGGGTTTCGGGGTTGCCAACCGCGGCGACCACCTTGCCGGCGGCATCCACAACGGTCAGTGTGCCGAAGTGAATCGACTCTACGATACTCCCGCGGGTAACTTCAACCAACGGTTGCATATCTGAAGCATTCATTCACAGTCCTCTGGGGATAAGATGTCTCCATTTTACCACCGGCGGCGCAGCAAATAAAAACCCCGTTCCATAACGGAGCGGGGGAGAAGTTCTGCGTAAAAATTTACGGAATACGGGTGAGTTCCAGGGGAGCCAGGTCCATCGTTGTCACGGCCGTGACCTTGAGTGAAAGGGTGTTGGCGTCAGCGCAGGAGAACTGGTAGAGCTGCACAGTACCCGGATCGCCCATAACACTTGTGTTAAAAGTGGTCTGTTCACCCATCATATCCATTACGATCACCAGGTCGCCCGGGTCTTGATCGAGGAAAGTGATCTGGTCGCCTTCGATGGTGTAGTTGGCGGTGGAGGTGCCGTTCATGGTCAACGTAATTGGAATTTCCATAATGCTACCGCCGGCATCTATATTCATTGTGAAGCTTTCGACGAAATTCTCAGCGGTAAACGAACCGGTACCATCTTCATTGAAAACCATGATGGCCGTTCCGGTTGCGCCCAGGTCGCTGACTGTGGTGGTGTCTTGGGAGCTATTCAGGCCGGTTTCCAGTGAAGAAAGATAACTGCTGAAATCGGAGAGCTGCCATTTGCCGTATGGGCAGGCCACGGCTGCTGCTGCTGCGGGCGCGTCAGCGGGTGTGTCGCCGCCGCTCTCTGCCGGGGTGTCAACCGGCGCGGGGGTATCGCAGGCACTCAGTACCATCGTCATGATGGCGATCAAGGTGATAATGAACAGGTGTTTGGTTGAACGGGATTTCATTTTTTCTCCTGAAAATTGTAGGGGATAAAATCTTCGGATTGAATCTTAGCATATTTAATATCTCATGCAAATACCATTTTCCGAAAACTGGTCATGAAATCTTCACAAGTTCTTCACAGGAATCCCTTATCCTAGCTTTGTAATTGAAAACTTAACGGTAAAAATTGGAGAAAAAATGAAAAAGAAACTCGTTTTTGGAATCACAAGTTTGGTCATTGCCGGTGGATTGCTTTTGGGTTTGACCCAAACCGCCCTGGCTTACGGCGGCCCCGGCAACGGTGCCGGTAAAGGGTACGGCGGCGATACCGTGAAAACCGATTGCACCGGTCTGCTTTGCCTGAGCACCTCCCTCGATCTTTCCTCTACTCCGCTCTCTGATGCAGAGGCTGACAGCCTGCTGTACATGGTGGAAGAGGAGAAGCTGGCGCGCGATGTGTATCAGTTCCTGGCTGATCAGTGGGGTTTACCCATCTTTGCGAACATTTCTGCGGCGGAACAGACTCATATGGATTCTGTCCTGGTACTGATCGACCGTTATGGACTCACCAGCCCCGTTTCAGCTTCGAGTGGTGTGTTCACCAACAGTGAACTTCAGGCACTCTATACTGAGCTGACCACCAAAGGCAGCCAATCACTGGCTGATGCGCTGCTGGTTGGCGGCGCCATCGAAGAGATCGATATCCGCGACCTCCAGGCTGACCTGGCCGGCGTGACCCACACCGACATCACCCAGGTGTACAACAACCTGCTGAGCGGCTCTTACAATCACTTGCAGGCTTTCTCGAGTGAATACGAGCTCCAAACAGGTACTACTTACACTCCACAGTACATGGATGCCACAGCTTACCAGACAGCGCTTGACTCCGCCGGACAAGCCGGAGGCCCGGTCACCACAAATGGCATGGGTAACGGCAGGTACGGACGAAGATAGTCGAAGATGTACTCGAAGAGCTCTCAATCCAACGATTGGGAGCTCTTTTCGTTTACAATAGACGCGTCATGATCTCACTCAGCATCAATCACGTCAAGCTTGTTTTGGGCGCGCGCACCCTTTTCACTGACCTCAACTTTGAGGTGCAGCACGATCAACGCATCGGTCTCATCGGGCCCAACGGGGCGGGTAAGTCTTCACTCTTCAAGCTCATCACCGGCGAGTACATCCCGGAGGCCGGCGGCAGCGTCGTCCGGGCTCGCGGGGTGACCGTGGGTTACCTGGCGCAGGAACCCGAATTCGATATGACCCGCACCGCCCGTCAGCTTGCCCTCGAGGGCAATCAGCGCATGGATGAGGTAATGACCGAACTCGAGAAAGTGGAAGCCGGATTGGCAATGCCCGAGGTCTACAACAATGAAAAGCGTCTGGCCGCGGCTCTGGAGCAGCAGCAGGCTTTATTGGAGGAATACCAATCCCTGGGCGGGGACCAGTATCCACAGCGCGTGCAGACCCTACTCACCGGGCTGGTATTACCCGAATGTGATCTCGATAAACCGCTCGCCAACCTCAGTGGCGGGCAAAAGAAGCTGGTGGGCTTGGCGCGCCTGATGCTGGAGCAGCCCTCGGTGCTGCTGCTTGACGAACCCGACAACCACCTGGATCTGAATGCCAAGACCTTCCTCGAGAAACTGATCCGCGATTATCCCGGCGCGGTGGTCATCATCTCGCATGACCGCTACCTGCTCGACGCCGTCGTCACTCATATTGCCGAACTGGAAGACGGCCGCCTGACCACCTTCAGCGGTGATTACTCGGCATTCATCCTTGATAAGGAAGAACGCCTTGCGCGTCAGAACGAACTCTACCACGTGCAGCAGCGCCAGATCTCACGTATCGAAGCTGCCATCAAACGCTATGCCATCTGGGCCAAAACCTACGACAGCGAGAAATTCGCCAAGCGCGCCAAAGCCATCCAGAACCGGCTCGACAAGATGGACCGCATCGAGCGTCCGCTGCTGGAGCGCCGGCGCATGGAACTGCGCCTCAGCGGTTGGCGCGGTTCGCACAAGGTGCTGGAATTCAAGAAGGTATGCAAAGCGTTTGGTAGCCGCGTTATCCTCAAAGACGCCGCTCTGGTGCTGCACCACGGCGAGCGCGTCGGCGTCATCGGCGCCAATGGGCAGGGCAAGAGTGTGCTTCTCAAGCTCGCGCTTGGCAAGATGACCCCCGACGGTGGGGATGTTGTGATGGGCCCAAGCATCGTCAGCGGCTACTACGCGCAGGAGCATGAAACGCTTGATCCCAACCAAACGCTGCTGCAGTGCGTCCAACTCACCGGAAACATGGGCGAGAGTGCGGCGGTGGCCTTCTTGAAGAAGTTCCTGTTCAGTTATCAGCAGACCGAGCAAAAGGTGAGCAGTCTATCGGGCGGAGAACGCAGCCGCATGCAGTTGGCACTGCTGGTGCTCTCGAAGGCCAACTTCCTGCTCCTGGACGAGCCCACCAACAACCTGGACATTGCTTCTGCTGAAGTTCTCGAAGACACACTGGTCGGTTTTGAGGGCACCGCCCTCATTATTTCTCACGACCGCTACTTCCTCGATCAGGTCGTTGACCGCATCCTTACGATCGAAGACAGCGGCATCGTCAGCCACGCGGGTGGATACTGCGAGTATCTGTCCGGGGAAAATTCCTGAATCTCATATATCCAATTCTTGGGAGTATTGAAATGTAGGGGCTGGTTCCAAACCTGCCCGATTCCATTTGTGATTCTTGAAAATGAGAATAGTTCGCGTTGTTAACGGAGAAAGTTTATTGATCTGAGCGCATGCGGTCGCGACGGCTCTTGGCCAGACCAATCAATACCAGCGCGGCGAGTGGAAAAGCCAGCCAGAGTGGAAAATCGACGAGGGCGATTCCCAGCCAGGTGAACGCGCCCACAAAACCGACGATCAGCAGCCAGTCGATCCAATCCATGTGTGAAAAAATTGTCAGAATCTTCTTCATATCAAAATCCGCCTTTTACATCACTCACGCCGTACGATATCATAATTACGCTGCAATTCAGCTTGTTTGTTCGCCAGGTTTTGCCGGATGGCTTTCATGCTGTCAGGTTCCTTGGCTGTGGCTGCCACCAGCGCGATACCGAAGCCGAGAATGATCAGCGCGATTAACCAGACCCAGAATTTCCACCCACCGATGATGGCGCCGATGATCAGTCCGCCGCCGATCATACCCATGACGATGCCCAGGATCATGGCAGTCTGGTTCCCATCCATATTTGAAGCCAAAACCTTGTCTATCTCGGCAATCTCACCTTTTAACCTGGTAATGGTTTGCTCCGCTACCTGCTTTTCGCTGCTAAATCCCAATTTACTGACGCCCACGCCCACCAGATTGATGTTGGCGTTGAGCTCTCTCATGATCGGTTCCAACGAGATCATACCGTCATTGCGGCGCACGATATGTTCGTGCCCGCAGAATTGACAGGCGAAACGCTCGATATCAGAGGTGATGTTAAGTTTGCCTCCGCAGTTTGGGCATGATAGCGTGATGAAATCCCCGCGCGGTGTCTGGGGCAGTGTTGGCATGGGTGGTGGCGTAGCAGGCACCGGCGCTGCCGCAGAAGGTACTCCCGGTACCGAGATGGATGGGAATTTGCTCCCGCAGGAGAGGCAGAACGCTGCCTCAATGGTGCTGGGGGTTCCGCAGGATGGGCAATACTTTTGATTTGCTGCCATGATAATGAACTCTCCTCGTAATGACAGGCGACAATTATTTTTACAAGCGTTACTGCCGTGAGACGACCTGGTAGTGGTAACCTAGTTCTTCCTGCTTCTTGTGGATAATCTCCTGCTGCTGCCTGGAGCGTTTCCCGTCTTCAACTGAGGCCGCAATGGCTCCCAGAGCGATGAGGACTGTGAAACCTGTGGCTACGCCACCCACAATTTTAAAGTTCCGCTCCAGTGATGAGCTAACCCCATTTTCAGCGTAGCTGGCGATCCATCCGAACACAGCCACGCCCGCGCTGCCCAGTACGGCAAACCAGACATTCCTGGTCAGGGTGGCTGCCTCTTCGATCTTCTTCTGGATAACGACGATCTCTTCTTTCAAACGGCCGATGGCGATCTCGGAAGCCTGTTTTTCAGCGCTGCCGGAGAGGCGGTGAATCCCAGTCCCGACTGTGTTGATGTTCTGGCTGATCTGCCCCATCACCTCTTCAAGCGCGACCACGCCATCATGACGGCGCACGATATGCTCGTGCCCGCAGAACTGGCAGGCGAAGCGATTGATATCGGGAGTGATGTTCAGCTTGCCGCCGCAGTTGGGGCAGGCCAGGGTGATGAAATCCTCTTGTGGCAGCGGAGGGATTGCCGCAACGCTTGCCGGTGCCGGTGACACAGGTTGCGCCGAAGATATACCCTGGGGCGTGAATGCCGGGAATTTGCTGCCGCAGGACACGCAAAAAACGGAATCCATGGGACTGGGGGTTCCGCAATTTGGACAAAACTTTTGATTTTCTGCCATAAGGTTCTCCGTTTATTGGCGGTTGAGTGGTGAAACGAACTGATACAACCGTTCCAACTCTGCTTTTTTTTCTGCAAGCTGATGGCTTACATTCTTTTGTTTCTCAACCCCCTTCAGGGCTGTGATGAACCAAATGACGAACGGAGCGATAAAGGCAAGACACAGTAAATATACCCAACCAGGCCAACCCACGATAGCTGAGGTGATCATCATCGCGATACCAAACCCCACCATCGAAAGCGACGCGCCGATATGGCCTATCCGGTCGCCCCGAACTTCGATGATTTTCTTCTCCAGCTCATCCACTTCTCTGGTGAGTCGCGCGATGGATTGTTCGGCGGCTTGTCTTTCGCTGTTGAGGCCGAGTTGATTCATCCCGGCCCCCACTGAGTTGAGGCCGGCATTGATCTGCTGCAGCACTGGCTCAAGAGAGACCATTCCCCCGCTACGGCGCACGATATGTTCATGCCGGCAGAATTGACAGGCAAAGCGTTCCACGTCAGGGGTGATGCCCAGCTTTCCGCCGCAATTGGGGCAGGAGAGCGTGATGAAATCGGAGCGCGGCGCCTGCGGCACAGGGGGTGCTGTTGGAGTGGAAGCTGCCACGACAGTGGCTGGGAACCTGGCGCCGCAGGAAAGGCAAAATGCCGCTTCTGTTGCACTGGGAGTACCGCAATTTGGACAAAATTTTTGGTTTCCGTCCACTCAACCCTCCGAGGTAGGAGAATAAAAACTGATTTGTGATGGAAATTCGCTTAAGTTCAGACAAAGCAAACCATATAGCATGATACGGCAATAATCAATCCGTTTTTTGGAAAACCTCTTCTTGTAACAAATACTTCATTCTGATCGCTGGATAAATTCGTTTAGTCTTTCGATCTCTGCTTGTTTTTCTTTGACTTTTTCACGATCCGGTTTCGAAGGGTCTTCTCTTAGTACAAATAATAAGATCAGGCCCATCACAGCAAAAACCCCACTGGGTAATAAGATCCATAAACTCCAACCTTTAACTAGCGTAAAAATGAATACCACCAAACCTAATCCCCCCATTATCACTCCGACAACACCTCCTCCCGCCATAGCATTGTTAGTATCATTAATCTCATATACTAGTGCTGCGATTTCTTCTTTAAGGCGGGCAATGGTCTGTTCGGCCACCTGTTTCTCGCTGCTGATACCCAGTCTGCTCACACCGGCACCGACCATGCCGATATTGGAATCTATGCTTTTCATCACCTGCATCACCGGTTCAAGCGAGACCATACCACCGCTGCGGCGTACGATATGCTCATGACCACAAAATTGGCAGGCAAAGCGGTCGATATCGGTGGTGATGTTCAGCTTACCGCCGCAATTGGGGCAGGAGAGAGTGATGAAATCGCTTTGAGGTGTAGGCGTCATTGGAGGTGGAACAGCCATTGGTTTTGCTGTGTCCTGGGTTATGGATGCAAATTTATACCCGCAGGCCCCACAAAAGATCGCGTCAATAGGGTTTGCGGTTCCGCATTTGTGGCAAAATTTTTGGTTCCCTTCCATCGAATTCCTCCTGTTCTATGTGATTAATTCCAAAAAGCTTAATTGAAGGAAAAGGTTCTTACTGCGACACGATCTGGTAGTGCTTTGCCATTTCTGCCTGTTTTGCCTCGATGTTCTTTCTGTGTGCTGCAATGGCTCGGTTCTGAGAACCGATCATGGCTATCACCAGCACGAGGATAAGCGCGGTCAGAACAGCGAAAAACCAACCGGCTATGCGGCAGAACTTGTAACACACATTGATCGAGGCCAAAAAGAATCCGAATGCGGCGAAACCTGTAAAAGCCACTGTTCCCCAGCCCCAGCCGAAACCGGAATTCAAATCCGCGATCTGTTTTTCCTGTTCCACGATCTCCTGCTTGATGCGGTTGATGGCTGCTTCAGAGGCCTGCTTCTCAGCGCTGCCGGAGATGCGGTTGATGCCGCTGCCCACCAGGTTGATATTCTCGTTGATCTGACCCATCATGCGCATCACAGGCTCAAGCGAGATAATTCCGCCGCTGCGGCGCACGATGTGCTCGTGCCCGCAGAACTGGCAGGCAAAACGATCAGTATCCGCCGTGATACTCAATTTGCCGCCGCAATTGGGGCAGGAGAGGGTGATGAAATCACCGCGGGGCGCTGGGGGCAGCGGTGGGACAACCGGCGACGCGGCTGTTTGGGGGGTTGTGGGTGTAACAGTGGGAAACTTGTTGCCGCAAGATGGACAAAAAACGGCATCGGCAGAAGAAGCCGTACCGCATGCGGGGCAGTATTTTTGGTTTGCAGGCATAGATATTTTCTCCCTGGATAATATCCATTAATTATAGCAATGAGAAAGTAGCCGGGCAAGCCGAATTCAGAATATTTACTCCAATTTAACCCCATCGTTGGCGATCTTGTTGTCTTCGATATAACGCCTGGGCATGGCCAGCGATGACCAGCCACCGGCTTCTTGCAATGAGAAAGGATCTGTGCCGTGGCGCGCTGCCGAGGTGGCCCAAAAATGCCGGCAATCGTGCGCCGAAAGTCCCGCGATACCCAGTTTCTCACCCAAAAAATGCACCCGCCCGGTGATGTCCCGCTCGGTCATGCCGGCTTCGCCCAGTTCCTCGTTCTTCTTGCTGCGGCGCAGAAGGAGGCCGTTGGCATCCAATTCGCCGGCTGCTATGCAGGCTTGCAACGCTTTACGTGTTGCCTCGCTCAGACGGTGTACCTGCTCTTTGCTCACCTTGGGGCGGTAAAAGCGCAGGGTCATATCGCCCAGGTCAATATCCTGCACAGAAAGGGCGGCCACCTCGCCACCGCGCAAGCCGTGGTCGAGGAGCAGGCACATCAGCAGCATATCGCGGCGTCCTTGCGGGTTCTCCGGCTGCTGTTTGAGCGATGTAGCATTTTTGTTGTCAGTGCATTAGGGTACTGCACGAAGTAAAAGTGGGCATCGATCCTCTCGGTCATTGGGATCATCCTTGCCCTATTGGCAAGTTTCTTTGAGAAAATCCCTTTCATGGTGGCCAATCTTCCTCCCGAGTACATGACGCTATTCCTCTCCTATTTGTTAATCTTCCTGAGTTTGTGTCTCTTTGTGGAGAAGATCACCTGGCGTAGAACAATAGTTGGTTTGGCCACCGGTATTGGATACATATTTTACTGGATGAATGGGGTTTCCTTAACGAGCCGCATCATCACCACTGGACAGGATATTTTCGCCCTTGTGCAAAGATTACACTGGGTTGCCATGCTGGGTTTTGCGATTGTGACTGCAATTGTGTTGCTCAAGCCCAAACCATTGATCCGCCTATTGATGATGATCTCAGCCTTAATCGAGTTGATCGTTGGAATACCACTTACGATCTTTACCACCCAAAGCCTGGAAAGTTTCTCGTTGTTTGTGCTTGCGCCCATCGCTTCCCCTGGCCGGCTGATAGCATTCCTGGTCCCCCGGTTCTGGAAGAAGTGGGGTGGAAATCGACAAATCCTGACGATCATCAAACCAGGGCACTTTATTAGCGCCCTGGTTTTTATTCGCAAAGAGGATTAGGGCAATAACTCAACAATCGAATATGCATACACACTCGGAACTATGAATTCTGCCAGTCCCTCGTTCATGGAAACAGGAATGTTCTGGATAGTCCCAGTTTCAAAATCATAGACAATGGCCTGAGAAATGGATAATCCTTCAGTGTCTACATTCATCGAGATATCACCTGTTGGAGAAAATTCATCCTTCGCTTCATCAAAATCATAGTTCACAATATGCAGCACTAATCGATTACTATCTCCATAACGCCGGATGTTTACAGTAGTCGGCGCATCGGTTGTAATCTCTGGTTGGTGTAGCTTGTTGATGTTTGTTTGAAACTCCATCAAGATCGGGTCATTACTTTCCCGATTAGTTGGAAGAAGGGTTGTGTAGTTGTCGCTTGTCAGATATTTCTCTCCCAAATTGGAGGTGACCGTCAGCCAGATCCCGTTGCCCACATTATATTGGCCTGCGTTGCGGTAGGGAGTAATCTCGTTTCGGGTTGCCAAATGACCATAAAGATCATGCGTAGCAAAATCGGATATCATCAATACCCTACCGCCTCCATTGACATATTGAATCACCGCGTCGACCTCGGAGTCAGACAACATGAATACTGCTGGAAAAATAACGACCTCATATTGTTGCAGTTCATCCAGGGTCAACCGGTCCATGAAGAGATCTTCATCTCCTGAATACAGCATATTGAAGGGGATATTTAAATTCAACAACATGTCAGCAACGCCACCCACATCTAGCATAGTCCAAACATTTCGCTCTTCCACGGGCATCGCCCAATTTCCACCTTTTATAGAGGCTTCAGATCTGACCACAGCAACTGTAGCGGGTTCTTCGAGGTTGAAAAGATCTTTATGATCCACAGCGAAATTCACATATTTTGCTGCTTCTTCAATATCATACTTGATGGAATCACTTTCCTGTACATAGATACCATCACGGTACATGGTCAGGAATGAGCCTTCCTCAACAATCATTCTTCCGCCTGAAGAATATATGTCAGCGAATATGTACTTGAAAAGATCATCGGTCTCCAATGGGATGTAACCGACCTCATTCTCGATTTCAACACGAACTATCCTATACGGCGCAAAACCCTCCAATAATTTATTTCTGGTAGACGCGCGTGCCGGCCTGGAATTCGTAGAAAAATAAAACTCTTCGCCCGTGATGTAATCATCTAAGTAATCAGTTGGTAGTTTCTGAAGATCGTACTCACCAATAGATATTGTAAAGAAGATATGCCGGCCATTTTGCTCGCCATATTCCTTGACCGCTTTGTAGAATTTCCGATAAAAAGCGTCGGTCTCGATCAACTGGAACTGCTGAAACTCATAGACCATTGGTGAAGGGGGTTGCGCTGTATTCCAATCCTCAGACAGGTTAGTTAATATATAGTCCTTCAAATTGAACTGGTTGATGTCTAAAATTCCAAAGTACTCGTTCAACTGTTCAGTTGTGTACTTGTTTCGAAGATAATCGGTGAATTTTTCATTTGAAATATCATCGAAGGTCCCCTGAGCAAGTTCGATTACTTTGGCATTGAAAGTAGCTTCATCGACTAACACTCCCTCGATACCCAGATCGATCACTTCCAGGGTCTGGTTAATCAAAAAATCCTGCCAACCCGGATCAATTTGGTTCATCCAATACTGTTCTGATGCGAAATCGCCCATACCCGGTTTTTGGACATGGATGAGGTTGCCATCAATATCGACCGTCGCAAAATCGGGAAGCGATAGGGGCTTACTATCCCATTGGTGCACAGGCTCTGCCAGATAACCCACATACCTCACACCCTGCTTCTGGAAATCGCGAATTTCCTGTTTTGTGAATATTGTTACATTCCCTTCCGTCCTCCAAATAACCGTCCACATAAAATCTGTGCTGGGGATTTTTTCTAAAACATCATCCCCTTGCGCCCAAGTTATATAAATTCGCGGTTCTTCCAAGTATTGTAAGCCTTCGCCATAAGCAATAAATTCAGACTGTGTTGTATGCTCTTCATCAACCTGTAAGATCTCAAATGGGGTTGAAAATGGTGAATTCTCGCACCAGGGTGGTTGCGGCCAAGGACCTTCTGGCGGGCAGATCTTTATGACGACCATCGCAGCTATTCCGCCAATGCATAACGTAAGCAAGGCAACAATAGCGATCAAGATTGTCTTTCGTGATTTCTTCATGGCTTCTCCTCCAGTTATCACACTTAATCTTTATGCGATTCTCATGTTAAGTTTTTGCAAAATATTACTCGGATTCCACATTGAATAAATTTTGCCACCATTTTCTCCCTGGAGGGGTGATGATTGTGGCAAGCATACTTAAGTTTAGCATGTTTCCTTAATGTTCTGTATATAGGAATTAAAACCCCCGCCTTTTGCAACTGTGATTAAAGGCGATAGTAAAAAATACATGTTTTAATTTAATTACATGTATCTTTCTCCCTGGGTAATGCCCTCTAATTATTGCAATGAGAAAGTAGCCGGGCAAGCCGAATTCAGAATATTTACTCCAATTTAACCCCATCGTTGGCGATCTTGTTTTCTTCGATGTAACGCCTGGGCATGGCCAGCGATGACCAGCCACCGGCTTCTTGCAATGAGAAAGGATCTGTGCCATGGCGCGCTGCAGAGGTGGCCCAAAAATGCCGGCAATCGTGCGCCGAAAGTCCCGCGATACCCAGTTTCTCACCCAAAAAACGCACCCGCCCGGTGATAGCCCGTTCTGTCATGCCGGCTTCGCCCAGTTCTTCGTTTTTCTTGCTGCGGCGCAGAAGGAGGCCATTGGCATCCAGTTCGCCGGCTGCGATGCAGGCTTGCAATGCGTTACGCGTTGCTTCGCTCAGGCGGTGTACCTGCTCTTTGCTCACCTTGGGGCGGTAAAAGTGCAGGGTCATATCGCCCAGGTCAATATCCCGCACTGAAAGGGCGGCCACCTCGCCAACGCGCAACCCATGATCGAGCAGCAGGCACATCAGCAGCGTATCGCGGCGTCCTTGCGGGTTCTCCGGCTGCTGTTTGAGGGCAGCGGCCTGTTCGGGCGTGATCTTGATGGGTTCGGCTTTTTTCAACCCGATACGTTTAATTGGTCGACGCTGGTCGATGCGGGCCTGCTCGCGGTAGGTGTAGCCCTGCACGGCGCGGATGAGCGCGTACTCCTGCGGGGTGAGCGTGCCCACCTGCATGGCCAGACGCGCGTATGTTTTTACTGATGACAATCTCACGTTGACGCTGGGAATGGCATAGCCCGCCTGTAGCTGCCACTTGATAAAGGCTTCCACCAATCCCCAAGTGACCACGCGCCAGGCGCCGGGATCATGCGATAGATCGCCGGTGCGCACCTTGACGCGCTCCAGGAATTCGCGGAAGAGCAGCAAGTCAGAATCCTGGCGGCGCAGGGTCTGTTCGGCGCGGCGGGCACGGTAATCTGCGATGCGGGAACGCGCCGCGGCCTGGTTCGCCTGTTCACCCACCTGGCGCGCCAATTCACCCGGCAGCAGGGGCTGCAAAGCCCCCTTTGAGGGCAAAGCCCCCTTTGGGGGAAAGGTACTTTCGCGTTCGGGCGGAGGAGGGGTGGGCGGCATGATTGGATTGTACACGAAATGTCAGTTTTCCACTAATTACGCGAATTGACACGAAAAAAAGATGCGCCCGCAAGGGCGCATCTTCAATAATATGCTGCGACTTTGATTATGGGACAATCGAGGGTTCGACGACGGGTTCTTCAGTGGGTTTTGGTAAAGCTTCCACATCCGCCATGGTGACCACGATGGTCTGTACGGGTACAATCTCGGCATCCGATTTGACGGGGATAACCAGAGAAACCAGGCTGCCAACGCCAAGCGTGAGGGTGGGGTCTTCCAGGATGATTTCGGTGGTTTCGCTCAGAGGATATGTAGCAGGTTCACCCAGTTCATCAACAATGGTGATGCTGACACCGGGCTGGTAATCACTGACCTCACCGCTGGGGCTGCCCAACGCTTGTGGAGAAGAGACAACAATAGTGGCCGCGACCAACGGATCAGCAGCCGGATCAACGGGCATAACCACAACGGTAGTCCCGGTCACAATGGGATCGATCCCTTCAAGTGGCAGGAACTGGGTGGTCTCGGTGATCAGGTAGGTGACGGTCTCGCCTTTAACGTTGAGGATGGTGATGCTCACGCCGGGCACGTATTCGGTGACGAACCCGGCCGGGTTGGCTTCTTCGCCGTTCTTGCCGGTGGTCTGGCCGGGGACGACGTTCAGGCTGGTGGCGGTGAGGATCTGGGTGGTGGTATCCAGTTTGCCGTGCACATTGACGAAGTCATTCACCTTGATGTCCGTGATCAGGGCGGCCCGGCTCAAAGTGGGGATGTGAACGCTGGTCTCGGCAGTGAGTATGAATGTCACCACGGCCTTTTCCTTCTCGGTGGTGATGGTCAGGGATGAAGCCGAAGCGGCTACAACATAGCCGCGATAATTGACAGTCTTGAATGCTTTGTTCGGGTTGGGGGTCTTTTCAACGTTCCCTGTGGGGGCTTTCGTCTTCTCAGTCTGTGCGTTTGGATTAGAGGGAGTTTTCTTACCCTCAAAGTCGCTCTGTGAGGGGGAAGCCAGCACGGTGGTGGTGGTGAGCAGCATAACCAACAGGGTGACGATGATTACAGTAAACCACTTCTTGTTCATGTTCAACCTCTTTCGTATCCGGCGTGATTTCCCAAAAGGAAGCCAGAAAAAATATTACTTCGTAATACATATGACGTTACCCGCGGCTTACAGGTACGCCGCGGGTGTGAAAATCACCTTACAACCTCTTTACAGGATTTTTACGCGGAAGGGAAAGAGTTCAATCCCCACAGGTCATGCCAGTGAGAGAATTAAAGCTGCCGGTGATCTCTTTCAGCTCATCATCCATCATGGAGTATTCCAGCTTGGCTGTCTCGGCGTCGGACATGTCCAAAAAGCTGGCCAGTTTCCATGTGCCGTCAACGTTGATGAAGACATAAGCCCCATTGATGTAGTTCACCGGCTCCTGACCGATAAGCTTGCTCTTTGAATCGAGATCGAGTTTCTGTTCGGTCACGCAGGCCAGAGCGCGTATCTTCTCACCGGAATACTCCACCACGGCAATGCTGGTCACATTGGCTTTAGAGACAATGGGCCAGGGGGTGGTCTCATCAAAGGACATATAGTAACCGTCGATGTATTCCAGGTACGGCCCGATGTATACCTCGGCGTGGTAGCTCTCATCCTGGTACATCTTGACGGTGTGCCCGTCGATCTCGAAACTCTCGATGATGCGGCTGACCTCGTTGCCGTATGTCCGGCTCAACTCACTCGGGGGTTCCATGGTTGGCGTGGAGGCGACTGAAGGATCGTTGCTTTTCTCAGTGGGGTGCAGATAGAGGAAGACCACCGCGGCGAGGAACAAGCCAAACAGGGTGAGCAACCCGGCTTGCAGCAGGCGTTGGCGGTGCTCCTGGACCCAAGAGAGGAATGACGCGAATCCGGCTTGCATGCCCTCATTCTAGCATGTGCGTGTGCAGGGATTGTGGAGAAATTTTCTCGTTCTCCCATAATCAATTATCAAAGTAAATAGCAATACAAGTTAAGAATTTATTAATTTAGGTATTGTAATACTGTATTACATGTGGTACAATCTGTAGTACAAGGGGTAGTATTGACAGAATTCACGTTCTGTGGTATAATAATACCATAACGTGGGTTTTGTCTATTATTTTTTCCACATAGAAAATCCAGTTACTGATTTATTGATCAACGGCAGATTTTATTTACCTGCCGGAAGGAGGCATTAATGAATGAATAAGTAATGCATTTAATTATGTAATTTGAAGAAACAAAAAAACTAGTAGAAAGGATTTCAAAATGAAAACAGCAAATCAATTTAAATACCAAAATAAGGAGTACGAATGGATAAAAGCACTATTATCTTTGGAAATGGTTTAGGTATGGCACTAAATCAAGAGCATTTTAGTCTTGAGCGAGTTCTTGAAAAATCATGGGATGACCCGAATAGCATAACAAATGAAGAGAAAGTAGCGCTTGAAACATGCCTTCAGAAACAGGGAAATTTTGGAACTCCAAAAAGCGAAAGTGATTTTAACTACATATACCAAGTCCTTAATGCTTGCCAAGTTTTACTTAACACAGAAACGGAAAGAGTAAACTGGCTAACTGATTCTGGGAAGATATTTCCTGGAATTGTTGGAAAATTCATTACTTCAACTGCTTGGAAATTATTCGATAACCCAGATAAATTACCCGATTCATTTCTATTACCATTAACTAAATACTTGTCAGCTTCAAAGTCGCATATCGCAACATTGAATTATGACAATTTACTTTATGGGACATTATGTGAACGCGGCATTCTAAAAAAAGAGTATCGAGAAACAACCTTAGTAGATGGGTTTAATTGTCTAAAGAATCCGCCATTCCGTAATGAGAATCTTGATAGAAAATACCGTAATGAATTTGGATACTACCTTCATCTTCATGGTTCGCCATTATTCGTTGGTGAAAAGGATAGTCCAAAGAAGCTTCCATTCAATTCAAATTCTCTACAACGAGTGCCATCAAAGCACTTAGTGTTATCTAATTTTTCTGAAAAGCCAGTAACCATTGCTAGTTCATACTTATTACGAACATATTGGCAATATTTTGAATACGCATTGTCTGAGAGCAAATCAATATTCATTATTGGTTATAAGGGTTGTGACCCTCATTTAAACCAAATAATTTACAAACATGTCCAAAACAAGAAAATCGTTGTCGTTGAGTGGTCTGGTGAAGAGGGAATAAATGAAAAACGCAATGATTTTTGGAAACATCAGATAATTCGTGATACAACCGACACTCAGTTAACTTTCAAACAATACGACAGTATTCTTGATTTCACAGAGTGGAACTAGAAAAAAAGAAAAATTAAAAATCAAGTAAAGCTACTTAGGGCGACTGATTTTGTCGCCCTAAGTTAAGGAAAACGATGCCAGTTCGATCTGCATGCCTTGCAGAAGCAGGGGTAGCTTGGGGTTGGTGAGTACAGTCAACTCATGCGCGCGCATATCGTGATAATCCGAGACCTCGCGCAGTTCTGCGTCCACCACGGCCGGATGACACATCAGCTCACAGGTCTGGTCAGCAGGGAACAGGGTCACCTGGTGGAGCAGGGTACCCAGGGCTTCCAGCGATACGCCTTCATCGTAGAAATTGCTGAAGAAGCGCCGCGGTGTGCGGGGTTTGAACTTATTAATCAACACTGCCACAGCTTGCAGGTCGGCTTCTGCCTGGCCGCCGGGCAGGTAATCAGCAACGGGGCAGGTCACATCGGCATAGGGGTTGCGGATGGGGCAGCGCAGTTCCTCGGCCAGGAACAGCATACGTTCGAACAACGCCGGCGTAAAGTAGGAGCAATGGTGGTGTGAGTCAAGATGGTCAGGGAGTTGTCCGGTGGTCTTCACAAAGAGGTCCACCTGCGCGTGCCACTCTGCGGCCGCTTCTTCCAGGTTGAGTGTTGTCAGCCGTTCGATGAACGGATCGCGGTGGTGGAAGCGGCCTTCATCGTCCACCAGGCTGGGCACTTTCTCTGCGGGCAGCACCGGGGTACCGGTAGTCAATACCAGGTGCACTCCCAGACCCAACCCTGGGCAGTCTGCCTGCGCGACGGGCAGTTCACTCACCGCGGCCGGGCGGTTCATCATGGCCGTGGTGGAAGTAACGATGCCTTGCAAATGGGCACGGCGGATGCCTTCTGAAACGCCGGGTGTATGGCCGTAATCATCGGCGTTGACGATCAATAAATGGGTCATGCCTTGTCCTCGGAGATCATCTTGAGAAATATCGTCACAATGTCAGGGTCAAATTGTATGCCTGATTGATCCTGTATGTATTTGATCACTTCATCTTCAGGCCAGGATTTCCGGTAGGGACGTTCGGAACGCAGCGCGTCGTAAACGTCCACCACGGCGAACAGACGCGCCGCCAGCGGGATCTCTTTGCCTTTGAGTCTGCGCGGATAACCGGTGCCATTCCATTTCTCGTGGTGGCAGAAGGGAATATCCAGGGCAGGCTGCAGGTATTTGATGGGGTGGATCAGATTATAAGCTGCCTGGGCGTGTTTGCGCATGATGGCCGTTTCTTCCGGCGTGAGCTCCCCCTGCTTGAGCAGGATGGAATCCGGCACACTGAGTTTTCCAATGTCATGCAGGAGGGTCCCGCGGCGGATCTGCACAATCTCTTCACCTCTCAACCCCATGATCTCAGCCAATCGTACGGTCATTTCAGTAACACGCAGGGTGTGCCCCTCGGTTTCCTGGTCGCGCATATCCAGCGCGCGCGACCAACCCTGGATGGTGGCGTCGTATGCCAGGCTTAGTTCCAGGTTGGAACGCTGCAATCCCTCAAAAATCTGCCACTTGTCCACCGCGATGGCTGCCTGCCCGGCCAGTGTGGCCAGAAAACTCAGCCATTCCTCGTCTGGACTAAATGGCAAGCGATTGAATACCTCAAGCGCTCCCAGAACTTCACCTTTAGCCACCAGAGGCACGCCGATGTATGTAGCAAATCCCTCGCGTTCCCACAATTTGGCAAATTCAGGATTGACGCTTTCCTTTTCAAACCCATTCACCTGTACAACCGCGCGTTCCACGAACACCCGTTTGGCCAGGTTCCTGTCCACAGGGAAGGGGAAGAGTTCTTCTCGATGAGTATTAAACCCGCGTCCGGCTGCAAGTTCGCATTTGACGTCGAGATTGTTGCCGAGAAGCACATCACCCGCATCCACTTTCAACTGGGTCAGCGCATGTTTGAGAAAGACATTGAGCATGTTGCGCAGGTCAAGGCTGCTGTTGATGGCGGTATCGATGTTGTGCAGCGCCGAGATGCGTGAGAGCTGTTTTTGCACCCTTCTTTCATTTTGATCGTTGACAATGGCAATGGCCAGATTATTGGCCAGGGCGGTAATATCGTTGCAGTCCTCTTCAGAGAAGGCATTGGTTTCACTGGCAAAAAGAGCCAGCAGTCCCAGCAGTCTTTTTTCAAAGAACATGGGCACAAAGAGGGCAGATTTGATCTTTGGGTCATAATTGATCCAGTTGGGATCATTGCTCGTATCCGCCAGGTTCAACAAATGGCCGCTTGCGGCCACTATGCCCACAACTCCGCGTTTCTCACCCAGCTTGAACACCAACTTCTCTTTCAATTCGTCCAAGGATTCGTTGGCATAACCCGCAATGCCTTCGAGGATCATTTTTTTACTACTTTCATCGTAAGAGAAGTAGTTTGCCTGTTGATAACCCGCGCTGCTGACGATGACATCGAGGATGATATGCACCAACTCGGATGACGACCGCATGGATAACAGGTCGCTGCTGGCCTTGTAGAGCGAAGCCAGGCGCCGATTGCTCCGTTGAAGTTGGGTCATTTTATCTTCCAGTTTGCGAACCAGGGCGGCATTGTATTCCTTATAAAAAACCTCATCTGTTTTGGACGGTATTTGCGCAGTTTCTTTTTTACCTTTTTCATGTTCCTGCAGGACTTCCTTGATCGCAGCCAGAAAAGCATCCGGTTCCAGGGGTTTGACAATAAACTTCTCGGCACCGAGATCCAGGGCCAGTTTCTCATCGCGTGGGTCTATGTAGGTGGCGGTATAGAAGATGAATGGGATCTTGCGAAGAGAATCATCGTTTTTCCAGGCGCGGCACAGGCTAAAGCCATCCATGCCCGGCATGAGGATATCGGAGATGATTATCTGGGGAGCTTTGTTGTGCGCCTTCTCCAGTGCCTCATTACCGTTGGCAGCAGTCTCCACCTCATAGCCGTTGGATTTGAGGAGTACCTCAAGCATGTACAGGTTCTGGGTATTATCATCGACGACAAGGATCTTCTTCATTGATCCACCTCTATTTTTCAGCCTTGAAAAAGGCTTCCACCTGACCGATGAATGTCTCAGGATTGATCGGTTTCTCAATATACCCCGTGCAACCGGCTGCCAGCGCGTGTTCGCGGTCACCGGGCATGGCGTAGGAGGTAATGGCGATGATCGGTGTTTTTGCCAGTTTTGGATTCTTGCGCAGGATCCTTGAGACCACGTAACCATCCATCTTTGGCAGTTGAATATCAAGCAGGATCATGTCGGGCAGGTACTGTTCGGCCATCGAGACACCGTCCATTCCATTATAGGCCTGCAGCACCTCATGACCTGCGGTTTTTAAAATGAAGGTTACCAGGTACATATTCTGTTCATTATCTTCGACGACAAGTATCTTTCTTTTCATTTTGTCCCTCCTTTCAACGGCAATGTGAATGAAAACTCGCTGCCTTTACCGGGTTCGCTCATGACACTGATCTTGCCACCCAGCAGTTCCACCAGGTGCTTGCAGATCGAGAGTCCCAATCCGGTGCCCTCAAACTTTCTTGAAAGACCTGTTTCCACCTGGGTGAACGGTCTGAACAAAAGTGTGAGGTCTTCTTTACTGATCCCGATACCGCTGTCGATCACGCGGGTGGTTAGCGTGTTCTTCTTCACACTGCATTCAATTTTTATGCTGCCGTTCTCGGTGAATTTGTTGGCGTTGCTGAGCAGGTTAAGCAGAATCTGCTCCACGCGTCTGCGGTCGCTGACAATCTCAAGCGACTCAAAGGGGATGACCTCGATGAGCTCAAGACCCTTCTTCTCAATCAACGGCTTGATCTTGGCCGCGCAGCTATCAATAGCGTTCCTGAAATCGAAGGGTTCGTTCGCCACGGGCATCTGGCCGGCTTCGATCCTTGAGATATCAAGCACGTCATTGATGAGGTTAAGCAGATGAGAAGCGCTGCTCTGGATCATACGCAATTGATTCTCCTGCTCATCGCTTAGCGGCCCCACCATCTTTTGCAGCAGAATGCCGGTGAATCCGATGATCGAGTTGAGGGGGGTGCGTAGTTCGTGAGACATTTTGGCTAGGAAGACTGATTTCAGCCTATCAGCGCTCTCTGCTTTCATCACGGCCGTTTCCAACTCCTGCACCTTCTTACGTTCCGTGATATCAGTGATGGTGCCGATATAGCCAACCACGTTTCCCTTGGCGTCCTTTTCGGGCACGGCCCGACCCATCACCCAGGTGATGGAGCCATCCGGATGCACAAAGCGGTAATCAGCATAGGAGACACGGTTTTCGTGGGTTGACTTCTGCCAGTTCTTCTGTACCATTTCAAGGTCGTCCGGATGCACTACCTTGAGCCAACCATTTCCAAGCGCACCTTCGAAACACAGTCCTGAGATCTTGCACCAAGCGGGATTGACATAAGTAGTCAAGCCATCCTTATCCGTCCTGAAGATACCCACAGGTGCCACCTCGCTGAGCATGCTGTAACGTTCCTCGCTCTCGCGCAATTCCCGCTCCGCTTGTTTCTGTTCAGTGGTCTCGCGTACGATGGCAAGCACTTCGTCAGCTTTGCTTTTGCGAATGCGTGCTTCATAATCGTGCTCCGTGCCATCCACGGTGAGGTGAAATTCATGGATCTGCATCTGGCCTGTGGAGAGTGTAGCGGACAGCTTTTCTCGGGCTGTTTCAGCAATTTCGCGCGGGAAGAAATCTGTAAAAGATTTCCCAATAGGATCGGGTATAGTAATGAAGGGTGACACGTTGTGTGATGTTTGTAAATCCAGCAGCACTCCCTTTGAATTCACCCTGTAAAGTTGATCGGGGATATTTTCCACCAATTCGCGGTTGCGCTCCTCACTGGCCCGCAGCGAAGCTGTCCGCAGCACCACCTGGCGGCGAACAATTACCACGATGATCGCCAAAAGCAGGATGGCCCCTCCCGCGTATCCGATGACCAGATACACCCAACGGGGGACCACCTTCACAACTGTACCCGATGCGTTCCCGCCCATATATTCATCAAGGGCTGCGTAATAGATCGATTTCTGGTCATTCTTCATTTTGACCAGGTCGGCATCTATGGTCTGCAGCAGGTAATCGGTTTGCTCGCCGTCCTTTGCGAATGCAAAACGCAGGCTGGCGGGGGCCAGAATGACCGAGGTGTGGGAGATGTTGTATTTGCTCTCGTTCTGATCGCCAAAATCCTTGTTGGCAACCCCCGCGTCGATCTCGCGGTTTTCCAACGCAGTAAAAACTTCGTCATAACTCTTGTAGCCAACAAAGGTGCACTGAACCCCAAACTTTTCTGCCAGTACTTTGATGCCATCGGGCCCGTCGAAGTTGACACTGTTGATGAGACCGCCAACCTTTTTTCCTTCCAGATCGATGATCGTCTCAATGGAGGATCCAGGTGGAATGTAGAGGCGTGCCCAACTGACCAGCACGGTCTCTTCAGAGAATGTATAGATCTCGCTTCTGGCCTGTGTCCATCCCACGTCTGGCAGAACGTCGATCTCGCCTGCCTGCAGCCGGGCCAGGTTCTCCTCCCAGGTTCCGGGCACCCATTCGATCTGCCAACCTTCCTGTGTGGCGATGTAGTTGAGGATCTCCGGCCAGAAGCCGGCTATTTGGCCATCTTCATCGGTGTATATCTTGGGGGGATTTTCATAGAATCCCGCACGGAAGACGCGTTTTGCCTGCGGGGGTACCCAGGCGGTGAGAAGCAAACTCAGCAGAGCGACAACAAGAAGCAGGAGGTAACGGCGCGGGAGTTTCTCCATGCGAACTGGCAGTAACAACTTGCCTGACCTGGATGACCTTTTGCACCGAACCATATAGACCGATCCCCGCCGAAAAAAACCACTTCCGGCCAGTGGTCGAACAGGACCTGCTTCCTGTATCATCTATGAAAGATCAAGCTTTGAATGCGGTGTTGTATGCCGCAACCATCCCCGCTGTGAACAGGCACATCACCCGGTAGATATTTTCATTATACAACTTTCAAAAATCTCCTCGTTGTTAAAAACTCGTAAAACCAATTGACCTTATATATGGAAAACGCCCGGGATATCCGGGCGTCGTTTTCATTCATTTACCGAATTGAAGACCGTTTGAGATAATCCGGCAGGGTGGCGATCAGCCTGGCACGTTCCTCCAGGAAGGTCTTGCGCCCGGTGGACTGCATACCCAGCAGCACAGCCCCCAGCACAGGTGGTTCATCGAGACGAATGAAGTTGGCCAGCGGTGCTTGTTCATGGACGACCTTTCTCATCTCTTCGGTGAGCAGGGGAGAACCATCGAACATGCTGCCAATCTGTACCAGGTCAAAATCGATGGATTCAAATCCAAGCTGGTGGATGACGGCGCTGGCCATGATGCCCAGTTCACGCCCGGCCCAGCGTACGATTTCCACTGCCACCGGATCGCCTTTGCGCGCCACTTCAAAGACAAGAGGCGCGTCTGATGCTTCGAGTTCGATGTTACGGCAGATGAGTTCCTGCAGCAGTTCTGCCAAGTCCGCGCTGCCGGTGCGTTTGCAAAACGCCTCAGTCAGCGCGGTGGATGGTCCTGCGCCCGTATATGCACGCCCCAGGGCGGCACAGGTTTTGAACATGAGTTCACCCGCGCCCGCACCTTCACCGAATTCGGTGCCGCCGCCGGTGACACGCCCAAAACGGGTGCGCTGTTCGTCCCAGCCGCGGCAGTTGCAGCCGGTGCCCGAGACCACCGCCACGCCCCACAACCGCGGCGAACCGGCCAGGATACCCAATTCCACATCGTTTACCAGTTCAATATCGCCCTCCAATCCGAGCGTGCCGATCACGTCCAGCGTGGGTTCTTTCTCGTTGGGCCAATCATACCCGGCCACACCGAACCCCGAGCCTGTGATCTGATCAGGAGTCAGGCCGGCAGACGTGAATGCAGCGGATGCCGCAGTCTGCAGGCTGGTCTTGGAACCCGCGTAGCCGATGGATTCATGGTTGCCCGGGCCTCCTTCGCCAAAACCGACCACATTCCCGGCGGAATCGGCGATCATCACGCGGGTCTTTGTCCCTCCCAGGTCGGCTCCCAAAAAGTAGTCAGTCATCATCCCTCTATCTCAGTCCTTGAAGAAGTTGGGCAGGTATCTGCGGTGGGTCTGCAGCAGGTCTTCCATGACAGCTTCGATCTCGCCGGCCTCCGGGCCGAGCGGGTGTGCCAACAGCGCCTGGTAGAGCAGGCTGCGGTCACCGCTGACAGCTGCGCGGGCGGTGAGTATTTCGTACGATTTTACCTGTGCGATTAGACCGAAGCAGGTTTGCGGCAGCGGCTCGGCGGGCAGGGGATGGATGCCTTTGCGGTCGATCCTGGCTGGCATTTCCAACACCCAATCGGCCGGCCAGCCGGGCACGGCACCGCCGTGCACTGTATTGACCACATGGGTCTCGCCCAGGTCATTGTAGTGGGCATTCATAAGTTGCGTTGCCGCGGTGGAGTAATATGCCCCGCCGCGTTTCATCAGGTCTTCCGGCGGTTCGTTGAGCGCCGGGTCGGCGTACTCACGCAGCAGGTCCTTTTCGATCTCCATCACCTCTTCGCCGCGTGAAGGCGGCCAGTCCTGCTGGTCGGCCAGCTTATGGTGTGTGCTGTAGTAGTACCCCAGATAATAATTTGGGATCATCTGCAGTGTTTCAACCAATTCGGGCGGAAATTCCGGCTCTTCCTCTTTGCGCAGGTCGGCGATATAAGCCTTGATGATATGCGGCCACATCTCTTCGCCGTCCACTTTAAAGCCGCGGTGCCAGGTGAGGTGGTTGAGGCCGAGCGTGTTCAGATCACAGCGGGACAGGTCGATCTTCTGCCCCAGTTGTTTTTCAAGTCCCTCAATGATGTGCATCTTGGCGCCGATGGGCACATTGCACACGCCCACGGTCGGCACATCCGGCGCGAACATGCTGAGTGCCTGGGTGTTGAGCCCGGCGGGATTGGTGAAGTTCACCAGCAGCGCATCGGGAGCCAATTTGCGCATATCCTCAGCGATCTTGAGGATGACCGGGATGGTGCGCAGCGCCTTGGCCATGCCGCCAATGCCGGTGGTCTCCTGGCCAACAAGGTTGTGGCGCTTGCCCAGGTACTCGTCTTCGCGACGCGCGGGCATCTGTCCCACGCGTAATTGAGTGGATACATAACTGGCCCCCTTGACCGACTCGCGCTGGTCGGTACTGAGCACCACCTTGAAAGGGTCACCGTGTTTGGCGACCATGCGTTTGGCGAACCCGCCCACGATCTCCAGACGGGCGGAATCGATATCCATCAGCCAGAGTTCGCTGACCGGGAAAGAATCCAGGCGGGCCAGGAACCCGTTGACCAGTTCGGGGGTGTAGGTGGAGCCCCCTCCAATGACAGTGACTTTCATAACAACTTTCCTTTCCATAACGATAAGTAAAGCACAATCTGTTACTTTCCCGCAAGCAGGTGGCAGCGCACCCAGTGGTTCTCAGCAACCGTTACCGGCGCGGGCATCACTTTGCGGCAAACCGGCTTCACATAGGGGCAGCGTGCCGCGAACGGGCAGCCGGGTGGGGGATCGATGAGCGAGGGTACCTCCCCGCGGGCTTTGCCATTCTTGTCGGTGCGCAGGCTGGCGCGCGGGTCAGGCACAGCAGAGAGCAGCAGTTTGGTGTAGGGGTGGGTAGACTGGCTCATGATGGCATCGCTGCTGCCGCCTTCCACCATGTGGCTGGCATACATGACAATGATGTCGTCGCCTATGTAGCGCGCTGAGGCAAGGTCATGAGTTATATATATGAAAGAGATGCCTCTCTCTTCCTTGAGGCGGTGGATCAGGTTCAAAACGCCCATACGGATGGAGACGTCCAGCATCGAGATGGGCTCGTCGGCCAGGATGAGCTCCGGGTCAACAGCCAGGGCGCGCGCGATGGCCACGCGCTGGCGCTGCCCGCCCGAGAGCTGGTGCGGGTAACGCGAGGCGATGACGTCAGCGGGCTTCAGTTCAACCGTTTCGAGCAGGTCACAAACGTGTTCATGCACTTCCTGCCGCCCGAAGGCTTTCTTGTGGATGATCAGGGGACGAGCCAGATGGTGCTCGATGGTGTGCACAGCGTTCAGTGAGGCGAACGGATCCTGGAAGATGTATTGCACCTGGCGGCGGTAATCCAGCGAGGCCTGGCGTGGTTCGCTTTTCACCACGTTGGTGCCCTTGAAGAAGATCTCGCCGCGCGTCACCGGGATGAGCCGGGCGATCATGCGCAGGGTGGTTGTCTTGCCGCTGCCCGATTCGCCCACAAGTGCCACCACCTGTCCGCGCTTGACTGCGAAAGAGGCATCTTCCACGGCATGCACCTTTTTTGGGTTCAAGAAATGCCCAACCGGGAATTCCTTGCTCAAGCCGCGGACCTCAAGCAGGGGAGTCGTTTCGTGATCTTTGGTCGTCATTGCTGACCTCCGTTACCGATGAGGTGGCAGGCCACACTGTGGTCAGGGGTGAGTTGTGTGGTAACCGGCGCGACCCGGGAGCAGATGTTCATGGCCCTGGGGCAGCGTGGATGGAACTTGCACCCCGAAGGCGGGGTTACCAGGTCTGGCGGCGAGCCGGGAATGCCGGTGAGGCGCTGCTTGTCGCCGCAGATGGACGGGAAGGAGTTCATAAGGCCCAGGGTGTATGGATGCTGGGGGCGCTCAAAGAGCCGCCGCGCTGGGGCTTTTTCTACGATCTCGCCGGCGTACATGATGCAGATATGGGTGGAGATCTCCACCAACAGCGAGAGGTCGTGGGTGATGAACAGGATGGAAAAGCCAAGCTGCTTGCGCAATAGGTCGATCTGCTCCAGGATGTCCTTCTGCACCACCACGTCGAGCGCGGTGGTGGGTTCGTCCATGATGAGCATGGGCGGGTTGAGGGCCAGGGCAATGGCGATGACAGCGCGCTGGCGCATGCCGCCGGAGAGTTGGTGCGGGTAGGAATCGAGCCTGGCGGGTTCGATGCCGACCAGGTTGAACAACTCCACCGAGCGGCGCGCGGCCTCCGCCTTGTCGATGCCGTGGTGCAGCATCACGTCGGCAAGCTGGTCGCGGATCTTCATCACCGGGTTTAGGGCGTTCATGGCGCTCTGGAACACGATCGAGATCTTTTGCCAGCGGAAGGCTTCGAGCTCGGCGTCGTCCATTTTCATGATGTCCTGCCCGCCGAAGAGCGCCTGGCCGCCGCTGATGACCGCCGGTGGATGCAGAATGCGCAGCAGGGCATGCGCGATGGTAGATTTACCGCTGCCCGATTCTCCGGCCAGACCGACCACCTCGCCGGGTTTGACCTGGAATGATACGCCGTTCACGGCTTTGACGATCCCGCGCGTGGTGAGGTAATTAACACGCAGATCGCGAATATCTAGGGTGGATTCATTCGATGGGTTCATTGAGCACCGGTGTGGAACGTCTTGAAGTGATGTGATATTTCTTGAGTACGCGCGTGATCTCTTTTTCACTGCGCAGACGCGGATTGGTCAGTTCATCCATGGCGTAGATGAGCATGGTGGTGGCGAACGAGACCAGGGCGATGCACAGACCGGGAGGCAGGAAGGTCCACCATGCCTCCTGCAGCAGTGCTGAGCTGTTCGAAGCCCAGTAGAGCATGGTGCCCCACGAGATGACGTTCACGTTCTCGAAGCCGAGGAAGGCCAGACCCGCGTCGGAACCGATGGCGTAGATGACGGCGCCAAAGAGCGAAGACATGACCAGCGACAGCATGTTGGGCAGGATTTCAGAGAAAACGATACGCGGCATGCCCTCGCCGCTTACCACCGAGGCTGAGACGAAATCCTTCTCGCGCAGACACAGCATCTGCGAACGGAAGGTGCGTGCAGGCCAGGCCCAGCCGGTGAAGGTGAGCACCAATATGACCGTGACCATGCCCTGCGGCAGGAAAGAGGCAAGTGTAATGAGCAGGGGCAGACCGGGGATGAGCAGGAAGACGTTGGTGAAAACGTTCAGCACACCGTCCACCAAGCCCGGCAGGTAGCCGGAGATGAGCCCCACGATCAATCCCAGCAGGGTGCTGAGGATGCCCACCGTGAAGCCGATGAAAAGCGAGACACGCGCACCGTAGACGAGCTGGCTGAACACATCCTGTCCCTGCCCAGTGGTTCCCAGCCAGTGTTCAGCGGAAGGAGCCTGGTTGGCTAGACCCACGTACTGGTGCGGGTCGTAAGGTGCGAGCAGGGGAGAAAAGATGGCCATCAGGAAAAAGAGGATCAACAGCACCAATCCGATGATGGCTTTGGGCTGGGTCGCCAGGCGCTTGAGTAATTCGATCTGGGTCGAGACCGGTTTTCCGTGGCGGGAGGACGTGGGGGTATTGCAGTCAGTGGTTTGTGCCATATGAATTCCTCCTCAACTCACGCGCACGCGCGGGTCGAGCTGCACGTACAGGATATCGACCAGGAAATTGGCGGCCAGTACGGCCATGGTGATCATCAGGAAGAGCGCCTGCATCAGCGGATAGTCCAGCGTGGTCACCGAGCGTACCAGATAGAAACCAAGGCCGGGATAGGAGAAGACCATTTCGGTCAACAACTGCCCGGCCAGAATAAAGCCAATGGACATGCCGAATTGAGTGATGTTCGGCAGGATTGCGTTGCGCATGGCATATTTGAACATCACGGTGCGCTGCGAAAGGCCCTTCGCTTCGGCCATGATGATATAGTCTTCGTTTAGTACCGATATCATAGTGCTGCGCATGCCCATCATCCAGCCGCCGACAGAGACAAGGATGATGGTCACAGCCGGGAGCACCATGTGCAGCATCACGCTGCTGATGTACTCCCAGGTGAACCCGGGGGAGAGGTAATCGGAATAGGCGTGGGCCATGGGGAACCAGCCCAGCTCAAATCCCAGGTAATACAGGGCCACCATGGCCAGCCAGAAGTACGGGAAGGAGCCAACGAATCCCGTCAGGCCGGGCAGGGTGGAATCGAGGAAACCGTTACGCTTCCAGGCGATGATGACGCCCAGGGCCGTGCCGAGGACAAAGCTGATGAGCAGCGTGACCGCGCCCAGCAGCAGCGTCCACATGAACCCGGTGGCAATGATCGAGGAGACCTGGGCCGGATAGGCCGAGATGGATACCCCAAAATCGCCGCGCAGGGCATGGCTGAGGTATTGAATGTATTGTTCAACGAGGGGACCGTTCGTGAAGCCATAAGCTTGCCGGATGGCTTCGATCTCGCCGGGGGTGAGGCGTCCGCGCATGCGTCCAATGAGTGCGGTGACGGGATCGCCGGGCATCATGCGCGGCAGGAAGAAATTGAGTGTCAGCGATGCCCAGGCCGCCACCAGGTACAGACCGATCTGTTTCAGAAGATACTTCATGTTGTCTGCTCCAACGCAGGAGTGATGAAACTTTCGGGGTTGCCCTTTGAGCTTGCGAGCAACCCCGATCTTCAAAAGGAGATTATTTGGGCGTGATCGTTGTCAGCACGATCAGGGTGGCGTTATATGGAGCGTAGGCATAAGGAACGCCGGGAGCATAGTTATTGTCAGCGCTGGGCCAGCCGGTGAAGCGGGCGGTGCTGAACTCGTACCAATCGGGTCCTGGGAAGAGCGGGAGCACCGGGGCTTGTTCGACGAAGAGCATTTCGATCTGGCCCATGAGTTCCTTCTGGGTGGCGATGTCGGAGGTCTTGGCGAACTCGTCAAGCAGCACATCGGCTTCGGGACTCACGTAGCGGTTCCAGTTCTCATTGGCCGATTGACCCACGGGCATGATAGTGAGAGCGCTCATCTGGCCGCGATAATAATTATACGGAGTGGGGCCGCCGGAACCCCAACCAAGTGCCCATTCAAACTCGCCCTTGGTCACGGCATCGGTCCAGGCGGTCTCTTCGGGGGTGGTGAGGTTGACGGTGATGCCCAACTCGGCCATATTCTGGCTGATGATCTGTGAAGCAGAGATCCAGTCGGTCCAGCCGGACGGGACGATCATGTCGTATTCCATCTTGTTGCCGTCCTGGTCAACGCGGATGCCGTCGTCGCCGCGGGCAAGCCCGGCGGCATCGAGGGCAGCGTTGGCAGCATCGACGTCATAGGTCATCCAGGATGCGCCAGCATCAATGGCAGCCTGGTCCTTCCAGACCGAGTAGGCAGCGCCCAGACCGGTGGCGTCAGCAGCGGGGATGTAATCGAACATGGCGGTCTTGACGATCATGGCGCGGTCGATGCCCATGCTCACGGCCTTGCGCACGTCAGCTTGATCGAAAGGTTTGAGGGTGGAGCTGATGTGCAGTGAAATGCCGTCGCCGCCCACAAAGTAGTAGTGGTTGTTTTCGGGGTCTTTGCTGACGTAGGTGTTCTCGATATCGGGGACGAAGTTACCCGCCCAATCGAGATCGCCGCTGATGAGGGCTAGGTTGGCGGCGTCGTTATCGGCATAAGCCGGGTAGCGGATGCCCTGGAAGGCGGGTTTGCCTTCCTGCCAGTAATAGGGGTTCTTCTCGATGATGTAGATCTGGCTTTCAAACTTGATGACCTCGGTGAAGGGACCGGTGGCGACCGGGCTCTCGTTCGTCCAGGTCAGGGGATCGGCCACATCCTTCCAGATGTGTTCAGGGATGATAATCTGATTGGCGATGTCGTATAGGGCGGGGGTATAGACCGATGTGAACTTGAATTCCACGGTCATGTCATCGGGGGCGGAGTAGCTGTCGATGTACTCGCTGAGCACGCTGGTGGCGGTGCCGGAGAGGGCTTCGTTGTTCCGCATCAGATCGTAGGTGTAGACCACGTCGTTGGCAGTGAAGGGTTCACCATCGGACCACTTGACGTTGGGGCGGATGGTGAAGGTGAGGGTCAGGTTGTCGTCGCTCCAGGTATAGCCTGTGGCCAGCCAGGGCACCAGTTCGCCGGTGGACTTGTTGTAGATCATCATCGGCTCGTAAATGGCGGTGGCAGTGGAACCCAGGGCGTTGGCCGAGAATGGGTTGAAGTTGCGCACCCAGGTGGACACCTGTTCGTAGTTGATGGTCAGGAAAGCACCCTCGGCAGCGATTGCTTCTGATTTATTGCCGCAGGCGGTTAAGAGCATGCAACCGATGAGCAGCAGGCTGACGAGCAGCCAGGTTCTTCTTGTCTTCATTTTGAATCCCTCCAGGATTTGAAAAAAATGAGTGGTACACGATGGAACCAACAAAAGGGTGGTGGAACACCTCCTCTGGATCAGCGATCGCAGCCGCACGATTGGCGGAGGATCATCTCGGTGGGTAGAACCGTGCGCGGGCTGGTTGGCTTGTCGCGGATCTGGTGGATCAACTGAGCCACAGCCTCTCGGCCCACCATTTCGATGGGAGAGCGTACCGTGGTCAGGGAAGGAGTAAGCAAACGGGCAAAGATGGAATCGTCAAAGCCTGCCACAGACACATCGACCGGGACATTCAATCCGGCAGCTTTGAGTGCATCCATCACACCGATGGCGCTGTCGTCGTCGCCGGTGAAAATGGCGTCGAAATGGATCTTGCGGTCGAGCAGGTCTTTTGCAGCGGTATAAGCGCCTTCGGTGTCGAATCCGCCGCGGACCACCAGGGCGTCATCAAAGGCAATGTTGTGCTTTTTGAGCGCCTGATGATAACCTTTCTCGCGGGCGTCAGAATCCTCGTTATCATCCGGGCCTTGCAGGAAGGCAATGCGTGTACGGTTGTGGGTTTCGATGAGGTGGTCCACGATCTGGCAGGCGCCGGCCTGATTCTCGATTGTCACCACCGGGATATTTAGTCCCTGAGGTGGCGATTGGTGCATCAGTACCACCGGGAAGCCGATCTGGTTGAGGCGGGTCAGCTCAGCGTTGTCGAGCGCGTCAATGAAGATGAGCAGACCATCGGTGTTGTGCTCCGTGAGGGCGCGGCGCGGGCGCAGCCCGGCCTGTGAGCCGCGCGTGGAATGGATGAGCAGGTCAAACCCGGCTTCGCTGGAGACGGCCTCGATGCCGCGCAGGAGAGGGGTGTAGAAACTGCCGCCGATATCGAGCAGGAGCAGGCCGATGGTGTTGGTGCGTTTGGTGGCCAGGTTCTGGGCAATGGGGTGGGGGCGGAAATGCAATTCATCCATGACCTGCTGCACGCGCTTGCCGGTTTCTTCGGCCAGGGGTGCGCTGTTGTTGATGTAACGGCTTACCGTGGCCACTGACACATCGGCCAGGCGGGCGACATCACGGATAGTGGGGGAATTGGATATTTTTGTCATATTATGTAACCGGTTACAGTAACCGGTTACATTTTAGCGCGTTTTCAGGGTGGTTGTCAAGAGGTTAATCAGAGGGTATTTCAAGAACTGTTGAAGTAGACGAAAGACCTCATATCTATTAATGCTTGGAAATTTGTAAGTAAGTAGTATCTACATAATAATGAAGATAATTTTCTCCCAGAAATTTTGAAAATGATTATAATAAAAAAACAAATCTCAGCGGTCTGAAGAAGGGCGCGAGAATGGTCTTCAATTCATAAAGGTTAAGAAAAGGATAGTTAATGAAAGTAATAATTCTTGCTGGAGGGTTGGGAACTCGACTTCAGGAGCAGACAACAGTAAAGCCAAAACCAATGGTGGAAATTGGCGGGAAACCCATCCTCTGGCATATTATGAAGATTTATTCACATTTTGGCAACGAAGATTTTGCAATTGCCATGGGATATAAATCTGAAGTGATCCAATCCTATTTTCTTAATTATTACTATAACCAGAACGACCTAACCATTCATCTTAAAAATGGGAAAGTTGATATTTTTGAGAAAACGAATGAAAATTGGAATGTCCACCTGGCACATACGGGTGAGAATACAATGACTGGTGGTAGATTAAAACGATTAAAGAACTGGGTCAATGGGGAGACTTTTATGATGACTTACGGTGATGGAGTCGCAAATATTGACTTGAACAATTTAGTAAAGTTTCACAAAAGCCATAACAAATTGGCGACTGTTACTGCCGTCCGTCCCCCATCTCGTTTTGGTGGAATCAATCTTAATGGCAACCAGGTGGTTCAGTTTGATGAAAAAAACCAGATTGGTGAAGGCTGGATAAATGGAGGATTCTTCGTACTTGAACCTGAGGTGTTGGATTACATTGAAGGTGATGATATTGTTTTTGAAAAAGCTCCTCTTGAGCGACTTTCGCAAGATGGTCAATTAATGGCATACCGACATGATGGGTTTTGGCAGTGTATGGATACGTTACGTGAGCTGCAACTACTTGAGCATCTTTGGTCAAAAGGTGATGCACCTTGGAGAATGTGGTCATGAATTCATCTTTTTGGTTGGATAGACCGGTATTTGTAACTGGTGCAACGGGATTAGTCGGCGGTTGGTTGGTCAAGAATCTTGAAGCCAAAGGCGCAGACGTAGTTTGTCTGGTGCGAGATTGGGTACCACAGTCTGAACTGGTCCGATCAAGCCTTATTGAAAAAGTAAAGATCGTTCGTGGAGATGTGTGTGATCAAGCTCTCCTAGAGCGGATTTTGGGCGAATACGAAATTCAGACAGTTATCCATTTAGCTGCCCAAACAATTGTCACCATCGCGAACCGTAATCCAATCACAACGTTTGAAACCAACATCGGTGGAACCTGGTCACTCCTTGAGGCTTGTCGTCGAAGCCCAAAAGTGGGGCAAATCGTAATGGCATCTTCAGATAAAGCATACGGCGATCAACTCGTTCTGCCATATGATGAAAACACGCCACTACAAGGTCAACATCCTTATGATGTAAGCAAATCTTGTGCAGATTTAATTGCCCATACTTACGCGAAGAGTTACGGATTGCCTGTAGCAATTACCAGATGCGGTAATTTCTACGGAGGGGGTGATCTAAACTGGAACCGCATTGTGCCTGGCACAATACGATCGATTTTGCGGGGTGAACCTCCAGTCATCAGGTCTGATGGATCATACATTCGAGATTATTTTTATGTTGAAGACGGGGCAGCCGCGTACATGCTGCTTGCAGAAAAACTAGCAGAAAACCCAAACCTGCGAGGAGAGGCTTTTAATTTCTCAAATGAACTTCAGGTGACAGTTTTAGATCTGGTTAACAGGATTTTGCAATTAATGAATTCGGATATGAATCCAAAGGTATTGAACGAAACAAGCAATGAAATACGCCATCAGTACTTGAGTGCAAAAAAAGCACGGGAAACATTGTCTTGGCATCCAATTTATTCCCTCGATGAAGGATTAAGCAAAACTTTGGAATGGTATAAGAAGTATTTTTCTAAAGGCTAGTATGGATATTCGAAAAGAGATCTTAGAATTAACAAGAAAATACTACAAAGAGAAATTTGGCGGATATGCATACGATCCACAAAAAGATCTCGTCCATTATGCTGGACGGGTATTTGATGAGAGAGAACTCGTTAATTTAATCGATTCAAGTCTTGATTTCTTTCTTACTGCGAATCGCTATGCTGAAGAATTTGAGAATAACTTCGCTGAGTATTTGGGTTTATCAAATGCAATTCTTGTAAATTCTGGTTCCTCAGCAAATTTGGTAGCTTTGTCTTCACTTACTTCAAAAAAGCTTGGTGAGCGTCGTCTGAAACCTGGAGACGAAGTAATTACTGTAGCTGCTGGTTTTCCAACTACAGTGGCCCCAATTATTCAAAACCAATTAGTCCCAGTTTTTATTGATGTTAACCTTGGTGACTATACATACATTTCTGAAAGATTAGCAGAGTCAATTTCCCCAAAAACTCGAGCCATTTTTATGGCTCATACATTAGGAAATCCTTTTGATCTTGATTCTGCCCTTCAATTAGCGAATACTCACGACCTTTGGTTGATCGAAGATAACTGCGATGCTTTGGGCTCTCGTTATAACGATAAGCTCACAGGAACATTCGGACATTTGGCAACAAGCTCGTTTTATCCAGCACATCATATAACAATGGGTGAGGGTGGGTGTGTTGTAACAAATGACGATGAAATTGCAATGATTGCACGTTCGTTCAGAGATTGGGGAAGGGATTGTTATTGTTCTGGGGGAGAGAGCAACACTTGTGGGAAAAGATTTTCACAGCAATTTGGCACCTTGCCCAAGGGGTATGACCATAAATATGTTTATAGTCACATTGGCTATAATCTCAAAGTAACAGACATGCAAGCAGCTATTGGATGCGCCCAGTTAGAAAAACTCAATGGTTTCATCGAACGTCGAAAAGAAAACTTTGCACAATTATGGGATTTGTTATCCCCATTCCAGGACAGACTAATCTTACCTAAAGCCACAAAAAATAGTGATCCAGCTTGGTTTGCTTTTCCAATAACAGTTAGAAATGATGCAGGATTTTCGAGAAATCAAATTACTCAATTTTTGGAATCTAACCGTATTGAAACGCGCAATCTTTTTAGTGGTAATCTATTGCGACATCCCGCTTTTGAAGGTATCAATTGCCGTGTAGTTGGAGATTTACTAAATACCGATGTTATTATGAATAACACCTTTTTTATCGGGGTTTATCCTGGCATTAAAATTGATCAGATTGAAAAAATTGCAGATGTTTTCACCCGGTTTATGGGTGGCGAGAGAGGATAATGCCAAATCCACAAAAAATCCCTTGTGTGGTAGGGAAGGTATGTTCTCATGGACATCAGGTTTACACGGTTGAACTGATACCCACTCGCCCGATTCCCAGGTTTTACTCTGGCCAATTCCTTCACTTGGCTCTGGATGTGTATGATCCTTCCAGTTTTTGGCCAGAGTCTAGAGTCTTCTCAATTGAATCATCCCCATCTGAGCGTGACAGGTTGAAGATCACTTATTCGGTAATAGGCAAATTCACAACTCGAATGGAGAGTGAGTTAACACCAGGAAAGCAAGTATGGGTGAAAATGCCTTATGGAAATTTTTTCATTGATTCGAAAAGCCCAGTAGTACTTATCGCTGGTGGAACTGGGATTACAGCTTTTGCTTCTTTTTTGGAAAACTGTAAAGAATCGAGTGAAAATAAAATATTGGTCTTTTATGGCGCGAAAGAACGATCATTGTTACTATATCGAGATTTTTTGAATGAGAGCAAAAAGAATAAAAATATGCAAACGTATTATTTCATTGAGAATGATGAAAAGTACTTGGAGGATGAAATTCCTGGACAGCTATCTGTCGAAGAAATATTTAAGAGGATAGAAGCACCATCATTACAAAAATACTATTTGTCTGGACCTCCACTTATGTTGAAGTACTTGACAAATGGATTACAGGAAAAAGGAATCTCTCTAGAATCTATTAATATAGATGCATGGGGTTGATTGCCCAGAGAATAGAATATTTATTTTTTTTAAAGCAACAAACCACGTAAGCTTTAAAGAGAGTTGTTTACAAAGGATAAAGTAGTTTATGCAATCAGATTGTGCGACTGAGTTCGGCGATTACTTTAAAAACCGACGAATCCTTGTTACTGGTGCAACAGGATTTATAGGTCATCATCTCTGCAAACTCCTCATGGATTTGAACGCAGATGTTTATGGTACAGCCCTTGATGGGGAACTCCATCAGGAAATAAACCGGCTGCCGCTAACAATCATTGATTTCAGAGATCAAAATAGTTTGGGTAAATACATTCATAATATTCAACCAGATTATGTTTTCCATCTAGCAAGTTTGGTTAATACAAGTCAGGAAATCGATCTAGTACAGCCCACACTTCAGCACAATTTAATCAGCACTATCAACCTAATGTTGTGTCTTGCCAAATCTCCGGTGAGGAAAATAATTGTAATTTCTTCTTCTGAAACCCCTGTAAAATCAGAAGCTCCAAATTCACCTTATTCTGCTTCGAAAGAAGCAGTAACCTTGTATGCGAGAATGTTTGCGACATTGTATGAGTTACCAATCTCAATTGCAAAGCTTTTTACTTGTTTTGGTCCGTATCAAGGAAGAAACAAGTTAATACCCTACATCATTGAATCAATTACGAATGGGGTAACTCCAAAATTAGCCAACCCGAAAAAGGTTTTAGATTTTATTTTTGTAAAAGATTTTGTCCGAGGTTTACTTTTTACAGCAAGAAATGACTCTACATTTGGCGACACATTAGATTTTGGAAGCGGTAATGGAATTCAAGTTGAAAATATGGCTATGCTCATTAAACACTTATTTACTGAACAAAGCGTAATAGGCAATCATCGTTTTGTTCACTATGATAATGAGAACGGAACACTCGCAAATATCAACGAGACTTTTAACGCTACAGGTTGGTCACCTGTCTGGTCAATAGAAGAAGCTCTTTGCGATACAATTTCATGGTTTGAGAACCAGGGTAAGTAATTCTTGGAGGAAGCGATGAGATGGTTAGTAACCGGTGGATGTGGGTTTGTTGGCAGCAATCTGGCTGATTCCCTAATTAATGATGGTGAAGAGGTCGTGATTTTAGACAACTTATCACGAAACGGGTCAGAAAGAAACCTGGCTTGGCTTAAACAATGTCATGGAGAAAGAGTTTGCTTCTATAATATAGATACAAGAAATGCGGAAGCAATCTCAGCGAAGATAGAAGAACTCAAACCTGATGTTATTGCTCAGCTCGCTGGTCAAGTAGCAATGACAACTAGTATAAATAACCCCCGGTTGGATTTTGAGGTAAATGCTGGTGGAACATTTAACATACTAGATGCAATTAGGCTTCATTCACCGAACACCATCATCCTTTATTCATCCTCAAATAAAGTCTACGGTTCTCTTGAAAGTATCAAAGCACTGGAAAAGGATACGAGATATATTCTCCCAGATTATCCTGATGGACTTGATGAAAAAACCCCCCTAAATGCGCACTCACCATATGGCTGCTCCAAACTCGCAGCAGATCAATATGTACAAGATTTTCATCGCATTTATGGAATTCAATCAGTCGTTTTTCGTCATTCTTCAATGTATGGCGGTCATCAATTTGCCACTTATGATCAGGGTTGGGTTGGTTGGTTTTGTCAGAAAGCTCTTGAAGCGAAGTATTCAACTGCTCAACCGTTTTCGATCAGCGGTAATGGTAAACAGGTTCGGGACGTTTTATTCACAGATGACCTTATTGAAGTTTACAAGTTAGCTGCGAAAAATATCGCTACTACTGCAGGAAAGGTCTATAACATTGGTGGTGGAATTGGGAATAGCCTTTCCTTGCTCGAACTCTTCTCTCTTCTGGAAGATATTCTTAATGTACAGATGAAGTATTTTGAAATTGATTGGCGGCAGGGAGATCAAAAGGTTTTTGTTGCGAACAATTCACTGGCGACTAGAGATTTTCATTGGATGCCAAAAACCGATAAATTAACAGGAATTACGAAAACACTTGAGTGGTGTAAAACCTATCTATATTGATTGGGATTAATTCTTTATGACAAACCAAACATCTTTAGGAAGTCTCAGCATAATCCTTGCAGCCTATAATGAAGCAAGCAATTTGGATGTATTATTGCCGAAGATAATTACCTCTATCGGAGAATTAACAGATCAGAAAGAAATACTCGTTATCGATACTCAAACACCCATGGATAATTCTGAAGAGATCTGCCATAAGTATTCGGTTACCTATGAAAATCGACAAATAAGCAATAATTATGGAGATGCAATTCGAACAGGAATCAAGAAATCTACAGGGGATTATGTCATCATAATGGATTCAGATGGATCCCACGACCCGGAATTTATTCATGAACTGTGGAAATATCGCAAGCAAGCAGATATTGTGATTGCCTCTAGATATATTCCAGGAGGAAGAACTGATAATCCCTTCCTGTTGGTATTAATGAGTCGCATTTTGAATTTTTTCTTTACTAAGATTGTGAACTTACCAGCTTTGGATGTATCCAATAGCTTTCGATTGTACAATGGTGCCTTGTTGCGTAAGTTGGAACTCGAGTTTCAGCATTTTGATATTGTCGAAGAAATATTAGCGAAGATGATTTGGGAAATTACCCCTCCTGGAAGAGTGAAGGAAATTCCGTTCGAATTTGGGAAACGATTATATGGAAAATCCAAAAGGAATCTCTTCGTTTTCTGTTTTCACTTTTTATTAGCGATTTTCAAACTTAGTCAGATCCGGCGTAGGGCAAAAAGAAAAGTCACACTTTAGTGCGTTCTTAGAATCCTTAATACAAGTAACATTCTACGAGAATTTGGCAAACTACAAGATTTCATGAGAGATTTGTTCCCAGACATAGCAATTTGAAAATATCAGTAAAAGTTAGGATAGGATTTATGCGATTATTGAGCAAAATTTATACTCGAATTGGACCGAACAGTTTTGTCACAACACTGGCAATTATAGTTGTTGGAATTGTTTTAACCATTTTGAGTGTCAATCCAATAACTCAATTCATCTTTCAAAAAAACTTTTACGGCAGGAATATTTACTATCAAATTTCCTTCTTTATTCTAGTTTTTCTATTCTTCTCTTTTCTTTTACTCGGATTGTTCTATTTCTTAGGTCGCTTTAAATGGTTTACGAGAATCATGAATCAATTGAACAATCCGTTTATTCGGCTATGGACCAAAATTAAAACAGAAGCCCCTTCTCGTAATATTCTATTAGTGACCCTAATAGGAATTGGTGTTCTTTTTTCTTTTGTCCTGAACAATGTGCTTGTTTTGATTGATACACACACTTGGAAATTTGTTACGCCACCGATTTTGCCGACTATGACCCCAATAGGCGCTGATTTTCGTGCAGGTTTTTACAAACCAGCTGAGAATCTTTTTGTCGGAAAAAGCTTTCAAGAGATTTGGCAAAATAAAATTAACACCAACGCTTACCCGCCACTTGAAACTTTGCTTGGCCTTTTATTTCTTCCCTTTGGTGCAAACACTGGTTATATTATCCAAGTCATTTTATTATTACTTTCGAATATTGCTAGTTTGGCCATTGCAGTGGGTTTGTGTAAAAAATATTTCTTGGATGACATTGGATTAGAAAAAACGACAGCTCACCTAATATCTGTGGCTATATTTTTTTCAATCACATTCTATACTTTTTCCAGTTACGGTTTTACGTTCAGTATAGAACGCGGTAATTATGATATTTACGCAATTCTCTTTTCTTTACTTTTCTTGCGCGTCCTGATTAAAACACCTCAAAAGCTTTGGGTACAGGTACTACTTTTATCAATTGCAACCCATTTAAAAATTTATCCTGCGATCCTTTTTGTTTTACTGTTCAAACAACATGGCAGAAAGATGTTACTACCCACGTTGATTACGAACTTAGCGCTATTGTTTATTTTAGGACCAAATAATGCTCTTGCCTTTCTTACCTCGAGTCAATCTAGTTTTGGGATAGGAAACAAATGGTCATGGATTGGCAATCATTCCAGTTATTCATTTGTACAAAACCTAATTGAAGTTAAGCTTCCAAACCTAACTAATTCATTCATACCGCTATGGATAATCTTTACGGTGCTGCCAGTTATCATTTGGGGTGTAGCAACCATTCCACTGTTGAAAAATAAACTTACACCTCAATCTGCTCTCCTGTTCTTTGCTATATCCATTCCAGTGATGGATTTACTCCCAACTGTGAGCCATGATTACAAGTTAGTCATTTATAGTTCTGCTATAGTTATCCTCATTGCTGCGATGGTTAAATGTATTAATTTACATCCAAAACGCTCTGATTACTTATTGCTTATTCTTCTATTCTTTACCCTTGTATTTATTGGAAGGTCGTTTGTTTATCCTGGTCTCTTCAATGACATAATGCTAACAAATAAGTACCCGTGGGCAATTTTGCTGGAATTGATTATTCTTTGGGGGATACTCAAAGTCAGGAAAGTTGAAGCTAGTAAATAAAGGAAGCAAAATTTCTTTTACTACGATTCGGGATCGCTTGGAAAAAATGGGTGCTTGAAATCAGCGCCTGGATAATCGGCCTTGTAGATGGAGTATAATCATGGAAGGTCATTACTGACCAAACATGTATTGTTTCTGAAGGGTGTTTTTGTCAGAATCACTGTTGTCGTGGTTATTAGCACGTACTCTCAGTTTTATAACAACAGATTTCTTTCACTGTGTTTAGTCAAGGACAATTATAACGACGAGAAACATGGTGATTTCTCACAAAAAGTGACACCAGATAGGTGCTTATGAAAACGAACACCATTGCTGTGATAATCCCTGCGTATAAAGTGGAAGATCATATAGAAAAGGTAATAAAAGGGATACCAGATTTTGTCGATCTGATTGTAATAGTGAACGATTGTAGCCCGGATGGAACTGTCGATAAAGTGCGTTCTATCAAGGAGCCACGTGTAGTTCTAGTTTCTCATAAAAAGAATCAAGGTGTTGGCGGTGCAATGCTAACCGGTTATTCAGTCGCCTTTTCACGGGGTACTCAGATCATGGTTAAGGTAGATGGCGATGGCCAGATGGATTCTTCATACATCAGCTCATTAGTAAAGCCCATACTTGATGGTCAAGTTGATTATTCAAAAGGGAATCGTTTTCTCCATCCAACTGAATTAAGACGTATGCCCGCAATAAGGCGAATCGGTAATTGGGGATTAACATTCTTAACCAAAGCCGCCAGCGGGTATTGGAACATTTTTGATCCAACCAATGGATTTACAGCAATTTCTGCAAACTGCTTTAGCTTTTTGGATCCATCCAGGATTTCTCGAGATTATTTTTTTGAAACATCAATGTTATGTGAATTGCGCAGGCAAAACGCGGTCGTAAGAGATATAGCTATCCCGGCAATTTATAATGGTGAGAAAAGTTCATTAAATGTTTGGCGGCAGTTGTTTTCATTCCCTCTAAATTTATGTAGAAAACTCTTTACTCGAATATATAACCAATATTTCTTATTTGATTTTTCTGCAGGGTCATTTTTCCTACTCGCGGGTATATTGTTGGAGTTATTTGGCTTGGTCTGGGGAATAGTAAAGTGGGTAAAGTCCGCACAGACAGGTCAGCTAGCCTCTACCGGTACGGTATTGATCGCTGTTCTGCCGGTAATCCTTGGGGTACAATTGCTTATTCAGGCCATAGCTTGGGATATCAATAATGTTCCCCAACAAGATCAAAATGAAATGAAGAAAACTATTGGACAAAAAGCCTTTATTACGAATAAATTCCAACAGTACTTTATTCAACTTCGAGAAAACAAGGAAATAGAAATTGACTGATATACAGATCAAGAATAACAACCGGACGGATTCTTATCATCCGCTTGTGTCAATAATTACTCCTTCGTTCAATCAAGGAAAATTCATCCGCCAGACAATCGATTCAGTTATAAACCAAACATACGATAATATCGAGTATATTGTGATCGATGGTGGCTCAACAGATGAAACAATCGATATTCTCAACAGTTATCAGGGCAAGATAAAATATATATCCGAAAAGGACCATGGTCAAGCAAATGCCATAAATAAAGGTCTGGCATTATCTTCAGGGGAAATACTCGGATTCTTAAATTCGGATGATTATTTATTTCCAGATGCCATTCAAACAGTCGTAGATACTTTCAGCAAAACGTCTAGATTATGGGTTAGCGGTGATTATTGGATTGTTGATAGTGGAAATAAACGAATCCAATTGGGAGTGGTTTTATATAAGAAATTATTAAGGCTCTTTTCCTCTAGAGCAATGTTTTTATTTGTTGACTATATTATCCAACCCAGTACCTATTGGAAAAGAGAACTTCAGCAGAAGGTAGGTGAATTTGATGAGTCATTGAGTTTTGTTATGGACTATGATTATTGGTTACGAGCATTTGATTTTTCGCCTGTGAAAATTATTCGCAAACCACTATCTTGTTTTCGGATCCATAACCAATCAAAAGGTGGAGTTCGTTATGTAGAGCAGTTCGCAGAAGAGATTCAGATATTGCGAAAATACAAGATTAACAATTTCATCATTATGCTGCATTCGATCCACAACAAAATGATCACCACCCTGTATAAAGTGATTAAGTAGAGAACATTATTATTCCTCTTCTAAGAATTCTTGAATACTACCCAAGCATAGCTCTCTTAAACAACTATGATGAACATAATCAAATGGCCAATCATTATTGGCTTTGTCTACAGATATGTAGAAATGGTTGAATTGGTGTGGAGCAATCTTGAAAAAGTGTGAGTAAAAATAATGATTTATTTAGTAATTGGCCTGGCAATTCTTTTCAGCATTATTTCTTCTTTTTCCGTGGTTCTGACCGGAAATCGATCGCTTCTTGCAGGTGATTTAACGATTGCTCATGCGATCAGGGTGGTTACTGATTGGCGGTTTATTGTGTCCATGGTTTTGGCTGTAGGTTCTAGATTTACTTTCATCTTGATTAATAATTTGTTGTTGCAGAATCCGACTTATGCAAAAAACGCTACGACAATTACTTCGGCAATCACTTCATTGGGATATGTAGTGCTTGTTTTATTTAATTTCATTTTCTTGAGCGAGAGGTTATCATTAGCTCAATATCTTGGAATGGGATTAATTATCATCGGTATTGTTGTTGTAATGAGTTTCTAATTTCCATTTTATAAAATAATCAAAGACTGACAATGATTATTCCATTGTCAGTCTTTTTAGCTTAAGGTGATCAATCATTTTATTTGAATTATTCCATACGAACCCGCAGAAAAGATTAATGAGTATTCTTCTGGCAATTCGAAGTTTAGACTATCAACAGAGATCACAGCATATTCTGCGCCATGTTCTTCTGCAAAATCAAGATAAGCCTCGAATTGGGTTTTTTGATCAGTAATGAGTCCAATAGTTTGCCATTTATCCTTCTCTGGTAATAGATCAAAGTACCTCACCAAATCTACTGCTAAAAAAGTATTCATGTCAACTGGATCAAAAACCACTGACCGCAGAGCTTGGTAACGTAAAACCTTGTTTAGCTTAACTGGTGGAATTGAAATGAAACTTGCATTACTTTCTGTATTTTTGGATATATAAACCAATGTATCGACTAAATCTTGATCAGAAGGGTCTGAGCAATACCATTCTCCATTTGACCAACATTTGACAGTCTGCTGGGCATATTGATGCATATCCAATTTATCCTGAGTTACATTCCGATACCCCATCACCAGTAAAGCACAAATACATAGGCCGGTAATATAGGCAAGACCTTTTGATAGAATGCCTTTAATTGATCTAGTATGGACACTAGAAGTATATTCAGATAGTGGGAAGAGAATCGAGATTTCTAATAAAGGAATCAAATATCTGAGACTGCGGGTTAAGTCAAGCAATACTGGAAGCGCTTGAATTTTTGAATCTATGGCTGTCTCTATGGTGGTTAAGCCAACACTTACAAAACAAATGCCAATGATCCATAGAAGGATCATTCGGACTTCGAGTTTTTTCTGGAATTTAAAATAACTAATGAACCAACTAATTACAGCAAGGGGAAGAAGTAATGTTACCGACATTGTTTTCAAAAGAGCTAAAGTGACATTTTGAACAGTAAACATTCCACTTACTACAGATCCGAAGGCAGTGATTGCCACGGAGTAATCCACCTGGGTAGAAGATACATCACGACCATGAAGATATATCAATATGAATGGAATAGCTACACAAACAAAAACCATTCCCAGAAATAGCGATTCAATGAAGTGGTCTTTTAATTTATCCTTTTTAGATTTTATCACTAGATAGGCAAGCCAGATCGCGAAAGCGATAGCTGGTGTGCTCACCGGATGGATGTAAATCATCAAACCGATCATTACCATTGTTATGTAACGCATTTTCTTATTGCCAAATCCCGAGTAAGCCATGAAGAGCAACCACGGAAGAAGAGCGCCAAATAACATTCGAGGTTGTGGATCTTTGTATACTCCCCAGTAGTCAGATGATTCAGTATAGACAATGACTAATGACAGGATGGATAGTAAAAGAGCCCAAAACCGATTTCTAAACATCTTTTTACCAAGAAAATAGAACCCAAGTTGTTGAATAAAAATGATGGGAACCAGGAGGACAAGATATGCCAATCCATAACCGCCAAAGATCCGTGAAAGAAATCTAGTGATGGGGATATGAGCACTCACATAAAAACTAAAGTTACTTGTCGAGCTGTATACAATATCACCCCGAAAATTTTCTGGATGGTCAAGTACTGCTGCGAAAGTTGCTACATTAGCCGCATCGGAGCCAAGGTCAAGGACAGGATTTGCACCTTTCCATCGACCAAGGAAAAAAGCCAGGGCGATAACAAGAAAAAGCAAAGCCACCGTGAAATCGATGATTCTGCCGAGTTTATGTACTACCTTAGGAGATACCGAGAATTGGCTGGGAATTATGAAATCAAGGAGTTTGATTTTCTTTACTCGTTCTGGTATAGAGAAGAACCCGATAAAGATAAACAAAACTCCAACCACCAACCCCAAAATTTGAAAATATCCAATTCGAAAATTATTGTTTCCGGTTATGAAGTCAAAAAATATCGAACTTGCACAAATCAATAGCCCTAAAAATAAGAAAATTGAGTTACGGATATGCTGTCTGGTCAATTGGCACTTCCTTTAGTTATTATAATATCTGTGTAAAGAGAACTAGTATTATTCATGTAAGTATATTCAAGACAGTATTATTGAAAGCAAATATTCAGGTATCGATCATAATCTAGGTTAGTGCATGTTTAAAAAGAATATTTGGTGTTTTCCAATAGTGCTTTCTAAGAAAACCATAGTTTTACCCACATGTTTGATGAGTGAACCTAATTATAAACTTTGGTATCTAGTATAATATATTGAAGCAGAAGCAATGTTCCACAAAGAATAAGTATCCGATAATAATATAACATTATATTGAAGACACTCTCCTTTTCTAGATTACCTATAGTAATATCGACATTTATAGCTTTTTCTATGTAATCACCACTGATTAACCATAATCCGAAAAGAATTCAGCAAGAAATCGACATTAAGGGTGAAACCCTAAATACGATAGTATACTTTGCTAAACACAGGTAAGTTCCTTTAGTAAAATTGTGTGTGTTTTTCAGTCTTCTCTTCCTACACTCTAGCTTATGATGGAGAATATAATTGGAACCTCCAATTTTCTTGATCACTGTTCATCAACCAAATGATGAGTTTCTTTCATTAGTTGAAAAATTATCCATGTTTCCTGATCCTAAGATTATTCTGGTAGATGATGGTTCCACCGGCGATGGACAGAAGCAAATTGAATCTATTGAAGAGAGATGTCCCTATGTCGAAATACTACGCCATGCAATTCATCTAGGAAAAAGCCAATCATTAAGAACGGGTTTTAATTTATACCTAAATAAATATTCTAGGTCTTCAGTTGGAGTCGTAACTGTTGATGGTGATTCACAGTGGGAGATTGGTGATATTCGGAAAGTATATCTTAATCTTCAAGCTCAACCGGATTCCTTTATCTTAGGCACTTATGATTCAGAAGAAAAAGGCAACCCAGTAACCAAGTTACTTCATAGGGTAGTTGGATTAATTCTGTATTTGTTAACAAACGTAAAGCTCAAGCAAAACCATACCGATTTAAGTGGAATACCGACACGCATTATTGTGGATTTACTTCGGTTATCTACTGTGGGGGATGATTATGGATTAGAGATGTTAATGTTTGTTTCTAAAAATCAGTATAGGATCACGGAAATTCCTTTAGAGAAGGGTAAAAAAGCACCTTCACAAGCCTCGCCTATTCGTTTCATGGTCAATTCTACCAAAATCATTTTTGTTTTTCTTCGATACTCATTGCTCTCCTTAACAACTGCAGCGGTAGATTTTGTCATATTTTCTTTGTCATTTTATTTTCTTGACCATATTTTTATTAGTATTTTATTGGCTCGTATTGTAGCGGGCATTTTTCAATTTATTGGTGGGAAATTCATTGTCTTTAAATCGTATAGGAGTGGCTTTGGTGAAGTAGTTAAATATGTTTTACTTGTTCTAGGTTTAATGCTCTTATCTTACGGGGTGATAACACCCTTGGTGATATTTTTACATATGTCTCCTTATTTGGCGAAAGTCGTCGCTGAAGCCACAATCTTCCTGTTATCGTTTGCTGCACAACGTCTTTTTGTTTTTCCGACAAGTAATAACGAAGATAGTACAGATTGGGATAGTTACTACGATAAACCTGTTAAGGTGTCGGCCATATCAAGGAAGGTTACTCAAAAGAAAATTCTTGCGCTAATTCATAAATACCATACTTCACCATTAAATAGTATCTGTGAACTCGGGGGAGGAAATAGCTGTTTCTATGCAACTTTGCATTATGAGTTTCCTAATGCTAAGTACACAATAATTGATAATAATGATCATGGATTAGATTTATTCAGGCAACATAACAATGATCAATGTATAAGTCTAGTTACTGATGATGTAATTAACCCAACCTCTCTACTTGAGCCCTCTGATCTGGTATTTAGTATCGGCCTTATCGAGCATTTTTCCAAACTTGATACTGCAAAAGCAATCAAGTATCATTTTCTCAATGCAAAGCCTGGATCAACCGTGATCATTTCTTATCCAACCCCTACCTGGCTGTACATTGCTGCACGATCAATAGTTGAACTATTCGGGATGTGGAAGTTTCATGATGAACGCCCATTGTCGAAACAAGAAGTCCTAAACGAGGTAAGGCGATACGGGATTGTGGAGAATTATTCCGTAAATTGGCCAATTATTTTTACCCAAGGAGTCTTCGTTGTAAAGGCTATTTCGAGTAAGGAGAATATTGATTCTCAAGAAAGCTTGATTGAAAAATGATAATTACATTGGGAATATTTTCTCTACTACAACTAGTGATAGTTCCAGGGTTAATTACCGTGAGGTTTCTGAAGATTCGGGGTTTTTGGGAAACTTTATTGTTTTCTATTGGATTGAGCCCAATAATTAATTATTTATTTGTTCTTATTACAACAGTTCTAAGAATCTATACACAAACAGCTGTACTAGTTTTCTTTTCTGTAGAGATTGTGTTGTTATTTATTTTATTATATCCAATACTTAGGCAACCTCTGAACATCCTTAATAAAGAAAATTCTATTCAATCATACTGGAAATCTTTTTTTGGTGATTATCTCCAAGAGAATGTTAATCGCCCGGATACAATTCGCCAATTGTATACCTTTTACTATTCAGCAATTTTTATTTTGGCAACTTGCTGCCTTTTGTTTTATTTCTTTCAATTCGGAACTGCGACATCATCAATCTTTACAGATTGGGATGCGGTTGTCTCTTGGGATCGTTGGGCAATTGAGTGGTCCACCAACAGACTTCCAACTATAACATGGCATTATCCCCAATTAATCCCTGCGAATTGGTCATTAACTTATCAATTTATGGGTAATTCACAGGTGAAATTCTTTGCGAAGAATTATGCGGGATATATTGAGATCTTTGTAATTCTTTCAATTTTCATCTTGGGGCTGAAAAAAAGGAAAATTGGGTACTTTTGGAGTGTCATAATAGCAGGTTGGCTCCAGTATGTATTTGGATCTCGTGGCAATGGGTATGTAGATTCATCTGTCGCCTTCTTGGGATTGCTATCCATCATGTGTTTAGTAATGATGCAAGAAAATCTTGAGAGAAAAAAAATAATTCTATTAGGTGCAATATTTGCTGCAGGTTCTGCATTAACAAAACAGGCAGGCATGTGGGTCGTACTGGTATATCCAGTGCTTGTAGCTTTATTGGGCAAACCATTTAGAAAGGGGGAATTATGGAAGCTACTACTAATAATTGGATTAATCGATATTCTTTTGGTGGCTCCATGGAATGTTTATAAGCAAATTCAAATAGACAGGCAACTAGAACCTTCAGAAATTGAATATGTTACTACCCTGGCCTCAAAAGGAAGAAGCACTTTTGAGGTAATGACTTTAGCATTTTCGAAATTCACAATAAGATTAAGTGAAAATGAAAAAAATAGATATGTATTTGTAATTTTGTTAGTCATTTTGCTATTTGCAGGATTATCTTCAAGATTCTGGCGAAAGATTTTTCTCTTAGTAGTTTTTCCGTATACAGGCGTTTGGATATTTTTATTTTCATACGATACAAGGAACTTAACCTTAATAATTCCCATTATTGGCATCTTGGCAGGTTTAGGATTAGCAGAAATCATTGAGGCCATTCCTAATCATGTTTCGAGTGGAAAAAAAGTAATGAAAAGAGTTTCCCTCATGATTGCTGTTCTGGGTAGACCACCAGTGATGATCTATTTATTTGCTTTTCTCATATTGTTGTTTCTCCTTCCTACAAAGTATTCTGACTCATATATGATTAAAAAATCGGTTGCTTTACAAAAAACGATAGGTACCGTTGAAGTAAACAATTTCCTTTATGATTATTATTTGACTAATGGGCTGGATGGAAAAATTTTGACTGACTATCAATACTTGGGTTCCTTACCTGAATTGAGTTCATATTATGTATTAGGTTATTCTGATACTGACAACTTTTTATCTCAGTTTATTGAACCAGAAATTGGTTATGCACTAATCGATAACCGCTTAGCATCAAGTAAAGTATTGCTATATATAAATAGTCTCCTTGATAGTGGCAAAATCATCAAGTTATTTTCATATGAAGATTTTTCTTTTGTCACAACATGTCATGGTATTTGTTATTAGGCAATGGAAGAGATATTAGTTAATCTCTTCGTCGATGGTCCGGGAAAATCTAATTATTTAACACGAACAATATTAGCAGATTGGTTTTATGAGTAGCACCAAAGTAGAATATCTTTGAATGTAAAGTAAAGAGTTTTCTCACAATATTTGATGAAGATTTATAGAAGAACAAGACTGTTGCGTTGAGTGGTATGCAATTCAGTTAACTCGACAAACAACGAAACGTTTATCGAAGCCCACCTTTTTTGACCTTAAAATATCTCAAATTCCGGAATTGCTACTTGAAATTCAAAATTTCGACTTGTATAATGTTTTTTATTAATCTGATGATACCCTCAGGCTAACCACCGAGTTTTGAAGGTTTATCTGTAAGTCTCGAAGAAGAGGACCAACTGAATAAGTAAATATCCCGGCCCAGAAAACGCCAGTTCTGGACCAACTTCCGCTATACCCATGCACCCTGTGCATTTGTATAACGTTCTTGAAACACATTAATTTCTAATGGTTTTCCGGCTTGACATTGGGAAAAATAATCTATAATTATTGAGCGATTTGGATTATTGATACCATAGCATCCCACCATCATGAACCCTGCATCAGAACAGGGGGTTGGCCCGGAATCCGCTGGAAAACCACATTTCGACGGAGAACAGTATGGGTAATCAGCAATCAAGCGCACGCGGGGACACGATCCTGGATGTTCACGATCTAAAAACCTATTTCTATACAGAAGATGGTGTGGTTAAAGCCGTCGATGGTGTGGATTTCTCCGTCAAGGCCGGGCAGGTGCTTGGCCTGGTGGGGGAGTCGGGCTGCGGCAAGAGCGTTACCTCCCTTTCAATCCTGCGCCTGGTGGGTGTACCCGGCAAGGTGGCCGGCGGCCAGATCTTCTTTGAGAACCGCGATCTCCTCAAACTTTCCGAAAGTGAAATGGTCAAGATGCGGGGCGACCGCATCTCGATGATCTTTCAACAGCCACAGTCGAGCCTCAACCCGGTCTACAGGGTGGGCGACCAGGTGGCCGAAGTGTTGATGATCCACAAAGGCATGAAACATAAGGAAGCCTGGGCCCGTGCCGTTGAACTGCTGGCCCTGGTTGGCATCCCCGACCCCACACGTAAAGTGGAAGCCTATCCTCATGAAATGTCGGGCGGGCAGGCGCAGCGCGTGATGATCGCCATGGCACTGGCGCTTTCGCCGAAGTTACTCATCGCCGATGAACCTACGACTGCTCTGGATGTGACCATCCAGGCGCAGATCCTTGATCTCATCCGCGGACTGCGTGAAAAACTCGATACCGCTGTCATTCTCATCACCCACGACCTGGGCGTGATCGCCGACATGGCCGACCAGGTGGCGGTGATGTACGCGGGTGAGATCGTGGAGTATGCCGAGGTGGCCCCCGTCTTTGCCAGACCGCTGCACCCCTACACCCAGGGACTCATCGGCTCCATCCCCGTGCTGGGTAAGGTGGTCAACCGGTTGGAGGTCATTCCCGGCCTGGTGCCCAATCTCATCGATCTGCCGCCCGGTTGTCGTTTTGCGCCGCGCTGCCGTCTGCGTGAGAAATACGGGCTCAAGATCTGCACCGAACACAAACCCGAACTGGTCGAAGTTGAGACCGGTCATACCGTGCGCTGCTGGCTTTATTCGAGCGCTCCAAATCATAAAGCACCCATCAAGCTCTAATTTCATAACCCACCGAAACCCGGTATTTATCCATTTCCAAAGAGGATCTATGAGTGATTTGTCATCGACGAAAACCAGCAAGGGTTCAGACCTTGTGATCGTTAAAAACCTCAAGAAGTATTTCCCGGTACGCCGTGGGGTCTTGCAGCGCGTTTGGGCGTACGTGCAGGCGGTGGACGATGTGAGCTTCACCGTGCGCAATGGTGAGACCTTTGGGTTGGTGGGTGAATCAGGTTGCGGCAAGACCACCATCGGACGCACCGTGCTCCATCTGACAAATCCTACCGCCGGCTCGGTCTACTTTGGAGGCGTGGATGTCATGAAATTGGAGGGTGAAGCGCTAAAGCAGGCACGCCGCGACATGCAGATCATCTTCCAGGACCCCTACGCTTCGCTTGACCCGCGTGTGCCCATCGGCAACTCGGTGATGGAAGGTCTCCAGATCCATAACATCGGCAACCGTGAGGATCGTTACGCCATGGCCATCGATGTCCTCAAAAAGGTGGGTCTCGAGGAATATCACGCGCGCCGCTATCCGCATGAATTCTCCGGCGGCCAGCGACAACGCATCGGCATCGCCCGTGCCCTGGCACTTAAGCCGCGCTTTATTGTCTGTGACGAGCCAGTCTCCGCGTTGGATGTCTCAATCCAGTCGCAGGTGCTCAACATCCTCAAAGACCTGCAGGATGAACTGGGTCTGACCTATCTCTTCATTGCCCACAACCTGGGGGTGGTGGAACACATCTCCAACCGTGTGGGTGTGATGTACCTGGGTAAGATGGTGGAAATGGCCAACCGCGATGAACTCTTCCGCAATCCGCTCCACCCATACACCAAGGCGTTGATGTCGGCCATCCCCATCCCGGATCCCACGCTGAAGCGGGAACGCACCATCCTCAAGGGCGATGTTCCCAGTCCGCTGAATCCTCCCAAGGGCTGTCGTTTTCACCCACGCTGCCCGATCGCAAAAGCCAATTGTGCAGAGCAGGAGCCTGCATTTATTGAAAAAAGCAAAGACCATTCTGTAGCATGTTGGTATGCCTGACCGATCATTTTATCTTTATTGAATGATCACGAATCCACTAAAAGGAGGTGATTCTTACTCAAGTTTTTTCGTTCTGTAAAGCAGGGATCCATCCTGATCCCGGTTTCTGTTAACTCAAAGGAGGAGTTAGAGATGAAACGTCGAAGTATATTTGTATTGTTTAGTTGTCTGGTCGTCATGGCCATGCTCCTGTCTGCGTGCGGTAAGGCTACCCCGGTAGCCACCGAGGCACCCGCAGTCACCGAAGCACCCGCCGCGACCGAAGCGGTGGCTTACGAGCCGATGGTTGTTGCAGCCGAAAACTGCGACTACGGCGGCGAGTTCAAGTCCATCGAGGCCATCGATCAATACACGGTCAAATTCACCCTGTGCAACCCTGATCCCGCCTTCCCCTCGAAGGTGGCCTTCTCGGTCTTTGCCATCCAGGATAAGGATTACCTGGATGCCAACAGCGGTGATTCCGTGAAATTGAGCGATGTTCCCAACGGCACCGGCCCCTACAAGGTAGTGGCATGGAACCGCGGCGACAGCATTGTCTACGTTGCCAACGACAGCTACTGGGGTGACAAAGCCTTGACCACCAATCTCATCTTCCGCTGGTCAGAACAATCAGCCCAGCGCTTGCTTGAGCTGCAAGCCGGCACCGTCAATGGTATTGACAACCCCGGCCCGGATGATATCCCAACCATCAAGGACGATGCTACGCTTACCTTCAAGGAACGCGATGGTTTCAACATCTTCTACATTGGTTTCAACAATACCATTGCACCCTTTGATAACCTGGACGTCCGTAAAGGCCTCGCCCTGGCAATCGACCGCCAGAGGATCGTGGATCAATACTATCCTGCTGGTTCAAGCGTTGCCAACAGCTTCGTGCCTGACTTCGTTCTGCCAGGCGCCAGCCCCGATATCAAGTGGTACGACTTTGACCAGGAAGCCGCCAAGGCCTCTCTTGCAGCCGCCGGATACGACGATGCCAATCCCCTCAAGATCACCCTGTCCTTCCGCGTAGTTGACCGTGCCTATCTGCCCAGCCCCGATAAAGTGGCGCAGGAGATCCAGGCCCAGTTGGCTGAGGTGGGTGTTGAGGTAACTTTGAAGGAAATGGAATCTGCTGCGTTCATCGACGCGACCGCTGCCGGACAGGAAGGGTTCTACCTGTTGGGCTGGAATGCTGACTACCCGGATGCCACCAACTTCTATGACTATCACTTTGATGATGAGAACAACCTGCAATTCGGCGCTCTCTATCCCGATATGCAGGCCGAGATCGATGCTGCTGCCAAGCTCTCTGACGCTGCTGCTCGCCAGGCTCACTATGATGTCGTCAATCAACTCTTGAAAGACTATGTCATGATGGTCCCTGTCGCCCACGGTGGTTCAGGCGTGGCTTACCAGGCCAATGTTGAAGGCGCTCATTCCAGCCCGCTCGGCAATGAGAACTTCAGTGTCGTCAGCAATGGTGGAGACACCTTTGTCTGGATGCAGAATGGTGAACCCAATTCACTATGGTGCTCAGATGAGACCGATGGCGAAACCCTGCGCGCTTGCGAGCAGGTCTACGAATCCCTGCTGGCCTTCAGCGTAGGTGGAACCGAAGTCATCCCCTCGTTGGCTGAATCTTACACGGTGAACGACGAATTAACCGAGTACACCTTCACCCTCCGCCAGGGAGTCACCTTCCACAACGGCGCAGCTTTGGATGCCAATGATGTAGTAGCCTCCTTTGCCGCCCAGTGGGATGCTGCCAGCCCCAACCATGTTGGCCGCACCGGCATGTTCGAATACTTCGGCGCGTTCTTCGGTGCGTTCCTCAATGCACCTGCCGAGTAATTTGTAATCTGTTTTATGGATGGGGTTGGGTAACCAACCCCATCCAGATTCTGAATAAAAGAAAGTAAAACCATGTCTCAATTCATCGGCCGCCGCTTGTTATTGCTCCTTCCCGTGTTGATCGGAGTCATCCTGATCACATTTATCATCGTGCGCCTGATCCCCGGTGACCCTTGCGTGACCATGCTTGGCGAGCGGGCCACACCTGCCAAATGTGAAGCCTTCCTTGATCGCTACGGTTTAAACGATAATGTTTTTGTTCAATTCGGGCGATACCTGGTGAACATCGGCCAGGGCGATTTTGGAGATTCCATCAAACAATCCCGACCGGTGGTGGATATCCTCGCCGAGCGATTACCTATGACCATGGAACTGACCCTGTTGGCCATGTTATTCTCCACCGTGGTGGGTATCTTCCTGGGTATCATCTCAGCGTTGAAAAGGAACACGATCATCGATACCATCACGATGATCATCGCCAACGTGGGCATTTCAATGCCTGTTTTCTGGTTGGGCTTGCTGCTTGCCTATGTGTTCGCTCTACTGTTGAAGGGTACTGCATTCGCGCTGCCCCCCTCCGGCCGCTTTTCAGCCGGGGTTGCTCTGCAGGACCTGGATAAATTCTGGGGGCTCACAAACGTGACAGGATTCAAGAAGTTCATCATTGATTTGATGTCGAACACTGTCCTTATCAATTGCATAATCACGGGTAATTGGAAAGTCTTCTGGGATTCGTTGAAACACCTTCTCCTGCCGGCTGTGGCAGTAGGAACGATCCCCATGGCGATCATAGCCCGTATGACCCGGTCCAGCGTACTTGAAGTTCTTGGTCTCGATTACATCCGTACCGCCCGTGCCAAGGGCTTGATCGAACCAAAAGTGATCTCCAAACATGCCATGCGCAATGCCATGATCCCGATCGTCACCATCATCGGCATCGAGACCGGCAGCCTGCTTTCTGGCGCGGTGCTCACCGAGACGGTCTTTGGCTTGCCGGGCATGGGCACCGCCCTGGTCACTGCCATATTGTCGCGCGATTACCCTGTAGTTCAGGGGTTCACGATCGCCATTGCTTTCATTTTTGTGCTGGTTAATCTTATTGTTGATCTTTCGTATGCGTATCTCGACCCGCGCATACGATTGGAGTAGGTGGTGCTGCCATGGATACACTCTCTGAAGTAACCAATGAAGTAGCCAAGAAACAACGCACGCCGACCCAGGAAGTGATTCGGCATCTCTTTTCGCACAGTTCGGGGCGCGCAGGAGCCATCATCCTGGGCATCCTCATCCTTGTGGCCATTTTTGCCCCGTGGATCGCACCCTATGACCCGACCCAGTTGCTCAAGGATCAGAAACGGCGCGATACTCCCTGTATCCATATCCTGGGCTGCCCGGCCAATGAACAGGAACATATCTTTGGGATTGACGGCAACAGCCGCGACCTCTTCTCCCGTGTCATCTACGGCAGCCGCCTTTCCTTGCAGGTGGGTATCCTTACCATGGGCTTTGCCATCCTCATCGGCACGCTAATCGGCGCGGTTGCCGGGTTCACAGGAGGTGCGCTGGATAACATCCTCATGCGTACGATGGATGTATTGATGGCGTTCCCCAGTCTGCTGCTGGCCATCGCCATTGTTTCCGTTCTGGGTACAGGGCTGATCAATGCCATGTTGGCCATCGGTATCGTCTCCATTCCGCGTTTCGCCAGGCTTGTGCGTTCCACTGTTCTCTCAGTTAAGGAACTTGAATTTGTGCAGGCGTCGCGGGCTTTGGGTGCGTCACCCTGGCACATCCTCTTCAACCGCATCCTGCCCAACGCAGTCACTCCGCTGATCGTACAGGGAACACTGGGTATCGCCACAGCCATCCTCGATGCCGCTGCGCTTTCGTTCCTAGGCCTGGGAGCAGAGCCGCCCCGACCGGAGTGGGGTCTGATGATGGGTGAGGAAAAGAATAGCATCTTCAGCGCGCCCCACCTGGTCATCTTCCCGGGCATCGCAATCATGCTCACAGTGCTGGGCTTTAATCTGCTCGGAGACGGCCTGCGCGATGCACTTGATCCGCGTTTGACACGTTCAAGCAAGTAAATAAATTCCATGGAGAAAAAAGAAGGCAGTCATGATAGGACTGCCTTCTTTCGTTCAATGAAGACTGATGAAATTCTTACACAACCTCTGTATAATGAAATCTACAAAAGGAGGTATGGCTATGAAAGGTAATGACAAGGTAATCGACAAACTAAATTTTCTGCTTGCCGACGAGTTGACTGCCATTTCGCAGTACATGGTACACGCTGAAATGTGCGCCAACTGGGGCTACGACAAACTGGCTGAAAAGATCGAAAAGCGCGCTGTTGATGAAATGAAGCACGCCGAAAAGCATATAGGCCGCATCCTCTTCCTGGAGGGTGTGCCGATCGTGAGCGAACTTGGCAAGATGCACATCGCTGCTGAGGTACCGGGTATGATGATGAATGACCACAATGCTGAACAGGGTGCCATCAAGGCCTACAATGAGGCCATCAAGCTTTGCGCTGATCTGGGTGACAACGGCTCGCGCGAGATGCTCGAGGACATCCTCGCTGACGAAGAAGCTCACATCGACTGGATTGAAGCGCAGCTCGATCAGATCAACCAGATGGGTGAGCAGAACTATCTGACTGAACAACTCTAATTGTTTAATAAAAAGCGGTCCGCAAGGACCGCCTTGTGTAGGGTTTTTTGTATGGGCACGATATATCGTGCCCATACTTTTATTCGTACTTGAAGCGCCACACACCGATAACGAAGAACACCAACGCGAAGGCCATCAGCACACCGGCTTCGGGCAGGATGGCAGTCACACTGCCTCCGCGCAGCAGAATGTCCAACAGGCCTTGCATCGACCATGTGGTGGGCAGCACCTTGACGATGTTGCGCACAACCTCGGGGAACAGCTCCAGCGGATACCAGCAGCCGCCGAGCAATGCCATGACCATGCCAAGCATAATACTGAGTCCCCAGGCCTGGCCTTCGGTCTTGACCAGCGTGCCCAGCATGGTACCCAGTGCCGAGGCTGCCAGTGCTGATGCGACAAGCAAGATGACCAGAGCTGCGGGCGACTGCCCCCAGTTCACTTTCATCACGAACGCACCGAACCCGATCAGCAATGCCATCTGCACCAGGGCGGTAAGGACCTGTGCCAGGATGGTGCCGAACAGGAAGGTGGCGCGCGTGGTGGGGGTGGTCATCACGCGGCGCAGTGTACCCTTTTGCCGTTCATAGGCGAATGTGCCCGAGAGGCCAATGAGGGGGATGAATACCCATGTGATCATCTGGCCGGCTGAGGTGTTGGCTTTGGCATCATAAAGGATCTCATCATCGCTTGAATCGTCGGCCAGACCCACTTCAACAGTCAGGCGCGCCGGGGCAGAAGAGAGGATACTCTCCGCGTTCTGCAAAGCCTGGTCGTAGTAAGCTTTCCGGTCAGCGTCAGAGGCAAAAGGTTTTACCTTTTCGGCTTCGGCCACACTCTGCTCCGCGATGCTGCTAATGCTGCTCACTCGCTGCAGCGCGGCCTGCACAGCCTGTTTGGCAATCACCGCGTCCATGGAGCCGGGTTGCTGCATGAACTCTACTTCGTTCGCGCTGTTCTCAGTGTCAAGCCCTTCGGGCAGGATGAGCACCGAGTTGTAGCGGCGCGAATCGAACTTATCCTGCGCGTCTTCCAACGTAACCAGTTCAATCCTAATAGTCTCCGAGCTTTCCAGTTCGGTAATCACCTGTGCAGAAAGTACAGATTGGGCCTGGTCCACCAGGGGCAACAGGATGCGGTTATCCGCATCAGCGCGCGGGCCGGTGGATGCTGAAAGCACCAGGGTGAAGATGATGGGCAGGATTAGGAAGAACAACCACTCCGATAGAGAGGCGAAGCGCACCTTGGTTTCTTTGTAAATGATGGCAAGTATTTTATTCATGGTGTGCTCCTATGCTCTCACAATGCCGCGGCGGTTGATGAGAAGGGTGGAGATACCAAACAGCACCGCTCCCATCACCAGCAGTCCGAGGATGGGCTTGCCGAGGTTTGTGATATCTCCACCCAGCGCCAATGTGGTAAAACCGTCCATGCCCCAGGCATTGGGAGAGATGTGTGCCACCCATTGTGCCCAATCAGGCAGATAGCTGAGACTGAAGAAGCTGCCGCCAAGGATACCGAAGATAAGCATCAACGCCGAACCAATACTGGAGACCTGGCCGGGAGTGTTGGCAATTGCGCACAACAGCATGCCCCAGCCGGTGGCACCGATCACGGCTGCCAGGATCAACGCGGCCATTCCCAGCGGATCGCCCCAGTGCAGTTTGTAGAGCAGCGAGCTGGCTACGATGAGGATGGCCATTTGAGCCACCCCCGTGAGGAAGATGCCGAACATCTTGCCAGCCAGCACCTCGCCGATGCGTGAAGGGGAAACGGCCAGGCGCGCCAGTGTGCCATGGTTGCGTTCCACCAGCAGCGAGCGGCCGCCGTTGCTGACGGTGTACATCAGGAACATCAGTGCCATGCCCGGTGCCAGGATGGCCAGCGCGTTGACCTCACTCTCTTCGCCTTCACCGGTGAGTGATTTGATGGCAATGGAGCTGTCCTGTCCGCCTGTCTGGCTGAGCCCGTAGGCTTCACCGGCGGCCTGGGCTTGCTCGGGAGCGATGAGCCCGGAGGTAACCATCTGACCGATAATGACAGTACCGCCGGTCTTGGCGGTCTCCACCTGGCTGAGAAAACTATCAACAATAGAACGGATGATGCTCACCGAGGTGGGTGCAAGCGGGTTGGTGTAAAGTACCAAATCAATAGGTTCGTTTGTGTAAGCCTGTCCCTCCTGCGGGATGATGCTGTCGCTGAAACCTGCAGGGATGAGGAGCACAGCGGCTGTATTGTCTTCGTCTACTTCCTTTTGGGCGGCAGCGTAGTCATCCATCAGGGTGGGAGCTACCAGTCCTTCCAGTTCGTCGGATTCGAAAACGTTCACTAGGGCGTCACCGAGTTGGCCGCCGTCCTGGTTGACGATGATGAGAGGGATGTCACTGATGCCCGAATCGGAGCCCATGTTCATCTGCCCGGTGGCCAGACCCAGACCGATGGTCAGGGCAAAAGGAGCCACCAGCATGAGGATGAGCGCGGCCTTGTCGCGGAACATCAACTTGAGGTCTTTGAAACCAATGAGGAATATTTTCTTCATTGTTCCTCAATCGCGCAGGGCGCGGCCGGTGAGGTGCAGGAAGACCGATTCGAGGTCGGGTTCCTGGATGTCGACAGAACGGATCTTGACGCCGATCTCGTTGGCTTTGATGATGACCGGAGCCAGAATTTCCTCAGCGCTGGCAGTGATGATATCGATGGTGTGGTCGCTCTGATCGGCCTTCTTTATGCCGCGCATGGATTGCAACGCCTTGACCAGCGTTTCGATGGGATCAGTCTCACCCACATGCAGGCGCAGGGTATCCATCTCGCCCACCTGACGGGTGAGCTCAGCCTGCGTGCCGATGGCGATCAGCTTTCCATGGTCGATAATACCCACGCGGTCCGAGAGTTCCTGTGCTTCTTCCATGTAATGGGTGGTATAGAGGACGGTCATGCCTTCTATGTTGAGATCCTTGACCGAGTCCAGGATGGCGCGACGCGATTGTGGGTCGATACCCACAGTGGGTTCATCCATGAAGAGCAGACGCGGTTTGTGCAGCAATCCCACGCCGATGTTGACACGGCGTTTCATGCCCCCTGAGTATGTCTTCACGCGCATGTTGGCCTTGTCAGCCAGTCCGATCTGTTCCAGCACCTCGTCCACACGGGCTTTAAGCGTTTTGCCGGTCAGACCGTACATGTTACCCCAGAAATTGAGGTTTTCACGGGCGCTTAGGTCGTCATAAAGTGCCAGTTCCTGCGGCACTACACCAATGATGCCGCGCACGGCCATGGGTTCTTTGGTGATAGAGTGTCCACCGATGGTGGCGTCCCCGCTGGTGGGGGTGTAGAGGGTGGAGAGCATGGAGATGGTCGTGGTCTTGCCGGCGCCATTGGGTCCCAGCAGACTGAAGATCTCGCCTTCATGGATGTCGAAGGATATGTCTTGCACAGCCTTCACTTCGCCGTAGTTTTTGACCAGGTGAGAGATTTGAGCGATTGAGTTCATATTCGATCCTGTGAAAATGAAATGAGTCCTATTTTTATACGAAACAAAGGCGGATTGGATGCAAAAATCATCGCCCCGATAACGAAGCGCAAAGTATATCCAAACAAAGCGTTTTGGTGAAGGTTATTATGAGCGAAGATCGAGAACAAAAGACCTCCCCACAGGTTCCTACAGGGAGGTCATGATTTGTATCGAAGTATTCGTCAGCGGATCTTGATAAGTTCGTAGGGAACCCAGTTGTTGGTGTCGTAGAGCAGGGTGTAGGTGCCGTCGGCCAGTTTGGCGTCAATATCCGATTGGACGCTGCCGATGGCCGAGGTGAGCGGAACGAGCATCCAGCACACAGAGGGATCCGCGGCGTACTTTGTGTACACGTCGAAATCTTCGAAGTAGAAATTGATCTGTTTTCCCTCCATGCCGGGCAAGTAATCCACCGGATAATTGGTGAGAATGTGCTGGCAGCCTTCCTGAGAGAAATCAAGTGCTGCGATTTGTTGGTTGATGCCTGGATGGAAGATCTGCCACTGAGCTTCCTCCCAGTCGGCGATGATCTTTTCATCATCCAGTTTCAAACCGAAGTAGACTATTGGGGCAGCCAGCAACACCAGGAGAAAAGCAGCACTGATCCTGCCGAGCTTGATGCGGCTCAGAATGCCCCAGCCCCAATCAAGGCAGACTTGAATCCCAAGTCCAACAACGATTGCCAACAGCGGAAAGGTCAAGGACAAATTGCGCGTATCATAACTGGCAATTATTCCCCACAAAAGAGAGAATGGAACAAGCACAAGCGTGATCAACCAACGCCACCGTCTTGAAAGCAAAGGAATGGCCACGAGGGAGAAACTGTATAGAACAGCATATTTTCCAAGATTTTTCAATGCTATCACTGGACGAAGCAGCAATGAAACATTGTTTGTTGTGTTGCTTGAAAGGTTCATGTATGCATTGAGCCCTGTATCTTTTACCCCATTCAGTAGAAAAATACTGAGCGGCAAATACCAAGGCAGTATCAGAACGATAGCGATTGCACATCCGATTAGGCAAAGACGGATCTGTTTTTTTGATTTTTCTGTAGAATTTAACATCGAAATTATCGGTAGGAGAACCAAAACAAATACACCCACCTGTTTTGTCAGGCTGGCAGCAGCTGCGAGCACCATGCTCAAAAGGAATTCCTTCTTATCCTTGAGGATATCCTCATTTCTAAAATATGGTATCAGAGCGGTCAGTACCATGAAGGTGACAGGTATGTCTGCATATCCATCAACGATGTAATCGCTCAAAAATTTCTTAAAAAGCAAGTAAACCAAGACAACCGCGATCAAATAGCCATATTTCTTCTCGCTGAAGGCCATCTCAAGAATCATCAATACTGTAAGCAAGGCAAATAATGGCATTATGGCCTTGGCGAAGAGACTGATTTGAAAGTTACCAATCAATAAATAGGTGATTGACAGATTGATAGGCAAGAGCTGAGGGTATGCCGCTTTAACATTTGGAACAATACCCCGAGCCCAATCTTGTGCCCATGCATTCCATGATAATACAGAATCCCAGCCGTAAAAGACAGTTCCAAAATTATTCGGCAGACGGCGGAAGAACCAGTATGCCAGGCTGAGAGAAATTACCAGGAAGATGGTGATCACAGCCCCGCGCAACACGCACACAACCGCTGAGTTGTTCTCAGTGTTGAACCAGGCAGTAGTGTTTTCCTTGATGCTGCACCAGACCGACTTGCATTTTTCTCCCAGGTCATCCAGGCGGATGTTGAAAAAACTGCGATAGAGCCAGAGTAAGGCAAGCACCTCCAACCCGATCACGATCAGCACCGCCGTGCGGGTGTAGAGATGGAGATAAACCATCGGATAGAACAGCAAGAAATTCACCAGCATGCTGGTGGCGACCACCACGCTGAGCTGGAAGAAGAATTTCCCCTTTGGTTGGAAGAGCGCTCGGAAGATCAATCCTGGAAAGAACAAGATCTGGAAAACTGCCAGAACACCTAGAAAGAACATGGAACTCACCTCGCGTCACTTACTTGGTATTCCCCTCATTTTAACATCAATTCAGCGGTAGCCTGCGTGGCAGATTCGGGATTAGAATAGTCATATCATTCAGAGGCGCCCATGATGGAAGTAATCTCCAAAATATGCGTATTTTGCGGCTCATCCAGTTCGCCCGACCCTGTCTTTGATGGAGCGGCACGCAGGATGGGACAGCTCATCGCCAAACGCGGCTTGCATCTCATTTACGGAGCGGGCCACACAGGCATGATGGGTGCGCTGGCGCACGGTGCCCTGGAAGCTGGCGGCAGGGTTACCGGTGTGACCCATCGTCACGAAATGGCACATGCTTCTGCCTTAAACAATCTGACCCATCTGGAGGTGATGGATACCCTTTCGCAGCGGAAGGACCGCATGGTCGAGCTGGCTGACGCTTTTATCATCCTGCCAGGCGGATATGGCACAATGGATGAGTTCTTCGATGTCCTCGCCATGGCACAGGTGGGATTGCACCATAAACCCATCGCGGTGCTTGACGTGGATGGTTATTACGACAACCTAGTGGCTTGGATCGAGCGTGCCGCAAAGGAAGGTTATATCGGCAACACTGACCGCGGGCTGCTCTTGATTGAGAACGATCCAGAACTTTTACTACAAAGACTTTTCATTTGAGCAATTCCTGCCCGATCTAGACTGATCATTTTTTCCGTCGCTCCCTTTTAACATGTGAAGTAGTTTTTTTGTGTCAGAACCTGGAAGGCACTTGAGCCCGTTCACTCCAGCTTCAGTACGCGCGCCCAGCGTGGCGGAATGGATGACAGCTCCAGCTTGCCCGCGCGGACGGGGAAGCGTTCGTCGCCGTTCAGCAGGTCTATGGCGCGGGCAGCCGCGCACGGCAGCGGAATGGACATGGGCGCGGTCTCCGGGGCGGCGTTGAGAGCCACCACCACGCGCTCGCCGTCGTGCTCGCGCTGGAAGGCGAATTGTTGATGCGACACAGATAACTGCGCATAGCCACCATATCGCAGCACAGGCGAAGACTCACGCAGATTAGCGAGCCTGCGCAGCACACTGGGCAAGGCGGGCTGAGGAGACGAAACTTGCAGGGCGCGCAGGTCAAGGCAGGGTCGCAGCGCGGAATCATCCGATCGGGTGCGTTTGCCGGTGAGTCCCCACTCGCTGCCGTAATAGATGGACGGGATACCCGGTATGGTGTAGAGCAGGCAGTAGAGCGGGTAGAGCAGGGCAGGGTCGCCCAAGCTGCTGGCCACGCGCTCGACGTCGTGGTTATCAGCGAAGTTATAGAGCATGAGGTCCTTGTAGAGCCCCTCGGGGCCAAACTGGCGGTTGAGCGACCAGGCGATCTCGAAGTAGTTCTTGTCTACCAGGCTGGAGTAAAGCCCCTTGTAGCACTCATAGTTGGTCACCGAATGCAGCATATCGGGGTTGGCCAGACGGCGGTAATCTCCACTCACAATCTCACCCATGAGCCAGAAGTCTGGCTTGAGCGTTGACGCGAGCAGACGCAGATCGCGCAGAAAATCAGCGTCGAGCACATCGGCCGCGTCGAGGCGCAGACCGTCGATGCAGAACTCCTCCACCCAGATGCGCACCGCGTTGAATAGATGATCGCGCACGGCCGGGTTGGCGAGGTTGAGCTTGACCAGGTCGTAGTTGCCGCTCCAACCTTCATAGCTGAATGAGTCGCCGAATGGACTGCGGCCGTCGAAGCACAGGTTGACGAACCAGCCGCAGTACTCGGAGGCCTGTCCCTTTTCCCGCACGTCGCGGAAGGCGAAGAAGTCTCGCCCCACGTGGTTGAAGACGCCGTCCAGCACCAGGCGGATACCATTCTTGTGCAGATGTTGGCTCACCCTGGCCAGATCGATGTTATTGCCCAGGCGGCGGTCCACCCGGTAGTAATCTGCCGTGTCGTAGCCATGAAAGGTGGACTCGAAGACCGGACCGAGGTAGAGGGCGTTCACACCAAGCTCACGCAGGTGAGGGATCCATTCAACGATCTTCTGGATACGGTCAACAGGTTCCGTGCGAAAGTCGTTATGCGTGAGCGCGCCGCAGAAACCGAGCGGGTAGATGTGGTAGAAAATGGCATTCTGCCACCAGGGCAGGGAAGGGGTCAGGGTCATTTCATTACTCCTAATATTACATACCGGTAGGTATAGATTCGAGATAAAAAAACTACGAGAATATTCCGTGCATAAACTGGTGCACCGCGGCGTGGGTGATTTCGTTGTCCAGCTTTACCGCACCGTTCAGCCCAAGTGAGGCGTAGGTGTTGACCATGCCCAAAAAGGTGGCGGCGTAGGCGCGCTGGCGGTCCTTCATGTTGCCGTGGTCCTTACTTGCGCGCAGGAAGAAGGCTTCAAGCATCTCCTGCTGGCGCGAGTTCAGCGCGAACACCATCGCGTAGGCGTCGCTGCCGGTGGGTGTGAATCCCATCATCAATTGCATGCGGTAGAGCAGGGGATTCTCGCGCGCAAATTCAAAATAGACAGCGGCGACTCGCTTGAGGGTCGAGATGACGTCGCGGTCATATTCCGCGGCAACAGTGAGTTTCTCGAACAGCGGTGCGTAGAATTCCTCGAGCAGGGTGCGCAGCAGACCCTCCTTGCTGCCGAAGTAGTGATACAGTGTCGGTTTCTTTATTCCCGCGCCGTCGGCAATCTCCTGCACGCCCACGGCATCATAGCCGCGCTCGGCAAAGAGGCGAGCGGCACAATTGAGGATCTTCTCGCGATTTTCCATGCAGATAGTGTACCATTCGGTATACGACTCGTCAAGTGTGCGTTTATATCTTACACATGGGGTATAATTTTTTTCACAAGAGGATGGTGAAATCATGAGATTTGTAAATGAACTTGATGTGATTGTTCCGATTTTTAATGAAGAAGATTGCTTGGAGTCTTTCTACCATTCTCTAAAGACTCAGTTGTTGAAGATAAATATCCCGCATAAGATCATATTCGTAAACGATGGGTCTCAAGATAGATCTCAGGAGATTCTTCTCGATTTGGCCAACCTGGATAAGGTTGTTCAGATCTATGAATTAAGCAGAAACTTTGGACATCAAGCCGCGATTACATGCGGCTTACATGCATCCACCGCTAATTGGGTAATCACTATGGATGGCGATGGAGAGCATCCGCCAGAAATGATTCCTGATATGATTGAATTAGCCAATAAAGGATTTGATCTCATTCAGACAAAAAGGCAAACTGGACAAAAAGCATCTGCCTTTAAGCGTTTAACATCTGATGCTTTTTACCATGTGCTCAGATATATTACAAATACCCCTATACTTCCAGGCGTAGGGGATTTTCGGTTAATTAACCGACAGGTGGTGGATGCACTAAAAAAATTGCCTGAACATCATCTTTTTTTACGGGGAATGATTGCTTGGGTTGGATTTCGTTCAACATGTCTTAATTACTCGCCTGCACAAAGGATGGGAGGAGTATCAAAATACTCTCTTAGAAAGATGGGCAAGCTAGCTATGGATGCAATTTATTCTTTCTCACTCGTGCCAATAATTCTCAGCTTTATGGCCGGTTGCCTATTCATCATTCTATCATTTGTGATTGGAATCATCGGATTGTCTTCCTCTGCTATTGGAAATTGGCAAAATCTTTTGATCTTTCTTCTGCTATTTTGCACAGGAGTAATTTTATGCGCCATAGGTAGTGTGGGTTATTATGCAGGATTGGCTTTCCAACAAGCAAAATCGCGTCCAAATTACATAATCCGTTCAACAACAAATCGCAAACAAAATAAAAAGGTAAAAAATGCATAGGGTAGTAAAGGTAGTAAAGAACAATTCCGAAGTAGTTGCGCTTGTTTTATTATCCTTAGTAGCTTATGGGTTATTCATTCCGTGGCTTGGGTTGTACTGGGATGATTGGACTTATCTTTGGGCGTTTAAATCATACGGCCATGCAGGGTTGTTTGATTACTTTTCAACAAACCGACCTGTCTATGGGTTGCTATACCACATTTCCCTGCCTATTATCGGAGAAAATGTGTTGCTATGGCACATCTTCGGTCTTTTCTGGCGAATTATCGCTACATTGACCTTTTATTGGTTAATCAAATTGCTATCGCCAAACAAGAATCGGTTACCTTTTATTGCTGGGATGCTTTTCGCAGTTTATCCTGGTTTCTTGCTTCAACCTATTACCATCACATTTGGCCATTTCTGGATCATGTATTCCGTTTTTCTCTTATCTTTATGCTTTACAGTAATTGCTTTACATCAACAAAAGCGAAAGACACTTTTCACTATCCTTGCTTGTTTCTTATCCCTATTCAATGTATTAGGTATGGAGTATTTTTTACCGTTAGAAATTATTCGTTTCGTTTTGATTTTCTACACGTTTGATTATTCAAGACGTTTTGGGGAACGGGTATGGTTGGCTTTTAAGCGATGGATTCCGTATTTATTGATTTTAATGGGGGTCACTGCATATCGAGCATTCTTCTTCAGTGGACAAACTGAATTGTACTCGCTGAGCATGTTGGATGCTTTCAAACAGGGTTTTGGTCTCGGTATGACTCAGCTACTCAGCGAAGTATTATCAGCTTTGTATCAAACAGTTATATTTGCATGGGTACAACCTTTTATTGCAATGGCCAAGCAATTTGGCACAAGTAAAGTGTACTTGGTTGTCATTGCTGTGTCATTTCTCGTTTTCGTAGTTGGTTTTCTATTTTCAACAAAGCACTTAAAATCTCATGTTGAGAAGGTGAAGTCAACCGGCTCGCCTTGGGTTATCGCCGTAACCGCACTACTTGTAGCTGGTATTCCTTTCTATATTACAAATTTGCATGTCAGAGCTGAAGCGCTTTATTCACGTTTTACCTTACCATTCATGTTCGGTGCTGTATTGTTACTAGCCTTACTATTGGATACCATTCCATGGGCGTATGTAAGGGCTATCTCGTTAAGCGTGTTGTTGGCTGGCAGTGTGGGTTTTCATTTGATAAATGCGAATAATTTTCGCCTTATGACAAATGAGAATAACCAGCTGTTTTATCAATTAGCCTGGCGGGCTCCAAGCCTAAAACCCAATACCCTGATTGTTACAAATGAAGAAAACTTATACTTCACTTTCGTGGCATTACGTTCTGAGATTAATTCTGTATACCCACATACTGAAGGGACGAATTATAGTTGGATTTATGGGCGCGACCTGAATAAAATTGTTAGGCTTCCTTTGCAAGAAAACACTGAGATTCTGATGCCATACCTGGTTCAAGATTTTTCAGCAAGCAGCAACGCAATTGCTGTTTTTCAGTTGAATGGGAATGGGTGCCTGCGTTTTCTGGATTCCGATTCCTTATATTTACCGACTGATATTGGGGATTATCAATTTCAGACTATTTCAAATGCTTCTGTAATCCAATTTGATCCTGATTTCCAGGTTCAATTGGATGCAGCTCTGATTGGAACTGAGCCGGCACATGATTGGTGTTATTATTTTGAAAAAGGTGATTTGGCTATCCAACTAGGTGATTTCCAAACAGCTATACATCTATATGGCGAAGCACAGAGCAAATCTCTAAAACCGCATGAAGGGTATGAACTGATTCCTTTCATTAAAAGTTACGCATTAGCAGGTGACTGGGATACTACCTCATCCTTGATAAACGAGGCGATTGAGACAAGCCCAGAAAGTGATGATCTACAACCGTCTTTATGTAGTTTGGTTGAAAGCATAGCTGATCAACAACCAGGTTCTGAGGTCAATGATATTTTACTTTCTCTAAATTGCACTAGCAACTACAAGCCTTGAGTTTATCGTTTACCAGTATATTAAGAGCACAACTCCTTCACCCAGTGAGAGAATATGGGAGATTGGTTGAAAATCTGAATATGCAAAAATCGTAGTCTACATTTACCGTTTACATTGAGCGCTTTCTGTCTGAACCTTTCAGTGATAACTATATGATTTTTTTTAGATCAGAAGAGATTTGAATTAATTGTCACAATGAACTTTAAATATCCACATGAGGTTTGTGAAGATTATCATAGCCAAAGCATTTTTCACTTATTACTCACAACAAAAAGATAAAACATGGAGCAGCCAGGATGCCAAACCAACGAATTGTGAAATTATTCTTTATAGTCCTTGGATTTATTCTCACTCTTATTGGTCTATTTTTCGATTTGGTAAATGGAAAAGGTCATATTTCGCTTGGACCTTTACAACTTGCCAGTTTGAGTGTTGGTTTAGTGGCTTTATTCACAGGAATCGCATGGGGAACTGTCTGGGGAAAACAGATCAAAATAAATATTCAGAGGTTTTTCGCCAGGGAGGTGAATTGCCCTAAACGAGATCCAAAACGCTATTGGGTCTTTGATGTGATTTTCTATGCGATTTTTTTATTTATTGCATTGGCATTCTTTGTTGGCCGTTGGAAAGGGATAGTGCCAGTGGTGGATCTGGGATCGGATGCAGCCAATGTGGCTACATTCGCAGCTGTTCTTGATCACCCAGAAAATTTTTTAAATGATTTTGTTTACTATGACACAGGTAATTTTAAATTCTATGTCAGTTTCCACATTTTGTACTTGCGAATAGTCTCCAATATTTTTAATGATTATGGCTTGGCTTATTTATCGCTAATTATTCCGATCATTTTCATTCATTCAGTTGGTTTTTATGTCCTTGGAAAGAAGTTATTCAAGAATCGTTTTTTTGCGTTCCTATTGGCTATCCTGTCATTAATAATTGTGTATACAGAGTCTTCGGATTACTGGGGTATCTACAGAGATCCACAACCGCGGATGCTTTTTGCTGCTTTCCTACCCTGGCTTTTATTGGTCGCTTTTTCATGTTTGAAGCGACCTGTACTCCGTTACTTAACCATGGCAATTATCGGATTGCTTGTTTATTTTCACCCAAACAGTGCTCCCGGGATTGCCTTCGCGATTTGGCTTGGTTTTTTGTTCACTAAACCGCAAGGAAAAAAGGTCGGTGTGCATTTACTCGAAATGCTGGGGATCGGATTGATTTTTTTCATGGCGGCTATCCCCTTCATGACTGCTTACATGGGTAGTAGGGATTTGATACTATCTGGGATGGATTATGACACGGCACTTGTAGAATTCAAGACACTTGGCATGGCCATGTTTAGACTCGGTGAAACTTTACTTCGACTACTCAAGATCTTCATTTCAACATTGCTCTTGCCGTTGGCAGTTATTGCTTGGTTTGTGGGCTGGTTGAAACTCGAGCAAAAGACCGAAATTAAGTTGATTGTGATCTGGATACTTGGATTGTTATTTGTTGGTTGTGGAATCCCTTTCCTCGAGGCATTCATCGATGAAAAGTTGCAGATTATGCCGGTACTGTTGGATTTGAACCGGAATCTGCGATACATAGTGCCGTTATTGGAAATCTCTATCCTTTTACCCCTTGCCGGATATGCGAATCGAATTCAAATAAAAAACAGGAAAGGGGTCATGATTAAATGTTTGGTAACTTTCCTTAGTCTTGGTATAGTGATCATTCTGTGTATGGGTTTTCGCAAGGTAACCAAAGATATGCTGGGTCTTCAAGAATATGCACAACAGGCCGTTACCTGTTGGATGCAGGGAAATTTCTTCTGTGAAGATACTACTGGGAGTGATGAGCAAGAGTTGTTGGCTTATATTAGGGAAAATACCAACATCGATGATGGTTTTATTTCTATTCCTCCCCTGAATTTAAAAACCAGTCGTCAAATTCGTTACCAGGGATTGCGTTCGATAGTATTTGAAATCAGTGATGATGGCGTGTTCCTCGCCTCCAACATGACTGAATACTTTGCCATTAAACCAGATATTTCGCAATGGGAAACTATTGAGACAATCAAAGATGATGAAGAGCGTTTTCTAGCGTATCTTGATTTCGCTGATGAGCATGGCGCTGATTATGCTGTAGTTTCTTCTACAGATGCCAGGCACTACATTGCCAATCAGTACTCTGTTGTCTTCACATCCGGGGATTACGCAATTATTGAAATGCCGTGATGAGTTGAATGAAAATATCGGATTCTCAAAGAACCTTCGAATGCAGTATTTTTACTGAAATCAACATCCAAATTATATGGGTGCGTCAAGGAAAAGAAATCCCCCTCTCGGTGAGAGCGGGGGAATCTGGTTACGTTATGTTTGTTTACTTCGCAGCCGCAGCCGCGTCGGTCTTGGCGCGTTCCTCAAGCTGCTTGTGCAGCGACTCGATATCCTTGGGGATAAAGAAGATGGCTGCGAGCAGGAAGACCACACACAATGCCCAGGCACCGGTGCAGATCAACTTGATGGAAAAGCCGACCGAGGTGGCATCAGCCAGTATACCTGCCAGTATGGGGGCCACCCAGGCGCCGCCGTTCTCGATGAGGCTTTCGATGGACTGCGCTGAGGAGCGTACTTCTGGCAGGGTCACATCATACATGGTGGAGATGATGTTCGGTGAAGCAAACGGCATGAAGAAAGCAGTGATGCCCATGAGGATTCCGAAGAGCAACGCGTTATCATTGGGAACGCTCAGCGCTGCGAAGAGTCCGACCATGCCCAGGACCACGCCGATCTCGCTGGCAACCAGGCGGCCGCCCTTGAATTTCTTGAAGATCTTGTCACCCAGCCAACCGCCGGCAGGATAACCGGCCGCCATGAGCAAAACCGCGGGAGCCATGATCATTAAGGTTGTAGTGTCATCATAACCGCGTTCCTTGCCCAGGTAGTCGAAGATGTAGTAGGTGATCACATTCCACGGGAAGACGCCGGTGAAGCCCTGCGCGTAGACCATCCACAGGCTTTTGCGCTTGAAGATCTGGCTGAGAGATTTCCAGTTGAACTTGTGCTGTTGTACTTCCACACCCTGCATTTCCTCTTCACCGGAACCGCGCGGCACGTCCTTAACGAAGAAGAAGATGAAGAAGGCCAGCACTATACCCAGGGAACCGGTGATAATGAAAATATTCTGCCAGCCGCCCAACGCGCTGGATAACATCAACGCGATGACCATGCCGATGAGGTAACCAATGGGCTGGGTGAGCTGAAGCACGCCATAGACCTTGCCGCGCACCTTGGGAGTATAGAGGTCCGAAATGAGGGAGTACATGCCCGGGTAGCTCGAGTCATCGATGCCGGTGGACGAGCGGGTGGCCAAAAAATCGGTGAAGCGCGAGGGGGTGTGGAATTTGGGAGCCAGGGCGCTCAACCAGGTGGTGGAGCCCCAGATGAACGAGGCCGCCGCCAGCAGTTTACCGCGGTTGTAGCGGTCGCTCAACCAACCCCACAATGGATAGAATAATGTGCCCACGATCAGGGCGCCTGAGTTGATCAGACCCCACTGAGTGTAGGTCATGTTGAAGGTATCCATGATGTCGGTCTGCATAGGGCCGATGAGCAACTTGTCGGTCTGGTGCAGGAGCATGAAGATGAAGAAGATGACGATGGTGATCTTGGCGTTCCGGTTCATGGCCGGACGCACGGGTTTTACGGCGTCAGATGCGTTCATTGAGATCTCCGTGTTTCGATATTGGGTGAGGCAGATTGACCCATTTTAGACCCGGCCACTGCAACTGTCAAATCAATGAATGTGGAGAAATTAGCGGAAATTAAAGGCAAAAACAAGCCCACAGGAAGCCCGTAGAGCGATTATTAAGTGCCAAAGGTCATTTTGTGCGCTCATTTTTGGCGTAAAAACAATAAAAACCGCGCCAGAGCATAAAAATGCGTCCGGGGCGGTGATTTTCGTGATGGATCGACCTCACGGGCAGGTAAAGGTCTCGGTGAAGAGTGTGAAGGTGAAATCCTCGCCGGTGACATAGCTCTCGTCCGGCAGCAGGGGATACGCCGCATCGAAGTAATCGTTGAAAAGCAGCCGGAAGCTGTTGACTGGCGAGATGCCGTCATAATATCCAGGTTCGCTGACGCCGGGGAAATAGTAGGCGTTGAGGATCTCGAACTGGGCGCTGTAGGGTTTGGACCAGGGGATGCCGTGATCTCCCTGCAGGATGATGACTGGCGGTATCTGGCTGTTGGCCAGAATCTGGTCAATCATCTCGATGACTGCGCCGTGTAGGTAGATGACCTCGTTCACGTAGGCCTTCTTGTACTCATCCCAACCGTAACCGGCGCCGAACTCGGGATCCTTGTTCTGGGTGAACGGGAAGCGGCGGAAGGCCGGCTCCCCGGTCTCGTCGAACACGAAGGGGTCGTGCGGGGCGAGGATATGCGCGTAGACAAACTTGGGACTGGCGCTCTCGTCCGCGGCCGCCTGGGGCAGGGAATCCATGATGTTGAAGATCTCCTCGCGGCGCTGCATGTAGGGGGCGTCGATGAAGGTCTGCATCTGCTTGCTCAAGCCGTCGCGGTTCTCGTAGAGCACCTGCCCGGCAGAGATGGAGAGGATGAGGCTCTCGAAGTTGGTGATGCCGGGGTAGGTGAGCAGATTGAGCGCGCCACTGGTGGGATCGGAGTAGTGGGCCGCGTCCTTGAGGTCCAGGTAAGAGTAGCCGGTCTTAAATGCCCAGGTCTCGTAGCCCGCGCCTTCGAGCAGGCGTCGTACGCGGCTCTGCTGCACCAGCGGATACAGCCCGTCCATGCCGCCACTGACATCCAGGTCCTGCAGGTAGTCCATGTTCAGCGAAGAGGTGAGCGACTGCTTGGTGCTATCGTAGTTGCTGCGGCTGCAGGTGGAGACAAAGAAGCCGCGTTCCTCCAGCGCATGAGTGAATGCCGAATCATCGTAGTTCATCAACTGCACCATCGCATTTTCACTGGTGTCCATGTCGAGGATGATGTAGTAAATATCCGGTTGTTGCTCGATTGCCGCAAGCGTGGTGACAGCGGGCAGGGCAGCGCTCGATTCGGCCACGGCATTCTTTTCCTTGATGGTGGCCGAGACGATGGTGATAACCGGCAGGAGCGTCAGCACCAGGGCGGCGACGTTGAGGAAAGCGGAGAGGCCGTTAAGCACCTTGCGCGGGATGCGCCGTCCGAAGATCAGCAGCAGCACGGCGGTGACGCCCACCAGCAGCGCGCTGGCCGGAACCAGGTAGCGGTGACGCCCCAGCACGTGCCCCGCCAGTTTGACCTCGCGCAGGGTGGTGTAGACTGGTGCGTAGAGAACAAAGAAGATAAGGAAGAAGACCAGCACGACCGCCAGCGTGTAGAGCGCGCTGCGCTGAACGCTGCGCGTGCAGGCCAGGAAGAACATAAAGGCCAGCAGCGCCAGCGCCAAAAAAAGCAGCGCGGAGCGCAGCCCGGCCAGCGGCGTGGTCTCGCTGATGTTCACCGAGACCAGGTACAGTACAGGGTACAGCGCGGCCAGGAAGGGGTAGAGGGGGAATCGTTCAAGAAATTTGGACAATGAGGGCATCCTGATGCAGCAAGATGGCTTTATTTTACTGCAATCGGGTGGGGGTGGTTGTTGGGAAAAGATGAATAGGATAGAATTTACTTTACATTTGATTTGGTTGAAAGACCAAATATATTCTTTGGAGAATGATGGATAAATTAAAATCAGCAACTCAGCAATTCTCAAAAAAGCACTTTATGTATGCTTTACTTTTGTTCATATTCTCCTGGGGAATGAGTTATTTGTTATGCAGACTTGTTTGGAAAGAAGACCTGCCAGTTTTATCACTGGGCCAACTATTACCCGGTTTACTAATTCCAATATGCCTTCTTGTGTATTCTTGGATTTTCTATACTAGGTCTGGTGGTAGATCTTTCTCGTTACAATTTGTTCTAGTCATCCTCTTAATTGCCTTCTTGGTGAATATTCTCTTCTTTCAATTCATGCACATTCGTAACTACGGCGATTTTGATCAATTACCATCGCAATTAACGAAATCTACCATTTTCCCAAGGTGGTTGATTGGCTCAAGTATTTTAAACTGGTTATATCATTCTATTGTTATCCCGATCAGGCCGAATTTTCAAAGCGCTGCATTTGTCCGGGTTTTGGGTTCCATCTTAATGATTTCATCATCTTTTTTTCTCCTTAAAAAATACCCGAATCGGCTTACGCTTATCCTACCCATTACTTCTCCCATTTGGTTTTTGTTTTCAAGCGGATACAATGAGTATTACCCGTTTATTGCGGAGATTTTTGTTATCTCAATTCTTTTGCTTACAGAAGACTATATTAAAGGTATTAACCCAATACTCCTCGGTGTGATAGTCTCAGGTGTTTCTCTGCTTTATGTAGGCTTTATTCCAGTTGGATTATTGCTCCTTGTTGCATTTTTTGGTCGCAGTGGTTTGAAAAAAGGTTTTATTGCATTAGGTAGTATGTTGGTATCTTTTTTTATGTTCATTTTTATGTTTTGGCCACAGGAATTTGTAACTTTTTTTCCCGCTTATTATTCATCGTTAAATATCAAGGAGTCAGTTCTTTTCCCCGGGGAATTGATGGTACATCTTCCGTTTTTCAAACTTAGCTATGCATTCTCGGTTGAAAATTTTCGCCGCCTCTTTTATGATTTATTTTGGGCATGCGGTTTTGGAGTTATTCTCATTCTTGTATTTATTCTCTCATCAAAGAAAGAATTCATTAAATCTGTCTTTCGGAAATACAATGCAATTTTCTTAATGATTTTAGCGGTTGGAATGTTGGCGTATTTTATTTTTATGGTTCCAAGGTTAGGGGTGACTCAGGATATTGATCTTTACTTTGCCACGTACCTAATCGTGAATTTATTTTCCGGATACCTTGTCGATGAAAGATTTGGAACACCGATTACTTCCGAAAATGCAATAAAAAAGTTTCATATCTTTGCTTTTGCATTTGGGAATTCGGCATTTTTGATATTGTTTTTTTGCTTCTTAGGAATTCCATATTTTCGGTAATCCAAGATTATCATTTATCATGAGCTACATAATAAACGTCAAATGCTGCTTCTCGTCGCGCGGATTGACTTTGTGGAAGACCGTACGGTTCTGTTTTTGCATAGCCTCGATGATGGGCGCGGGCTCAAAATCGGTGACCAGCAGCAGGTAGCGCCCGGAATCCAGTGTTCCGAGCAGTTCATTCACCTTGCCCAACGGCACCTCGCCGCGCTGCAGCATACCCGTGCCGTCGAGGGTGAACTGCGGCTCACCGCTGATCCAATCGGGATCGCCGGCCGCGGCGGGCACTTCCACCTTTAATTCGGAAGCCGTGCCCGGCTTCAGCTCCGCCTGGCCCACGGCGCGGCGCAGCGTGTTGACCAGCCGATCCGCGTCCATGCCGCCGATCTGGGCCACCTTTTCGATGGTGGCAATCTTGCCAACGGTGCGTCGCAGCACCGGGTTGCTCAGGTTCTTGAAGGGCGGGGCGATGCCGCTGATCTGTGCCTCCAGTTCGGGGTAGGCTTCCAACACGTCGAACAACTTGCTGGTGAGAGTGATCTCCATGTCGCGCTCCTAATCCTTCGCATCGTACTCGAGCAGGCGGCGTTCGCCTTCCAGTCCGCGCACCTCGGTGAGGTCCTGGGTGACCTCGAGGGTGCCCAGGTAGTTGCCCTGCGGGTCGCGCGCGGCGTAATAGCAGATATAGATGAGCCGTCCGCCCATGTTGATCCAGAAGCGGGCGCGCTCCTGTTTGCCGGATTTGAAATCGGCAATGATCTGGTTGACGATGTGCACGCTCTTGGGCGGGTGGCAGTACTGCACCTTGCGCCCGAGGATGGCGCGCGAGCGGTCGAAGACGCGCTCCTTGCCGGGGGTGAAGTAGCGCACCGTGTCGTCCTTGTCCACGAAGGTCACGTCAAAGGGCAGGGTGCTGAAGGTGGCGATGAGCTCCTCGATGCTGAAGCTGCCGGTGGGCATCTGCACGCGCCCCTCGGGAGTCTGCGGCTTGTGAGCTCCCTTGTTGACCGCGTCTGAGGGCGTCCACTCGAACTGGGGCGCGTAGAGACAGTAGCCGTACTCGTCGCTCTGCGCGTAAATGTCGTACCAGTCCTGCTCGCTGAGCAGGTCCAGCGCGGTGGGGAAGAGGATCTTCTCCTCCTTGTAAATCATATCGTCGATGGCCTCCATGGCGGGGGTGACAGTGAACAGGCAGTAGGCCTTGGCCTCGGCGGCGCTCATGCGCTCCACCTGCTGCAGTCCGGCGATTGTCTCCTTGAGCAAATCGCGCACCTCGTCATGTTTACCCCACATCACCATGGGCGGGCCGGGCAGCTTGTTCTTCTCGAAGTAAGGGAAGAGCAGGTACTCCTTGCGGCGGTAGTGCTTGTCCACGTCCATCAGACTGTTGAGCACGCCCTGGATGGCTCGCATCGGCTCGGTGGCGTCGGCATCCTCGGGCAGGGTGTCGAGAGCCTTCATCATCAGGCGTACCTGGCCGGTTGATTTGGTCAGTTCGCGGTTCTCCTGCACAAAGGTGTTCACCGGGTGGCCAGGCAGCGTCTCGGGCGTCTCGCTCAGGTCGAGGTGCTTCTTGAGCACGCGCGTGTGCGTGTCGCACAGCTCTTGGACCTTTTCAGCGGGGAGACCTTCCTGGATGAGCTGCACTTCCATCTGGAAGACGTCGCTGTACTCAGCCTCATCCAGCGCGGTCTCAAGCTGGCGCTTGATCTGTTCCTCGCTTTCGCCGTTGTGCAAGCGGCGGATCAGGTTCTTCATGATCTCAATACGCTGCTGGCGGTTATTGATGATCTCACTCATGGTGTACTCCTTGTGCAAGAGGGTCTTGCTTGTGATTTGATTTAATATAATTTTATCACAAATATCATAAATATTATCATATTTGATTCGAATTCATCAATTTGGATTAGAGAAGGGGAGTTAGGGATCAGGCGCTTAGGTAATAGGGAAAAGAGGGGATGATGGATTAATGGATAGGAAATCGCAGAAAGAAGTCTGGCTCAATCGTTTGGAATAATCCGGTGAAAAAAGGAGAACTCTTTCGTTTGTACAAATCCTGAGAGAGTCACTATTATGCGGTTCTTTCTTTTTGCAGCCATATTATGAACGAAATATAGATACTGATTATTTAAACAAATCAGAAGTAATATTGATTTACTGTGCGGGTATTGCCAGAAACTGATTTCCTATATATGATTGCGATAATACGCCTGATTGGAGGGAAACATGATCGCGTTGATCCGCAAGTACCCGCTTGTTTTTTTCTTGATCCTAACCCTGCTCATCAGTTGGCTGCCCTGGTACAGCGGCGGCGACGGCATCTTTGTCTTTGGGCCGTCCATCGCCGGCGTTATTACCGTGGCGCTGGTCAAGGGCAAGGATGGACTCAAAGACTTGATGCAGCGCGCCCTCAAATGGCGCGTGGGATGGAAGTGGTGGCTGATCGCGCTCTTCCTGCCTGCCCTGCTCACCCTGGTGGCCCTGGGCATCAACCTACTCTTCGGCGCGGCCCTGCCCCCATTCACCTTCATCAAGACGCAGGCTTACCTGCTGCCGGTCTTCTTCATCATCACCATCGTAGGCGGCCCGCTTGGAGAGGAGTTTGGCTGGCGCGGCTTTGCCCTGCCCCGTCTGCAGGAGAAGACCACTCCCCTGCTCTCTTCCGTTATCCTCGGTCTTATCTGGGGTCTGTGGCACATCCCACAGTTCTTCAACCCTGGTGCCGTGCATTATGAGCTGGGTCTGATCCGCCTGCCCCTTTACGTGTTGGCCGAGGTTGGACTGGCCACCATCATGACCTGGGTCTACAACAAGACCAAGGGCAGCCTGCTCGTGGGCGGTTTCATCTACCACAACGCTGATAACTTCTGGGGAGTGGTGCTGCTCACCGCCGCCACCTTCACCACCGCCATGAATGGCACCGAAACCGCCCATACCGATCTGCGCCTGTGGACCATCTCTGCCATCGTGGGCTTGATTGCCGCAGCGGTCATTGCTGTGTTCACGAAAGGAAAACTGGGGAAAACAGAGTAGCATCGCTGAATTTGCCTTTTACCGCCACAACACTTACAATCATGATCAAACTTGTTTAGAACGTCGGAGGATTTTTCATGCCCAAACTCGATCCAATGATCGCCGCCTATCTTGACGAGCGCTCCAGCGCACTGCTCTACCAGACCATGAGCGAGGTGGAGAAAGACTCCCGCCTGGCTGAGGTCTACCGGCGCATTTCTGCCACCGAGACCGGCCATGCCAACCGCTGGGAGGAGAAAGCCAAAGCTTCCGGCACACCGGTGCCTGAATTCAAACCCTCCTGGCGTATCCGCACCCTGGCCCGTCTGGCGCGGCGCTTTGGCCCAGCCATGATCCTGCCTGCCATCCAGAACATGGAGCGCACCGGCATTGTGGATTATTCCAACATGGATGATGCCGCTGCCATGAAGGGCGAGGAACAATCGCATTCGCGCCTGCTCAACCAGATCACCGGAGGCATCCGCGGCGGCATGTCCGGCTCGGCACTGGCCATGCTCGAAGGACGCCACCGCTCGGGCGGCGGAAATTCGCTGCGCGCGGCTGTGCTGGGCGCCAACGACGGTTTGGTTTCCAACCTGAGCCTGGTCATGGGTGTGGCTGGAGCGACCGCTGCCAGCGGCAGCCAGGCTGTGCTCATCGCCGGTATTGCCGGCTTGTTGGCTGGCGCCATCTCAATGGCATTGGGTGAATGGCTCTCGGTGCAGTCTTCGCGTGAGCTTTACCACTACCAGATCCAGACCGAAAAGGAAGAGATCGAGCAATCACCTGAAGAAGAGATACAGGAACTGGCACTTATCTACGAATCCCGCGGCATGTCAGTGGAGATGGCCAAGAAGATGGCCGACCAGATGCTGGCCAACCCGGATACCGCATTGGATACATTAGCGCGCGAGGAACTCGGCGTAAACCCGGATGACCTGGGCGGGTCTGCCTGGGAGGCCGCGATGACCTCGTTCTTCCTCTTCATTATCGGCGCGATCATCCCCCTCTCCCCTTTCATCTTCACCACTGGCATGACCGCGGTCTTCATTAGCATCGGTGTCTCGGCAGTGGGGCTGTTCTTGCTCGGGGCTGTTATAACCCTCTTCACAGGCCGTTCCATCCTCTTTTCAGGGCTGCGCATGGTTGTCTTTGGTCTGGTGGCCGCCGGGGTGACCTTCGGCATTGGCAGCCTCATTGGCACCACCATCGGATAGATGTTTGATATTAAGCGAGTGCCATCCAAATACCTTTACAAGAATTTTACGAACGTCCTGATAGGGGGTGGTGCTATAATTTAATGACGCTGTGTAATAAATAAGTTTGTAAAAGGTAAGTCCGCCTGAAATGACGCGAATAACGCGGTCTGTTCATTTCTCCAATCCTTTGCGGGTGTGCCCAGTTTCACGCCCGTTTTTTGGCTGTGTTCTCCTGGCACTACTTTGTGTGTTTCTGCTCAGTGCGTGCAGCCCGCAGTCCCCGATCATTGCCCGTACAGATAAACCAGATTCCATCACCGTGGTGATGGACGATAATTACCCGCCATACACCTTCCGTGACGCCAATGGCCACCTGCAGGGTATTCTCATCGACCAATGGGAGCTATGGGAGCAGAAGACCGGTACACAAGTGGAGATCGTGGGCATGGATTGGGCAGACGCGCTCGCACTTATGGAAGCCAGGCAGTATGACGTGATTGACACAGTTTTCCAGAACCAGTCGCGTGAGCAAGTATTCGCATTCTCAGAACCTTATGCTGATATCAACGTTTCCATATTCTTCTCAAATCAGATCTCCGGAATAGTGGATGTTGATTCCATCCGCGGATTTCCCATCGCAGTTAAAGCCGGTGATGCATCCGTTGAGTATCTGCAAGACCATGGGATCGAAACCCTTATCACGTATTCCAGCTACGAAGACATCATGGCTGCAATGCAGAACCACGAGGTGGTTGTGGCTGTGATCGATGAACCGCCCGCTGAATATTACCTGCATAAATTCAACCTGTTCACCGGGGTCAACTCCACCGACCCATTATACAGTGGGCAGTTCCACCGCGCTGTACTCAAAGGCAACGAAGCACTGCTGGCTTATGTGGAAGATGGTTTCGCCGGGATCTCAAAAACCGAATACAAACTGATCGAACGCAAATGGTACGGTACGACTCACATCGATGACCGGTATTTCCTGTGGGCGGGAATGATTGCTGTTGCCTGCCTTTGTGTTCTCATCGGTGTGGTGAGCGCAAACCGGGTGCTTTCCAGGCGTGTGCAGGAACGCACCATCGCGCTACGCGCGAGCGAGTCGAAGTTCCGTTCCATCTTCGAGACCGCTGCCATCGGCATATCCACCTGTGACCGGAATGGGGTTTTTCTCTCCGCCAACCCGGCTTTATTGAAGATTCTCGGTTACACCCTCGAAGAGTACCTGAACCTATCGATTAAAGCAATCTCGCATCCTGATGATATAGGCAAGAATGATGGATGTTTCAGAGAGATGTGGGAAGGCAAACGCGACAGCTACACCTTTGAAAAGCGCGACCGCCACAAGGATGGCCATTATGTTTGGGGCCGGGTTACCGCGTCAATTGTGCGTAACTCGGATGGAACACCGTTGTTTGGAATGGCCATGTTCGACGATATCACCGAATCTAAGAACGCAGAAACCCTGCGGGACGCCATTTTCAAGATTTCTCAGGCTGTCACAGATACAGAGTCGCTGGATGATTTTTACACTTCCATTTACGGAACCCTCGATGATTTGATGCCGGTGGAGAACTTCTTCATCGGGCTTTTCGACCCGGATGATGGGTTGCTGCACTTCCCGTTCGTAAGAGATCAATTCGATCCCTCTACCACCCCGCTCAAGCCTGAGATGACGATGTCGAATTACGTGATGCGCACCCGGCAGCCCATCCTGGCCAGCGGCGAAATGTTCGATCAGCTGATCGAGGCGGGCGAGATTGAGCTCATCGGCGCGCGCCCCGTGGAATGGCTGGGAGTACCTCTCTTTATCGATGAGCAGGTGATCGGCACGATGGTCACACAGCATTACAACAAAGATTTCCATTTCGATAAACTGGATGTCGATTTATTCACCTTCGTTTCCAACCAGGTAGCCCAGGCCATCGAGAAGAAACGCACCGAAGATGCTCTCATCCGCTCCGATGCTGACCTGCGCGCTCTTTTTGCGGCGATGACAGATATCATCATGGTCCTTGACGGCGATGGCCGCTACAAAGAGATCGTGGGCACAAACACCAGCCTGCTCTACCGCCCTCCCAACGAACTGCTCGGCAAGAAACTACACGAGGTACTTGATAAGAAGGTTGCTGATACATTCCTAAAGCACATCAAATCCACGTTAAAAACCGGCAGGAAGACGGTTTTTGAATACTCCCTGCCGATCAAAGACAGCCTGCTCTGGTTCTCCGCTTCCATCTCTCCCATCGATGACAACTCTGTCATCTGGGTGGCGCGCGATATCACCCTGCGCAAAAACGCTGAAGAGGCACTACGGCTTAATGAAGCCAGGTACCACACACTTTTCGAAAATTCCCCGGTTTCGCTTTGGGAAGAAGACTTTTCAGCTGTCAAGCATTATCTGGATGACCTAAAGGAAGCAGGGATTACAAACATCCGTGCCTTCTTTGGCGATCATCCTGAAGAATTGGAAAAATGTATTTCATTGATCAAAGTGCTTGATGTTAACAACGCCGCGCTCAAATTGGTCCATGCCAAATCCAAAAGGGAGTTGATAAGCAACATCCATCACATTATTTATCCGTCTGCGCAAGAAAGCATGATCGAGGAATTCACCCATATTTCTGAAGGGAAGACTCAGTTTGACAAGGAAGGCGAGAACGAGACCATTGATGGGGAACGAATCATGGTAAACATCCACTGGGCAACCGGTTTGGGGTATGAGGAGACCCTGGAAAAGGTCATCATATCCATCGAAGACATCACACCGCGCAAAAAAAATGAGGAACGCCTTTATTACCGCTCCGGATTCAGCGAAGAGTTGACCCGGATCTCCACCCGCTTTATCAACCTCTCGCCGGTCAGAATGGATGACGAGATCAATTCTGCCTTGCGTACGATCGGTGAACTGGAAAATGTGGACCGCAGTTTCCTGCTGCGTATTGACCAGAATTCAAAAACCCTCACAATCACCCACGAGTGGTGTAAAAGTGGATCGGCACCGCTCAAATACAGTTTTCAGAACTTGCCGATCTCTGATTTCCACTGGCTTGACAAAGCAGATATCATCGAGCCAATTCTCTTGACAGATATCGAAGGGGTACCGGCAGATCATGTTTTCGAGCAAACAAAACTGGCATTACACGGCATCCAGTCCATTGCAGTATTTCCAATGAGAGTCAACCAGCAGTTGATCGGTTTTGCCGGGTTTGAATCGGTGCAGGATAAACATGTTTGGGAACCCGAAAACGTTCTCATGCTGCAGCAGTTCACCAACATCCTCAGCAACGCCTTTGAGCGCAGCCGATTGCTCAACGAGTTAGAAGACCGCGCCATCCGCGACGAACTGACCGGTGTACTCAACCGCAGAGGTTTCCTGGAATTCGCCCGCGTTGAATTGATGCGGGCCAACCGCTTCAACCGTCCCACCAGTATCATTTTATTTGATGTTGACCAATTGAAACATGTAAACGATACCCTGGGACATATCGTTGGTGATCAGGTCATCCAGGAAGTTGTCAAATGCTCTAGAAACGACATCCGTCAAATCGATCTACTGGGCCGTTGGGGCGGTGATGAGTTCGTGGTACTTCTACCCGAGACTGACCTTGAATCAGCAGTCAAGGTGGCTGAACGGCTGTGCATGGATATTGAGGAGCACTACTACGCCCACGATGGTAAACCGCTGCGTATTACCGTGAGCATTGGCGTTGCAGCCAACCGCTCCCCCAATGACACGGTCGACGACCTCTTCAGCCAGGCGGATGTGGCTTTGTATGAAGCCAAAGAGTCTGGTAAGAACTGCGTCAAGGTCAGCCGGATTGCTGCTTCTTAATCTACTCTAGAGGGGACTATTAGAAAGGAAATGGCTACGCGCATTTATTCTGCTCGCAGCCATTCTTCATTATAATAGGTATATTGTCCATTTTTATGGAACTGTAATCTCCGGCAATGTCTCCAGATCGACGCTAAAACTTTCCAGATAAGTGCCGTTCAGCCATAACAAGTATTTGGACTCGTCCACGCCGATCGAAAGCCCTTCAACACTTCCCTCTTGACCCGCGGTCACATGATACCAGCCGGGATAACCCGCGGCTTTGCCGTCCACGGTGAAGCAAGCGCCCCACTCAATAATGCCGCCGTAGGCCGCATCTACTTTCGGCTCCACGCGGATGTTGAGACCGTAAGGTGCTTTCTCATTCAGGCAAACAAATACCGGCTCCACACCACTCACAGCCGACGCATACGTCGGTACTGCAGTGGCCGCACTGGTACTGGTGGGTAATTCGTTCGCTGCCATCGCTTCTGTAGGCGTTTCGGTTGCCGGTAACCCCGGGGTAGCAGTTTCTGTTGGCAGCGCGTTGCTGTTCCTGGCCTTTCCGGAAGAAACGAGCATGGCCACCAACGCTACGATCACCAGCAAACCCAGCACACCCAATCCGATGTAAGCCCATTGTCTTTTGGTCTCATAAATATCGCGGTAGTTGCCAAAGAAGAAATACAGATTTGCTGCTGTCAGGAGCAACCCCAGAATGAACAGGATCCATCCCAACACTGTGCTGCCAATGAGTCCGCCCACAAACGCGAGCAGGATGCCTCCAATTAGCACGATAATCATGACCAGTGTCTCTTTACCTTTAATGAAATCCATTTGTTCCTCCACTCCGCTGGTAATGCGGGGATGATATCATCCTTAGTTCAATGACTGCGCTTCTACGTTTAGAGTTTTTTCCTCTTCGCTTTGAGGTACAAAATTTAAGCCATGCGGCAAGGGTTTGCCTTCAGCGTCTACATGGATGAACGTGATGAACCCGTTTACCACCACCTTTCCGCGTACGCTCACTTCGATGTACGAAACGATCTTGGTATCGCCTGTGAGCACCACCCGGCTGGTGAACGTGGGCAGATCTCCCTTGTGGATGGGACGCTTGAATGTCATCCCATGGATGCGCAGGCAAACGATATTCTCCGGTTTCGTCATTGACGCGGCAGCAATGAAGCCCGACTCAACGAACCATTCCGCTGTGCGACCGGCGTAGAGCGTACCATGGTGATTGAGGTCTTCCCCTTTGACGAGGTGCACTGAGGTGTAGATTGGAAACTCCATTCAATCTCCTTTTATCGACTGCCTTTTCGAATCCCTTGATTGTATGCCTGTCACCCGCGGGTGACAACCCCTGCAAAGGGGTTTCTCTTCACCCAATCCCCTTTTATTGGAAATCCAAGCTGGATTGATCATCTCCTCTGGATGATCCTTTTTCACCTTGACAAAAGGTTATATAATGATTATTATTCTATATATAGAATATTATTACAACAGAGTATATATGACAAACTCAGAACTGATCCTGCTCAACCTGATCGCAGAGAAACCCCGCCATGGCTACGAGATCGAAGCCGTGATTGAAGAACGCGGTATGCGTAAATGGACTGAGATCGCCTTCTCATCCATCTACGCCGGACTCAACCACCTGGTAACACAGGGATACGCCAGCGCCGTCTCCGCTCCGGCACAGGGCCGTGGCCCGAACCGTAAGGTGTTCAGCGCCACACCGGCCGGCCTTGACGCACTCAGCGCGGGTGTGGAACGCAGCCTGCGCGAACCCGCCATGGGCGACCAGGCCTTCCTCTTTGGGTTGTCCTGCCTGCCCCTGCTCGGGCTCGAAGACGCTCTCAACGCCCTCACAGCGCGTCGTTTGGCGCTGCAGGAGGAATATGACACGTTATCCTGCCATCCTGCCCTCACCGACACCGGATTTCCCGCTCACGTGACGGCCATGTTCACTTATTCGCTGGCCATCATCCGTGCCAATCTGGATTGGTTGGACGGTTACATCAAGCAATTTGAAGGAGATACAAAAAATGGATAAGATTGACCTGCGCAAGAAATATCACGACCTGTACTCACCCTCGAAGAAGGATTTCTCCATCAACGAAGTTCCTCCTCTTCAGTACGTGATGGTCGACGGCAGCGGCGACCCGGCCGTTTCGCAGCGCTACGCTGATACCATCCAGACCCTGTATTCAATCTCCTATACATTGAAGTTCATGTTCAAAAAGGAACGCGGCATCGACTATACCGTCATGGGACTCGAAGGTCTGTGGTGGATGCCCGACATGAACGAGTTCAGTTTGGCCAATCGCTCACGCTGGTTGTGGACCTCCATGATGCTGCAGCCGGACTTCGTCACTCCCGCTGACTTCGAAGAAGCGCGCCGGCAGGTACTGGCCAAGGGCAAGGCCCCCCTGGCTGCCGAGGCGCGTCTTGAGACCTATCAAGAAGGGTTAGTCTGCCAGATCATGTACTTTGGTGCCTATGCCGATGAGGCACCCACCATTGCCGCCATGCACCAATTCATCGCGGCCAATGGATATCAGCTCAACCTCAAGCACCATGAAATCTACCTCTCTGACGCTCGCCGTGTTCCGCCCGAAAAGAACCGCACCATCTTGCGCCAGCCGGTGAAAAAGTCCTGATATGACAAACAAACTATCCCCTGAAATCAAGGAATGGGTCCGCTCAGTGGTTGGCAGCGGCACGCGCCTGCTTACCTGCCGGCGCTTGCCTGGATCTACCTCAGCCACGCTTTACCGTCTGAAGCTGCTGCGCGGCGGACGCCTCCTCACCTGCGTGCTGCGCCTGTTCACCCTCAGCGAATGGCTGGCTATCGAGCCGGACATCCCCGAGCATGAGGCAGCCGCGCTTGAAAAAGTGAGCGCCGCCGGGCTGCCCGTGCCCCACCTGCTGGGCGTCGACCCGCGCGGGGCTGCCTGCGGCCTGCCAGCCCTGCTTATGACCTCCCTGCCCGGCAATGTGGACCTGCTGCCCGAGAACATCGAATCCTGGTTGCGCCAACAGGCCGAGTTCCTACTGCGCCTGCACGCCATCGACCCCGGTGACTTTGCCTGGGATTACCGCCCATATTACAGGCCTGCCGACCTATCCGTACCTGGGTGGTCATCCAAACCCCAACTCTGGAAAAAAGCCATCGGCATCGTAAACTCTCCCTCCCCTACCACACCGATGCGCTTCATCCACCGCGACTATCACCCCGTCAACCTTCTGTGGCGGCGCGGCAGGCTTAGCGGCGTGGTTGACTGGGTGAACTCCTGCCGCGGCCCGGCTGGAGTAGACGTGGCCTGGGCGCGCCATAATCTGGCCGCGATGTACGGCCCACCCATGGCTGACCGCTGGCTCGAGGTCTGCAAAGACGTGATGGGTTCCACCTGGGACTATGATCCCTTCTGGGATATTCAGACCTTACTTGAGGTGTTGCTCGGTGAACCGGGCGTCTACGAACCCTGGTTGGATTTTGGCCTGACGCATCTCACCGAGGATTTGGTAACAAAACGCATCGAAGACTACCTGGCCAGTTTGTTGAAAACATGAGCAGTTATTAATCTGAATACATTTTCCGATGGAAATGAAACTGTCAGCCAAGCATGAACTGCATGATCTCATCGCGGAGCCCGGGTAGATCTTCATGCGCGAAATCCGGGAAGACAGCCATACGCTTTCTTGATGTGATCTTGTTGAAAGCTGCGAACTGACTGGACGGAGGGCATATCGTGTCCATCAGTCCGGCGCCCCAGAACACATTAGCCTTGATTCGCGGCGCCAGGTTCTGAATATCGATATATCCCAACTTCTCAAATACCTCATCCTCACGCCGATGCTGCGAGTCAAAGAGGCGGAAATATTCTTTTAATTCCAGGTAAGCGTCCCTGGCCTGATCCATCTCCCAAACACGCTTGTAGTCGCTTAGGAACGGATACACCGGTGCAGCTTTGTTGATGCGTGGTTCGAGCGCGGCGCAGGCCACCGTGAGGGCTCCACCCTGGCTCCACCCTGTGGCGTACACGCGCGCCGGGTCCACCTCGGGCATAGCCATGACGATCCCGGCAAGTTGCGCTGTATCCAGAAAAACCTGCCTGAAGAGCAGTTTTTCTGGTCTGCCTGCCAGCGCGTCTTCCAGACCGCGGATGATGTGACCATGCAGGGTGTTGCCAATCACACCACCGTTATCCTCTGAGCTCCCGCCCTGGCCGCGGCAATCAAGCGCAGCGACGATAAAGCCCTCGGCAACATAATTTAATTTTGTTGACCAATCACTGGAATTGCACGCGTATCCGTGGAATTGCAGCAGCGCAGGGCATGGTTTAGTCATGTTTTGTGGACGCAGAAACTTGGCATGCACTCGTGCGCCGCCCACTCCTGTGAAGTAGAGATGTGAACACTCCACCCCCGGCACCTGGAACTCAGCGGGAACCAGTTTTACATCAGGATCGACAGCCTTCATCTCGCGCAGTCCATCATCCCAAAAGTGGTCGAAATCAACCGGCCTGGGATTGATGCCGCGGTAGGTTCTCAATTGCTCAAGCGGCAGGTCAAATGTCAACGGCATGAAAAATCTCCAGCGAAAATAATGCTATGACGCAATGAAGTGGTTACGCCTGGTCAAGGTCGTGCAGGTCCTTGAAACTATCCTTGAGCTGCGGATAAAGCCCCTGGTAAACAGAATGAGCGATTTTGTAAGATTCAGTTTGGGCTGTATCCGGCGGAGTGCTGCCGGTGATCTTGATGCATTCACGGCAGGCGGAAGCCACGTCCAGCCAGGCACCAACACCAACGCCGGCTAACAGTGCAGCGCCATAGGCACCGCCCTCGCTGCTGTTCACTGTCACCAGCTCAGCGCCAAGCACAGAGGCGAGGATCCTGCGCCATAATTCGCTCTTTATGCCACCACCTGAGGCTCGGATCTGGGCAATCTCCCCCAGACCAGCTCCCTGCAGTAGAAGAAATCCATCTTTAAGGCCAAATGCCACCCCTTCCAGAACCGCACGTGTCATATGCGCGCGCGAATGACGGATGGTGAGGCCAATAAAGCCGCCACGCGCCAGCGGGTCAGGATGGGGCGTACGTTCTCCTGAAAGGTAGGGCAGGAATTGCAGTCCTTCACAGCCAGCCGGCACAGATTCAGCTTCGCGGGTTAATTCATCAAAGCTCATTCCGGGCGCAAGCGCGTCCCGGTACCATTGCAGGCTGCCCGCGGCCGAGAGCATCACACCCATGAAATGCCACATACCGGGAACAGCGTGACAGAAGGCATGCAGTCGTCCTTCTGGTTCAATCAGCGCGGAAGGAGTGGTGGCAAAAACCACCCCGCTTGTGCCGACAGTCAACGAGACCACTCCCGGCTCCACAGCCCCCATCCCCACTGCGCCGGCAGCCTGGTCTCCCCCACCTGCCACCACAGGTGTGCCGGCTTTCAAACCCGTGAGCGCAGCTGTTGACTCGCTAATTACTCCGGTGACCTCGGTGCCCTCATAAGTGACGGGCATCCAGGCGCGCGGTATTTCAAGCGCTGATAATAATTCATCCGACCAGTCCCGCAGGCGCAGGTCAAACAGAACCGTGCCCGCGCCGTCAGCCTTGTCCATGGCATATTCACTGGTCAACTTGTAACGGATGTAATCCTTGGGCAGGAGCACATGAGCGCCCCTGACATAGATATCCGGTTCGTTTTCTTTCACCCACAGGATCTTTGGAGCGGTAAAACCAGGCAAGGCCACATTGCCGCTGATCTGGATGAAGCGTTCCCTGCCAATGCGCCGGTGAATCTCGTCGCACTGGCTCTGGGTGCGCTGGTCATTCCATAGGATGGCCGGACGCAGCACCTCTCCGCTGGAATCCAGCAGAACCAACCCGTGCATCTGACCGGTCAAACCCACGGCCGCGATATCTGTGCCGCCAAGGTTGGCTGTTTTGAGCGCAGCGGTGATGCTCTGTGTCACCGCCTGCCACCACTCTCGCGGGTCTTGCTCCGACCATAGTGGACGGGGTGTTTGCAGCGTGTGAGGGGAAGACGCGGTGGCTACGACAACCCCCGCCTCGTTGATGATCAAGGCCTTGCTGGAGGTTGTGGAAGTGTCGATCCCAAGAAAGTATCTCATCGCTTCACTCAAGGGTGATCCTGTTTAGAGTCAGCGTACGCCGAACAGGACCTCATTGGTCAACTGGTCGAGACGTTCATATTGTAACCCGCGTTCGGCAATGGCAACACGATCGAAGGAAGCTTTCTTTATGGCTTCCGCTTTGTCCGCGGAGTACTTGCCCAGGAAGGCAGTCATTTCGGGATCTTCACGGTTGATCTCTGCCAATAAAGTCAGGATCTCCTTGTCCTCATTGAAGCGTTTGGCCTTTTCCTTGAGGATCAGGTAGGTGCGCATACAACCAATGGCAAAGTCCTTGACGCCTGCAAAATCTTCGGTGCGGTAGGCATGCGCGTCGAAATGGCGTGGACCGGCGTACCCGACATCCTCGAGGAACTTCACCAGGTAGAACGCGGCTTTGAGATCGCGGGAACCAAAGCGCAGGTCCTGGTCATAACGGCCGGGATACTGGTCGTTCAGGTCAATGTGGAAGAGTTTGCCGCACTCCCAGGCCTGGGCCACCCCGTGCATGAAGTTCAAACCCGACATATGCTCGTGAGCCACTTCGGGGTTCACCCCCACCATCTCAGGATGATCAAGCGTGTTGATGAAGGCCAGCATATGTCCAATGGTGGCATTGAAGATATCGCCGCGGGGTTCGTTGGGTTTTGGTTCAAGGGCAAATTTGAGGTCATATTTCTTGTCAAGGGCGTATTCACAGAAGAAGTTCATGGCCTCACGGTTGCGCTTGATGGCTTCCACAACGCTCTTGCTCGAATCGGTCTCCACTCCTTCGCGGCCGCCCCAGAAGACGTAAACTTTGGCGCCGAACTCAGCGCCCAGGTCAATGGATTTGAGTGTCTTCTGCATGGCGTAGGCGCGCACCTTGGGGTCATTGCTGGTGAAAGCGCCGTCTTTGAAGACAGGATCGAAGAAGAGATTGGTGGTTGCCATGGGCACAACCAGGCCGGTGTCCTGTAGCGCTTTGCGGAAATCCCGTTTGATGGCTTCTGCTTCAGCAGGGGTGGCATCGATGGGGATCAGGTCATTGTCATGGAAGTTAACGCCGTAGGCACCAACTTCTCCCAGCAGGTAGACCAGCTCAGCCGGCGTTTTCGCGCCTCGCACTTCAGCACCAAACGGATCGCGACCGCGGCTGCCCACGGTCCATAATCCGAAGGAAAACTTGTGTTCTGGTTTCGGGGTATAGTCTGACATGGTTCACTCCTTGGTGATAAATTGACTATTTCAATATAAATTCAACGGTAAGGGGTTTGGTCGCGCCCAGCTCCTGTCCGCGTTTGCCCGGCGAACATCCGCCCACTTCCAGGCGGAAAGCTCCCGGTTCGAGGGTCAATTTCCCCTCATCATTGTAGAAAGACATCATTTCCGGCGTCAATGTGAATTTGATCTCCCGGCTTTCACCCGCTGCCAGTGACACCTTCTCAAAACCAACCAGGTGCTGCAGCGGTACGATCGTGGAAGCCTGCAAATCGCTCAGGTAGAATTGCGCCACTTCAGAGGCATCATGACCACCCGAGTTCTTTAAGAGAAAACTGAATTCAATCGGATTTCCTGCCTCGACGTTTGTTGATCCCAACTTAAGATCTGCATATTCAAAGCGGCTGTAACTCAGACCAAATCCAAAGGGGTAAAGCGGATCAGCTATCATGTATCGGTACGTGCGGTTGTCCATGCTGTAATCATCAAACGCAGGGATTTGTGCCAGCGACGTGGGGAAAGTCATCGGCAGCTTGCCCGATGGTGAAACATCTCCAAAGAGCACATCAGCCACGGCACGTCCGCCTTCCATGCCCGGGTACCAGATGAACAGGATCGCGTCGACCATTTCTTCCACCTCACCCAGAGCAATGGGGCTGCCACCGGTGAGCACCAGGATGATCTTCACGCCCGCGATATTCAATTCCTTGATGTAATCCACCTGGCTCTGCGGCAGCGAGATGCTCTTACGGTCGCCGTTCTGTTCGGAGAGGAGGGATTCTCCCTCCTCTCCTTCCAGGAAGGAGGAGAAACCAGCGCAGACAATGGCAAAATCGGCTGATTGCGCCATGCCGGGTGCCCAGGTTTCATAAATTTCGCGTGGATGCTTCAATGCGGCTCCAGCGTGGTATTCCATACCCATGCCCTCAGGCAGGCGGCCAGTGATCCCTTCCAGCAGGGTAACCATCTGGTTGTTGAAACCGTAGTAATTGCCCATCAGAACTTCAATGCTGGTGGCTGTGGGGCCGGTAACGAAGATCTTTTTCGCCGAGGGTTTAATCGGCAGGATATTGTTTTTATTCTTGAGTAAAACCACCGATTCGGTGGCGGTTTTATAGGCCAATTTGCGATGTTCCGGGCAAGCCACGACGTCTGTCTTGATCGAGGCGTACGGCACCATCTCATCCGGGTCGAACATACCCAACTTGAAACGCATCAAGAGCGACCTTTCCAGCGCCCGATCCACGTCTGCCTCGGTGATGAGACCGCGTGCGATAGCCTCCGGGATTTCGTTGAAAACGTGATCGCAGCCCAGATCGCAGCCGTTCTTGAGCGCCAGCGCCGCGGATTCAGCGGCATCTTTTGTGACCTTATGATTCAGATGGAAATCAGACAGCGCCATGCAATCTGAGACAAAATGCCCCCGGAATTTCCACTCACCGCGCAGGATCTCGCCAATCAGCAGCTTGCTGGCGCAGGTAACCTCTCCAAGAGTGCGATTGTAGGCACCCATCACCGCTTCAACATTGGCCTCGGTGACCAATTTCCTAAAAGCGGGCAGGTATGTATCATGCAGTTCACGCATTGTGACGACCGCGTTGAAATGATGACGATCTTTCTCAGGTCCGGAATGGACAGCGAAGTGCTTGGCACAGGCTGCGGTTTTAAGGTATTTTGGGTCATCCCCCTGCAACCCTTTTACAAAAGCAGACGCCATTTCGCCGGTAAGTAGCGGATCTTCCCCCCAGGTCTCCTGCCCCCTGCCCCAGCGAGGATCGCGGAAGATGTTTACATTAGGCGACCACATGTTTAACCCCTGGTATTGTGCAGTGTAACCATTGCGTCGCAGGGCTTCGTGGTACTTGGCTCGACCTTCATCCCCGATCGCATCAGCCACTTCGCGGATCAGATCCCTGTTCCAGGTGGATGCCATGCCAATCGCCTGCGGGAAAACCGTGGCACGGCCGTTGCGTGCGATTCCGTGTAGTGCTTCGCTCCAGTAGTTATAGGCAGGGATGTTCAGACGCGGCACGCCACGAGCTTCATGGCTCATCAGCCCCACTTTTTCGTCGAGAGTTAACCGGCCAACAAGGTCACTTACGCGTTCGGAGAACGGTAATGTTGTATCAAGGTATGGAGTTTTTTCCGTTGTCGTACTCGCGGTCATTGGTTCTCCTTTGGATTAAACCGGACAAATTAATAACAGGTTCAATAAAGCGGCACTCGATCATCCCTTGATCGCTCCGGCTGTTAGACCGGATACGATCTGTTTCTCAGCAAAGAAGTAGAAGATCACCGTTGGGATGGCCGAAAGCGCCACAAACGCGGATACCAGAGCCAGATCCTGGCCATATTGCCCCTGAAATTGCATGGTACCAAGCGGCAGGGTCCACAGTTTATCGGTGTTTAGAACCACCAGCGGTACGAGCAGATCATTCCAACTGGCGATCATCACCAGCGAAGCGATGGCGGCCAGTGAGGGTTTGACCAACGGCAGCATGATGCGCCAAAAGAAATCGAAATTTGTACAACCGTCGATATAAGCGGCATCCTGAAGTTCCTTGGGTACAGCCGCGAAAAAGCCGCGCAGGATGAGAATATTGCCTGAGAGTTGGAACGCGGTCTGGACAAGGATGACCCCGGCAAGACTGTCGATCATATTGATACCGTACTGTTCCATCTGGCGCAGAACGAAATAGACAGGAAGGATGGCAACATTGATCGGGAACATGAGACCAACAGTGAAGAAGTTAAAGATCCAATCCTTGCCCCTGAACTCCATGCGGGCAAAGACAAAAGAAACCATGGAACAAAGAACAACTGTCAGGATGGTAGTAGCCGTCATGACGATCAAACTGTTCTTCATCATGCGCCAAAACGAAGCCGTTGACAGTATATTGATGATGTTGTCCCAATTAGGCGGATTGGGGATCGAATAAGGATGGGAATACATCTGACCGGTGGTCTTCACGCTGCCAAAAAGCAGGATCACGATGGGGATAAAGATCAAGATAGTGGTGGTGCCGACAATGAGATACTGAAAGAAACGGGGAACACCTTTTCTCAGCCAGCGCGGGGTTGGGATGATTCTCTTCATTGCTGTTCCCTTTCTAGAGTCCGGAAAGATAATCGGGTTGGCGGGTCAAGCGCCGGTAGATCAGCGAGAAGATCACACAAATAATGAACATGATGATCGCGACCGCCGAGCCGTATCCGAACTGGAAGCGCACAAAGCCAAACCGGTACATGTAAGTGGACATTACCTCGCTGGCATTGACCGGCCCCCCCTGGTCATGATCCACACCAGCACAAATTGTTGGATCGAACCCAGTACCGACATTTGCACCGAGGTCTTGATCGTGCCGCTAAGCAGCGGCAGGGTAATGGAAAAGAAATTCTGAAATGAGTTTGCGCCATCGATGCGCGCAGCTTCCTCGATCTCTCTGGGGATGTTCTGCAGACCTGTAAGGTAAAGCAGCATGTGAAAACCAAAATACTTCCAGGTTAGGGTAATGAAAACCGCGTAGAGAACAACATTCATGTCGGCCAACCAGTTGACGGGGGTCAAGCCAAACTGCACCAGTACGCCATTGATGAACCCGCGATCAGGATTGGGATTGTAAAGCAGCATCCACATGATGGCCGCGTTGACCTCTGAAAGCACATACGGCAGGAAGAAGATCGTTCTGAACACCGCCCGACCGGGCAGATCACGCCCAACGATGGTTGCCAACACGATAGCGGCTGGTAATTGCAAGACAAGCGAAAGGACGATGATAATGACGACGTTTTTAACTGATTTCAGGAAGACCTCATCAGTGAGTATCCTCCGGTAATTTTCTATTCCAATGTTATCGACCGGAGCGCCCAAACCCTTCCAGTCAAAAGTGCTGTAATATACCGAGCGGAAGATCGGATAAATGACAAAAAGCAGGAACAGGATAATGGCTGGGAGCAAAAACAGGAAAATGACCAGGCGGTCTCTTGACCGACGGGTTGTACCGGTAGCATTTGAAAACCTGTTCTGAAATTTCGCAGTAATCGATTGCATGAACGTCTCTTTATTACTTATATTGTGAGGAGGCGAAAGAGCTTCTCTGAAACCGTCCCTCAGTGGTGGTGCTGCTTTGCCAGCGGTAGTGGTCCACCACCTGAGGAACGCATGTTGCCTTCTTCATTCGGCAGGTGCGTTTTTGGTGTTACCATCAAAAACGCACCCACCATTGCCAGAGGAGAGATTACTTCTGGTCCTGGAAGCCGGCTTCGATCTCGGCGCAGACTTCTTCAGGAGTGGCAGTGCCTGCGAACAGCTTCTGCACGGCGTCATTGATGATGCCGCCCATGGCAGAGGGCAGGACCTGATCAAAATACAACTGATAGTAGGTTGAGTTGGCAACAGCCTGAGAGACCATTACCATATTCGGGTCAACCAGACCAACTTCAGCGCCCTTGGCCACGGGGATGCCCGTGTTCGAGGCTGCGATTACGGTCTGATTCTCGACACTGGTCAGGTACTTGACGAAATCAATGGCTTCGGGTTCAGCGTCCTTGCCAATGGCAAAGCCGTTACCGCCGCCGACGATGTCTGTCATCTGTCCAGCGCCGCCCTCAACTGCAGGGAAGTTGAACATGCCCATGTTCGCGACGCCAGCCAGGTCAGCGCTGTTGGCTGCCTGTACTGAAGGCGACCACTGTCCGCCGAGTTCCATCGCGGCAAGGCCGTTGCCAAACGTGGCATTCATTTCATCATGGGTCGCGCCCAGGAAACCTTCCTGGAAGTATCCAGCATCGACAAGTTTCTTAAGTTCATAGCCAGCCTGCACGAAAGCTTCATCTTCAAACGAACCGGTGCGGGCATCGGTCATGTCTGCCGCAGCAGCAAATGCTTCGGGGCCGCCAATGCGGAGCACGAGGTAAGCCCAGATGTGCATACCAGGCCATTTGTCGCCTTCACCTACAGAGATCGGGGTGATGCCGGCGGCTTTGAGGGCTTCGCAGTCAGCCAGGAACTCAGTCCAGGTTGTAGGCGGGGTATCGATTCCAGCCTGCGCGAAGAGGTCTTTGTTGTACCAGAAGGTCACGGCGCCCATATCCCAGGGCACACCGTAGTTCTTGCCATCAACAGCGAACGCATCAAGAGCACCCAGGCTGTTGCGCCATTCACCACCATTGGCATCCAGGTCAGGCGTGATGTCTTTGAGAAGACCAGCATTGACCTGCTCGATCATGCCGCCCTGGCCCCAGCTCTGGAAGATATCAGGAACTTCGCCAGATTGCATAACAGTGGTCAGTTTGGTCTTGAAGGCTTCGTTCTCCAGAACGGTGATCTCGATCACCACGTTCGGATGCATCGCCATGTAATCATCGGCCATTTTCTGCCAATCAGATAGGGCGGGATCCTTCGTGGAGATGTGCCACCAGGTGATGACAACAGGCTCTTCTTCAACGACAGGAGCAACTGTTGCAGCCGGTTTGGCACAGGAGGACATAAGGAAAGCTGCAACAAAAATAACGCTGAGCAACATATACAACTTGCGTTTCATGATTCTTCTCCTTTTTGTTACGAACAAGATATAATTGGCATGTGCGGAGTTCGTCTCCACACATCTTCGCAGGTCTTCTTTCAGCTGTCCAAGGTTAAGAGAAGACCTGCATTTGTTTCTTATCGTTTATCCAACCCACCTCCCTTCTCATTGAGAATTCACTGAGGATTCAGAGATCAAGCGATTGGTTTTATGTGACGCTTGTTCCATCGATCCTTCTGCAAGAATTGCGCACGATCAATTTCGTTTGCATCCTGAATGTCTGGTCATCGAGGGGGGTACCATTAATAATCTGGATGAGCATCTGGGTTGCCCGGTAGCCCATCTCATAAATGAATTGATCCACAGTGGTCAAACCCAGATATTTCGATTCGGGAATGTTGTCAAATCCAACCAACGAAAGGTCCTCAGGGATGCGGATGCCCATCTCCTGGGTTACCTGATATACACCCATTGCCATCTGGTCGTTCGAGGAAAAGATTGCCGTTGGTCGATCCTTGAGTGAAAGTAATTTTTTTGCGCAGGTGATACCTGTCTGGGTGGTATATTCGCCGCAGGCTACAAGTTGTTCATCAAAGGGGATGCCGGCTTTTTTGAGTGAGTCACGATATCCCAACAAGCGGCGGTTGGAGCTCTCCAGCTCGGCGCGCCCGCTGATGTAGCCAATGCGCCTGTGCCCCAAACCGATCAGGTATTCCATCGCCTCTACAGCCCCCTGGTAGTTGGTAGCATGCACTGATGGATAACTGGGGTTGCTCATGACAGGATCGATCGAGACGATCGGTTCCTCAGTAGAAAACTCGGCTACCACCGGTGCAACGATGATGACGCCGTCAGAGATTGAATTGGTCAATAAAGAAACATACTTTCTTTCAGCATACTCACGGCCGCTTTTGCGCACATCGCCGGTGGTGTAGACCAGAAGGTCGAAATCCGATTCAGCGATGGCCTGGTTGACCCCTTTCATAACTTCGATGGCGAAAGGATACGCAATATCCGGCATAATCAAACCGATCAGGTTCTTTTTATGACTGCGCATACTGCGTGCTGCCAGGTTTGTTGTAAAACCCATATCCTCAATTACTTTCAGGATATGGGTTTTGGTTTCATCTGCGACATCCACTTTGCCATTTAAAACACGGGACACAGTGGAGACTGATACTCCCGCAGTTTTAGCAACGTCCTGGATGGTCACTGATTGTTTTTTCATTTCAATTGCCATTTGTAGCAAGGATGGGGGTTCGGTATCGTTACCGGTAACGTTACCGATATTATGACACAGCCTGAACGAAAAGTCAACCTTTTTTAAGTTTTCTTAACATTTTTCTTTCCGTTTGATGCTGTTTCGAATTTTTTGCTGGCCGGTGCTATAATCGCAACCTATTCAATTTTTTCAGGAGAAATAATGGCAAAGAAAATTGTGATCATCCTGGTACTTCTCAGTCTCATCCTCACCGGCTGTGGATCGAAAAATGGCATAGGCTCAACCAACGAAGATCTTTCCGGCGCACTTAATCTCATCCTTGGCAGCACCGATGAGCCCAGCGTTTTCGATTCGTATCACATCGAACTCGCCCTCGACACCCCCACCCTGAGCGACGACGGCACCACCATCGTCAATGAACTCACCCAGATCTCTGCTGACGTGCAAGGTGCCAACGTGCACATCCTGCAGATCGACCCCGGCGAGACCGAGCAGAAGGAAGGTTACATCATCGGTGATACCGAGTACAAGCTGGTCAACGGCGCCAAAGAAGACACCATGGGTTTCATCGCCCTAAGTTGGGCCATGTGGCCGATGCAGGTTGTTCTCCCCTATGCCTGGGCGGCCAACTGGAACGCCAAGACCGGTACCGAGACAATCAGTGGCCGTGAAGCAGACGTCTACGCCTTTAATTCCGCCAACGCTCCCGAATCGGTGCAAACGGGTCTCGCAGCCTACGGCATGACCGGCACCCTCTCCGCCAACGGCACCGTCTGGATCGACAAGGAAACCGGCGCCATGCTCAAGCTTGACATGAACTACGTCACCAGCCTCACCGATAACGATGGCAAAGCCGTGGGTGATGGCAATGGCCATGTCGCCCTCGAGCTCTCCAATGTCAATCAGACCACAGTGGTGGAACCATAAGACGGCAAGTTAAGGGTATTACAAAAGCAAAGAACTCCCGGGTTTCCGGGAGTTCTTTTGTTAAAATCATCCTTAAACAGGGATAATCGTAAGATGAGTTATGCGGAGAAATTACCACACCCCCGCCCCTCTCCATGAAATGGAGAGGGGAAAGGGGTGAGGTTACGAAATCACTCATTATACCGAGTAATACAATTCGGAAGGATATCCTTTTCCCTAAGCGTGGGAAATGGGAATGATAAAAACAAATCTCCCGGTTTCCCGGGAGATTGTCATTCTCTTGCTTATTTGCCCAGCAATTCCTGCATCTTCTCTTTGTTGAACCAGTACTTCCACTCGCGGTTTTCCCAGACAACCAGGAAAGGAGCCGCATTGAACATGGAGGAATATGTACCGCTGAACACACCAATGAGCAGGATAACCACAAAGTGGCGGATGGTGACGCCGCCGAACATTGCCAGCGCCAGGAGGCACAGCAGAACAGTGAGCTGGGTGTTGATGGAGCGGGCCAGCGTCTGCACCGTGGAGTGGTTCACCACCTCGGCATAACCGATGCGTCGGTACAACCGGCTGTTCTCGCGGATGCGGTCGAAGACCACGATCGTATCATGCACCGAGAAACCGATGACGGTAAGGAGGGCGGTAAGGAAGAGCGAGTCCACCTCCCAACCCAAGAAGTGAGCCAAGAGGGCTTCGATGCCGCAGACAACCAGCACATCATGCAGCATGGCCACGACAGCGGCAATACCGTAACGGAAGGCATGCTCCACGCCGCGGAAGGCAAACGTGATGTAGAGGATGATCGCGATGGCTGCAGCTATGACTGCGTAGACAGCTCCCGTGGCCACTTCAGCGCCAACCGTTGGGCCGACCGTGTCGAAGCGATCGATGGTGACGTCGGTGGCGTAGGCGGTCTTCATGGCCGCAACGATCTCGTCCTTCTTCACCTCGTCAATATGCTCGGAACGGATGATCAGGCCGTCACTGCCTGTGGTCTGCACCTGGGCATCTTTGACGCCCATAGAGTCGTAAAGCGCAATGACTTCCTCAGTGGGAGGTTGAACGCCTGAAGCCAGGCTTACTTCAAGGATCGAACCGCCGGTGAAATCAATGGCCAGCGGGAAACCCCACGCGATCAATCCCGCGATGCCTGGGATGATGATGATCAAGGAGATTAAGAAAAACAGGTAACGATGTTTGATGATATTCATGATCTTCTCCTATTTGGCGAACCAGCGCGGGTGTTCGGCGAATTTGAGGTTATCCAGCACAAGGTGCAGGAATGTTCGGGTGGCTACGATTGCCGTGAACAGACTGACAAAGACACCGATCGCCAGCGTGACTGCGAAACCCTTGACAATGGTCGCGCCGAAGGAGTTGCCGAAGATGAAGAGGATGAGGCAGGTGATCAATGTGGAAATGTTGGAGTCGCGGATGGAAGGCCAGGCGCGTTTCCAGCCCAGGTCGATGGCCTGACGCAGACCGCGTCCGGCTCGCATCTCTTCTTTCATACGTTCAAAGATGAGGATGTTCGCGTCAACGGCCACGCCGATGCTCAAGATGAAACCGGCGATACCCGGGAGGGTGAGCGTGACGGGGATAAGCTTGAAGATGGCGAAGCTGGTCATCACATACATGACCAGGGCCACATCAGCGATCAAACCCGGCAGGCGGTAGAAGTAGACCATGAGGATGACGACCATTGCAAGGCCGATGATGCCGGCCAGGATGGACTTGTCAACCGATTCCTGTCCAAGGGTGGCACCGACGGCTTCACTCTCGACCACCTTGAAAGGCACGGGCAGGGCGCCGTAGCGCAGCTGCACGGCCAGGGCATTGGCGGTCTCAGCGGTGAACTGGCTGCCCTGGATCACGCCCTTGCCATCGGTGATGGCTGAGCTGATGACAGGGCAGGAAACGACCTTGTTATCCAGCACAATGGCCAGGTACTCATTCATGTGGTTGGTGGTGAAATCCGCAAAGACTGCCGCGGAGGTCTCGTCCATTTCGAAAGAGATGTAGTACTCTCCCAATTGGCTCACACCCACAGAGATGTTCTTGAGCGCTGTTCCGGTGAGCAGCGCTGAATAGGTGGCGATCTCGGTGGTGGCACCGGTTGTATCGGAGGTGGTCTTGTCGGGAGCGGCTGTTGGTTCGGGTGTGGCGGTCACCACTGTGGTGGGGACAACCGTACCGGCGGCAGCAGCTTGACGGGCAGTCATTTCGGTGTAATCGACTTTAACTTCGGTGCCCGGTTCCAGATAGTTTCCCCCGGTGGGGACGAAGACGAGCTGGCCGACCTGCTTCAATGAAGCAACCACTTCAGAAGTATCGGTAAGGCCGGGGAACTCGCCCACAATGCGGTTGTTGCCGGTACTCTGGAAGGTCACTTCACTCACACCCAATGCGTTGGAGCGGTTGAGCAGGATCTGCGTGGCCACGTTCAGGTCATCCTGGGTAACAGTCTGGCCTTCGGCCAGGTCTGCTTCGAGCAAAACGCGCATACCGCCGCGCAGGTCAAGGCCGAGTTGAGTTTCCATGGTGCGATCGAATTTGCCGATGTGGATGCCCGGGTTGTTGGGCAGGTTCGCCCAGATCACCAGCGCCCACACCACCAGCACTACGATCAATAGCCGGAGGTTTTTATTCATGCGATGATTTCCTTCCACGTGCGAGAATTTTCATGCAAACACTGATTTTACCTCTTTTTTGCCGGGCTGAGTATGCCCGTAGATGAATCGGTTACGCGTCGTTCCAGGTTGGTTGGTGTTGTACAATGTAGATAGCGGACAACCTTGATGAATTACATCAAATTTTATAGAATTGAATAGATTTGACTAATCTGGATTACTTATGCGAAAAAACCTTACCCCGGCACTGATAAAAGAGCTCTGGTCAAAAACATACAATAAGGAAGGAAAACCGGATTGGTCGCACATTTTTCCCTATTACCATGAGGATATCGTTTTCGAAGACAGCATCCAGCGCATCGAAGGCATCGAGGCTTTCAAGGAGATGTGCGGACGCTTGATAAAACGCTGCGAGCAGCTTAATATGGATATTCTTTCCATTGCTCAGGTTAAGAACAAGATCATGATGGAATGGGTCATGACGATGCGATTCAACAAGTATCCCAGCACACCCGTGTTCGGCTGCACCCGATTGACCATCAACGATGAGAACCAGATCGTTCATCAGCGCGATTATTTTGATCTTTGGGGTGACATTTTCAACGGCATCCCCTACTTTCATAAACCTTACCGGCGGTTCATGCGCAAACACTTTGGATAATTAGTTTACAGGTACATTGATTCCATGAAACTTCCAGAAGAGTTCCAGTTCATTGAGAATGCCCGCCTGCCCCAGAAGACAACTGCCGCACGCATGGACGGTCGCGTCTGCGTCATCACGGGTGCCACCTCCGGTGTGGGGTACCAGGCTGCCCGCAGGTTGGCAGAGGGTGGAGCGCACAACGTGCTTGTGTGCCGCAACTCGCGCAAAGCTGATACCGTGAAACGCGAGTTGGAAAACGAGTTTGGCAACCGGGTGGACCTAGTTAACGCTGACTTCGCATCCCTCGCCGAAGTTCACCGCGCTGCTGATGAGATCATGGTTGCCTATCCGCGCATCGATGTGCTCATCAACAACGCGGGCGTACATTACACCAAACGAACCCTCACCGTGGATGGGATCGAGACCGCCTTCGCGGTGAACCACGTGGCTTCATTTTTATTCACCCGACTGTTACTGCAAAGAATGATCGAGAGCGCGCCATCGCGTATCCTGCAGGTCAATTCGCAGGGACACCGATTCGGTGGCCTTGACATCAATGACCTCAACTGGTGCAAACGCCGCTACAAGGGTCTGCAGGGTTATGGTGCGTCGAAGGTGGCTCAACTATTGACCGTTTGGGAGCTGGCTGACCAACTACAGGGCAGCGGTGTGACCATCAATGCGGTGCATCCAGGAGAAGTGAAGACAAACATCGGCATGAACAACGGCCCCTTGTACCGCTTTTACCAACTGCACATTATTGCCGGCCTGTTGAAAGACCCTGTCATTTCGGGAAACGCCATTTATTACCTGGCCGCGGCTCCTGAGTTGGCAGGGGTCAGTGGTCAGTTCTTCAATCTGACCATCCCAGAAAAACCGGCTGCCCACGCCCTCGATCGTGAATTAGGGAAGAAGGTATGGAAGATCAGCGAAGATCTTGCTGGATTGGCATAAAGAATTGGTATCCGTGGAGTCATAATTAATGAAGCGAGGAATGGATATGAAATATGACGCGATCATCGTTGGCAGCGGTATTGCCGGGTTGACGGCGGCAGCTTATCTATCGAAAGCCGGCAAGTCGGTGCTGCTGTGTGAGAAGAATGAAACCCCTGGCGGCCTTGTGAATTCCTTTGAGCGTGATGGTTACATCTATGACGGCGGAATTCGTGCGTTGGAAGATTCCGGCGTCCTTTTCACGATGCTGCAACAACTCGGCATCGACATCGATTTCCTCCCCAACCGGGTCTCCATCGGTCTTGAAGACCGTGTCATTCGTGTCACGTCTAACGCGAGCGTGGAAGAATACAGAGACCTGTTGGTTCAGTTCTATCCACATCTCCGCGGCGAGATTGACGCGATCATTGAACAAGTCAAGCTGATCATGAAATACATGGACGTTCAGTATGGCATCAAGAACCCGATATTCCTGGATTTCAAGAAAGACCGTGAATACATGCTCAAGGAAGTGGTGCCGTGGATGTTCAAATACGCGGCCACCGCCCCAAAGATATGGAAGATGAACATTCCTGTGGTGGATTTTCTCAAGCATTACACACACGACCAAAGCCTGATCGATATCATCAGCCAGCATTTCTTCACCGCCACGCCTGCCTTCTTTGCCTTGAGCTACCTCAAGCTCTACCTGGATTATCACTATCCTAGGGGTGGCACGAGCATGATCGTGAAGAAGCTGATCAATTTCATCGAAGCGCACGCCGGCGTCATCAAAACCGGAACGCAAATCACATCTGTGGATCTCGGAAATCGCAGCATCACGGATTCGAATGGCAATACGTACACCTTTTCCCGATTGATCTGGGCGGCTGATTCTCATGCGCTCTACAAGGCGATCGACCCGGGCAGAATAACAGATTCCGCAACAGCGCAAGCAGCCACCGAGCGACGCCGTTTCCTCGCTGACAAGGCTGGCAACGATTCGGTATTCACCATTTGGGCCGGGGTGAAGCTCAACCTGCAGTACTTCACAGAGAAATGCACCGAGCACTTCTTCTATACACCCAGCCGTACTGGGCAATCCGTTGCCGGGTCTTTACCACTTGGCAAAGACCGCAAGGCCACCGAGCGCTGGCTGGAAGCGTTCCTCAAGTACACCACATACGAGATCTCCATCCCCGTCCTGCGCGACCCGGGAATGGCGCCGGCAGGAAAAACCGGGCTTATCATCAGCTACCTATTCGATTACAGGCTAACAAAACAGATCGAAGAACAAGGCTGGTATGATGACTTTAAATCACTTTGTGAAAAGAGGGTGATCGAGATCCTCGATGGCAGCATATTCCCGGGGTTCAAGAAATCCATACAACACATTTTCTCATCCTCCCCCCTGACCATGGCCAGGCTCAACGGCAGCCATGAGGGGGCTATCACCGGCTGGTCGTTCACCAACCAGCCCATCCCGGCTGAGAGCCGGCTGCCCAAGATCATGAACGCTGTCAAGACACCCCTCCCCGGCGTCTACCAGGCCGGCCAATGGACCTACAGCCCATCCGGGCTGCCGATCGCTTTCCTAACCGGCAAGATCGCGGCGGACCAGGTGATCAAAGATTTGAAATAAATGCGTTTACCTTTCTCTCTCTTTTTCGTCATTGCTGCTGGTAAATTCATTTGAATATTGCTAGAATATCTTAATGAATTCCAGTCACTGGAAGTCAAGCTTAATACAATTCCCTCTGCTGCTGGCTCTGCTTCTCGTTGGCTGCGGACCGAAGATCGATATGGATCTGCCACCCGGGCAGATCATCCAGTCGACCAGTGAGCGTATGCAGTCACTTGAGGGCTTCTCGTTCCTGCTCGACAGCCAGGGCGCACCCGCTTACCTGGACAGTGAGGGATACTACATGTTCAGCCAGATGGAAGGGGATTTCGTCGCGCCGGACCAGCTGCAGGCAACCTTCCGTATCGTCACCCCCGGTCTGGTGACCGACGTCTCCACCATTTGCATCGGCGAGCAGCAGTGGGAAACCCACTGGGTGACCGGTGAATGGGAACTCCTCCCGCCCGACCTCAGCTTCAATCCCATGCTCCTCTTCAACCCCGAGACCGGCATCCAGTCCATCGCCAGTGGCCTCACCGATCTGCAGCTTACGGGCGTGGAAGAGCTTGAGACCATGCCCGGACAGAAGCTCTACGTTGTCACCGGCAGGATGGAAGGCGACCACCTGTATGAACTGAGTTACGGCATGATGACCTTCCAGACCCTCGATGCCAGGTTATGGATCGACCCACAGACCTTTGACCTGTACCGCATTGAGATGACCGAAGACACCGGCGCGGAAGAGGAGAAGGTCTGGGTGCTCGAGTTCTGGAACATTAACGAAACAACCAATATCCAGCCGCCCATTATTAACGGAGATTGAGATGAAATCGGTCGGGGGTCAAGTTCGCAAACTTTCACCCGGGTGGATCGTTGCGCTTATGGGTATTCCCATCTTCATCGGCGCGCTCGATCTGACAGTAGTCTCGGCCGTGCTTCCCCACGTGATTTACGACCTTGAATTGCCCATCCAGACTCAACTCGACAAGGCTGCCTGGATCGTCACCGGCTACCTCATGGCTTACAGCATCGCCATGGCCGTTATGGGACATCTCTCCGATCTGCTCGGACGCCGCAAGGTCTTTCTCATCGCGCTGGTCATCTTCACCCTCGGCTCGCTCATGGTGGCCGTCTCTGACACCTGGCTCACCAAGGCCGGGCTGCGCGTCTGGTACCTCTTTTCGCATGAACGCGCCGATGTACCCACTTTTTCTCTCTATCTCATCATCGCTTCACGCATCGTGCAAGCGCTGGGCGGAGGCGCCATGGTCCCTGTTGGCATGGCGCTAATTGGCGACATTTACCCGATTGGTAAACGCTCGCAAGCCCTGGGCATCATCGCCGCCATCGACACGGCCGGCTGGGTGGTGGGGCATCTTTACGGCGGCATCGTGGTCTATTACTTCGACTGGCGCCTCATTTTCTGGCTCAACATCCCCATTTGCGCGCTGGCCTTTGGGCTCATCTTCTGGGCACTGCGCGGCATCAAACAGGAGACCGCTGTCCGCAAGATGGACTGGCTGGGCGTGCTTCTCGTCTCAGCTTTTCTCACCTTGCTCATCTTTGGCATTGGGGGCGGCGGCAACGCTGACATGAGCATCAGCCTGAACTCGCAGGACAAGATCCTCATCTGGTGGGCGTTGATCGCGGCCGGGTTCTGTCTGCTTTGCGCGGTCCTATGGGAAAGGAAAGCGAAGTATCCCCTCTTTGACCCCGCCCTCTTCCGCATCCGTAACCTGCTGGCGGGCGGGATGGCCAACCTGCTCATCGGCTGTGCCATGTTCATCGCCATTGCCAATGTACCCATCTTCATCAACGCCGTCAGTACCGGCACGCTGGAACGCAGCGCCTGGGATAGCGGCTGGCTGCTTTCAGCCCTGACCATCCCCATCGCGTTCGCGGCCATCCCCGGCGGCTGGCTCACCGAGAAGCTGCGTTACAAGGTCCCTGCCTTGCTCGGGCTGGCCATTGCATCAGCCGGTTTCTTCTGGATGAACCACTGGGCGGTGGACACCACCTACAAAGCCATGATCCCACAGCTCATCCTCACCGGCGTGGGTCTGGGGCTCACCTTCTCGCCCATCGCCTCAGCCGCACTCGATTCAGCGCCGCCTTTGCAACGGGGTACCGTCTCTGCCATCGTGCTCACCATGCGCCTCATCGGCATGACCATTGGCGTCTCGAGCATGACCATCTACGACATCAACCGCGCCAATTCACTCATCCGCAATTTGATCACATCCGATTCACTGTACGATATGGTTCTTCTCAGCCAGGAGATCCTGGTCAGGGTGATCGATGAGACCTTTCTCATCGCCGCCGGACTGTGTCTCCTGTCCTGTTTGATCGTTGTTTTGTTATCAAACCGAATTCATAGTTTAGGAGGAACCAACCATGAGCAATTACACATACAACAGTAATTCCACCCCGCCGCCCGCGCCGCCCCCGGCACCCGGCATGCCTCCCCCACCGCCTCCTTACGGCGCTCCCGCTGCCTACTATTATCCGCCGCAGAAGAAAAAGACGAATGTGGGCCTGATCATCGGCATCATCGCGGGCGCGCTGGCTCTCGTTGCCATCGTGCTCGTACTCGTGCTCGATCCGTTTGGCTTATTCGGCGGTGGTGCCGATGTGGTGGCCTCGGCCGCCCCGGCAGATTCAGAGGTGTTCGTCACCGTCAATCTGCTCAAGCTGATGGATGACAACGCCATCGGCACCATCCTCACGTTCGCCAACATCGCTGATTCGAGCATCAAAAACAAGGAAGACCTGATTGAGAACCTCGATGACAGTCTGGACGATTCCATCGGGATGACCTTCACCGAGGATATTCAACCCTGGATTGGTCAGTACATAGGCATCTCGGGCAAAGGCCTCTCCAGCCTTGATTACTACTCTTCCACCACCAGCGGGGATGCCTCCGTGGCCATCCAGATCCGCAACGTTGCCAAGGCCAACCAGTTCGTTGAGGACCTGCTCGGCAACCTGGAAGACATGCAGGATTACTCATTCGACACCGATGACTACAAGGGTGTCACCCTCAACGTGGGTACCAACTGGTATGGCGAAGAGGACCTGGTCATCGCCCGCTCCGGCAAGGTGTTGCTCATCGCCACCTCAACCGATGCCATGGAAGATGCCATCGACGCCCAGAAGGGTGAATCGATGACCGACGACAGCAATTACCGCAAGCTCTCCGGTGCGCTCGATTCTTCCAGCGCGGTCTTCGCTTACTCGGATGTCAGTTCGCTCACGAGCGTCATGCAGGACAGTTCCTATCTCTATGGTGGTGATCTCAATCTCGATATGGTCATTGCCACAGCCGCCTCGCTGAGTTTCGTCAAGGAGGGCGTCGCCCTTGATTCAGCTGTCCTCTATGATCCCGACGAACTGACCGAGGATCAGGCTGCCATGCTCAAAGAGGGTGCCAGCACCGGTGACCTGGCCGGCAAGTTCCCCGAAGACACCCTGGTCTACCTCGGCGGCAGCCATCTGGATATGGCATGGGCTGCCTATCGCGACTTGATCGTGGAGGCCCTTGGCTCTGACTTTGACTCCTCGATGGAAATGTTCGCGGACACGGTCGGTTTCAACCTGGACACTGATTTGATGCCACTCATGACCGGCGACTACGCCCTTGGTGTCTACCCGTCAAATGAAGGCATCCTCGCTGATATGGCTGATGCCAGTTTGGGAGGTCTTGTCATCTTCACCACCTCTGATGGCGACCAGATCAAAGAGTACGCTGAAGACGTGGAAGATGCTCTATATGATTCATACATGGAAGTTGAGACAGAATCCTCCCCCTTCGATATCTGGACGGTCGTCGATTATTACTCCGGTACTCCCACCGTCAGTTACGGCGTCAAGGATAACTACCTGATTATCTCCACCAGCCAGGATGACCTGGAAGAAGCCTTCGAACGCTCCAGCTCGCTCAAGGACTCGGAGAACTATAAGACTGCTCTCTCCGCTTTCGGCAGCGGCTTAACCCCAACCATTTACATCAACTTTGCCGACGGGCTGGATTACATCGTTGACATGATGTACTACTATGATTCCGAAAGCATGGAGATCCTGGAACCCATCCAGTCCATCGTGGCCGGCGTTTCCAAGATGCAGAACAACATCACCCACAGCCGCATCCTGATTGTTATTGAGAAAGACTTCTAGGTTGGTTCATTCGAGGGCGGTCGATGACCGCCCTCGAATCTCGCATGGTATAATAAGCCGTCACTATTAAGGAGCGACTGAATGACTGATAACAACCTCTAGATCAAAGTATTGGGTAGTCCTGGCTGGCGTCATTGGATTGTCGCCGTTGAATTCGCGCCGTGGGAGTCTGCCCGCGGTTTTTGTTTTTAATCAAAAGGTTGTCCATGCTATCTGTTCATCACATCAGTAAATCCTACGGGGTCACTCCCGTTTTACACGACATATCATTTAATCTAAACCCGCGTGAGAAGATTGGCCTGGTTGGTCCCAACGGCTGCGGCAAGACCACGCTGCTGCGCATCTTGGCCGGGCAGGAACGCGCCGATGCCGGTTCATTTTCGCTCACACCGGCCGGCGTTGTCCCCGGGTACCTGCCCCAGGCGTTGGCGTTCTCACCCAAAGAAACACTGGAAAGCTACCTGCAAAAGATGAAAGGCGATCCCGCCGCATTGGAGGAGCACCTGCAGTCACTGGCTGCCCGCCTGGTTGCCAACCCTGCCCTGCCGGGTCTGCAGACGGAATACGACACTGTGCTCGACCGCCTCAGCCGCGTTGCCGAGAATGAAGCCGCTGCCCCCTCCCTGCTGGCTGCCTTTGCGCTTGATGCCCTACCCAGCAGTCTGCCGGTGACTGCGCTCAGCGGCGGGCAAAAGACACGTCTCGGACTGGCCGGGCTGCTGCTCTCCAACCCGCATCTCTTGCTTCTCGACGAGCCCACCAACCACCTCGATTTTGACATGCTCGAGTGGCTCGAGGATTGGATCCTCAATTCACGGGCTGCCGTTCTGGTAGTCTCGCATGACCGCGTCTTCCTCGATCGCACCGTCACCACCATTCTCGAGTTGGACGGGAAAACCCACACACTCAAGGCCTACCCCGGCAACTACAGCGCCTATCTGGAGGCGAAAGAGAGTGAACGCGCGCGCCACTGGCAGGAATACGGCGACCAGCAGGATGAGATCAAGCGCCTCAAGGCCGCGGCCATGCATTACCGCGGCATCGCCACCTTCAAAAAGGGCGGCAAAGCGGATACTGGCGACAAGTTCGCCAAAGGCTTTTTTGCCAACCGCGGCCTGGCCACCGTCAAACGCGCCAAGAGCATCGAGAAGCGCGTGGAGCACCTGCTCACCGACGAGAAGATCGACAAGCCACGCGATAGTTGGCAGATGAAGATGGAATTTGGCGGCGTACCTGCCAGCAGCCGCCTGGTGCTCGCGGTCGACGACTTGAGCGTTGGTTACGGGGATAAGGTTATCCTGGCGCACCTCGCAGCCGCCCTAACCTATGGTGAACATGTCGTGCTCATCGGCGCCAACGGCTGCGGCAAGTCCACCCTGCTGCGCACCATTGCCGAGAAATTACCCGCGCTGGCCGGACGGGTGAAGCTGGGGCCGAGTGTGCGCCTGGGGTTTGTGGCGCAGGAGCAGGAAGACCTCTCCCCCGCCCTCACCGTGCTGCAAACCATCCAGCGCGTGGCCGCCATGAACGAGACCAACGCCCGCGCCTACCTGCACAAGTTTCTCTTCAGCGGCGACGAGGCTTTCCTGCCGGTGGCGCAGTGCTCCTTTGGCATGCGCAGCCGTCTGGCACTGGCCTGCCTGGTAGCGCAGGGCTGCAACTTCCTGCTGCTCGACGAGCCGCTCAACCACCTCGACCTGCCTTCGCGCAACCAGTTCGAGCGCGCTCTGGCAGGCTTCGAAGGCACCGTGCTGGCTGTGGTGCATGACCGCTACTTTATCAACAGTTACGCTACACGCATTTGGGAGATCAAGGATAGCAAGTTGACTACATACGAGGTATAACTTTTATCCACTAATTAAACGAATCTCTTGTGTAGTAAGAATTCGTGCAATTAGTGGAAAAACATCTGGATATGGTATAACTCACCCATGCCGCCCTTCTGGAAGACCAAGCCAATGACCGAACTCACCCGCGACGAGTGGGAATCGCTCTGTGACGGCTGCGCGCGCTGCTGTATCATCAAGTTCGAGGACGAGGACACCAACGAACTCTTCTTCACCAATGTGGTCTGCCAGTATCTGGACATCTACCACTGCCGCTGCACCTGTTACGCCGACCATTCCGTGCGCGTGCCCACCTGCGTCACCCTCACTCCTGAAATCATCCAATCGCTGTATTGGATGCCAGAGACCTGCGCCTACCGCTTGCTGGCCGAGGGCAAAGACCTGCCCGACTGGCATCCGTTGGTGAGCGGCGATGCCAAATCCGTACATAAGGCGGGTATCTCGGTGCGCGGCAAAGTGGTCTCTGCCAAAGACGTCCCCGAGGACGACCTGCCGGATTACATCGTAGATTAATGATCAGAAATTTCCAGATTGGTTTTCAATGGAAACCTTCAGAACTAATGAGATCGCAAAATTGGTAGGAGTCCACCCGAATACAGTTCGGTTATATGAAATGATCGGGTTTATCAGTAAACCTCAACGCATGGCGAATGGATATCGCATCTATACAACTTTACAACTCCAACAGATGCAGCTGGCGCGAACTGCGCTGCGAACCGAAGTGCTGCAAAACGGATTGAGGAAAAAAGCCATAGAGATCATACGACTATGTGCTGCTTGTGACTTTACCAATGCAATTGTGTGCACAGAGCAATACGATGCCATGTTGGTTAAGGAAATTGAAAACGCACGATCAGCCATCTGTTACGTGGAATCGATCTTGCGCAGCGATTATTTACAGGAACAAATCTTGCTGAATCGGGGGCAAACCGCAGCTTATCTGGATGTCACAATCGACACATTGCGTAACTGGGAATTAAATGGATTGATCAACATAAAGCGAAAGCAAAATGGATACCGGGTTTATGACAAGTCCGATATTGAGCGATTGAGGATGATTCGCACTCTCCGATCGGCCAATTATTCGCTCTCCTCCATTCTCAGATTGTTGAACAAGTTGTCTGTTGATCGAGCGGTCGCGGTGGGGGACGTACTCAACAAACCCGAAAACAATGAATCGATCATCTCGGTGTGCGACCAATTGATGGTATCGCTTGAACAATCGCGTCAGGACGCAGCTATTATCCTTAACCAACTTACGTCAATGAGGGGCATGAAGTAAACCCTCCACTTTAACACCAACCTTTGTTCCTTGCTTATGATGCTGTCATGACAACAAGAAACGGAGGAAGGTAATGAATCAAACAAGTTTTGCCTGGAAGAAAAGAACTATCCTGTTTTTAGTCAGTCAGGGTATCACGGCTCTTGGCTCGGCGATCGTCCAGATGGCAATCATCTGGTATGTCACCTTGGAAACCTCTTCAGGTGCATGGGTATCAGCACTGACGATTTGCTCATTTGTCCCACAAATGGTTATTTCATTATTCTCCGGCGTTTGGGCTGACAGGTACAACCGTAAGCGGTTGATCATCCTGGCCGATATCGTCATTGCTGCTGCAACATTGATCCTCGCTTTGTTATTCCCTCACCTTTCAAACAATAATGTCATTCTGACTGCAATTCTGTTGGTCTCTGTAATCCGTTCCTTGGGTTCGGGAGTTCAATCTCCTGCTGTAAGCGCAATGATCCCCCAACTTGTGCCCGAAGAGCACCTCATGCGGTTTAATGGGATAAATGCCACACTTCAATCCATCATCCAATTTGCATCCCCGGCAGCCGCGGCTGCGATCCTCTCAATGAGTGTTTTCCAGTCAGTTTTGTTCCTTGATGTCTCAACTGCTGTAGTAGGGATCGGTCTGTTGGTATGTATCACACTACCACCGCTCCAAAAAACGGTGTCTGGTGAAAAAACCTCATTCTTTTCTGAAATGAAGGAGGGGATCGTCTACGCCCTATCCAATAATCTCATCGGTTTGTTGCTGTTAATTTTTGGCGTTTTCATCTTTTTGAGCATACCTTCCGGGTTTCTTTCAGCTCTGCTTGTAACAAGAACGTTCGGAGAAAAATATTTGTTCCTCACCATAGTGGAGATGGTTGGATTCATCGGCATGACCGCCAGCGGCTTACTACTCGGTACCTGGGGAGGATTTAGAAACCGCATCCTGACTCTACTCACCGGAATTGCAGTGTACGCGCTCTTTGCCATTCTTGCGGGGTTGATCCGCAATTTTGTCTTGTTCACAGTGGCCATGTTCTTTATGAGTAGCGCAATCCCTATGGTGCAAATTGCGGTGACCACCCTGATCCAGGAAAAAGCTGACCCTGGTGTTCAGGGTCGGGTGTTTAGTCTGCTGGGAATGGCATACAGCGGATTCTTGCCCATCGGAATGGCAGTATTTGGTCCTGCCGCTGATCATATCGCCGTGCAAACCTTAATGATCATCACAGGGAGCCTTCTGCTGCTTTTCGCGATCCTTCTTAAGATCAATCGTTCATTCTACAATCGCGGCAATAATGAGCAAACAAAATTGCCAATGCCAGAAACAGATCCAACTGGTTTGGGATGATCGGCCTTTCTCAAGAACAATTATCGAATACCATGAAGAGGTTCACTTCTGTGAACCTCTTTTATGAAAATCTCATCATTTTTGACCAACGACCCCTGCGACTGAAAATGCTATAATGATTTCTGAACAGTCCTCCCCACGCGGGAGTTTTATTAAAGGAGAAAGCCATGATCGTAACCACCAAGAAATTGTTCGAAGCAGCTTATGGAAAATTCGCCATCGGCGCCTACAACATCAACAACCTGGAGCAGACCATGGGCCTGTTCCGCGGCAACATCGACAGCAAAGCGCCGTTCATCATCCAGATCAGCAAAGGCGCCCGCTCCTACACCCACAAGCTCATGCTCGAGGGTCTCATCCGCAGCGCCGACCAGGTCTTCCCTGATGCCATCTTCGCCGTCCATCTTGACCACGGCGACGAGGAAACCTGCTACGACTGCATCAACAGCGGTTTCTACTCCTCGGTCATGATCGACGCATCCGCTGAACCTTTTGAGAAGAACGTGGAGATCACCAAACGCGTTGTGGCAGCCGCGCATGCCAAGGGCATCGTCGTGGAAGCTGAGCTCGGACAGCTGGGCGGCGTGGAAGAACACGTCAAGGTGGACGAGGCCAACGCCAAGCTCACCGATCCCGCCCAGGCCGAGCAATTCGTCAAGCTCACTGGCTGCGACAGCCTGGCCTGCGCCATCGGTACCAGTCACGGTGCTTTTAAGTTCAGCGGCAGCCAGGGTCTGCACTTTGAAGTGCTCACCGAGATCCAGAAGCGTCTGCCCGGTTTCCCGCTGGTCATGCACGGCTCCAGTTCCGTTCCCCAGGACGAAGTGGCGCGTATCAACGCCGCCGGCGGCAATCTCAAGGGCGCCAAGGGTGTGGATGCCAGCCAGTTCTTGCAAGCTGCTAAACTGGGCGTCACCAAGATCAACATTGATACCGATGGCCGCCTGGTATGGACACGCGTCCACCGCGAATACTTCCTCAATCATCCTGAGAACTTTGACCTGCGCCCCATTGGCAAGGAATTCATGACTGAATATGCCAAGTTCATCGCCCAAAAGAACGGCTTCCTGGGTTCAGCCGGTCAGCTCGAAGAAGTGCGTAAACTGGTCGCATAACTTTCCAAAAAGAAAAAAAGAGGCTGCTGGTTTTTCACCAAGCAGCCTTTTTTTGTTTATTCCATTTGAAACGGCCCGTTATCTGCCGAGACAGGAATACCCTGCGTTTCATCCCCCAGGCTGTACCACAGCGATGTGCCGTCGATCTTCACCTTCATGTAACGCAGCGGCATGTCAAAGCCCTGCGTTTTATCGTCAATATAAACATATTTTGTCATTAGTGTAAGCACTCCATTCACCCAGTCAATGGACTGCACCTCAAAGTATGTCTCACGTATATAAAATGCCTCAGTTGTTTTGACATGCTCAACATGCAGTACGGTCGCTTCAGTAAATACAAAGTAATCGCCCCACTCGTCCTTCCACAACCCATAGAGCGCCGGCTGAGATGAAACTTCGGAACAGGGTTCACAAGTGGCTGCTGGAGCAGATGCCTCGCAGACTACTGTGTCTGATGCCACAGATTCTGACAAAACAGGAGCGCAGCCCGCCAGTAGGAAGACCAGTACGAAAAGCACAAATAATCGCTTCATGGTATCTCTCCGGGTAATTGAGGTATATTATGGAGAATAACTTTGGATTATTCTGCTCGCCTGTCTTCAAACGCCTCGCTGATTTCAGTCATCATTTGACGCCATAGTTCGGGGCGGTTTTTCTTGCATGAGGTGAGCATGTTCACGATGGGTGTGGAAGGTTGGCTTACAGCCAGATCACGTACTTTTGCCGGGCAGATGAATGGCGTTTTGAAGGCAGCCGCAGCTTCACCCTCTACCGGCATCAGCCAGTTGCTGGAAGCCAATCCCCACTCAACCAATTCCACGATCTTCTCCCATGGGTGTTCACGGTCCTTGGCAAGCAGCATATAGATGGCATTGCGCAGCGAGTGGTCTCCGCGCGTGGAGTACGACTGGCTCGAGACGAACATCACCCCCGATTCCAGGGTGTAGCCGTTCCAGTTGGGTGTCTGGCCGCATGGGCGCAGGATCAACTCGGAGCTCTCCTTCAACCCAAAGGCAACCTTCTTATGTGCAAGTTGCAGCTCCAGCGCGCCCTCAAATTCGTTGGCTAATAACGCGGCAGCGCACATCAAGGTGGTGAGGTAGACCCCGTCCACGCTGCCATCGCTGCAAAGCAGTGACAACTGGTTTTCTCCTCTAGATTCAGGCGCGAACTTGTCGCCGTTTAAGAGGATATATTCGCTGGGTGTGAAAGAATACTCTGTCAGTGCCATATTTCTCGTCCCTTATCGTAGAGTATCATATAATTTTACAACACATTTCTCGATTATTCGGTCATTATTTACAGGTAAACTTTTACGGATTTTTTCGTTTTGGGTCGCTATAATGAAATTAACACCTTGGATAAATAGTATTTAATGTAGTTGTTTTACAGCCTTAGGGAAGCGCATGCCATTCTACGACTGGCCTACTTATACCCGGATTCCACGTCGCCAAATCAGTCAAATTGGAGAATTTGGATAAAACCCCCACTTTAGGTGAAATAACAGGCGTTTTGAATCAATATTACATGAATTTACAACCAAAATAACCACTTTTCTCCCACTTTCGATGTTTTTTTCGGTAAATCGCACTAAACAAGATTTCACTAAAAAAGTGAATCGGATATTTTTGGTAGAGATACCATGTTAAAATTTTTTAGGATAAGAAAACCTGCTGTGAGGATACTACCGTGATCAATAAAATCGAATTCTCTGCCAAAAATCTTACTTCCAATGCCGGGTTATTTTTACTGCTCGAACACACCAACAAGAACGGGATTTTTGACCTGATTGATCACGATCTTGTTTTTGAGAATGCCTCCACCAACAAAATTAAAATGAACCACATCAAGACCATGCTCTGTGGTAATTTCATTGGGATTGATAAGCTGGAACGATTGAAATTGCTGCAAAGCGATCCGTTGATCAATGAATTTGCCATCTCGATCAAAGAACCGGAAACAGTATCAAGATTTTTAGGGAATTTTAGTTACAAAACCACCCACATGCTGCGAGAAATCACTTTCAAGGTCTTCAAAAAGCTGTTGAGAAAGAAAAAACTAAAATCTATTACCATTGATATCGACAGCAGCGTGGTCAACGTGGAAGGCCACCAGGAAGGTGCTGTCAGAGGATACAATCCCAAAAAGCCTGGGAGCAACTGTTACAACATACAGTTCGCCTTCTGCGATGAGTTGAAGGCTTATATCACTGGATTTGTACGCAGCGGCAACACATATACTTCAAACGGAGCGGCTGAAATGATCAAAGAAATCATTGCTCATATTAAAACCGATGATTTAGAAATCCTATTTCGCATGGACAGCGGCTATTTCGACGAGGAAATTATTGAAGTGATCGAATCAGCTGGTTGCAAGTATTTGATAAAGGGAAAGGAGTATCCAACACTCGCCTCTCAAGTTACAGCACCAACCATTTCATTTACGAAAGGTGATAAAGGTCGGGAAACGACCCAGCTTGTTACCAAACTGGATACCTGGGACAAAAACCGAAGGTTTGTTGTCTCACGGGTATTGAAACCAGAAAAAGACAGGTTGCAATTATCCCTGCTGGAAGGTGATGAATACGAGTACTTCTACTTTGTGACCAATACCGAAATGCCTTCAGAAAAAGCAGTTATTGCATATGAAAAACGCGGCAACGCTGAAAATTACATCAAGGAAGCCAAGTATGATATGGCCGTTGGACATCTCCTGCTTCAATCTTTTTGGGCCAATGAAGCCATCTTTCAGTTGATGATGCTGGCCTACAATCTTTTTCTGCTGTTCAAAATGGACTTTGCAAATGGAACGGAATACCGGCAGCAAATCAAAACCTTTCGCTTGAAGTACATATTTCTGGCCGGGAAGATCATCAGAATGGCAAGAAGCGTTGTATTGAAACTCTCAAAAAAATACCCTTATCAAGAGATCTATGCAAAAAGCCTTCCCTGAAAAAACTCCCATTTTCTTATCTCAAACCGTTATTTCCATTTAAGTTGGACTTGAAATAACCATTTCAAATGCCTAAATTTATGAAATGGATCCCTAAAAATGCTGTACAATAAAGGAAACCATGCTCAACTTAAGCGCGTTCAACCACAACCATCACGCCTCCAGGGTGAAAATGGTGGCAAAATTTATTCGACGTGGAATCCGGGCAATATGCTCCGGTTATCCATCGAGAACAATTACCGACCAGGATCATCTTATACAAAGGTTCTTCGGAAAAAGATATAATAATCCTAGGAATGTGAGGGAACCATGCGAAAAATACTCTTTATCCTCCCCATAATGGTGTTATTGCTAGTTTCATGCAATTTCCCGTTGTTTCAAACTGCCAACCGGTCCAGCGTGGTAGCCACACGTGTAGCCTTGACGCTGCAGGCTGGCGGCTCTGAAGGCACCACCGTACCCACATCTGACGGCAATGTTGTCGTCATCACGGCCACTCCTGAAGGAATTCCCACCATCACTCCCACTCCCGCCGATCCAAGGTCGATACTTGGCTCACCAGTTTATGCGGACACTTTCTCCAGCGGCAGTGCGTTTGGCTTAAACACTCCCTACACAGATGACGCGGTTGAGATGTCGGTAACCGGCGGTAATCTGGTGATGACCACCACCAAGAACTATAGCGGGATCCGCTGGCGCCTTTCATATCCCACACCACAGAATTACTATCTTGAAGGGACCTTCAAGACGGTCAACTGCTCCGGTGATGACCTTTACGGGTTGGTCATGCGTGCGCCTGACTACGGCAACGGCCACGGTTATTACTTCGGCGTCACCTGTGGCGGCGAGTATTACTTCATGCGCGATATCAGCGGCAATGATGAGAAACTCGTTGACTGGACTAAAGACGCCAATATCCTTACCGGCATCAACCAGGAAAACCGGCTCGGCGTCATGTTGGATGGTACACACTTCAGCCTGTATGTTAACGGAAAACTGGTCAAAGAGCTTGACGATAGCGGCATCAACGAGCCTGGCTATTTCGGCGTGTTCATCGCCTCGTACGAACAATGGAATATGTCGGTTGACGTGGAAGAGATCAACCAGTGGGAGTTGCCCTAGTTGTACCCTTCAAACATTGCACCGGCCAAAAGCAAATCAAACGCCATAGAACTGGCCAGGAAGATCATCGAGCAAAAGCCTGTCTATCTGGATACAGAGACAACCGGTCTTGACCGTGACGATGAGATCGTCGAGATATCCATCGTTGATTTTGACGGATCATTGCTTTTCAGTTCATTGGTAAAGCCTTCGCGACCCATCCCTCCGGACGCTCAACGTATCCACCACATCTCGAATACTGATGTAGCTTCCGCACCTGCGTGGCCCATCCTGTGGCCTAATGTACGCAGTTACTTGTACGGACGCACCATCGCAGCCTACAACACCTCTTTCGATTTGCGTATGATGCAGCAGTCCCATGCCCGCTACCACCTCACCTGGCGTGAATCATTGAAATCGATTGATGTACTCGCGATATTTTCTGATTTTCGCGGTGTCTGGGATCCGGTACGCCGTTCGTTGAAGTTTTTCAAATTGGAAGAAGCAGGTGCTTTCTTCAACATACCCCTCCTAAATGAGCACCGTTCTGAAGCTGATGCGTTGCTGGTCAGAGCCGTGCTTCACTCAATAGCTGACGAAGCTTATTAATTTCCATCATGACTGACTCTCCTATGCAATACACCGCTGGGCAGAAAGAGATCTTCGAATCAGGTTTTTCGGAGCGTGTTAATGTTTCCGGACCTGCGGGCAGCGGCAAGACCACAGCGGGTGTGGAATATTTGCGCCGGGCGGTATTAGCAGGTGTCCCTGCCGATTCCATACTGGTGCTTACCCCGCAGCGCAGCCTGGCTAGACCTTATCGTGATTTGATATCTGCCGCGGATTTTCCAGCGAACGGGTCAGTATCGGTGCTGACCCTTGGTGGGTTGGCGCAGCGAATGATCGCGTTGTTCTGGCCGCTAACGGCTCAAAATGCCGGTTTTAAGCATCCGGTAAAGTCACCTCAATTCCTGACCCTCGAGACATCGCAGTATTACCTCGCCCGCGTGATTGCGCCGTTGCTGCAAAAAGGATACTTCGACTCGGTCACCATCGAACCCAACCGCATCTACAGCCAGATATTAGACAACATGAACAAAGCTGCTGTGGTCGGTTTTGGCGTGGATGAGATTGGGCGCAGATTGACCTCCGCCTGGACCGGGTCACCCAAACAGACGATCGTCTACGAGCAGGTACAGGATTGTGCTCTGCAATTTAGGAAATATTGCCTTGAGAACAATCTTCTTGACTTCTCTCTGCAATTTGAGGTCTATTACAAGCATCTTTGGCCGTCCCTATTATGTAAAAGCTTCTTGAAGAATAGCTATACGCATCTCGTTTATGACAACATCGAAGAGGATATCCCCGCTGTCCACGACATCGTGCGTGAATGGCTGCCGGACTTCAAATCAGTCCTTCTTATACAGGATACTGATGCCGGCTTCCGTACTTTTCTCGGCGCAGATAAAACCTCTGCGGAGTCATTGCGCTCCGGCTGTGAAAAAACACTGGAACTCACCGAGTCGTTCATCAAATCTCCTGCCATACAAACCCTGGAGAACTCTCTCTCCCACGCCATTCGTGAACATCAGGCGCTTGCTGCTGATGCAGAGTCCATCAGAACTGCCTGTTCTATTGAATCGTACCGCTTCTTCCCCCAGGCTCTGGATGGAATTGTCGAAAAGATAATGAAGCTGGTTAATGAGAAAAAAGTTGACCCGGCTCAGATCGTAGTCCTTACCCCCTTCCTGAGCGATTCTCTGCGTTTTACCCTCACCCGGCGCTTTGATGCCGAAGGACTGCCTTGGTTCACCTTCCGGCCATCACGCAGCTTGTGCGAAGAGCCGCCGGTGAGCGCTCTGCTCACATTAGCCAAGGTAGCCCACCCGCAATGGGGATTCACACCCACGCGCCACGATCTGCGTTATATGTTGATGCAATTCATCCCCGAGATTGACCTCATTCGCGCGGACCTGGTTGCCCAGATTCTCTATTCCCCCAACCGCGCGCAAGACGGTCTTGTTTCTTTCGCGCAGGTCCGCCCCGAAATGCAGCAGCGCATTACCTTTGTTGTGGGTGAAAAATACGAAACGCTGCGTACCTGGCTGGAACGTTACCGCGAGGGGGCTGCTGTTGATCTGGACGTCTTCTTTGCCCAGGCCTTTGGTGAGCTGCTTTCTCAGCGCGGTTTTTCCTTCCATGAGGATTTCGAAGCCGCATCGCTAATCTCGCGTCTGGTGGAGTCAGCGCGGAAATTCCGTCAGGTCATTTCCTCTGATATCACTGCGAATAATGCTCCCCTCGCTCAAGAATACATCCGTGTTGTCGAAGAAGGTCTCATCGCAGCGCAATATCTCTCCAATTGGGATGAACAGGCGCAAAATCGCGGTATTCTCATTGCGCCAGCCTTCACTTATTTGATGAGCAACCGTCCTGTCCAGTACCAATTCTGGCTGGACATTGGCTCGAACGGTTGGTGGAGCCGCCTTGATCAACCCCTGACACAGCCCTACGTGCTGAGCCGCAACTGGCCAGAAGGTCAGCAATGGACGGCGTTCAACGACCTCCTCACCGACCAGGCCACCCTGGAACGCGTGGTCGTTGGTCTGCTGCAGCGCTGCGGGCAGCATGTTAACCTCATCAGCATTGGCATGAACGAATCCGGTTCAGAGGAACGCGGCGCGTTGTTGGTAGCCGTACAGACAATGCTGCGTGGTCTGGCAGCGCAAGAGGTGCAGCATGTATAAGCCACGGCCCATGCAGGCGGAAGTCCTAAAGTACCGCTCTGGTTGGATGGGTGTCTCCGCTGTTCCGGGAAGCGGAAAGACCCACACGCTCTCAAGTCTCGCCGCCGATCTCATCATGGACGCGGATCTCAAGGATACACAGGAGGTATTGATCGTAACCCTGGTCAATTCCGCGGTGGATAACTTCTCAGCCCGCATTGGTGGATTTATCAAAGAAAGGGGACTCCTGCCCGATATCGGTTACCGCGTGCGAACTCTGCACGGCCTGGCCCATGACATTGTGCGCGAACGTCCGGGAATAGCCGGATTAAGCGAACGTTTCACCATTGTCGATGACTCTGAAAGCTCCCGTATGATGGAGGAGATCTGCGCCGCCTACCTGCGCGGTCATCCCGAGTTGGCTCAAAACTGTGTGCTGCCCGATTTCCTGCCCATGGACTTCAAGGTAAAGCGCTCCTGGGAGGATATGATCACTTCCCTCAACACCAGTTTCATCAGTCAGGCCAAGGACCTGCAGCTCGACCCGGAGACGATCACCACTCTACAAGAACAATACAAATTCTCTGACCCGTTGTTCTCCATGGCGATCGAGGTTTACACCCAGTATCAGCGCGGTTTGCGCCTGCGGACGGCCGTGGATTTCTCCGACCTCATCCGTCTGGCTTATCACGTGCTCAAAACCGACAGCGGTTACCTCGAGCAATTACGCTATCGCTGGCCATTCATTCTTGAAGATGAAGCCCAGGATTCCTCCATGATCCAGGAGAAGATCCTGCGTCTGCTCGTTGGCAGCAGCGGCAACTGGGTGCGCGTGGGTGATCCCAACCAGGCCATCTACGAGACCTTTACAACCGCAAGCCCAGAATACTTGAAGAACTTTCTCAAGGAGAAAAACGTCATTCGCCGCGACCTGGCCAATTCCGGGCGCTCTTGCCCCGCGGTGATCAATCTCGCTAATCAACTCATTGATTGGACGATGTACGACCATCCTGTGGAGGAATTGCGTGGGTCGCTCGTCACACCGCATATCCTGCCCACCGATCCTGGGGATCCCCAGCCAAACCCCGCCGACGCACCGCGCAACATCGTTATCTACACCACCAAACAGTCTCCCGAGCAGGAGATCATGAACGTGGTTGGTTCTATCAAGCGCTGGCTGCCCGACCACATGGATAAATCAGTGGCTGTTCTCACTCCCATCGGCGCCCATGGTGAAAAGGTCGTCGAGCAACTCGAAGCAGTCGGCATCAAGGTAGTGGAAATGCTCAAGAGCAGCGAGTCCACCCGCAGCACCTGCAAAATACTCGAGAAACTGCTCATCTCTCTGGCTGATCCCTCTTCGTCAGTGAAGTTGGCTGCGGCTTATCACGAGATCAATCGTCGTCTTTTAGAAACGGATGAAGAGAAAAACCAGCTTGACACGCTCGTATCCGCACTGCGTTCCTGCCGGCAAGTGGAGGATTTCTTGTATCCGCTGTCGGGAAACGATTGGCTGGAAAACACTGTCAAATCCCGCCTGGGAGAAGGCTCTGTTCGGTTATTTTGTGATTTCCGGGCGCAGATGGTGAACTGGCAAAAAGCCACACTGCTCCCCATCGATCAGCTTGTCATCACCATGTCGCAGGAGCTTTTTACAAATGCAGTAGACCTGGCCGTCTCGCATAAACTTGCCCTGCTGCTTGAATTCAACGCCCGCATTCACCCTGAGAATCAATTGCAGGATTTTGCCCTGGAACTGGGAGACATTGCCACCAACCGGCGTAAATTCCTAGGTTTTGCTGAAGAAGACACAGGTTTTGATCCAGAGAAACATAAAGGCGAGGTTTTTGTTTCCACATACCACAAGGCCAAGGGTCTGGAATGGGACAGAGTCTACCTGCTTTCAGCTAATAATTACGATTTCCCCTCGGTTCAGGAATTCGACCAATACAAGGGTGAAAAGTGGTTCATCAAGAACCAACTCAACCTTGAAGCGGAATGCCTGGCCCAGTTGAAAGCCTTAATCAATGGAGATACCGAGTCCCTGTTCCGTAACGATGGTTATACCACGCGTAAAGCCAGGATCGATTACGCTGCTGAACGGCTGCGCCTGCTTTACGTCGGTATCACGCGGGCAAAGGAAAACCTTATCATCACCTGGAACACCGGCCGGCTGGGCAGCAGTTTGCTGGCCCTGCCTGTGCAAGCTTTGAGCGCATTCACGGAGAACCCTGATGCTACTGCCTGAGCACTTCTCATTCAACCAACAAAACCTCGAGGACTTCGTAAACTGCCGTCGCTTGTTCCAGCTTCGTCACATCCAGAGGCAGGAGTGGCCTTCCCTCGAAAGCGAACCTGTCCGCGAGCATGAAGCTTTGATGAGCCTGGGCGAGCAGTTCCATACGCTTGTTTATCAACAGGGAATCGGTATTCCCACGGAACAACTCACCACATCGATCACAGATCCAATCCTCGGTAGTTGGTGGAACAGTTTTCTGACTGCCGGGATCGATATGATTGAAGGAACTAGGCAATTTGAGAAGACGCTTTCCATCCCGTTTGCAGGTCACCGGCTGATGGCCAAGTACGATTTGGTGATCCTCACACCGGATGGTCATGCTTTGATCTATGACTGGAAGACCTCGCAGCATGAACCGCAGCGCAAGTGGCTGCAAGGCAGAATGCAAACAAAGGTATATCCGCTTGTGCTTGCCGCGAAAACTGATCCTCCGGTCATCGAATCTGCAAACATCTTCATGACCTACTGGTATCCGGTCTTCCCAGATTCGGCTGTTCAGTTCTCTTATTCAGAAGAAACTCTCAGATCAAATCGTGATCTCATCTCTGGTTTGATCCATGAGATCGAATCATTGACGCTAGAAGAGTTCACTCGCACCGAAAAGGCAAAAATGTGCGAGTTTTGCCGTTACCGCTCGCTTTGTGAGCGTGGCAGTAAAGCCGGTGATGTACGTCAGCAGGAAGACGTGGAAATCACAGACGCCAGCGCTTTCAATATCGACTTTGGCGAACTTTCCTCGCAGGTCTGAATGTGAAAAAGTTATTCATCCCTGAGTGGGTGTTCCCTGGTGAAGTAAAGATCCCCGAGCAACTACGCCGGGAAATTGGTGGTTCAGAAACTTTCCTGCAAATGCTGGTGCGTCGTGGCATCACCGATCCCGCAGTTGCTCGGGCATTCCTTGATCCTGCAAATTACTCGTCATGCCCGGCGCAAGAACTTCCTGGAGTCGAAAAGGCCATTTCTCGCATCCTTTTAGCCCTGAAGAACCATGAGAAGATCGGTATCTGGGGTGATTTTGACGTAGACGGCCAAACCTCCACGGCCATACTGGTGGGCGGTTTGCGCCTTCTCGATGCTGATGTGTCATATCATATTCCGGTACGCGGCCCTGAATCTCACGGCTTGTCCATCCCGCACCTTGAGAGATTCCTTGCCTCAGGTATTACTCTGTTGCTCACCTGCGATACCGGCATCTCGGCCAATGAAGCGATTGCATTTGCGAATAATTTGGGCATCGACGTGATTGTGACCGATCACCACACCTTGCCTGATGTCCTTCCCGACGCCTTCGCACTTATCGATCCACAGCTCCTCCCGGCGGTTCATCCTCTTGCCACACTTTCAGGTTCAGGTGTGGCTTACAAGGTACTCGAAGCTCTTTTCTCTGCCTTGAGCAGAGCTGAAGATGCAGAAAGGTTTATCGATCTGGCAGCTTTGGGCCTTATCGCCGATCTGGCAATTTTGACCCGGGACGCCCGTTTTCTGGTTCAGAAAGGTCTTGCGCGTATACGTGCCTTTCCCCGCGCCGCATTGAATGCCATTCTCAAAGAGAACAATTCCTTACCCGATGAGATCACAGACTCGGTAGTGTCTTATGTGCTAGCACCGCGTCTGAATGCCGTAGGCAGGCTCGCTGATGCCAACCCCATGGTCGAATTCCTACTTTCAGATGATCCCGTTTTTATAGCTACCACATGTAACCGTATTGAAGGATTGAACGCGAACCGCAAGGTGCTTTGTGACCAGGTCTTCAATGGCGCACAGACCATGCTGGAACAAGAACCCCGACTTCTTGAAAAACCTCTCATCTACCTGGGGCACCCCGATTGGCCGCCCGGTGTGGTCGGCATCGTGGCCAGCCGTCTTGTGGAGCTGTATCATCGCCCGGTCATCCTTTTCAATACAGCAGATCCTGCTGTTGTCAAAGGTTCAGCGCGTTCAGTCGATGGCATCAATATTATCGCTGCCATACGCGAACAGGAATCATCGCTGATTTCATGCGGTGGTCACCCCATGGCAGCCGGTCTTGCGGTCTCTTCTCAGAACTTTGATACGCTCAAATATCAACTGTTCGAAACCATCTCCCGGATGGTCGCTGAATCGAGTTATAAATCCGCTGTGGAGATCGATCAGCAGGTAGAGCTCAAAAACCTGAGCTTTGATCTGGTGTCTGAACTGCAACAACTGGCACCTTTTGGACCCGGTAACCCACCTGTTCTGTTCTCTACAGCAGAGCTGGAACTCGAATCCACAACTGTGATGGGCAAAAGCGGGGAGCACGAAAAGATCACGCTGGGAGACAGCGAAGGCAACCTGTATAAATCGCTTTGGTGGCAGTCGGTGGGGTTGCCGCATCCAGCTTCGCGTTTTGATCTGGCCTTCACCGCTTCTCTCAAGAAATTCAAGGGGATTGTCGACGTCCAGTTGGAGTGGCAGGATTATCGTGATTCGCTGAATGCTGAAGATCATCATCTAGCAAGGAAAAGAACCTCAGAAATCGAGAACTTCGATTTGCGTCGCTCACTGGATCCATTGAATGAATTTAAAGGACTAATACCAGTCAGCGATGTTCTTGTTTTTGCTGAATCCAATGCTCCTGTGGGTATCGAATCCTTCACCAGGACTGGACTGCACTCTACCAGAAATCTGGTCTTGTGGACCACTCCCCCTTCAATGGAAATTCTTCACTCGATAATCGAAGGCGTCAAACCGGCCAGGATATTCTGGTTTTGTCTCGAACCACCGGAGAACACTCTTGGAGAACTCCTAAAAAAGGTAGGCAGACAAGTAAAGCAAACAAAAGGTGAAGAAACTGCCATCACTCTTGCTGACCTCACAGCTTCATGTGCCTCGACAACCGCCATTATAAAGCTCATCCTGGAATGGTATGCCGCTCGAGGCGACCTCTCCATTGACTCCATGGATGACAATACTGCCATGATTTCATTCCTCCATAGCGATCCTGACAGCTCTGAAGTCACCAGATTGCAGCGTATGATAAGTACTGCACATGCAGAAGTCACGGCCTTTCGAAAATACCTTCATACTGCCCCTAATGTCAGCACTCTTCTTCCTGAAAAGAAAAAAGGTTCCAGATGATCTTTGCCGGCGTGTTATACTCACTGCTCTAGCAGAATTGAGTCATGATGTTCCTGCCCACTACTCGTGAAGAAATGAATAAGCTGTCCTGGCTTGACTTGGATGTCATCCTTGTCAGCGGGGATTCGTATATTGATAGTCCATATTCCGGCATCGCCGTTATTGGTAAAGTCCTACAGAATGCAGGTTTCCGCGTAGGCGTCATTGCTCAGCCTGCACTCACAGATGATGGTGCTGACATCATGCGTCTGGGAGCCCCGCGTCTTTTCTGGGGTGTCAGTTCCGGCACGGTGGATTCAATGGTCGCCAACTACACCGCCACCCTGCGCAAGCGCAAATCCGACGATTTCACCCCCGGCGGGGAGAACAATCGCCGTCCGGATAGAGCTGTGATTGCCTACACGAATCTTATCCGCAGGTACTTCAAGAACACTGTTCCCATCGTCCTCGGCGGCATCGAGGCCAGCCTGCGCCGCATCACCCACTACGACTACTGGAATGATAAGCTGCGCGCTCCCATCCTCTTCGACTCCAAGGCGGATTACCTGCTCTACGGCATGGCTGAACGCAGCGTCGTTCAACTGGCGAAGGCTCTGCGTGATGATACTGATCCAACCAACATCCGCGGCTTGGGATATCTTTCGCATGACGTGCCTGCTGATTATATACAGTTGCCTTCCTTTGAAGAAGTTGTTGCTGACAAACATTCCTTCACCTGCATGTTCCACCTCTTCTATCAGAACAACGATGCGATCACTGCAAAGGGATTGGTTCAGAAGAAAACCGACCGCTACTACGTTCAGAATCCTCCCCAACCGTCCCTGACCCGCGCTGAAATGGATGAGGTCTACGCGTTGGACTTCGCCCGTAAACAACATCCGTATTATGAAGCCCAGGGCAGCGTCAAAGCGTTGGAGACAATCCGTTGGTCTATTCCCACCCACCGCGGTTGTTACGGCGAATGTAACTTCTGCGCCATCGCCGTCCATGAAGGCCGCACGGTCTCCTCACGCTCTCAGGAATCCATCCTTGGTGAAGCAACGGCATTCACGCATGATCCTGATTTCAAGGGAATCATCAATGACCTTGGCGGGCCGACCGCCAATATGTACGCAATCGAATGCGTCAAAAAGCACAATTCAGGAGCATGCCCAGATAAGCGTTGCTTATTCCCTGAGGTCTGTCCAACACTGAAAATCGATCATGTGAATCAGATTACACTCCTCAAGAAAATTCGCCAGATTCCCGGGATCAAAAAGGCCTTTGTGGGTTCCGGGATCCGCTACGATATGGTTCTGGCAGATAAACAAAATGGTTTGAATTACCTCTCCGAGGTGGTACAGCATCACACTTCCGGCCAGATGAAGGTCGCCCCCGAGCACATGGACCCTGTGATCTTGAATTTGATGGGAAAGCCATCCAATTCCACCCTGTCCAGATTTAAATCCATGTTTGATCGTCTGTCCCGTGAAGCAGAAAAGAAGCAGTTTCTCACCTACTATCTCATCGCAGCGTATCCGAGCAGCAGCGACCGTGAAATGCGGAAACTCAAAGAGTTCGTTGTCCGTGAGTTGAAAGTTCTTCCCGAGCAGGTTCAGGTATTCACGCCCACACCTTCCACTTACGCCAGTGTTATGTACTACACCGAACATAATCCCTTTACAAGCGCGCCTATCTTCGTTGAAAAGAGTTTGAAGCGCAAAGAGCACCAAAAGCATATCGTGGTTGGTAATTCTTCAGAAGAAGTGAAACGGAGCGCAAAATGAGCGGATCATCTTCTTTGCGAGTTTACGTCTCCTGCGCGCCCGGGCTTGAACCTTATCTCACCAACGAGATTCGCTCTTTGGGGGTTTCATTATCTGAAACAGGAAACACATCAAAAACCTCTGCTCTCCAGGGTGCGGAGGAGGAAAAAGGCGGCATCGAATTCAGCGGGGATGAGCAGCAGGTGTACCTGTGTAATTTGCACCTGCGTACTGCCAGCCGCGTGGTTGTTCGCCTGGGTGAGTTCTACGCGGCTGCATTCTCCGAATTGCGTAAGAAAGCTGGCCGTCTGGAATGGGAACGTTATCTCTCTCCCGGCCAGCCGGTTGAGGTTAAAGTCACCTGCCACAAATCCCGCCTCTATCACTCTGATGCGGTAGCCGAGCGGATTCTGGGTGCAATAGAAGACCGTTTGCATAAACCTGTCAAAACTGAATCTACTATTAGTAGCCGCCAACTGGTGTTGGTGCGTCTGGTGAATGACTTGTGCACCATCAGTATCGATTCTTCAGGTGAGTTGCTCCACCGCCGTGGTTACAGGCAAGCGGTAGCCAAAGCACCTCTGCGTGAAACGCTTGCTGCTGGATTGCTGTCCGCTAGTGGCTGGCAGCCGGGTATACCTTTGGTGGATCCCTTTTGCGGATCAGGCACCATCCCCATTGAAGCTGCCTTGATCGCTCGTGGTATCGCTCCTGGAATCAACCGCCGCTTCGCTTTTCAAAATTGGAGCAATTTCAAAGCCGATCTCTATCAATCCATATTGGATACTGCCCGTAAGAATATCAAACCAAGCGAATCATCCATTTACGCCTCTGACCGCGACCACGGTGCCATCGAGATGGCCACTGCCAATGCCGCGCGCACTGGCGTCAATCAGGATATTCATTTTGCCTGTCACGCACTCAGCGATCTGCCCGTGCAGCCTGAAGCTGGCTGGATCATCACCAACCCGCCTTACGGACTGCGCGTCAGCTCCTCCAAAGATTTGCGTAACCTCTACGCAAGCCTCGGCAAGCTTCTCCGCACCGAATTTCATGATTGGTCGCTTGGTCTCCTCTGCAGTGACATCAAACTGGTCGGTGCCCTTGAGTTGGGGAAGCCCAAGACCTCAAATTCCTTGCTCAATGGTGGAATTCCAGTCAAATTCTCGATATTTATCAGATAATTCCGTGACCTGGCTAGATTTCTCTCACAATCTATAATTGCCTGAGTTGTATAATGAATGTGGAGCCTTTTTTAAACTGTGTTGATCATTTACCGGTGGACTGTTGTCGGATTTGATTTCCGATACCGAAATGAAATAACAGTTGTTTAAAGAAAGGATTAAATATGAAATTAACCCCCCCGAAAGTCTTAACCTGGTGGATCTCAGTGGCGTTGGCAGCAGTTGGCGCGCTGGGAGCTTTGGGCGTGATAGGCGCGATCGCAGGTTGGGCCATTTGGCTGTTGATTGCCGGGTTTGTCCTGCTCGCCATCGCCTGCTTCATCAAAGGTCTCTAATCACTGTCAAATCATGAAGTTTCAGCATGCCCGATTGGCTCCTCGGGCATGTTTCAATTCTAAGTCTCAAAACATGACAAACAGCCGCTCAAAAGGGGAGATTTAGAGCCTTTGTTTCATGCTAAAATACACTTTGGATTTTATCCACCGATCATTCACATTTTAACCAGGAGAGATATATGAAGCAAATTCGCGTCCTTCAGTGGGGGCTTGGCGCCATGGGAAGTGGCATGGCTAAGCTGATGCTGGATAAAACCGGGCTCAAGATTGTGGCCGCGGTGGATGGAAGACCGGATTTTGTAGGCAAAGACCTTGGCGAAGTCCTAGGAGTCGGCAGGAAATTGGATGTAGTTGTCACCAACCGGCCTGAGGATGTTTTGAAGAAGGAGAACGTTGATATCGTTCTTATCGCCACCACATCCTGGTTGAAGGATCAGATTCCCGACCTGCGCAAGATATTAAATGCCGGCATCAATTGCATTTCCATTGCTGAGGAAATGTCAGATGCCTACGCGCAAAACCCCGAACTCGCCAAAGAACTGAATGAGCTTGCTAAAAAGAACGGTGTCTCTATCCTCGGCACCGGAGTGAATCCCGGCTATGTGCTTGATCTGCTTGTTGTCGCCCTCACTGGCGGTAACCACAACGTTGAACGCATCGAAGCTTCCCGTATTAATGACCTCAGCCCTTATGGGCCAACCGTGATGAACAGCCAGGGCGTGGGTACCACTCCCGAGGAGTTTAAAGCCGGTATCGCTGATGGCTCCATCGTGGGTCATGTGGGCTTCCCCGAATCCATCAATATGATCAGCGACGCCCTCGGTCTTGGCGTGGACCGCATCGAACAGACCCGCGAACCCATCGTCAGCAAGGTCAAGCGCGAGACTCCCTATATCAAGGTGGAACCTGGTATGGTCGCTGGCTGCTCTCACATCGGCATCGGTTACCATGGCAACAAGGAAGTCATCAAGCTGGTCCATCCGCAGCAGATCCATCCTCAGCTCGAGGGTCAGGAAACCGGCGATTACATCAATGTTTTCGGCAAACCCGAGATCCACATGTGCATCAAACCGGAGATTGCCGGTGGTGTGGCCACCGAAGGTATCGCCGTCAACATGATCCCACTTGTTGTGGCTTCCACCCCTGGTCTCAAACGCATGATCGATATGCCCGTCCCTGCCGCCCTGATGGGTGAAAGCGCCTATACTCGTCGTTCCTGATCGAGGATTTTATGCCAGATATTAAAAAAGGAACCTGGGTTGAGATCGAGCAGGTCGTGTTAACCCCTGCCGAACGGGCATCCACGCTCCCTGAAGATACCAAGAAAGTCCCCTACCTGATGCGTGTATCAGGCTTCCTCACAGCCGACGCCTCACTTGGCGAAGATGTTGAGATTCGCACCATCATTGGGCGAAGTCTTCTGGGTAAATTGGTCACCATTAATCCCAGCTACAGTCACTCCTTTGGGAAAACAGTTCCCGAACTCCTGACCATCGGCACGGAGGCGGAAAATGACAAATAAAGACATGTCCTACTCCGCTGTGACTGCCCGCAAGAACGAGATCATGAAATCCTCGTTGGGCATCGACTATGATGATTTCGTGCAAAGCCCGGTCGCGTTTGATTACGAGCGCATGATGCGCGAGACCGGCTATAGCATGGACGATATCATCCGCATCCAGGCTGAAACAAAGGTTGGCAATACTCCTCTGTTCGAACTGCGCAACCTTACCGAAGCTGTCCGCAAGATCTCTCCTCCCGGAAAAGGCGCCCTCATCCTGGTCAAGGATGAAGCCGCCAATGCCTCGGGTAGTTTCAAGGCCCGCCGTGCTGCTGTCAGCGCTTACGAAGCCAAAAAGAAGGGCTTCAAGGGGATGATCGCTGCCACCAGCGGCAACTACGGGGTGGCAGTAGCCTCCCAGGCTGTTCAGCGCGGGCTGAAATGCATCATCGTCCAGGAAGTTTTCGACAGTCGCTGGGTGGGTCAACCTGAGATCATCGAGAAAAGTCGCGCCTGCGAAGCCTACGGCGCTGAAGTGCTCAAACTAACTGTTGGTCCTGAACTCTTCTACATGCTATTACGCACACTGGAAGAGACCGGCTTTTTCAACGCCAGTCTGTACACGCCCTTCGGTATCCGCGGCGTGGAAAGCCTTGGTTTCGAAGTCGCCCAGCAGGTTCGCGCCCGTTACGGCAAAGATCCCGATGCCGTAGCCATCACCCACGCCGGCGGCGGCAACCTCACCGGTACCGCACGCGGCCTGCTCGCAGCCGGATGCAAGGACACCCGTATCATCGCCTGTTCTGTCGACCTGAGCGGTCTGCATATGGCTTCAGATCACGATTTTAATCGGAAATCATTCACCACCGGTCATACCGGTTTTGGCGTCCCCTTTGCTACCTGGCCTGATCGCGTGGACGTTCCCCGTAATGCCGCGCGCAGTCTGCGCTACATGGATGCCTACCAGTTGGTGACCCAGGGCGAAGTCTTTTACATGACCGAACTCCTCACCAAACTCGAAGGCCTCGAACGCGGTCCTGCGGGTAACACCAGCCTCACCGCTGCTGTGACCCTCGCCCGCCAGATGGACAAGGACCAGATCGTGGTGGTGCAGGAGACAGAATATACCGGCGCCGGCAAGCATCACAACAGCCAGCTTTCCTTTGCCCGCGAGAATGGCATCGAAGTCCGCCGCGGCGACCCCAAAGACAATATCCCCGGCAAAACCATCGTTCTGCCCAAACGGCTGGACCAGGTTCGCGGTATGGAGCAGGATATCGATAAACTGCGCCATTCCTACCTTACCAACGCGGCCAGGGTGCTCCCCGCTGCTGATTGGAGTGAAGGCGACATCGCCTTTCTGGCCGCCGATATCAAGAAGACCCCCGATTGGGTTAAACAGAATCTTCCCGCATAAAAAGGATCAGTAATCATGAGTGAAGATCGCAACCAAAAGTTTGAAAAGAGGCGCGTAGAACTCAGCAAAATGAGTGACGATGAACTGAAGGCGCGTTTCTGGGAACTGTGCAACCAGGTTGTTGAACCCATTGTTGACCTGGCCAAGACCCATACCTCCCCATCCATCGAACGTTCTGTTCTGCTGCGCATGGGTATTGACAGCATCACCGCGCATGGTGTGGTGGACCGCGTTCTTGAAGCTGGTCTGCTCGGAAAAGGTGCCGGGCACGTGGTTTTGAAGCTGTCCCAGAAAAACGGAACCGACGTTCGTACGGCTGCTGCATCCATTCTCGAGAACAAAGACGTTCTCTACGGTTTGTTTTGATCGGATCTGAGAGAAAAGACATGACTGAACAGAAACCATTGGATCCCCACGAGAAGCTTGATATTGATCTGATCCTTGAAGGATTGGAGAATTATCACCCCACCCGCAAGGGCTGGACCTGGCGCGACGTTCCCGCTGAAGGTATTGACTTGGGTCCGTTCCATTACCGCAACATGTCAAAACCGCTCAAAAATAGCATCGGTCTTCCTGCTTCGAAATACTTTGATCACATTGACCCACAGCCGAGTTGCGTTGTCACCACCGAGATTGCCTCGGGCCGCTTTGAAGATGACATCCGCCGCATGCGCATGGCTGCCTGGCACGGCGCCGATCACCTGATGGTCATCCGCACCACCGGCCAGAGCCACATTGACGGTCTCCTGGAAGGCACTCCCGAAGGCGTGGGCGGTGTGCCCATTACCCGCAAGCAGATTCGTGCCAGCCGCAAGGCCTGCGACCAAATCGAAAAAGAGGTAGGCCGCCCCATAAACTTCCACAGCTACGTTTCCGGTGTGGCCGGTCCTGAAGTTGCCGTCCTCTTTGCCGAGGAAGGCATCAATGGCGCACACCAGGACCCGCAGTACAACGTGCTCTACCGCAACGTTAACATGCTGCGCTCCTTCGTAGACGCTGCCGAAGCTAAGAAAGTGATGAACGGCGCACGTATCTTCCAGATCGACGGCGCCCATAATGCCAACGCCACTGCCAAGAACGGCTGGCTCGTGATGCCCGAATTGATGGTGCAGCACGGCATCAACTGCGCTTTCTCGGTCAAGGTGGGTATGGCCAAAGACCTCATCGGTCTTTCAACCGTTCCGCCCGACGCGCCCCCTGCGCCCAAACTTTGGTTTGACCTGCCTTACGCTGTTGCCCTGCGTGACTTCTTCTCCGATTTCAAGATGCGCGCCCAGCAGAACACGCGCTACATCGAAGCCGATATTGAAGAAGCCATCCGCACGCACACTGTCGACACGCTTATTTCCATGCTCACCAGTGCCGACATCCAGAGTACCATCACTCCTGATGAAGGCCGCAACGTGCCCTGGCACTACAACAACATTCGCGGCGTGCAGACGGTGAAACAAACCTGGGCTGCGCTTGATGGCATCAAAGAGCTCGTCGAGCTCAAACACAAGGGACCGCTCGGTGAAATGGTTCGCGACCTCAAAGAACGCGCTGTCGCCTTCCTTGAAGAGGTCATCGAATCCGGCGGATACTTTACTGCCGTGGAAAAAGGCTTCTTTGTGGATTCCGGACGCTACCCCGACCGCAACGGCGATGGTATCGCCCGCGACAGTAAGGGCGGCGTTGGTGCTGGTTCACTCGTCGAACGCGATCCCGATTATTTTGCCCCTGTTTGTGATCATTTTGGCGAAAACCATTTGCCTGCTGACGTGAAACATGTCTGTGATCCCATCGATGGCTGCACCCTGTGCAAACCCGAGAAGATCGTCTACATCGACGAACTGGATTCAGAAGACAACTGCAACATGCGTCTGAAAGAGACCCTGCCATACCGCAAAGGTGGCATGATCAAACCTGAAGCCGAATGGGCTGGCGACGGCACCATCCTCACCCAGTTCTTCGTACCCCTGCCTGAAGATGTGGCTGCAGTCTACGGCGTGGAAATGGCCAAGAAACTTGGTCTTGAGGATCCCCAGGTGGTTAACATCCAGGTCATGCACCCGGCCGAAGGCTGCTTTGTTGAAGTTAAAGGCAAGGTCGGTTTTGCCATTGACGTCAAGACCCTCAAGATACCTGAAAAAGAGGTCATCCTCCCCGAGGACGAACTGCGTGAAGCAGTCAAGAAGGTGGGGCTCAAGGTCGTGGCTGCCACCGTTGGCGAAGACGAGCACAGTGTTGGTCTGCGCGAGATCCTCGATATCAAGCATGGCGGTATTGAGAAGTACGGTGTCAAGTATCATTATCTCGGCACTTCTGTACCGGTCAGCAAGCTGGTGGATGCTGCCATTGAAACCGGTGCGCAGGCTATCCTCATCTCTACCATCATCAGTCACAACGACACACATCGCACACAGATGAAGAAGCTGGCTGACCTATGCGTCGAGCGCGGCATACGCGACCGCATCATCCTCATAGCAGGCGGTACTCAGGTGAACCGTGAAATGGCCAAAGAGACCGGCCTTGATGCCACATTCGGACGCGGCACCAAGGGTATTCACGTGGTGAATGCCATGGTCAAGGTCCTCAAAGCCCGCGGAGTGCTCTGATCCAACAAGGTGGAGTGTGCCTCAAGCGCTGCAATTCCTCACCATCGAGGTTGGCTCAACCATCACGAAAGTGAATGGTTTTAGCCTGTTGCCTGAAGGCCGCTTCGAACACCTCGCTCAGGGGTTTGCACCCACCAGCGTCGCTGCCGGTGACGTTCGCCGTGGTGTGGATGAGGCCATTACCAACCTCGAAAGCAGGTACGGCAATATAACCGGCAACCCCGAAAATTTCATCAATAGTTCAGCCGCGGGCGGTCTGAGAATGACCGTCCACGGCTTGACTTACAGTATGACGGCCAGGGCTGCCCGCGAGGCGGCTCTTGGCGCTGGCGCCATCGTTAAAATGGTCACTGCCGGTCTACTCGACGATTATGATCTTGATGAGATACGCGGCATCCAACCCAACATCATTCTTCTCGCCGGCGGAGTGGATTTTGGCGAGAAGGAAACTGTTTTACAGAACGCTGAAAAGCTTGCATCATTAAAGCTACACGCTCCAGTCGTTTACGCCGGAAATTCTGCCCTACGCAAGCACGTGGAAAAGATTTTCACTGACGCCGGTGTAGAATTCCTTCTCGCAGCCAATGTTTTCCCTGAGGTGGATGTGCTAAACATTGACCCGCTGCGCAAGGTGATCCATGAAGTTTTCAACCGTCACATCATACATGCTCCCGGAATGACCTACCTGGCTGAACTGACTACGCATGGTATTCTGCCCACACCGGGCGCAGTGTTGCGCGGCGCGGAGCTTTTCGCCGAAGAAATGGGCGACTGTCTGGTTTTTGACGTTGGCGGTGCCACCACCGATGTACACAGCGTCACCGACGGCAGTACTGAATGGACTGCCCGCATGATCGAACCCGAACCCCGCGCCAAACGCACCGTCGAGGGTGATCTGGGTGTGTTCATCAACGCGCACAATATCATCGAGCAGGCCGATGACCCCAAACACTCTGAATCGCTCGATGAACTGCGCGCCATCCCGGAGACCAAACCGCAGAAGGATCTCACCCACTGGTTGTGCGAAAAAGCCGTCAACATCGGCGTGCGCCGCCATGCTGGCACGGTCAGTGACCTCTATACACCATCCGGTAAAAAGCAGATCGTCAAAGGCAAGGACCTGACCGCGGTCAAATGGATCGTGGGCACAGGCGGCGCGCTCACTCGCCTTGAAGGCGGTGAGAAGATCCTCCAGCACATCCGCAGCGGAGCCGGTAAGTATCTGCTTCCCCAACCTGATGCCCGCATATTAATGGACAGAGATTATCGTTTCTCTGCCCTGGGTACGCTGGCTCAGACGTACCCCGAAGCTGTCAAAGCGACATTCAAACACTGGGTGGAACAGGAGACAAAATGACATTGTTCACTCCCCGTCTCGAAATCTTTCCAGCGCGCATTCAAGAGAATGCCCGCTCAGTAATTGGCCTATGCCGTTCTCACGGTATCAAGGTGGCCTGCGTGACAAAGGTGGTCAGCGCCCACCCGGCTGTTGTGAAAGCGTTGGAAGCTGTCGGCGCGGAAATGCTTGCTGATTCCCGCCTGGAAAACCTGAAGGCCATCCGCGAGACTGGCTCTAAATTACCCCTCATGCTGTTGCGCATCCCCACTCCCAGCCGTCTGGGTGAAGTTGTCGAACTGGCAGATATCTCACTTAATTCCTCACTTGAGACGATCCGTGGCCTCTCAAATGCAGCCCGGAAAACAGGGAAACGTCATCAGGTCATCATCATGGTTGACCTGGGCGACCTGCGCGAAGGCATCTGGCCTGATCACGTTCTCGAAGTAGTGAGCGGTGCAGCCAACCTGCCGAATATCGATGTGATCGGTCTGGGATGCAACCTGGCCTGTTACGGCGGGGTCATCCCCACCACCGATAAGATGCAAATGCTCCTAGATTTGCAAGCGAAGTGTAGTCAGATCACCGGTCTGCCCCTGGACGTAATCAGCGGCGGAAACAGCGCCAACCTGCCCCTGCTGGCAGCGGGTGGTATTCCAGCAGGCATCAATCAACTGCGCATTGGCGAAGCCATCCAATTAGGCCGCAACGTGCTTGACCGCTCTCCCTGGCCGGGAACGCGGCAGGATACCTACCGTGTTGTGGCCGAGGTGGTTGAGATGGAGGTCAAACCCTCTGTCCCCATCGGCTCACGCGGTCAGGATGCCTTTGGCGGCACTCCTGAATTCACCGACCACGGCTTGCGTAAACGTGCCATCTGCAACATCGGCCGCCAAGACGTGGTGGTCGATAATATCGAACCTGTTGACACTGGTATGATCGTACTCGGCGGCAGCAGTGACCACCTGATCGTCGATGTCCATGAAGCAGCGGAACCTATTCATGTCGGCAGCGAAATCGCGTTTTACCCGGGTTACTCGGCGTTGCTCGCGGCCAGCACCTCGGCTTATGTGCAAAAAGTGGTGGTAGACTAACTCATTATTTAGAAGGCAGCCATGCTTTATCAGACTCACGTACGCGTTCATCTCGATAACATCCGTTCCAACATCGAAGGCATTCGCAATGCGGTTGGTCCCGAACGCAAAATCCTTATTGCCGTCAAAGCCAACGCCTATGGCCACGGTGCTGTGGAAGTCTCGCGCATGGCGCAGGAGATTGGCTTGGACTGGTTGGGCGTTGCTACCTTACCTGAGGGTATCCAACTGCGTGAAGCCGGTATCAAGCTGCCCATCCTCAAGTTCAGCCCTACATTTCCTGAAGAAATGGCCGATGCTGTGACCAATGGCATCACACTTTCCATCTGTGACCGCGAGAGTGTTGAAACATTGAGCAAGGTCTGCCGCGAGATCAACACCCCGGCCAACATCCACCTCAAAGTGGATACAGGCATGGGGCGTGTTGGTGTCACTCCCTCAGAAGCACCACACCTGGCCGCCTTCATCGAACAGGCCTGCCCTGAGATGCACCTGCAGGGTATCTTCACACATCTGCCCATTAGCGATGCCGGAGATAATGATTTCACTCATCAACAGATTTCTCTGTTCAAAGAAACAACCGCGGACGTGGAAAAAGCCATCTGCCGCAAGCTCGAGATCGCCCACTGCTCCAATTCAGGCGCAGTACTCGGCTATCCCGAGGGTTGGCTGGATATGGTCCGCCCGGGCATCATGATCTACGGCTTTTACCCCGATAAACTCACCCCTCACAGCATTGAACTCAAACCCGGATTGAGTTTCATCACCCGCGTATCTTTCGTAAAGAAAGTCACCAAGGGCACCAGCATCGGTTATGGACGCACCTGGATTGCCCCAGAAGATACCTACATTGCCACCATCCCGGCCGGTTACGCTGATGGTTTCAACCGCCTTTTCTCCAACACAGGCCGCGTTCTCATCAATGGCTGCTCTTTTCCTGTCGTTGGCCGCGTCTGCATGGACCAGAGCATGGTCAACCTTGGATTAGAGACCACGGTCAAAGTGGGCGATGAGGTTGTACTCATTGGTAAAAGCGGCGATTCTGAGATTACCTGCGACGAGTGGGCTGAGAAATTGAACACAATCACTTACGAAGTGACCTGCCAGATAAACCAGCGTGTCGTAAGATATTTTTAGGAATAGAAACAGACAATTCGGATTGCCGACATGGTACACTTATCCTTGAAAGGGAACTGAGAAACCATGCCCACGTCCTCTGCTACTGCCATCGCCCACCCCAACATCGCTTTCATCAAGTACTGGGGCAATCGCGACAACGATCTGCGCCTGCCCATGAACGGTTCTATTTCAATGAACCTGGCCGATCTCACCACGCGCACCCGTGTCACTTTCGATCCCAGTTTTCCCAGTGATATCTTTGATCTCAACGGCAAGCGCCAGAGCGGTGACAGTTTGTCCAGAGTGGTCAAACACCTCGATTTCATCCGCGGACTGCGCGGCTTTTCCACCCACGCCCACGTTTTCAGCGAGAACAGTTTCCCCACCGGTGCGGGGATTGCCTCCTCAGCCTCGGCTTTCGCTGCCCTCACCCTGGCTGCCGTCGGCGCACTTGGATTGGAGATTCCCGAACCCAACCTCTCCCGCCTGGCCCGGCGCGGCTCAGGTTCAGCCTGCCGCTCCATCCCGGCTGGCATCACCGAGTGGCGCAAAGGCCGCTCCGATCTTGATTCCTTCGCGGTTACCGTGGCTGCTCCAGATTACTGGCCGCTTGCTGATTGCATCGCTGTCGTGGAAGAAGGTCAAAAGAAAGTGGGCTCAAGTGAAGGCCACACCACTGCTGCCACCAGTCCGCTGCAGGTTGCCCGCGTAGGAGATAGCGAGCGCCGCCTGGACCAGTGCCGTAATGCCATCCAGAAAAAGGATTTCCAGGCCTTGGCCGAGATCATCGAACTCGACAGCAACATGATGCACGCGGTGATGATAACCTCCAAACCGCCGTTATTCTATTGGGAACCTGCAACATTGAATATCATGCAGGCCGTTCAGGCCTGGCGCAAAACGGGCATCCCCGCGGCCTACACACTGGATGCAGGTCCGAATGTGCATGTCATCTGCGAAGTTGAAAAGGTGGAAGCCATACAACGCCGCCTGACCGCCCTTCCCGGTGTCAAACAGATAATCACATCATCAATAGGCGGCGCGGCGCACCTCGTCTGAACCACTCCAACGAATTGTTAATGGAATCTTCACCGTTCAACGGATATAATATTCAATAATCGTTGTTCGTTAACGGTATAAAGGAAAGTCATGTCAAACATACTCGCAACAGCACTCAATATTCTCGAATTCATCCTGGCCTTTGGCTTGCTGGTGTTCATCCATGAATTTGGCCATTTCATCACCGCCCGTCTGAGCGGAATCACGGTGGAGGAATTTGGATTCGGTTATCCCCCACGCATCTTCAAGTTATTCCGCTGGAAGGGTACCGATTTTTCACTCAACTGGATCCCCTTTGGCGGTTTTTGCCGTATGAAAGGCGAAAACGCGGCCGACATGAGCGAAGGCAGTTTTGCTGCTGCCAATCCCTGGCGCAGGCTCATTACCCTGCTGGGCGGCGCGCTCATGAACCTGCTCCTGGGTTTCATCCTTGTCATCATCCTGTTCATGAAGGCTGGATCATATGACACGAGCAAGGTAGCTGTTGTCGGAGTCGCTGCAGATTCTCCTGCAGCCATTGCTGATATTCGTATTGACGACATCATCACTGAGGTTAATGGTGAAAACGTTACCAGCATGGAAGGGCTTTCCACATTGGTTGGTCAGAATCTCGATAAACCGACCCAGATCACACTGCTTCGCAATGACGAGACACTGGTCGTTGAACTGACTCCTAGAGCTAATCCACCAAAAGGCCAGGGAGCCATGGGCGTCACCATCAGTAACCCCACCGTGCCAGTCACCTTTTGGCAGGCCGTTCCAGCAGCTTTCCTGTCTACACTGGACCAGGGTGCTCAATTGATCACTTTGCCGGTAAAGCTGATCACTGGCAAGATCGAACCTTCTGAAACCCGCATGGTCAGTGTCGTCGGGCTTTATGATCTATACGCCCAGGTGAAGACTGAAGATACTGCCACCGCTGCAGAAAATCCCGCTGCCAAAAACCTCTATATCCTCTCCTACCTTGCCACCCTGTCAATCGCTCTGGGCTACACTAATCTGCTGCCCATTCCTGCCATCGATGGTGGGCGCATCCTTTTCCTGATCCCGGAATTGCTTTTCAAAAAGAAAGTTAAGCCCGAGCTCGAAAGCCGTGTCCATCTCATTGGCTTCTCATTATTGATTTTGTTAATGGTTGTCCTTGTCATCAACGACATCATCAATCCAATTTCACTTCCGTAATGCGGAGTTTGCCTATGACTGACAAAACTCAGAAATTTGACAAAATCGCAGAAGCGCTACTAGACCTCAATCAGCCTTTTCCGCCGCGCCTGCTGCGTAGCTTTTCTGATCTTTCGCACAAAGATCAACGCACGCTCGAGCAACTCTGGCTGCAGATCGATCCCAAACGCAAGCTTTCGCTATTTGAGGACCTTGAAAACATCGCCGAGACCGATACTCTGGTCAATTTTGACGAGTTTGCCAAACTGGGTATCACTGACCCTGATCCTGCTGTACGCGTCATGGCCATTCGTCTGCTCTGGGAATGTGAAGAAGCCAGCCTGATCCCTCTCTTTACCGAAATGATGGAATCTGACTCAGCAGAAGACGTGCGTGCCGCGGCTGCTTCCGCTCTTGGAAAATTTGTTTATCTAGGTGAGCTAGACAGTATCCCGGACAATCTCAAGATCTCGCTGGTGGCCAATCTGCTGGATGTGGTCAAAGGTGAAGACCTGCCCCTCGTGCGCCGCAACGCGCTTGAATCGCTGGGTTATTCCAGTAACGCGAAAGTTCCAGGTCTGATCAACACAGCGCTTGATTCTGAGGATTCCCAATGGATGACCTCAGCCCTCTTCGCCATCGGCCGTTCTGCTGACGAGAAGTGGGCTGAAACCGTCCTCAAATATCTTGAGCGTCCGGAAAATGAGATCAAATTCGAAGCCGTCCGCGCTGCTGGCGAGCTCGAGCTGGACAAGGCGCGCGATACTCTTCTTGAAATGCTCGAAGAGATCGAAGACGATCTTGAACTTCGCTATGCCATCATCTGGTCGCTCTCACAGATCGGCGGAGAGGGCATCAAGGAAACCTTCGAAGAATTGTTGAAGAAATCCGAGGACGAGGAAGAGATCGTCTGGCTGGAAAGAGCTCTTGAGAACATCGATATCGGTGGCGATATCGAACAGATGGAATTCCTGAACTTCGAAGGTGGTTCTGAACCTCTTGATGACGACGAAGAAGATGAAGGTGACCTCGATGAGGATGACCTTGATCTTGAAGACATCGAAGAGGATGAAGACGAGGAAGATGAAGACGAAGAAGACAAGTATTAAGAGGGGATATCTGTCTTCATGTCGTTGATCCTGCTGCTGTCAATGCTTTTCAACCTTTTCTCTGCTCCGATGCCAATTGTGCAAACGGTGCAGGAACCAGTTAATGTTGAGGTTTCGTACCTCTTTGGCGAACAAATCTCCATCACGGCTGATCTCCCGGATTTGACAGGCATTACTGGAGTAAACATCCTTCTACAATCTGAGGAGAGCGCGCAAGTACGTATTCCGGCTGAGATTTCTGACACAGGCCAGGTGAGCGCCACCTTCCCGCTCAATGTGGCACCTTTTCATGTTTTTGACCGCGTCTATTATTGGTTTGAAATCATTACTTCAGATGGTACGGTTACATCAACACCGTCTTACTGGTTTGATTACCTCGACAACCGCTTTGAATGGCAGTTGAGCGAAACCAAGTGGTTCATCATCCATACCACACCCACAAATGAAGTGAATTCTGCGGACCTGCAGGGAATTGCTCTCTCAGGATTGAAATATGCCACCAGTCTGCTCCCTGTCTCTCCTGAACTCCCAATGCAAGTCTATATCTATCCTGATTCCACTTCGCTTGCGGTTGCTCTTGGCTCAAACGGTCAACCCTGGGCGGCCGGAGAAGCAGATCCTGAGCTCGGTGTCATCCTGGTGTCTGAATCAGTCGATATAGACAACACCCGGGAGTTAAAGCGCCAGATCTCACACGAGATCATGCACATGCTTGAATATTCTGCAGCAAATGGGAATTATTTATCTTCACCCACCTGGCTGCTTGAAGGACTGGCCGTCAACGCAGAGAACCTTGCTTCTGCTGATGACGCGCGCATGCTGCAGAACTCATATCGTGATGGAAATCTGCTCCCCTTTGACCAGTTGTGCACTTCCATGCCGCCGGAGGCCTCACGTTCATCGCTTGCCTACGCGCAGTCCGCATCATTCACATCATATCTGTCACAAACATATAGTAATGACAAGTTTATAGAATTGCTGCGTTCCGGTGGTAACGGTCTGAATTGCAGCCAGCTAACCTTAAGTATCCTGGGAAAAGACCTTGCCGCTCTGGAATCGGATTGGAAGATCTCGGAGTTCTCTGGAATATCACGATCCAGCTCGGTCATCGATTACTGGCCGCTTTTACTGCTCCTTCCCCTCGTTATTTGGGGACTGCTGCGCATCAGAAGACACGATCCTGATAAATCAAAGAAGGAATCCGGCAATGGTAATTGAAGCAGTGTCATTGCATGCTGTGGTGGAAGGTCATGTGCAGGGTGTGGGATTCCGCTATTTCGTTCAGGAAAGCGCCAGCCGTCTGGGTCTCACTGGCTGGGTTCGCAATCAGTATTCCGGCGCCGTGGAACTGACTGCCGAGGGCGGCCGCGAAATGCTGGAGCACCTTCTTGAATTGGTCAGGCAGGGCACCAGCCGCTCCATCGTCACCAACCTCAAATGTGAATGGTCTACAGGGGTAAAGAAATACACTCAGTTTAGTATTCTGCCAACTGAATAACACTCTACTCGATATCGCCGGCCATTAACCTGGCTTTCTGCCAGGGCGGCAGATCGGATTCGTCCGCCAGCAGTTTGCGCATGTCCAGGATCTGATCACGGAAGACAGCGGCCTTCTCGAATTCGAGATCTTTGGCTGCCTGACGCATCTGCACTTCCATTTCGGTGATGAGCCGTTTGATTTCCTTTTCAGGGATCGAAGGTGCTGTCTTTCCCGCCCTGTACTCCCCGCGTCTCTCGGCTGCCATCGATGGCGCCAGCGTAAGCTGCTCGGTGATATCGTGCACAGCCTTTATGATGGTGAACGGCTCAATTCCGTGTTTCTTGTTGTAGTCATCCTGCTTCTTGCGGCGACGGTTCGTCTCATCGATGGCGCTTTTCATCGCGTCCGTCATCTGGTCGGCGTACATGATGACCTTGCCATTCACGTTTCTGGCAGCACGCCCGATGGTCTGAATGAGCGCGGTCTGCGAACGCAAGAAGCCCTGCTTATCCGCATCAAGGATGGCTACCATCGAAACCTCAGGCAGGTCCAAGCCTTCACGCAGCAGGTTAATACCGACAATGATGTCGAAAACACCCATACGCAGGTCGCGCAGGATGCCCACGCGTTCCAGTGTCTCCACCTCTGAATGCAGGTAATGCACCTTTACGCCCAGTTCCAGCAGATAGTCCGCCAGGTCCTCTGCCATACGCTTGGTCAGCGTGGTTACCAGCACGCGTTCTCCCTGCTCGGTTCGCTTCTTGATCTCCGCGTACAGATCGTCCACCTGACCCTTGGTCGGCCGTACTTCCACTTCAGGATCTAGCAAACCGGTGGGTCTGATGATCTGCTCCACGACCTGGTTGGTGCGTTTCATTTCAAACTCAGCCGGTGTGGCGGAGGTGTAAAGTGTATACCCCATGTGTTTCTCAAATTCATCAAAGGTTAGCGGTCGGTTATCCATTGCTGAGGGTAGACGGAAACCGTATTCCACCAATGTACCCTTGCGAGATTGGTCGCCGTGATACATGCCGCGTACTTGCGGGACTGTCATGTGCGATTCATCGATGACAAGCAAGTACTCGCTGGGAAGGTAGTCCATCAGTGTCCAGGGCGGTGACCCGGCCGGGCGCTGGTCCAAATGGCGCGAGTAGTTTTCGATACCTGAGCAGTAGCCCACTTCCTTGAGCATTTCCAGATCATACCTGCAGCGCTGCTCGATGCGCTGTGCTTCCAGCAGCTTGCCGCTGTTGCGGAAGTAGTTCAACTGGTCGTCAAGTTCTTTCTCAATATCGGTGATGGCGTTCTTGAGACGTTCTTCAGAAGCAATGTAATGTTTGGCCGGGTAGACTTCGAAATGCTGCGGTTCCGAGTACACCTCACCGATCAGTGGGTTGAACTCCACCATTTTTTCCACTTCGTCGCCGAAGAAGCTGATTCGCACCGCTTTCTTCTCTTCGTAAGCCGGGAAAATCTCGATGGTATCGCCGCGTACCCTGAACACACCCGGAAGCAACTCCATGTCGTTGCGCTGGTACTGGCTCTCAATGAGCCGCCTGAGCAGCGCCTGTCGCCTGTAAATCGCCCCTACGTCAAAACGGATGACTACACCAGCGTAGTTCTCGGGATCCCCCAGACCGTAGATGCACGACACTGACGCCACAATGATGACATCCTTGCGCGACATCAGTGCCGTGGTCGCGGCCAGACGCAACCGGTCGATCTCCTCGTTTATTTCTGTTTCCTTTTCGATATATAGGTCCTGACGCGGTACATACGCCTCCGGCTGGTAGTAATCGTAGTATGAAACAAAGTAATTGACCGAGTTTTCCGGGAAGAATTCTTTGAATTCCGTATAAAGTTGTGCCGCCAGGGTTTTATTATGCGCCATTACCAGCGCCGGCATCTGCACCTGCTGAATGACGTTGGCGATCGTGAAGGTCTTGCCTGTACCGGTGGCACCCAGCAGAACCTGGTCGCGGTATCCCTTTTTCAACCCCGCCACCAATTCTTCGATGGCTTCGGGTTGGTCGCCGGTTGGTTTGTATGGTGCGTGCAAATTGAATCCCATCCACTCAACTCCTGTATCTGGTTGGTTGATTTAAATTATAGCACATTTGTTCATATGTGGGTATTTAATTCTACACGGGGAAGGTCAAAACAAACAAAGCACCACCGCCCTCCGCGTTTCTGGCGATAAGTTCGCCGCCGTGGACCCTGGCCAAGTTGCGCGCGATGGAAAGACCCAATCCTGTACTGCCCGAGTTCTCCCGGTTGCGCGATTTATCGCCGCGGTAGAATCGCTCAAAGAGACGCGGCAGGTCATCTTCAGGGATGCCGCAGCCGCTATCCTGTACGGAGACGGTGACCTCCCCGTTGGTCTTCGCTACATCTATCGTGATACGGCCTTTGGCGGGTGTATGATGCAGCGCGTTGGCGATCAGGTTCCCCAGTATCTGCGTCATGCGGTCCGGGTCCGCCTTGATAATGATCTCTTCTTTCTTCCTTTGGCCCGTGAATTCCAATTTGGCATTCTGCTGGTCAGCCTGTGGTTTAAAACGTTTCACCACTTTTCCGATCAATACCGGGAGATTCACTTCTTCCATTTCAAGCGGCAATTCTCCAGCGTCAACCAGTGCCAATGTGCGCAAATCATCCACAAGCCGGGTAAGGAAGTTGGTCTGGTCAACAACCGTCTGCAGACTCTCCTGCGTTATGGGGACGATGCCGTCCTGCATGGCTTCAAGCTGCGCCTTCTGCACCGCCAGCGGTGAACGCAGTTCGTGCGCGATATCAGCCGTCAATGCTTTTTTGCGAGCCTCAGCAGATTCGAGGTTTTCAGCCATCGCATTGAAGGAGGTTCCCAAGCGTGCGATCTCATCTTTCCCATTAACCTTGACACGGGTGGACAGTTTCCCGCCGGCAAGTGAATCAGCCGCCTGTGTGAGCAGACGCAGAGGCTTGATCAACTGGTTAGCCAACAAGATAGCCAGTACAAGCGCCAAGACTCCCGCGATCAAACCCGAACGCAGTACCACCGTTCGTAGTTTTTCAATCAATGGCGATACCTCGGTTGCCTGAATAACCGGGCGGTCGTTTACAATGAGGTAACCCACTTGCTTTTGCGGCGCGATGGATAAAGTTATCGCGTTCGAGAGTACGTTTTCATCCATTGTGCTGCCCAACTCGTTTCCAGCTGAACTCCAAACAACAACCAGATCGGTATCTGTAATAGTGAACTTGCTATCCCTCCCGGGACCAGCGTTCATGTTTTTGCCCATGTTCATGGAACCACCCATCATGTTGGGTTGGAAATCTGCAGCAATCGATTCAATACCAATCCAACTGCCATTAATACGGTAATAATTCTCTGCCTTGAGAACAATCTCCTGGTAGCCATACATGCCGCCTCGCAGCATGTAATCCTGAACCTGTTTGGAATTGTCGCTGTTAATAAACAGCACAAGTGACAGGACAAGTCCTACAACAATGATGGAGAAGTACAACATTAATCGGGTTCTTAGCGACATGAGATCCTACTCAGTTATTTTAAAGCGATAGCCAACACCAAAAACGGTGTCGATCAGATCTGCGGCTGCTCCGCTGTTCTTTAACTTGTTGCGCAGGTTCTTGACGTGTACATCGATGCTACGTTCATACGAGCCACCCGGAACTCCGGGTTGGTCCTCGATCAGTTGCTGCCGCGAGAACACCCTTCCAGGGTTGGCAGATAATTTTACGAGGATGTTGAATTCTGTCGGGGTGAGCTCAATTTCATTCTCTGCGTAGCTGACTGAATGACAATCAATATCAATTGAAATCCCGGCGACCGTGACGCTTCCACTGCTTAAGTTAGGCTTTTTCGTTCGGTTTAGCACGGCTTTAACACGCGCCACCAGTTCCCGTGGGGAGAATGGTTTGCTGATGTAATCATCAGCGCCGGTATCAAACCCCTGCAGCCGGTCAGATTCCTCCACGCGGGCAGTGACCATGATGATCGGAGTTGCCATTTCCCTGTGCAGTTCAGCGGCCACGTCCAAACCATCCAGACCCGGCAGGTTCAGATCGAGAAGCACCAGATCGGGGTTCTGCTCCAGGGCGATCTCCAACCCTGTGTCTCCGCGCAGGCTTGTGAGCACCTCGAAACCTTCTCGCTCCAAATATGAACGAATGATCTTCGAAAGATGGGGGTCGTCTTCAATCACCAATATTCGGGTCATGTGCGGATTATATCAGAGATGACATCCAGTAATCTTTGCCGCCAGCCATCATCAGAATCATCAAACTGGAACCAGTAGGCGTTCTTGCCAGGCCGTAGAAAGGCATTAACAGTCTTCAAGTTGCGTGAGGTCACCCCTGCGGGCAGCGGCGGATATCGCAGCACAATCTGGTCACCTTCCACACTGACCGAGGTCAGTTGCGCTTTTTCCGCCCTCAACTTGACGCGTATCTGGTAGAAAAGGTTGGCTGTCTGCACTTCGATGGGGCCAAAACGGTCGATGAACTCCTCCTGCAGCGCATCCAGTTCGGTCTCATCGTGCAGGTTGGCCATACGCCTGTAGATCTGCAACCTCAGTGTCTGGTCTGGCACGTAGTCAATGGGAATACCAATTGCGAGCGGCAAGTCCACGCTCACTGGGACGTATGATGCGCCGAGACCGAAAGCCTTTTCCACCTGCCTGCTGGTGTCTTCCTGCGTCTTGCGCAGTTCCTGCACCGCCTGGGAAAGCATGCGTGCGTAGAGGTGAAAACCCACCGACGCGATGTAACCGGATTGCCTTACGCCCAGCATCTCGCCGGCACCGCGCATCTCCAGGTCTCGCATGGCTATGGAGTATCCAGCGCCTAGTTGTGTGTTTTCGGCAATGGTCTCCAGACGTTCCTGCCCTTCAGGTGTGGGCGGACGTTTGTTGTGGCGGAAGAAGTAGGCATACGCACGTTGGGCACCGCGCCCCACCCGGCCGCGCAATTGATAAAGCTGTGCCAGACCAAACGTATCGCCGCGGTCAACGATGAGTGTGTTTGCATTGGGGATATCCAACCCTGATTCAATGATTGATGTACACAACAGTACATCCACTTCACCGCGGGTGAAACGCGACATCACATGCGAGAGTTCGTCTTCCTTCATTTGTCCGTGGGCAATGCCGATACGCGCTTCCGGCACCAGATTGCGCAGGTGACTCTGCATCGCGTAGATGGTCTGAACGCGGTTATGCACGAAAAATACCTGGCCACCTCGCTCCATTTCTCTCAGCAGTGCTTGCTTGACGAGCTTGGGAGAGTACGGCCCGATGTGCGTCACAATAGGTAAGCGTTCTGCCGGCGGGGTGTTGATGATCGAAATATCCCGTACGCCGGTGAGGGCCATGTAAAGCGTGCGGGGTATGGGTGTGGCCGTGAGCGTGAGCACATCGACCTCGGTGCGCAGTTTTTTAAAGTGTTCCTTGTGTGTAACGCCGAAGCGCTGCTCCTCATCGATGATGACAAGCCCAATATCTTTAAAGACCACATCCGAGGTTAGCAGTCTATGCGTTCCAATGACAATGTCGATCTCGCCGAGTATCAACTTGGTGATGATCTCGTCCTGTTGTTTGGGGTTGCGGAAACGAGAGAGCATTTCCACGGTGACCGGATACGCAGAGAGGCGCTGCTTGAAGGTTTCGTAATGCTGCTGTGCCAATACAGTGGTGGGCACCAACACGGCCACCTGTTTACCATCCATTACCGCCTTGAAGGCAGCCCTCAGGGCAACCTCTGTTTTCCCGTAGCCCACGTCGCCGCACAGCAGGCGGTCCATTGGCTTGGGTTTTTCCATGTCCTTCTTTACTTCATTGATCGCCCGCATTTGGTCATCGGTCTCAATGTAGGGGAAACTCGCTTCCAATTCTTCCTGCCAGGTGGAATCCGGTTTAAAAGCGTGCCCTTTGGCAGTTTCACGTTGAGCGTACAATTCCAGCAGATCCTGCGCCACGCGAATGACCGCCTCACGGACAGTTTGTTTGGTTTGTGCCCAATCGGTTCCGCCAAGGCGGGACGCCTGGGGTGTGGTTCCTTCAGGCCCCACGTATCGGCTGAGCCTGTCCGCCTGATGGATGGGCACGAACAATTGGTCGCCGTTCTCATATTCCACGCACAGGAATTCCCGCTCGGTGCCCTCAAGCATCCTGCGTACCAAACCTGAGAATCTGCCCACGCCGTAATCAACGTGCACTACCCAATCACCGGTGTTCAAGTCCGCGAATGTGGCCTCAGGTGCTTCGTGGGTCGCTTTCAGGCGCGGTCGCGGCTGCGGTCTTTCCCAACCAAATATCTCGCTGTCCGTGATGAACTTAACCTGCAGTTCGCCATCGCATGATAGATTCCATCCCTCACCGATCGTACCTTCCAGGAAGGATGGTTCCGTTTCACTTTCTGATGAGCAGTTTTCCTCCTGCCATAATTCGCGCAGACGTGAAAGCTGCCGGGTTACGATAATTGTCTTGATTCCTTTGCCGCAATCTTCTTTGAGCGTGTCCACAAAGGGTTTTACGCGCCCGCCAAAGCGTTCTCCTGGTGCGAAGGCTTCGGCCAGTGTGCTGATCTCGTCAGTTCCTCCCCTGCCCAGTTCCAGCCAGCGTGAAGACTGGATGGTGTCCACCAATTCCGACCAGCTCAAATAGGGCGTCGGGAAGTCCTCCGGCAAGATACCCTCGCTGATGCTCTCCTGGCGCAACTTAACTGCCTGCTCTTCGATATCCTCGCCAAAAGATTGCACGTTCATCATGCTGTCCACGACGATCAGCGCGTTCTTAGGCATGTAATCAAGGATGGTCGCAGGAGAGCGATGCACCAGCGGTAGGTAGAACTCGTCTATGGCTACACCATCTCCCAATACTCCGGCAGCTTTCACAGGCAGAATCTCTCTCGCAGGAGTGATGGTCAGTTCATCCAGGCTGCGAATCGTCCGTTGTGTGGATGGGTCGAATTCACGCAAGGTATCCAATTCGTTGCCGAAGAATTCAAGACGTGCCGGGTGGATCTCTGAAGGCGCCCACACATCCAGAATGCCACCCCGCCTGGAGAATTGCCCGAAATCGACAACGGTATCAACTGCTTCATATCCTATGTCCACCCAGTTACGCTGCAATTCTCCCGGATTCACAGTCTGGTTGAGGTGGATGATCTTGCTGTTCACTAGAAAGTCTCGCCTGGGTAGTGTGCGTGTCATCAGGGCGCGCAGGGGTGCAACGATCACGACCGGTTCCTGTGGTTTAGTGCTTCCCGGCAGATGATACATTGCCAGCGCGGTCAGGGCTTGTAGTCGGTCGCGCCGCGTCACCACGCCCCAGGCGGCCTGTTCATAGAACAGCGGGGTTGGTTCCGGAAAATGGAATCGCGGGTTATCCGGCAGCCAGAATCCCAGCTCGTCGAATATTGTAAGCGAACGATCTGCCCTGTCCGTGATCAACAGAATGGGTACATTCAGGTCCTTGGAGAGCGCTGAGAGAATCGGCAAACGGGTAACACGCATTAAGCCCAATCCCGGTAGAGGTTGATTGAGCTTGATCTTATCCAGAATGTTTACGTATTCCGGGTTCTCTCTGACGAAATCTAGGAGTTTCTTCATTTACGTATTGCCGTTGTATTTGTTCATGGCCGCGTTCAGGCCATTCTGCACAAATTCCTTCACTGCATCGCAGGCTTTTTCCAGTAAAGCGCGTAGGAATTCTTCCTCGTCCTTTGAAAAGCGCTGCAGCACGTAGTCTTTGGGATCCATCTGACCCGGTGGACGTCCCACACCAAGCCTCATCCGGGCAAAGTCCTGGCTGCCGAGCTTATCAATTGTGGAGCCAAGCCCGCGCTGCCCCGCTGAACCACCCTTTGGGCGGATACGGATGGTGCCAAAGGGCAGGTCGATGTCGTCATGGATCACGATCAGGTTCTCTTTGGGTACTTTGTAGAAATTCATCAAGCCCACCACGGCTTGACCGGAAAGGTTCATGTAGGTTTGCGGTTTGGCAAGCACAACACGGCTGCCTTCGAACTTGCCGATACCTATGATCGCTTTGTTCTGCACCTTGGATAACTTGACTTCAAGCGTTTGTGCCAGCGCATCAATGGTAAGAAAACCAATATTATGTCGGGTATCTTTGTATTCCCGCCCCGGGTTGCCCAGGCCGACGATCAAAAAAACTTGACCTGATTCAGTGATCTGAGGAGTGGATTGTCTTAACCTCGCGAACAACGCGTCCATTGTGTTTCCTTAGCTGCGCCGCTTCCATGAGCGCACAAGCGAGTAAAATCCGAGTCCGGCCACGAATAGTATGCCCAAAACTGCGCCAGCTTTAAGGTTTCTCTTGACCGTATCCACCGATAAAGCTGCCTTGTTCTCCGGGAATGGAGTGGCAGCGGCTGGCACTAATGTGGCAGTTGGAACCTGCGTGGTTATTGTCGCAGTCGGCAGGGTTGTGGGAGTCAAAACCGCTTCGGTGTAATTGCGTACCTGCAATCTCTCCACGATGTACTTACTGTTTGTGCCATCTGTGTGGTAAACCGTCAACTTGAGTCGGTAATCCCCATCACTGATCGTGGTGGTGTCCCACACTGCCAATGTGGCCACATTTGCTGGCTCTTCCATCTCTGCGATGAGGAACCAACTCGGATTCACCTCATCAGCGTAAGCATATGCCAAATCTGCCGAAGCGAAACCCTCTCCGGCAGCCGTGCCGATGATATCAACGCTGCCTTTGAGCACATCCCCATCCCGCGGCGAGGTGATCTCAACATCGAGGGATGCCCGTGGACTTAGCCAACCAGATAAAATAATGAAAGCGACAATCACAAGATTCTTATACATGGCAATCGATAAGTCTACCACGAACAGACAATTGATGCAAATGAGCGCACCTGTCTGAACAATCTGCTTTTGCGAGTTTAGTAAACCTCACATTCCAAAGAGATAGATGTTCAACCCGGCTCCCAGGGCTTGACATTCCTTGTATGTTATAATCACACCAATGGCTGAAGATACCGAAATCGTTGAAGTGGTAAGCGGAGAGACTCCTGCCGTTGAAGCGCCTGTTTCAAGCGGCATCAAACCCTGGCTCATAATTGTCATTGCCGTTATCATCCTCGGTTTGATCGGCACCGCCGTATACTTCCTCATGCAGGCTGATGCTGGAACGACCGAGAAGATCAGGGACGTGTTCATCATCTTCATGGCGCTTGAATTTGCCGTGCTTGGGGTGGCTCTGGTCATACTCATCGTCCAACTGGCAAAACTGGTGAACCTTCTCGAAAACGAGGTAAAGCCCATCATTGCCAACACCGCTGAAACGATCAATACTCTCAAGGGAACAACAGAATTTCTCAGCGAGAATCTGGTCACCCCGGTGATCAAATTGAACGGTTATATGGCCGGGTTCAAGAAAGTCTTTGACCTGTTGAAGATCATCCGTAGATAGCATCACTTCGGACCCATTCTTTTTTCGAAAGGAGTACGACAATGGCAGAACGTGACAATTTTGGTTCATTTATTGTAGGTTTGGTCGTTGGCGGCATCGCTGGAGCAGTGGTTGCATTGCTCTATGCTCCCCAATCCGGCGAACAAACCCGTGCTGTGATCAAAGAAAAAGCGATCGAGTTGGTCGATAAGACCACCGAAACTGTTGAAGAAACCTACAAGAAGGCGCAGGTTGCCGCCTCAGACGCAGTGGATAAAGCGCAGGGACTCATCAAGCAGGCTGAATTCAAAGCCGGCAAACTGGTTGAAAAAGACCAGGTTACTCTCGAAACCCCCAAACCCGCAACCCCCAAGAAAACCTCATAGTCCTAATAAAAACACTGCCCTGTTCTCACAGGGCAGTGTTTTTAGTTTAACTCAGCGAACACATCTGCTATGGACTGGACGATATCCATCGCCAGTACTGGGGCTTCGCTACCCAGCCATTCTGCCGCTGCAAGACCAGCCTGTGCATGGATCCACGCAGCCGCTGATGCAGCTTCGTATCTTTCCATTCCCTGACCGATCCAACTGGCGATCATACCGCTCAGCACATCACCGCTGCCGGCCTTTGCCAGCGCAGAGCTTGCCACAGGAATAACAGCAATGCGTCCATCCGGCGCGGCAATGACAGTCAATGCGCCTTTCAGAACGATCACCTGGTTCCACTTTTTGGCATAAAGCGAGGCAATCCCCATGCGCTCGCTTTGAATCTCTTCCACGGTCAATCCGGTCAAAGCCGCCATCTCACCTGGATGCGGCGTCAGCACCAATTCAGCCTGTATCTTCTCATTCCAACCTTCATTTTCTGCCAGCCAGCGCAACCCTTCAGCATCCAATACAATCGTGGGCATCTTTTGTTCTTTTGTTTCGTTTCCATTCTCTTCAATCAGGAAGCCCACCCTGCGGTTTTTTCCGTTTGATTTTGAAGCAAAGAATATCGTGTCCAGAAACCTTGCCGTAGTCTCTTCGCGGCCGATCCCGGGTCCAATGACCATTGCATTGACCTTGCCCGTTTGTTCTTTCACAAGGTCCACGGCAGATTCAGAGATCACGCCGCCTTCGTCATCCAATACCAGCCAGATGGCTTCGGGAAGTTGCCCGGCCAGTATGGGGTGGATGGATTGTGGTACAGCGAGGGAGACAAGACCCGAGCCGCTGCGGTAAGCAGCCAGTGCTGCCAGCATCGGCGCGCCCACATAGTTTACGCTTCCTCCCACCACCATCACGGTGCCAAAGGTACCCTTGTGAGCGTTGATCTGACGAACGGGCAGATTTTGCCTCACCCAATTTTCGTCGATTACACTCCGCAGCTTCTGCTCCGAAGTCATCGTTTCTTCCAGACCAATGGGGATGGCCAGGATCTCACCGCAATATTCGAATGCCGGGAAGCGCAGCAATCCAACTTTTACGGCTTCGAAACACACGGTCAACGCTGCTCTTAATCCTTCAGGCGCAACCTCACCGCTGTCGCAATCCACTCCCGACGGGCAGTCGACAGCAACAACCGTTTGATGAACAATATTTTCCCGGACGAGAGTGAGGAATTGGGCGACATCTTCTTTCAACGGCAGTTTCATCCCTGTACCCACTACGCCGTCAAATATCAACCCAGATTCACGAATTACCCCGGCAATAATCACATCATCCTGCTTGTCGCCGGCTTTCATGACTTTTCCACCCGCGTCGATATATCTGGTGATCAAGAGATCATGCGCCCGTTCCTTTACCAGAACTGCGGTGGTGGTCCAGTTTTCTCGTTGAAGAGATGTTAACGCGATCAGAGTATCCCCGCCATTGTTCCCTCCGCCCACCAAACCCACAGCAGGTGATGATTTTAAATCCGAATAACGTTCTTCAATGACACTAGCCAGACCCTCTCCGGCAATCTGCATCAATTCTTCATTGGAGGTACCTCTACGATTGCCTTCTTTTTCGATTGCTTTCATTTCAGCAACAGAAACCAGTTTCATCTTGTTCTCCTCGCGTGCTTCTTTTCCAATTATAGCCTTGTGCTCTGCATTTCGGACTGTTTATGTTACAATTCAGCCCTATTCTGCAATGAAGAGGGTTAATTTTGAACACAAAATCTGAGTTTACAAAGGTCGAGAAGGACCTGGTCGTCAGCATGGAATACACGCTCACTGTTGATGGTGAGGTTGTGGATTCGTCAAAGGAAAATGGCCCCATTGATTTCATTCAGGGCAAGGGCAACATCATTCCCGGTCTTGAAAAAGCACTTTACGGCATGAACCTTGATGAATCGAAGGAGGTAAATGTCCCTGCGGCTGAAGCTTATGGCGAATTTGATGAGGAAGCCGTCGAAGAAGTTCCTGTGTCAGATTTCCCCACCGATATCCCGCTCGAAGTCGGTGTCGAACTGGCCGTTGAGGACGAAGACGGCGGCGCCATGTCTGCGGTCATCGAAGAAGTGACCAAGGACACAGTCACGCTGAACTTCAACCATCCCCTGGCTGGAAAGGACCTTGTTTTCGATGTCAAGATCGTTAGCCTGCGTGCTCCCACCGAAGAGGAAATGCAGCACGGACACGTCCATGGCGATGAAGAATGCGAATGCGATTGTGATGGGGACGATTGCGAAGACGGCGGCGGTTGCTGCTGCGGAAAGTAACAAAAACAAAGACCACCTGCGAAGGTGGTCTTTTCTGTTAATCTACAAATTTTCCCCCCGGTTTCATCCATTGTAGTTTGACCGGTTCTTCTTCGCGCTGTACAAGATCATTCAACACATGGGGGTCCGCACTATTGAATGAGAATAGGTCATTGTGCATGGGGATAAGTACCCTGCTTTTGAGCTCCTTTGCCAGCGAATATGCTTCTACACCGTCAAGGTTGCCAACAATACCCATGTTTTCACGTTTCTCGTCCCGGCCATTGACCGGAAGACAGGCGATATCCACATGATCTGAATGTTTGAGGATATTTGCTGCAAATTCCGGGTAGCTGATGGTGTCGCCTGCGTGAAAGAGAATCCTCCCGGCTGTTTTGACCACAAAACCAAAGTAAGCATACTCGCGCGTTTCCATATCTCTGTCAAATCCGTAATGGGCTGCCGGGAGTGCATGGAATTCCAATCCGGGCAAGGACTGGAGCTCCAGGATCTGTGGTACCAGGATGCTTCTGTTTTGGATCCCAAGCACCTGCAGATGATTCGCCACTGGGCGTGGACAGATAAACCTCAACTCTGGGTTCGTCTTATAAAGCGGCAACAGGGTATCCGGATCGCAATGGTCCGCATGATCGTGGCTGATAAAAACTACATCAATGCCGCTGAGATCTTCTGCCTTTACTGGCGGGAGAAAGGAGCGCGAGAAAAGCTCTGCTGAACCGATGCCGCTATCGACTACGTAATTCGACAGGTAAGGATCGAACACAATACGAATCTGGTCGGTATCAAGGATCAAGCCGGCCTGACCGAGATAGGTTATTTCAAACCGTTTATCAGATTGCACCGGGTCTACCCTTGTTTGGGTTCGTCTTTGGCGTGACTGTGCTTTTCTTTCAGCTTCTTCACGATGCGGTTGCCATTGGTCTCGCTTTTGGCCAACGCCACCTGGATGACCTCATCCATGTGTTTCACGAAGATAAGTTGCAAGTCTTCGCGTACTTTCTTGGGTACTTCGATGAGGTCTTTGGTATTTTTCTCGGGCAGTAAAACCACCTTCAACCCGGCCCGATGCGCTGCCAGGATCTTCTCGCGAACACCACCGATGGGTAGTATGTTACCGCGCAGGGTGATCTCCCCTGTCATGCCAATCTCTTTCTTAACTGGCCGTTCAGTAAAAGCCGAAATAAGCGCGGTGGCAATGGTGATGCCCGCGCTTGGGCCGTCCTTGGGGATGGCGCCCTCGGGGATATGAATATGGATGTCCAATTGCTCAAAGACTTCAGGATCGATGGCCAGCGCATCCACGCGAGACTTTAAATATGAGAGCGCTGCCTGCGCAGATTCCTGCATCACATCACCGATCTGGCCTGTTACCTGCAGGCTGCCCTTGCCTTCCATGATGAGCACTTCCACGGGCATAATGTCGCCGCCGTTTTCCGTCCAGGCAATGGCGGTAGCCACACCCACTTCATCTTTGCGTTCAGCTTCTGCAAAGAAGAATTGTGGCGGTCCCAGGAATTTCTCCACCGCGCTTTTATTGAGTGTCTTTGAGTAGCGCTTCTTTTCTGATTTCAAACGCGCGGTTTTACGGCACAATCTCCCAATCTCGCGTTCCAGATTGCGCACGCCGGCTTCATAGGTGTACTCGCGGATGATCTTGCAGATGGCGTCATCCTCGAAGACGATCTCATCTTCATCCAGTCCGCTTTCCTCAAGCTGACGCGGGATCAGATAGCGTTTTGCGATCTCGACTTTTTCCTCTTCGATATAGCCGGGGAATTCGATCACTTCCATTCGGTCCAGCAACGCCGGTGGGATGGAATTGAGATTGTTGGCCGTGGTCACGAACATGACCTTGGATAAGTCGTAGGGTAATTCCAGGTAATGATCAGAAAACGAGAAGTTCTGCTCCGGGTCAAGTACCTCCAACAGCGCCGAGGATGGATCGCCGCGGAAATCGCTGCCGAGCTTGTCAATCTCATCCAACATGAAAAGCGGATTTACTGTACCTGCCCGCTTCATGGTCTGCAGAATACGCCCCGGCAGCGCGCCAATATAGGTGCGCCTGTGACCGCGGATCTCCGCTTCGTCGCGGACACCGCCAAGTGAAAGACGCACGAATTTGCTTCCTAGTGCGGCCGCGATGGATTTCCCCAGCGAGGTTTTACCGGTTCCCGGCGGCCCAACGAAGCACAGGATGGGCTGTCGTTCTTTCTTGGGTTTCAGACTTTTGACCGCGATGTATTCCAGGATGCGATCTTTGGCCTTACCCAGTCCGTAATGGTTCTCCTCCAGTACCTTGGCAGCGTGGCGGACGTCCAGATTGTCTTCGGTCGTTTCCACCCAGGGCAGGTCGAGCAGCCAATCAATGTAAGTACGCAGGATGGCCACTTCGGGCGACATCGCCGGCATTTGAGAAAGACGCTCGATCTCTTTAAAAGCCTGGGCTCTTGCCTCCTCAGGCATTTTCTTCTCTTCTACTTTTGTTTTGAGCTCAACCAGTTCGCGGGTCCAGATATCGCCTTCGCCAAGTTCATTCTGGATGGCTTTCATTTGCTCGCGCAGGTAGAACTCGCGTTGCGAGCGGTCCACCTCTCCCTGGACACGCGTCTGGATCTCGTCCTCAAGCTGCAAAACGTCCAATTCCTGCGCCAACAGCCAGTTGACCTTCTTCAGTCGTTCGCGCGGCTCGATGATGGTCAGAAGTTCCATACGGTTCTCATAAGGCAGCGAGATGGCCGTCGTGATCATGTCTGACAGCCAGCCCGGTTCGGTGATATTGATCGAGAACAGATGGGCTTCGTCGGGCAGGCTGCGATCCAACTGCACGCAGCGTTCGAACAGGTCACGCGAGGTGCGCATCAGGGCTTCGGTCTGCCGGTCGGCACGGGTCTTCTCCTCGATCACCTGACATTTGACCATCCAGAAGGGTTCTTTTTCGATGATCTCGATGACCTTCACACGGTGTCGCCCCTGCACAAGCGCAGAGTTATTGCCGTCTTGAAGTGTCAGCAGGCGCCCAACAGCAACCTCCACACCGATATCCAGGAAATCACTCGGTCGCGGCTCTTCGATCTCACTGTCCTTCATCATCAATGCGATCATAGTACCGGATTGTTTCTGTACATGGTTGATGGCTTCCAGGTTGGCACCAGGGACAATGAAGATCGGTGAGACCATGCGGGGGAATACCACGATGTCGCGCATGATGAGCGCCGGGCAAAGGATGATTCCATCCTTGTCCGGTTTGGCGTCCGGTACCTGGTACAACTCATCGGTGCGCTGATAAAGCGCCGCCGTGTATTCTTCAGGGTTGTCTATCCTGCTTTTCCAGTCATCGTTCTTCATCTACATCCTCAAGGTAATCAATTTTGGACTAAACGGGATCTTACTCTGGGCCATTCTTCACGAGCGGCAGCGGCTACAAAAATGCTGCCTGCAACGACAACCGCTGTGTTTTTTTCTGCCATTTTATATGCAGTTTCCAATGCAGCAGGAATATCAGCGGTGGCCACAGCCGGGCAGCCTGCCTGCTGCGCTAATTCTACCAGTTTCTCGGCACCCAGCGCCCGCGGATGTGTGCTTTGCGTGGCAACCATGAATTTGGTGCGTGGCAGTAACTGCGAGAGGATGCCTGCGATATCTTTATCTTCCGAAACGCCAAAGATCAGAATGATCTGTTTATCTGTGAGGTAATCATCAATGGTCAGACGTAGTTTGAGGGCTGAATCCTGGTTGTGCGCCGAATCGACGACGATGATCGGGTCACGCTCAAGCAGTTCGAACCGTCCCGGCCAATCTGCTTCCGCGAATCCATTATGTATAGCCTCGTCGCTGATTTGGATGCCTTCTTTGCGTGCCGTTTCCAGGACTGCAAAAGCTGTGGCAGCGTTCTGCACCTGGTGGTAACCAAGCAGCGGGATGGTTAATTCAACAGGTTTCCAGCCGGAGTCATCAGGATCGTGTAGATATCCATTCAACTTTTCCTGGTCGTTCTTCTCCCACAGGATGAGGGATTGCCCATCCAGCGAATGCGACCTGGCGCTGAATAACAGATCACGCCCGACGGTCAATACCGGGGCATGGCGTTCTGCCGCGATTTGTTCCACCACTCTGCGTGGCGTCTCGTCCTGTGGGGCCAGCACCACTGGTCTGCCTTCTTTTATTATGCCGGCTTTCTCGGTAGCGATCTGAGCGATGGTATTGCCGAGCACGTTCATGTGATCGAACGAAAGTGATGTTATGACCGATACCAGCGGGTTGACGATGTTGCTCGCGTCCAGGCGCCCACCTAAACCAACCTCCACTACCGCGATATCCACTTTAGCTTCGGCAAACTTCTGGAAACCGATGGCCGTTGTGATCTCAAAGGTTGTCAATTCAGGGATCTGCTCGATGAACGGCTTCATCCGTTCTGTGATCTCCACCAGCGACCAATGGCTGATGTTCTCATGGTTCACCTGGATGCGTTCAGCGTAATCCTGCAAATGCGGTGACGTGTACAACCCTACCTTATATCCTTGTTTCTGCAGTACACTGGCAATGAGCGCTGAAGTGGACCCTTTACCTTTCGTTCCGGCCACGTGAATCACCGGATATTTGGTCTGGGGATCACTCAATAAAGCCATCAGATCGCGCATCCTGCGCAAATCAAAGTTCGCCGCTGCCAGCCTGTCCTGCCGGGTCAGGCTGTAATCGACGAACGAGTATAGGTAATCTAAAGTTGCCTGGTATTGCTCTTCGATCGGTGGCATAATCTTTTTCGATTCTCGAGTATATTTAATGAAAGCATTGTAATATCGCGTGTATCGAAAAGCAAGCCTCATTTTAGATTGGAGTGACCATGCTTAGCCTGTTGACTCTCAAACTTTATTTCCCCGGTTGTGAATCGCTTAAAGAAAAACGCAGCCGTCTGCTGCCCATCCTGAAACGCTTGCACAAGGAGTTCAACATCTCCGTCTCTGAGATCGGCCTGCAGGATGTCTGGCAATCTGCCTGGATCGGCTGCGCGGCGGTCTCGAACGACAAGGTCCACAACGAACAGGTGCTCAAACAAGTGATCGATTTCATCGCTGCCAATTGGCCTGACGAGCAGGTTCTGGAATCTCACATCGAAAACCGGTGAGCGCATGGACCTGAAACTCAAGGATCGAGTCGCTCTGGTGGCCGGCTCTTCACGCGGACTGGGCGCGGCCATTGCCGAATTGCTTTCCGCTGAAGGTGCCAAAGTTGCCATCAATGGCCGAAACGAAGCGAAACTGAGCGAGAAAGCTCGCAGCATCATCGCAGGCACTGGCAACCGCGTCCTTGCTGTCGCGGGCGACGTGGCTGACCCCTCTGTACCCCAGCGGATGGTCGATGAGACCATCCGCGAGTTTGGTGCATTGGATATCCTTATCACTAATGCCGGCGGTCCGCCGCGCGGAGAATTCGTCACACTTGATGATTCTGCCTGGCAAAAGGCATATGAATCCCTATTTATGGCTTCCGTGCGTCTCATCCGTGCTGCCATGCCGTATCTCGAAAAAAGCGATGCTGCCTCTGTTCTGACCATTACTTCCTACGCGGTCAAGCAGCCCATTCCCAACCTCATCCTGTCTAATAGTATACGCGCCGCCACGGTGGGTCTCACCAAGACTCTCGCATTGGAATTGGGCGGTAAGGGAATCCGCTTCAATTCCATCTTGCCGGGCTGGACGACAACTGAACGCGTTGAAATGTTGATGACCTCCCGGGCTGAGCAAAACCACACGTCAATTGAAGACGAATACCACAAGGAAGCAGCAGAAAGCTCCCTTAAACGCATGGCCACCCCGGCAGAGTTTGCCAATGTGGCTGTCTTCCTGGTATCACCAGCAGCTTCCTATATGACCGGCGCCATGATCCCGGTGGACGGCGGTACGGTCAAGGGATTACTCTGAACCCGATCTGTATTCTCCCAAAACTAAAGTAAAATCAAGCTTCTGAAAACCGGTCAGGAGAAAAGTATTGGTTCCTCAATCAGAAATCCGCAAGCAGCTTCGCAGAATACTACCCAGGGTGCAAAAACCTGGGCGATACGTGGGTGGCGAACTCAACCAGGTGGTCAAAGACTGGCAAAGCGTAGCCACTCATTTCGCTCTCGTCTTCCCCGATATCTACGACATCGGTGTTCCCAACCTGGGTGTGATGATCCTCTACGAACTGCTCAACAATCGTGAAGATACCCTCTGCGAACGCGCATACGTCCCCTGGCTGGACATGGAAGACGAGATGCGCCAGGCAGGCATCCCACTTTATTCGTTGGAATCCTTCCACCCGCTACGGGAATTTGATATCATCGGCTTTTCTCTGCCTTATGAGACCCTCTACACCAACGCGCTCAACGCGCTTGATCTGGCAGGCATTCCTCTGCGCTGTAAAGACCGAAATGAAAGTCATCCCCTGGTCATCGCCGGTGGACACGCCTGTTTCAATCCTGAACCCATGTCTGCCTTCATTGATGCCTTTGTCATTGGCGAAGGCGAAGAAGTGATCCACGAAATCGTGGACGCCCACCAACAATGGAAGCGCTCCGGTGCGTCCAGGCAGGAACTGTTGCGCGCGCTCAGCCGCATCAGCGGTGTGTACGTTCCAGCCCTGTACAAGGTGAAGTACAACTCCAACGGTACGGTTGCTTCCACGCTGCCCATTGATTCTGATGTTCCGGCTTTTGTGACCAAACGCATCGTCCCCGTCCTGCCCGATCCGCCAACTCATTTCATCGTTCCATCCATTGACGTGGTGCACAACCGTATTGCAGTTGAGATCATGCGCGGCTGCACCCGCGGCTGCCGTTTTTGCCACGCCGGCATGATCAATCGCCCGGTTCGCGAACGCACTGTTGAAAGTATCGTGGACGGCGTCGAAGCCGCTCTGGATAACACAGGGTACGAAGAGATCGCCCTGCTTTCTCTATCATCAAGTGACTATACGCATATTAATGAACTGGTCAATGCCATCACCACCCGTTTTGCCGGCAAGCATCTCACAATCTCGCTCCCCTCACTGCGCATCGAGTCATTCTCTGTGGAACTGATGGAGAAATTGCGCGGCTCACGTCAGGGCGGTTTCACTCTCGCGCCCGAGGCAGCCACCGATCGCATGCGCAACCGCATCAACAAACCCATTCAAACAGAGCAGCTTCTGGAGACTGCGCGGGCCATCTACAGCCGCGGCTGGACTTCCATCAAGCTCTATTTCATGATCGGCCACCCTGAGGAAACACTTGAAGATGTACAGGCCATCATCGATTTGTGCAGGTCTGTTCTCAATGAAGGACGCAAGATCATTGGCAAGAAGACCAACCTGCATGCCGGTGTCAGCACCTTTGTGCCTAAACCGCATACTCCATTTCAATGGGTGCCCTGTGATGCCACCGAGTCCGTGTTGGAAAAGCAGAAGATGCTCAAGGATGGACTGCGTTCACCCGGCTTGAAACTGACCTGGTCCAATCCCAGAGAGACCGTCCTCGAAGCTTCTCTCTCACGCGGCGATCGCCACCTGGGAGATGTAATCGAGACCGCCTGGCGCAGCGGTGCCAAGTTCGATGCCTGGCAGGATAAATACCAATATGGTACCTGGATGGAAGCTTTTGAGAAACACGATCTTGATCCGGCTTTCTACATCTCCCGCTCCCGCGCCATCGATGAAGTGATGCCCTGGGACCATATCCACGCTGGCGTTGCTAGAAAGTATCTTGAAAAAGAGTATCAGCGTTCCCTCGATGGAATCACGACTGAGGATTGCCGCGACAATTGCCATGTCTGCGGCATACTGCCTGAGTTTAATGAGGCACGCCGACTTCATCCCGGTGAACTTTGGCTTTGCCCGGAGGTGAAGTGATGCAGCGTATCCGAATTTCCTACGAGAAAGGTGTTGAGCTCCAATACACTGGCAACCTGGACATGCACAAGGTCTGGGAACGCACCTTCCGTCGCGCCCACCTGCCACTGGCTTATTCGCAGGGCTTCCATCCGCAGCCCAAGATCCAACAGGCGGCTCCTCTGCCCCTGGGATTCACCAGTAAAGCCGAAATGCTAGATGTGTGGATGGACACAGATGAGCCAGTGGAGAATATCGCCAAAGTGCTAGTCAACACCGCTCAACCTGGAATTGCCATCCGTCAGGTATCAGCCATCCCGCTGACCGGTGAAGCCCTGCCCAACCTGGTTACCGCAGCCAGTTACAGGATCACCCTCGAGGAACCAATCGATAAAGACCTCTTATCTCAAAAGACAAGCCAGATGCTTTCCACACCTTTCATCGAGCGCGAACGTCGCGGCAAGAATTATGACCTGCGCCCTCTTATCCTCTCGTTGACCCTGCTCCAAGGGCAGCCTGCTATCATCGAGTTGGATCTGACCTCGCTGCCCGGTGCCACCGGCCGCCCTGAAGAGGTCCTTGAAGAATTGGGAGTGGATCCCTACTCTGCCGATATCGAACGCACAGGCTTGGTGTTAAAACAAGGGTAATTCTCCTACCTTCTATGAAAGAGCCTGAGTTCCAGATCTATCAATGCGTCAACCCGGAATGCCGTTTCCGCTGCCCCAATGACCTCTCGCATCGGACCATGGAACGCTGCCCGGTCTGTGGAACTGATTTTCTGCCCAGTGGCCAACCTTTCTCCAATTTCCGCGGCAATTCCAGCATCGCAGTCACACCTGCGAAACATATCGAGGTTGTCCTTGACAACTTGCGTTCCACCCTGAATGTGGGCTCCATCTTCCGCACTGCTGACGGTGCCGGCGTGCGCCACATTCACTGCTGCGGAACAACGCCCACTCCCAAACATCCCAAGATCGAAAAATCAGGGCTCGGAGCAGAGGATTTCATTGAATGGACCTATCACCGCAGCACTCTCGATCTGATTCTTACCCTCAAGCAGCAGGGGTTCATCATCACCTGTTTGGAAGCCACTGAAAAATCCACACCACTTGCCAAAATTAACAAAGCACATCCAAAAGAGAAGATTGCGCTAGTACTTGGCAACGAAGTCAGCGGCATCGATCCTGCTGTTCTGGAAGCTGCTGACCACGTTATTTCAATTCCCATGTTGGGACGCAAGACCTCGCTCAACGTGGCTGTCGCCTTTGGAATTGCCATCTATGCATTGGTAATTTAACAAAATTGGGATAATATTGGCAATCATCAACCAGTAGAGGAAAGCATGCCAACTTACGAATACAAATGCCAGGATTGCGGTGCCCAGTTTGAAGCCCTTCGTTCGATGAGGGATTCAGATTCACCCATTGCCTGCAAGGAATGCAATTCATCCAACACCACCCGCAAGCTATCGGTTTGTTATGTCAGCGGTGGATCGGATAACAGCGGCAGCCATGCCGGCCATTCGGGTTGCGGAGGATGCCAGGGCGGTTCCTGCTCTTCCTGCGGCCACTAACGGAGAAAAAATGGACTTCTACAAGGGTAAGCTTGTTTTTATCACCGGTGGCTCGAGTGGTATCGGACTGGCACTTGCCAAAGGCGTCGCGGCAAACGGCGGGAATGTGGTCATCCTCGCCAGGACGAAAGAAATGCTCAGCACTGCCGAGGAAGAGATAAAAAAGGCACAGAAAGCGTCCGGTCAGAAGGTTTTTTCCATCGTGGCCGATATTACTCAACCCGAGAAATTATCCACTGTTTTGGAGAAATTCGTCGCTTCTTCAGGAATCCCGGATATCGTGATCAATTCTGCCGGTGTAGCTCACCCGGGCAAGTTCACCGCCCTCGACCCTGGCATTTTCCACTGGATGATGGACGTCAATTACTTCGGCACGGTCAATGTGCTAAAAGCTCTTCTTCCCCAAATGCAGCAACGCCGTTCCGGCACGATCGTCAACATCTCATCCATCGCCGGCTTCATTGGTGTATATGGCTATTCAGCCTATGGCGCATCCAAGTACGCCGTCAGGGGTCTCTCTGATGTATTGCGTTCCGAATTGAAGCCGTATGGATTGAAGGTTTCCGTCGTCTTCCCGCCCGACACCGATACACCGCAATTGGAATACGAAAGCCAATACAAACCCTTCATCACCAAAGAGGTTGCTGGTTCTGCCAAACTGATGAGCGCAGACGCCGTAGCCGAAGACATTCTAAAGCAGGTCGCGCGCGGTAAATACATCGTTCTGCCCGGTTCCGAGGGTAAACTTCTGTTCACAGCGCAGAACCTGCTCGGCAGACTGCTATACCCCATCATGGACATGATGATCAACTCTGCCATTGCCAAGATCAAGTTCGGACAATAATCATACAAAGAAAATGCCGTCACACAGTAGTCGCATTGATGGCATATGTTATACTCACGGTGCTGTACAATTCCATTAGGAGAGAGGATTGAATGAAAAAAGACTTCCTGGCTATTTCCGATTACTCACCCGCCGATCTGCAGGAGATGCTTGATCTGGCCGTGACACTGAAGAAAGAGCATTTTAATGGAGGGAACAAACCCCTTTTCAAAGGTAAAACGCTGGCCATGGTCTTCCAGAAACCCAGCCTGCGCACCCGTATGAGCTTTGACATGGCCATGCGCCACATGGAAGGTGACGCTCTTTACATTTCGCCCGAAGAGATTGGCCTGGGAAAACGCGAATCCATTGCCGATGTCTCCCGTGTCCTTTCCGGTTACGTGGATGCCATCATGGCCCGCGTATTTGGTCACGCTGATGTACTCGAGCTTGCCAAGTGGTCATCCATCCCCGTCATCAATGGACTGAGCGACTACAATCACCCCTGCCAGGGTATGGCAGATGCCCTGACCATCATTGAGAAGTTCGGTACCCTCAAGGGCTTGAATATTACCTACGTCGGCGACGGAAACAATGTTGCCGTTTCTCTGATGCACATCTGTGCCAAACTTGGTGGCAATTTCACCATCGCCAACCCTGAAGATTACGATATCGTTCCGAAGGCCATCGAAGACGCCCAAAAGTTCGCCAAGGTTTCTGGCAGTACCCTCAAGTTCATCCGCGATCCACACGAAGCTGTCAAGAAAGCCCACGTCATCTACACCGACACCTGGACCAGCATGGGACAGGAAGCCGAGACTGAAAAACGCAAGAGAGTTTTCCCGCCCTTCCAGGTTAACGCCCAATTGGTTAGTGAAGCAGACAAGGACGTCATCGTCATGCACTGCCTGCCCGCCCACCGCGGCCAGGAATTGACCGACGAAGTTGCTGATGGCTCACACTCTGTGATCTTCCCGCAGGCACACAACCGCCTGCACGCAGAAAAAGCCGTCCTGGCAAAACTCCTGCTCTAGTTCCTTCTGTTCTGTAATTTCAAGTGCCCTCGCAGGAGGGCACTTTTACTTTCATTGCTCTATTGCACAGGTTAAGTTATGATAACTTTATCGAAATCACAATAAGGATGCTCTCATGAACCGTTTCGCGAAAATTGTCTGCACACTTGGGCCAAGTTCCCATGATGAAGCCATCATCAAACAAATGATGAAAGCCGGGATGAATGTGGCACGGCTCAACTTCTCGCACGGTACACATGAGAGTCATGCAGAACTCATCACTCTCATCCGCCGCTCTGCCAAAGAACTTGGAATGCCCATTGCCATTCTCCAGGACTTGCAGGGTCCCAAACTGCGCGTTGGTATCCTCCCTGATGAAGGTGTTGAACTAAAGGTGGGCAACATTGTCAACCTGTATACCATTGAAAGCAACGAGCCGGAACACCTGGCAGACCAAATTTACCTGCCTCTCGATGTTCCCAATCTGGCCCGGGCGGTAAAACCCGGCAACCGTATCCTACTGGATGATGGTCATCTTGAGTTAAAAGTCATCGAGGTGGAAGGCGATACGGTCAAGAGCCGTGTTGTTCTTGGAGGCATCCTCACCTCACACAAGGGCGTCAACCTGCCCGGCGCTGACCTCAAGATCCCCATTCCCACCGAAAAGGACATTCGCGATCTGGAATTTGGCCTCTCACAGGGCATCGATTACGTTGCCATTTCTTTCGTTCACAAGGCTTCAGAAATTGCCGTGGTACGCGAGTTCATCAACGCGAAGTTCCCCGGCAAGATCAGGCCTGGCATCATCGCCAAACTTGAGCGTCCTGAGGCCATCAAGAACCTTCATGAGATCATCCACGAAGCGGACGGCGTGATGGTGGCCAGAGGTGATCTGGGTGTGGAGACCTCCCCTCAGGAAGTGCCCATCATGCAGAAAGAGATCATCCGCAGCGCCAATCAGCATGCCAAGATTGTCATCACGGCCACCCAGATGCTCGAATCCATGATCCACAACCCGCGCCCCACTCGCGCTGAGGCCTCTGATGTGGCCAACGCGGTCTTTGATGGGACTGACGCGGTCATGCTTTCAGGTGAAACGGCTTCCGGCAATTATCCCGTAGAAGCCGTACAGATGATGGATTGCATCGTTCGCGAAGCCGAGGAACACCGTGAAACCTGGGGACGCACCAGTGACTTTCCCCGTGAGATCACCCTTGATGATGCCATCTCCATGACCAGGGCCGCCTGCGAACTGGCTCACGACCGCAGTGTCACCAATGTCGCTGTGCTCACTCAGACCGGCCGTACTGCCCTTTTGATGTCCAAAGCCCGTCCACGCGTTCCCATTATGGGCTTCACTCCCAAAGAGAACGTCTACAACCTGTGCAGTCTTTACTGGGGAGTGATCCCTGCCATTATCCCATTTGTGGATTCGCTCGAAAAAGTAGTGCAAACGGTGGATGATTTTATGCAATCAGAGAAGAAGCTCAAGGAAGGTGACCAGATCGTTCTCATCACCGGTTTTCCGCTGCCGGCAATCCACCTACCCAACCTGGCGCTTCTGCACACCATCGGCGAGAAAGTAGCCTTAGCGGAAAAAACTACATGAACATAATCAAGATCGATACTGACAGCAGGCAATCTGTTCGCAGTTTCATCCGCTTTCCCTTCGATATGTACGCAGGGAGCGAATTCTGGGTGCCGCCTTTCCCCGGTGAGATGCAGCTCGTCATGAACCCGCAGGTGCATCCCTTCTATCACCATTCAACAGCTGACTTCTATATCGCTGAACTGGCGGGCAGAATCGTTGGCCGCCTGGCAGTACTCAAAAACAACAACTACTGTAAATTCCACGATCAACAGGTGGCATTCGTCTATTATCTGGAAATGGAAGAGGATTCCCGCATCTGTGACGCACTTCTGGCAGCAGCCGAAGACTGGGCCAGGCAGCACGGAGCCGATTCCATGCTGATTGGGAAGGGTTTCCTGCGTTCCAACGGGCAGGGTATCCATGTGGAGGGCTTTGATGTTCCTCCAGCAATGGGTATCGCCTACCAAATGCCTTATTATGATGATTTCATCAAGCAGTGTGGTTATCAAAAAGAAACAGATTATTTCTCGGGCATTCTGGAACACCGCATCGATCCAATGATCCACAAAACAGCCGAAAAAGTACGTTCGCGGTACAACTTCTGGATCAAGAGCTTCTCCAGTATTAAGGAGATCGAATCATGGATCCCGTGGGTTGATAAGGTGCATCACGAAGCGTTCGCCGGAAACCCGAGTTTCTATCCCTCCACCGAAGAAGAATTCGCCCTTATCTGCCGCAACATCATCGCCATAGCCAATCCCTCTTATATCAAACTGATCATGCACGAAGAAGAAGTAGCCGGGTTTATCCTGAGCTATCCCAACATCAATCGTGCCCTGCGTGCCACTCACGGCAGCAGTTCAGTATTCTCCATGCTTCGCTTTCTTTATGAAAAGAAGACCAGCCGCTGGATCGACATGAATGGCATTGGTCTGCTGCCCAAATACCAGGGTTTGGGTGGAAACGCGCTGCTGTACTCTGAAGTGGAGAAAGTGGTCGCGGAAAATGGCATGAAGCACGCCGAAATCATCCAGGTGGATGAGCGCAACATGCGCAGCAAGGCAGATTTGAATACGGTTGGCGTGGAATGGATGAAAACTCACCGCACATATATCAAGAAGATCTGAGGTGCCCATGTCATTTGAAACCATCATCTCTTGCGCTGAACTGAACAAAAATATTTCCAACCCGGGTTGGGTACTGGTGGATTGCCGCTTTGACCTGGCGGCTCCCGAATGGGGTTTCGAGGAATACCAGCAGCTTCATATACCTGGAGCGGTATATGCCGACCTGGATAAGGACCTCTCCGGTCGCAAAACTCCGAGCACCGGCCGCCATCCGTTGCCCAAACCGTCGGATTTCTGCGAGTCCATGTCGCGTCTGGGGATCGATCGGTCCACGCAGGTGATCGTGTATGACGCCACCTCCGGCAGCTACGCGGCGCGTCTCTGGTTCCTACTTCGCTTTTACGGCCATACCCGCGTAGCTCTACTTGACGGCGGTTTTGTGGAATGGCACAAACAGGGGCTTGCCATCGAATCCGGCATTATCCAAAACAAACACCGCGAATTCAAGGGCACCCCGGATGAAAGCATGATCCTGTCCACGGCTGACATGGAAAAACAGTACACCAATCCACATTGGTTGATGATTGACGCACGGGCCAGTGAACGCTTCCGCGGTGAACAGGAGACCATTGATCCTGTTGCCGGTCATATCCCCAATGCAGTCAATCGCTTCCACGGTGACAATATGAGCCCTGATGGATTATTCCTTCCTGCGGCTCAGTTGAAAGAGGAATTCAGCAAACTCACAAATGGATTTTCACCCGAAACCACCGCTGTCTATTGCGGTTCAGGTGTCACATCCTGCCATCATCTGGTTGCGATGGCCATTGCCGGCCTTCCCCAACCCAAGCTTTACGCCGGTTCCTGGAGTGAATGGATCAGGGATCCCAGGCATCCAATCGCATAAACATACTCCCCGGTCAACCACCGGGGAGTCTTTTTTCTAGAACATCATGTCATTGACTTGCTGCATCGTCTCTCTGGCGGGACGGATCTGTTTCTCGGTCATTCGGTTTAGGGGTGTTGCCGGCATATTGTACATGTCATACATGGTCGGCTGGTTCGGATCCACGTAGATCAACCCGGTCACGAGCCAGTTGTTCTTCTCAGCCTGTTCCAGGATGCGCAGCGCTTCCCAGCGGCTGGTGGGGTCGTAATCTTTTTCCAGTTTTTTGAGGATCACCTGGCTGCCGTCATGCAGGGTAACGTCGCGGGTGGTGCCTTCTTCAAAATCCTCCACCGTGATCTCATCGCGCGCGGGCACAAAGGAGATCTCATGCAGGGGCTCCTCGTGCTCCTTGCCAAATGTGTACGAGTGCATAGATTCTTCATGGTTGCCAAATGTCACACACGGGCTGATGATATCCAACACGGCAACACCGGTATGCGCAATGGCCGCCTTTATCAGTTCCTTCACTTGCTTGGGGTCACCAGCGAATGAGCGTGCCACGAAGGAGGCATTTGCCACCAGGGCTTCCATGGCAATGTCCACAGGCAGGTACGGATTCGTTCCCTGTTTCTTCAACGAGAGGCCTTTGTCTGCGGTGGCGGAGAACTGGCCCTTTGTGAGCCCGTAAACGCCATTGTTCTCGACTATGTAAACCATCGGCAAGTTGCGACGTACCAAGTGTTTGAACTGGCCCAAACCAATACTGGCAGAATCACCATCGCCGCTTAGGCCAATACCTTTCAGGGTATGATCGGCAAATAAAGCGCCAAGTGCCATCGAGGGCATGCGTCCGTGCAAGCCGTTGAAGCTGAAGGACCTGCCCAGAAAGTAAGTGGGACTTTTGCTCGAGCAGCCGATACCGCTGAATTTGACCACTTGCTCGGGCACGAGGTTCATTTCATAACAGGCTGCCACGATCTGAGCAGCAATACCGTTGTGACCGCAACCCTGGCATAGCGTGGAGGGAGCGCCACGGTAATCGTTGCGGGTCAGACCCACGCTGTTGACACTGTTCATTGCTTGAGCGATTTGAGACTGATCCATCTTAGGCCTCCATCTTCTTTACGATCTGGTCTCTTACCCAGCTTGCTGATAGCGGCAGGCCGTCCATATGGGCTATCTTCACCAGCTTTTGCGCCGCACCCGGGAATTCCATGCTCAGGATCTGCAGCATTTGACCGTCTCGGTTTAATTCAACAACAAATACCTTATCATGGGTTTCGATGAATTCCTTCACATCATCAAAGAAAGGCAGACTGCGAATGCGCAGGTAATCGGCCTTTATGCTTTTCTCCTGCAGCATGTCAATGGCTTCCACCACGGCAGGGTCCGCTGATCCGGATGAAATGATACCAATTTTCGCTCCAGGGTTGGATGTGAGGACAGGTTCTGGCAAATACTTGCGCGCTGTCTTGAACTTTTTCCTGAGCCTCTCCATCAGACGTTCCCACACATCGGGAGCTTCTGTGTAGCGGGCATATTCGTCATGACTGGTACCGCGTGTGAAATAGCCGCTGTGGATATCCTGGTTGCCCGGGACAGTACGGTAAGGGATGCCATCGCCGTCCACATCGCGGTAGCGGCCGAACTGACCATCCCATTCAGCCAGTTTCTTTTTCAGATCCTCTTCCCAGAGTATCTTGCCCCGGTCGATGGGGCGATCAGGGTATTCGAATTTCTTGGTCATCCATTGGTTCATGCCAAAATCGAGATCAGACATCACAACCACGGGTGTCTGCAATTGTTCGGCAATATCAAAGGCCTTCCAGCCGAACTCAAAGCACTCGGTCACCGAACCGGGGATGAGGATGATCATCTGTTTGTCACCGTGGCTGATGAAATTCACCATGGTCAGATCGCACTGTGCAGTGCGGGTGGGCATGCCCGTGCTAGGCCCCACGCGCTGAACATCCCAGATGACCACAGGCACTTCGGCAAAATAGGCCAGGCCGATGTATTCGCTCATCAGCGAAAGACCGGGTCCGGAAGTAGAGGTCATGGAGCGCAAACCACCCCAACCCGCGCCGATGGCCATACCGATGGCAGCCAGTTCATCTTCAGACTGAACGATGATGCAAGTATCCTTGCCGGTATCAGGATCTTTTCGCAGCAAGGGGTTGTATTCATTCAATGACTCAGCCAGGCTTGTGGCTGGGGTAATTGGGTACCAGGCAGCGAATTGCAGCCCGCCGTAAAGTGAACCAAGTGCACCGGCAGTGTTGCCATCAGTCATGATGCAGCCCTCGGTACCGTTCATCTTTTCAACGCGGTAGGGATCTTTCTTCTCAAGGTTATCGTGTGCCCAGTTGTAGGCAGCCACCACAGCGTTATAGTTGGAATCCACGGCCTTTTGTTTCCCCTTGAAGTGAAAGTTCAAAGCCTGGTGAATCTGTTCCAGGTCAATATCCAGTAGCCAGGCTACCACGCCCACGTAGACCATGTTGCCAATGTAATCACGCAGGCTCGGCGGCACCTCGGCTTCACGCACGAGTTTCTTTACAGGCATTGGGTAAAGAATGATGTCGTCTCGGATACTTTCAGTTTTAAAATCATCGGGCAGGATCATCACACCGCCCTTGGACAGATACTTCATTTCGTGCGCCAGTGTGGTGGGGTTCATGGCTACCACGATGTCGTCCTTCTCCACCCGGGCCAGGTACCCTTTCTTGCTGGCGCGAAGGGTGAACCACGTGGGCTGTCCCTGGATGTTGGAGGGGAAGATGTTCTTGCCTGAAACAGGGATGCCCATGCGGAATAAAGCCCGCATCAGGGTGATGTTGGCAGTGGCACTGCCTGAACCATTAATCGTACTGAAGGTGATACAAAACTCATTGACGATCGGTTGTTGGATTCCCATCAAATGATCTCCATTTTGTTTTGATGATCTACTCGAATGATTGCCTTGGGATGCGTTTTTCGCGCTGTTTGATCAGTTCCATGTGCTCCAATAAATTCTGGAAGGCCTGGTCATAGCTGCGTGACTTGATCTGCTCGACCATTTTCTTGTGGTACTGCCAAATGTTGCTCACGTAGTTCACATCGGGATAGAGTTCATAACCTACGGCTTTATAGAGGTCCCAGTAAGCTTCAAGGAGTCCAATCACGAATTTGTTTCCAAGACGCTTATAGACCAACAGGTGAAATTCCCGGTGCTCCGTGGTGGGCAAGGTAACCGGGTTTCGTTTCAATTTATCTTCAGCGCGCCGCACCAGTGCTTCAAGCTCATCCACGTCTCCAGGTGTCAATGCCTTAACTGCCTCGATGAAGTAGGAAGCTTCTAAATGTTTTCGCAGGTTGGCGTACTGTTCAAATGGCGCAGCTTCAGAAGCTAGTGCGTAAGACAAACTGGTGACAACAGCTGGTTTGAATGAGTAAGCTGTCTTGCGGATTCCAGCCTTGGGTTTGACTTCCACGAAACCCATGATGCGGGCAATTTCAAGCTGCTCACGCAGTGTGGCCACACTGATACCCAGTCTCTTGCTCAACTCGCTGAGAGGCGGAATCCTGTCCTCACCCTGGTCTGAAGCGGCAGCAATATACTGCAAAAAGGCTGACAGGTTGGAGTATTCGAGTTGGTTGAAATCCATCGTTCTCTCCGCAATTAATCTGATTATTCAGATATATTAATTATATCAGAATCAAATGTGACTTACAATCCCGCAATTAATCACATTTTGATTCATTTAATCAGATTAATACGTTGAACTAGATGAATTTTAGTCGTTTGAAGCGTTCTTCGTAGGATTTCTTGCCAGTTTGAGGATCGATTGAAATACGCGAGCGCATCATCTGGTCAAATTTCTCGCTGTCCCCCTGCAACTGTGAGGCATGGCAGTGGATGGCTGCCAATTTACACTCAAAGGTATCGATGACATCAATGATCAGGTTCTGCTGAGCTGTCACCGATAACCAGACCTCCTCAACAGAATGCGGAGTGAGCCCTTCCTCGCTTATGAGTTCAGGAAAGAACATGGGGTTCCCCGCTCCCGGGAACACGGCATCGACCACGGCCTGCCCTACGGCACGGTGGTCTGGATGGTTGATGCGAGTGTCGGTTGGAAACAGGTTGAGCGGATCGCAGGTGACCAGAATATCTGGTTTGACTTGCCTGATCATGCGGATGATCTTTTTGCGCATTTCAAGATCGGGGAAGATCTCTCCGTCCACATAATCCATGAACGACACACTTTTCACTCCCAGAAGATCTGCAGCGTCCTGTTGCTCATTTATGCGTATTAAAGCCAAATCTTCTGCAGACCTTGAGAGATCTTGTGCGCCTTTTTGCCCTTTGGTAAGCAGGCAATAGTGCACCTCATGGCCAGCCGCGCACCAGCGCGCGATTGTTGCGCCGCAAAAAATTTCCGGATCATCCGGATGGGCGAGAATCACCAGAATTCTCTTTGTCCCCCGCCATCCTTCAGGTTCAAACGTCACGCGTGCCTCTGTTTGCAAAAGCGGCAGTTATCTCCGGCGGCTCCCCCCGATCCGGCGCAGCCTGGATTCTCGGCCTTGCGTACGAAAGCTTCGTACTCTTCGGCGGGTTTGAGTTCGCTGACGTGAAATTCACGCCGCCCCAGTTCCTGGATCTCAACTACCACCACATCGCGCAGCGGCTGCAGGTCAACCACTTTACCTTCGCCGTTGGGTGTGATGACCCGCTTGTTCTTCTTGGGCAGATGCGACTTCGCTTCCACATAGGTTTCGTATTCATAGATCAGGCAGCAGCGCAGACGTCCGCACATACCAGTGATCTCGGTGGGTGTGAGAGAGATGCCCTGCTCCTTGGCCATGCGGATGGAGATGGAACTGAACTCGGTGATGAACATGGCGCAGCAGCGTGTTTCTAGTCCGCAGGCTCCCATGCCGCCCAGGAACTTGGCCACGTCGCGCGGTCCGATCTGACGGATATCCACCTGCGCTGGGGCGTAAGCCCGCTGCATGTCAGGGCGCAGAGATTTAAGTTCCGGCTTCTCTTCAGAATCTGTACTGAAGAAGATGGTCAGGCGCGAGCCATCATAACTGTATTCCGCCGAAACGATCTTGATGCCGTTCAGACGCAGTTCCCGCACACGTCCCTTGGCTTTCTCAACAACCTCGGGTTCTTTTTCCTGCCAGGATTGTCTCTGCAATAAATCACGGGGAGTGGCGACGCGTTCGATTGCCTTCCATGTGCCATCCGGTGGAGGTGTCGGATCTTTTACCCTGGCAACCACCTCGCCGATCTGCATCCCCCGGCTGGTCTCGACGATGACCACATCCCCCTGCTGCAAGTTTTCCAGCTTATGGGCATCGAAATGATAAACCTTGCCTACTTTCGCGAAACGCACACCTACAATATTCGGCGTGGGATTTTGTTCCATTTGCTCACTCTTTTCTATCGATAACAAAAATGACAATCAAGACAATTATATACGTCTTCCAGACATGCGAGCTGTGTCTGTAATCAATCTTTCCTTTTACTCATGAACTCGCAAACCTCGGTTTTTGACTGTTCATACTGGGCAATCAGATCAGCATCTGAACCCTTGAAGCGCCTCAACACCAGTTTGGTACACTGAGTGCAGCCGCGCATGGCTCTGTAAGAATCCGCGTCGCAGCCGGCACACCCAGCCAGTTTGACCACCAGTCCGGTGAAGGCGATCTTCTCCACCTCGCCTGCTGTCGGCGAACTAACCTGATCGATGAAGTTTTCCCACTCCCTGCCACGTACACCACGCAGCGAGGGAATCACACGTATTGGAAAAAAGAGTTCAGTGTCGGCATTGAACATTAATATTCATCCTGGCGTACCCGGAAAAACCGAATGTACACGCAGGACGAATTTTAACATAGTATTCAGTGGATGGTTGGACGGTTTTTCTGCCCGTGGGTTTAGGGTTGCTCCTGTCCCGTCTCTTCGGGTTTCGATGCATCATTTCCATCTGAAGGCGGTAAAGGTGGTACTCCTTCGGTGGAGGTTGTTGTGACCTTTCTTTCATCAACACCACGGCTGAGTATCCTGGGATCTTCCCGCCAGGCAGAAGCCAATTCGTTGGTATATCCCTTATAGGCATTTGGAATGCGGGGTTGCAGGAGCGTGAACATTTTATCAAGCTCATTGGCTTTGCATGGCGCAAACAGTGCGCGTCCCACACGATCACAGACCATCACTGCCGCGACAGAGCCAAAATGGATGCCGAAATTCTTGCTTTCGATATTTTGTTTGTATGCCCAAACGATATCGTTATAGCTCACCGCAGAGAATCCGGAGCACGTCTCGATCAGCAAGTGATTGGCAAGTAAATGGTTCCTGCCGATCTTCTCGTGCGGTGCTTCCATCTCGGTATTCAACCGGCTGATCACAAACTCCGTCGGACCCATTTTGGCCAGGTCTTTCATACTGGGATGCAGTTCAGGTTTGTGTTTATGTCGGACACCGGTGATGATGAAGGCTAGCGCCAGGAAAAGGAACAAAGCAAACAACACCAATCCATAATACCCGCGCTGCCTGAAGTTATCCTCGGTCATCACAGCCGAATAAAATGCTTTTTGTGTGCCGGGTTCAACCTCTGCGATCTTGTCAACGAATTGCTGGATGGCCCACTCCTGCATTCCGTACAATTCTCCGGTGTATGTCTCTCCGGCGACCCCGGATTTCGCATCAAGGATGATCTCGTAATTGCCGAGTGTAGCTAAGTAATACCTGGTGTCGACGATCTCATTACCTTCGTTATCATAAGTGGTGCTGTAGTAGCCGCTATCGTAAACATCATCGAACTTGACCTCGACGAAAGTGTTGTCGAGATAGCCGTCCGCCAGATCCTCGACCAGAACCTGTTCTGTCAATTGGGTGGGTCCCGAAAAGAAGCTTACATAATACGGTAAACTGAAGAATATCACAACGAGAGTGATGATTAAAACGATTACACCAATTATGATCAACCTGCGGTTGCTCTTTTTCAATCTCTTTTCAACGTAACCGCCGCTCATTTTCCCTCCAGGGTCTGCAATGGAATACTCTTATTTTACCTGTGTTTTCCGTCCACAACCTAAAACTCCCCGTTACCGGGGAGTTTTGATGATTTATTCCACTGTGACCGATTTGGCCAGATTGCGAGGTTGATCCACGTCCAATCCGCGCAGGCAGGCGATGTGATACGCCAGCAGTTGCAGCGGGATAACGTTGATGACCGGGCTAAGCATCCACGGCGTCTCGGGGACCCAGATGACTCTGTCCACCAGCTTCGCTACTCTATCATCGCCTTCGGTAGCCACTGCCACCACAGTACCACCGCGCGCCTTGGCCTGCTCGATCTGGCTGATCATCTTCTCATACCAGATATCCTTCGTGGCCAGTGCCAGAACGGGCATATCCTTATCCACCAGCGCGATGGGACCGTGTTTCATCTCACCGGCCGGGTAGGCCTCAGCATGGATATAGGATATTTCCTTGAGCTTCAGCGCTCCTTCATATGCAATGGGCATGTTGATACCCCTGCCTAGGTAAAGCATGTCGCGCGTGTCTTTGAGCATGCCAGCTATCTCTTCGATCTCATTCTCACGGTCGAGGCAGCGTCCCACTAGTTCGGGGACCAGACGCAGGTCGTTGACCAGCTTCATGCGTTCCTCGCTTGTGATGGTACCGCGCAGGTCAGCCAGGTGCGTAGCCAGCATATACAGGTCCACCAACGGCGCTGTAAATGCCTTGGTGGAAGCCACGCCAATCTCCGGTCCGGATTGCATTGAAATGTAACCGTCAGCCACGCGCATCGCTTGCGACCCGATGGCGTTCACAATCGACCACAACCGCGCGCCGCGCTTGTGCGCTTCGTCCATCGCGGCCAGTGTGTCTGCTGTCTCCCCGGACTGGCTAATGGCCAGTGCGATCGTTTTGTTATCAACGATTGGATCAGCATATCGGAATTCAGAGGCAATCTCCACAGTTGTGGGGATGCGTGCAATCCGCTCGAGCAGGATTCGTCCAACCATACCCGCGTGCCAGGCAGTGCCGCAAGCCACTAAAACAATCTTCTCAAAGGCTTTGGCACTTTCAGCGTCCAGGTTGAGCTGCGGCAGTCTGATGGAACCGTCCTGGAAATCCACCCTTCCAGCCAGGGTATCGTTCAGCGAACGAACCTGCTCGTGGATCTCCTTCTGCATGAAATGGCGGTACTCACCCTTCTCAGCAGCCACAGGATCCCAGGCTACCGTGGACACTTTCGGTGTGATCGGCGTGCCATCGATGGTCGAGAGGGTGATACCGCCGCGTGTGACGATGGCCATCTGCTTCGATTCCAGGAAGATCAGCCGCCGTGTATGCTCCATAATTGCCGGGATGTCTGAGGCAATGAAGTTCTCGCCTTCGCCCAATCCAAGTACCACCCCGCCGGCATTGCCGATGCGCGCCGTGATGATCTTGTCTGGTTCGCGTGAGGAGAAGACCACCACGCCGTGAGCGCCCTTGAGACGCGACAGGGTCTTGCGTGCGGCGTTCTCGAGGTCGAGCCCCGCCTTGAGGTATTTCTCAACCAGATGTACGATCGTTTCTGTATCGGTGTCCGATTGGAAGACCACGCCATCGCGCGAGAGTTCTTCTTTCAACTCGATAAAATTTTCCACGATACCGTTGTGCACCACTACAACCTCGCCGGTGCTGCCCATATGCGGGTGCGCGTTTCGTGCCGAGGGCTCGCCGTGGGTTGCCCAGCGCGTGTGTCCGATCCCCATGCGCCCCTTGATGGGATTCTCTTCCACCAATTTTTCAAGGTTGGCCAGTTTCCCTGCATCGCGCCTGACCTCGATATGTCCGTTCGTTAAAACCGCGATCCCTGCCGAGTCGTATCCGCGGTATTCCAGCTTCTTCAAGCCTTTCAAAATGATCGGCGTGGCGTCTTTCTCACCGATGTAGCCTACGATTCCACACATGTTTCCTCCATATGTTTCATTCGCTTTGCAAACGAATGCAAAGCTCCAATGAGCGTTTGATGATTATTCGATTGTTCACTTTGTTGGAAAGTCGGAAGCTGCTCGCTCTCCGGAGGGCATCCGCTGATCTTTCGATTTTCCCGGTCTCCCGGTTAACTCCACCCCGCGGTGGAGAACCCTCATCCTCGTCACCCGAAAACTATCCTCGGGCCATGCGCTATGCTTTCCATGTTCACCGAATATCTTATATAGCGACCTCCTGATATAATCTCTCTACTGCCTCGCAATTATACACTAAACGAAGAATGAAAATCTGGCAATGGATTCTGAAGAAACAAAGAAAAAGCCCTCCCTCGCACTGATATGGACACCCATCGCAATCCTGGTTGTCCCCATCCTGGCGTTCATGGCCTTTCTGCTTCTCCGCAACCAGGTACAAACATCCCCGCTGCAGGATTTTGACCAGATGGTCGTCACTGACGGGTTCCACACCATCACGCTCTCATCGGGGCAGCATTTTGAGCTTTCGTACGAACAGAACCACGACCGTTACTTCGATGGCATCGTGCGTCACACTTCGATGAACCACGAGGGGACCTTTCCCATTGTCTCGTTTGATATCCTGGTGACCTCCGGTGACTTTGCCGATAATGACCTTGTCTGGACCAGCGTCTCTGACCATCACTTCACCTGGCGTTCCCTGAATGGCCAATCCCCGCAGGGCACCATCAACCTTCTTCACACGATACCGATGGACCAGGCCATAGAAGAGATGTTGATGGACATCAAAATCGGGGATCATGTCATCATCAAAGGTTGGGATATCCTCAGCATCGACGGTTTCTCAGATACCGGCGAATATATCGGCACCTGGATGGACGCTGGCTGCAACACTACGTTGATCACCGAGATCTATATCAATCCCGAATAGGCCTCGTAATTACAGGTAAACCAGTGAACTTCAAACAGTTTTTCGCCCAACCTGTCGGGTTGAGCCCGACAGAAAAGAACAATTATCGCAACGTGCAGGTCGACGCCATCGGCGTTGGCCTTGCCAACGCTGCTGCCCCCTTCCTGCCTGTTTTCCTCACACATCTCAACGCTTCGTCTTTTGAGGTCGGTCTTCTTTCTTCCATGCCCGCGGTGACGGGACTGATCCTCTCCATCCCTTTGGGTAGGTTCCTGCAAAGGCAGACGAACATCGTTAAGTGGTTCAGTATCGCCCGCCTGTTCGTTATCATGTGTTACGCATTCAGCGGCATTGTGTCGATGTTCCTGCCTGATCAATCTGTCGTCACTGCCATTCTCGTCATCTGGGCGGTAGCCACCATCCCTCAGGTGATCATGGCCATTACGTTTTCTGTGGTCATGAACGCCGTGGCAGGTCCCAACGGCCGCTTTGACCTCATGACCCGGCGCTGGTCGACGATGGGTATCACCACCACGGTCTTCGTGCTGGCTATTGGCCGCCTGTTGGATAAGATCGTCTTCCCGTTGAACTACCAGATCATGTTCATCGTGCTCTCACTGGGTGGTTTGCTCAGTTTCTATTTCTCGAGTCATATTACGCTCGCGCCTACCATCCCTCCCGCCCTTTCATATGGCAAGAAACCCATTGGCGCGCTAGTGAAAGAATACAAGGACCTTATCTTCAGGGAAAAACCCTACCTTTCCTTCCTCACCAACCGCTTCGTCTTCCTCACCGGTTCTGCTCTGGCTACCCCGCTTATCCCGCTTTATCTTGTGCGCGTGGTGCACGCCACCGACGGCTGGATCTCCGTCATCAACACCGCCCAGACGGCCATCCTTGTCATTGGTTACTTTGTCTGGACGCGCCAGTCACGCAAGCGCGGCACGCGCAACGTGCTCATTTGGACCACACTGGGCGTTTCGCTCTACCCGCTGGCCATGGCGCTCACGCACTCCACCTGGCAGATCACCATCTACGCGGCGATGGTAGGCATCTTTCAGGCCGGTCTGGATCTTGTCTTCTTCGATGAATTGATGCGCACCGTACCGGTTGAATACTCTGCCATCTTCGTTTCCTTTGCGCAGAGTATCCAGTACCTGTCCTCGATGTTCGCCCCGCTCATAGGTACAACCATCGGTGATGCTTTTGGTCTGGGCATTGGCTTGATCTTCGCAGCCGTGGTTCGCTTCATCGGGTTCGCTATGTTCCTCACGCCAGTGTTGAAGGAAAAGTTCAAAAAAGTCCAGGCAGGCTAAAATTTGGGGCCGCATGCCACCACTAATCTTGACAATTTGTTCACCTGTCGTAGAATGAGGATACAAAAGAATAATGGAGAAATGGAAGAGATCCGCGCACTCATGCGGACGCCGAAGGGGCAAACCACCTTGTGGTGAATCTCTCAGGCAAAAGGACCTTTTCTTCTTACACTCTGGAAAGTGAAATTTCACCGAAGGGGCAAACCGACTCAGCCGGCGAATCTCTCAGGTTACATACAGAGGCGTACTGTCATTCAGTACGCCTTTTCTATTTTACCCAACCCTGGAGGAAGTAATGAAAATTCAAGCGAACCTAAAGTACTCAAGCTCGGATGAATGGCTGCTCATTGAAGGCAACGTCGCCACCCTGGGTATCTCCGATTACGCCCAGGAACAGTTATCGGATATCGTTTTCGTCGAGATCAATGCTGGTGAAGGCGAAACCATCAAGAAGAACTCCACCGTTGGTACTGTCGAATCTGTGAAAGCCGCCTCTGACGTCAACTCCCCGGTTACCGGCAAAGTGGTCGCGGTCAATGAAGACCTCTCCAACACTCCTGAACTGGTGAACTCCGATCCGTTTGGCGCTGCCTGGATGATTAAGCTCGAACTCTCCAATCCCGCCGAAGTGGACGCCCTGATGGACGCAAAGGCATACGAAAAGTATTGCGCTGACCGGAGCCATTAATGTTCATTCCTCATTCTACTAAAGAAAAGGAGGAGATGCTCAAGAGCATCGGGATTAGCAAGATCGAAGACCTCTTCGATGCCATTCCAAAAGAGCATCGCTTCCCCAAACTGAACCTGCCGGAAGGGTTGACCGAAATGGAAGCCCTGGCAGAGTTGCAGGAATACGCTGACGCGAACGAGACCGTCCGCGAACTGGCGTGTTTCCTGGGAGCGGGCGCATACAACCACTACACTCCCGCCGCAGTGGATAACCTGCTGCGCCGCGGTGAGTTCTACACCGCTTACACACCCTATCAACCTGAAGTATCGCAGGGTACCCTCCAGGCGATCTTCGAATTCCAATCGCTCATTGCCAACCTCACCGGCATGGAAGTGGCCAACGCTTCGCATTACGATGGTGCCACCGCCACTGCCGAAGCCGGCGTGATGGCTTATCACAACTTCCGCGGCAAGCGCAGCAAGATCCTTTACTCAGAAGCCATCCATCCGCAGTACCATGCGGTGCTCTGCTCCTACCTTTGCGGCTATGAGGACATCAATATTGTCTCCGGCAGTAGCAAAAATGACCCCTTTGCCTCACCTGACGCTCTCATCCCCCAGATCGATGACGACACTGCTTTGGTGCTCGTGCAGTACCCCGATTTCTTTGGCCGCGTTTATGACCTGACCAATCTGGCTGCTAAAGTACACGAACACGGTGCTTTACTGGGTGTCATCACCAACCCAACCGCGTTGGGTGTCCTCAAGTCCCCCGGCGAGTTCGGCGCTGACATCGTCGTCGGTGAAGGGCAACCTCTGGGTATACCCCTGTCATTCGGCGGTCCTTACCTGGGCTTCTTTGCCACCCGCAAGGAATACGCCCGCAAGATTGCCGGCCGCCTGGTTGGCGAAACCGTTGACGAGAAAGGCCGCAAGGGCTACGTGCTCACCCTCACCGCGCGTGAACAGCACATCCGTCGTGAGAAAGCGACCTCCAACATTTGCTCCAACCAGGGTCTCATCACCCTGGCTGCCACCATCTACTTGAGCCTGGTTGGCAAATCCGGCTTCAAACAGGTCTCAAATCTGTGCTACCAGAAGGCTCACTACGCTGCCGAAAAACTGGCCGCGCTTCCGGGTTTCATTCTGGTGAACAAGGATCCATTCTTCCACGAGTTCGTGCTCAAATGCCCCAAAGCTGTATCCGAGATCAACGAAGCCCTGCTGGATGAGGGCATCCTGGGTGGCTACGATCTGGGCAGGGACTTCCCCGTCCTTAAAGACCACATGCTCATCGCTGTGACCGAAATGAACACCCGTGAAGAGATCGATGCCCTTGTGGAATCCCTCGCGGAGGTGGCTCATGACTGAACAGACCATTTATGAATTGTCTTCAGAAGGCCGCCAGGGCGTGCGCTTCCCTGCGTCCGACGTGCCCGAAGTAAAGCTGCCTGCCGGCCTTGTGCGGGAGAATCTGCCACTGCCGGAACTTTCTGAAGCGGACGTCGTCCGTCATTTTATCCATCTTTCCTCCTTCAACTACGGCATCGATGTGGGTTTCTACCCACTCGGTTCCTGCACTATGAAATACAACCCCAAGATCAACGAGGAAACTGCACGCCTGGCTGGATTCACCGGCACGCATCCGCTGCAGCCTGAGATCACCGTGCAGGGCAACCTGGCCTTGATGTACCAGCTTCAAGAACAAATCAAGGAGATCAGCGGGTTCGCTGGCATGTCTCTGCAACCCTCCGCTGGCGCCCAGGGTGAACTGGTGGGTGTGATGATCATCCGCGCTTATCACCGCTCTCGCGGGGATAGCAAACGTATTCGCATGCTCATTCCTGATTCGGCGCACGGTACCAACCCGGCCAGCTCGGCCATGAGTGGCTTCGAGGTCGTGCCCGTCCCCTCCGACGTGCGCGGCAACGTTGACCTGGCTGCCCTCAAGACCGTCTGCGATGACACCGTTGCTGGCCTGATGCTCACCAACCCCAACACCCTTGGCCTGTTCGATGAGAACGTGCTGGAAGTTATCAAAACCGTACATGAAGCCGGCGGTTTGGTCTACGGCGACGGCGCCAACATGAACGCCCTGCTCGGCATCGCCCGCCCCGGCGACCTGGGCATCGATGTGATGCACTTCAACCTGCACAAGACCTTCTCCACCCCGCATGGCGGCGGCGGACCCGGCTCCGGCCCGGTGGGCGTAGCCAAACATCTGGTCGATTTCCTGCCCGCACCGGTGGTCGAGATCGTTGAGGAAGGCACTGACGAGATTCCACCCCTTTACGGCCTGGTGGATCCCAAACACACTATAGGCCGCGTCAAAGCTTTCCACGGACAGTTTGGTGTACTTGTGCGTGGCTTTACCTACATGCGCATGCTCGGATGTGACGGAATGCGCCGCGTAGCCGAATACGCTGTGCTGAATGCCAATTATCTACTCTCCAAACTGAAGGATGTCTACACACTGCCATACAAGCGTGTTTGCATGCATGAGTTTGTGGTCGAAGGCTGCTGGTCAGACGCGCCGGATGTGCACGCTCTGGATATCGCCAAACGCCTGATGGATTACAAATTCCATCCGCCCACGAACTACTTCCCGCTCATCGTCCATGAAGCATTGATGATCGAGCCCACCGAGACCGAGAGTAAGCAGACACTCGACGCCTTTGCCGAGGTTTTACTCAAGATTGCCGAGGAAGCTCACACTACGCCTGAACTGCTGCACGAAGCGCCGCACGACACGCCCGTGGGCCGACTGGACGAGGTGAAAGCGGCCAAAGAACTGGTCTTGTGCTGCTGGCTGCCTGAAGCAAATTAGTCTCTGATTTTGATACCGCCATGCAGCGCATGGCGGTATCATTTAACCCATGATACGACGACGCGACATTCCTCCCCGCTCCTTCGCCAACACACGTTCCTTCCCAGGCACTGCCGGCAATCCGTTTGACGTCATCCTGCAATCCGCGCACCGTTTTACCCGGATACCCAATCCGGTCATTCTTGTCTTCCTGGTGGTACTGGCTTTTCTGGGCGGAAAATTCTATTGGCAGCACGCACTCATCTGGCTTTGCTTCTTTCTGCTGGATGGGCTGCTGCTATTTCTCCTGCCTGTAATGAAACGCTCCTACGGCGCGATCAAACCGGTGTTGCTGATGCTGGCCGTGTTACGCACCCCTTTTGCGCTGCTGCCGTTCTGGTGTGCGTTCGGATTCGAGTTTCTTGGCACAATATTGATCATTCTTGGGTTCTTTATCGAGCCGTTCCACCTGGACGTGCATCATGAAGAATTGACCTCAGTAAAAATCGCGAAAAACGATAGGATCTCAATTGCTCACCTGGGTGACCTGCACATCGAGCGCATCACCCGGCGTGAAGAACAGATACTCAAAGAGCTTGAATCCGACCCACCTGACCTGATCCTCTTCTCCGGCGACGTGTTGAACCTATCCTATGTTCATGATGACTACGCGCAACAGCAGGCACGTGAATTCCTCGCTACACTGCATGCCCCGCTGGGCGTCTTCGCGGTCACCGGCTCACCCCCGGTCGATCCGCCGGATGTGTTTGCAAGTTTGATAGACGGCACTGAGGTTCAATGGCTGGCCGATAAACAGGCAATGATCAAGCTTAACAAATCATCGATCAACATCACCGGTCTCACCTGTACCCACCACCCGGATGAGGACTTCGTCCGGCTGGAAAAGTTATCATCTGACCCCGCGTCATTCAATATCCTGCTCTACCACTCGCCGGACTTTGCTCCGCTGGCCAGCAAGGCGGGTTTCGACCTGCAGCTCTCCGGCCACACCCACGGCGGACAGGTGCGCCTGCCCCTCTACGGCGCCATCTTCGCTGCTTCTTTGTACGGCAAGCTCTTTGAATCCGGACGCTACCTGTTGGGGAAAATGACACTCTACGTCACTCGCGGCCTGGGTATGGAAGGCGGCATCGCCCCACGCGTTCGTCTCTTGTGTCCGCCGGAATTGGTTTTTTGGGACATATCAGGCAAGTAAAAGAGCGACCCATCCACATTCGGATGGGTCGTTTTTGTTACTTTAGCAGCTTCTGAATCGCCGTGGCCGCCTGGTCGATGGCTTCGCTCAATTTGGCGGGGTCCTTTCCGCCAGCCTGAGCCAGGTTGGGCCTTCCACCGCCGCTGCCGCCCATCACGCCTGCCGCGCCGCGCACAATCTCACCTGCGTTCAGTCCGCGCTTGATGAGGTCATCGGTGACCGCGCAAATGATCATCGGTTTCTCGTTGACCGCGCTGCCGACCACCACCACGCCGGAAGTAAACTTCTGGCGGAACAGGTCGGTCATCTGGCGCAGCGCGTCCACGTCAGCATTTTTCACCACCGCGGCCAGCACAGCCACACCATTGATCTCGGTCACCCCGGCCAACTTCTGCGCGAACTCGTCGGCCGCGCTAGATTGACTGAGCTTCTTGATCTCCTTGCGCAATTCGTCAAGGTTATCGTTCAGCGCCACCACTTTGGCTGGCACTTCGTCTGCCGGAACATTCAGTGTGTGCGCGGTCTTCTTCAGCGCGCGGCTGCGCTCGAGCACCAGCTCGTAGGCTTTGTGCCCGGTTACCGCCTCGATGCGGCGGATGCCCGCCGCAGCGCTGCCCTCGCTCACGATAAGGAAGGTACCAATATCGCCGGTCTGTTCCACGTGGGTGCCACCGCACAACTCGTAGGAGATGGGTGCTTCAGGATCAACCGTGATCGTACGTACTTTCTCGCCGTACTTCTCACCAAAGAGCGCCATCGCGCCCTCGTCCATGGCCTGTTTTAGAGGTTTTTCAATGGTGGAAAGTTTGTGATTCGCCAGGATATCCTGGTTGACGTCATATTCAATGGCTTCGAGCACATCCGCGGGGATGGCCTCTGGATGGGTAAAATCGAAGCGCAGACGGTCGGGGGCTACCAGCGAACCGGCCTGGCGCGCGTGTTCGCCCAGATGCTTGTGCAACTGCGCGTGCAGCAGGTGCGTGGCGGTGTGATTGCGCCGGATGTCCATGCGCCGCACCGCGTCCACGCTGGCGACAGCTTCGTCACCGCTTTTGGGCGTCCCCGTTTCCACTACGCCAATATGAATGATAACGCTCGCGGCCGGGCGGCGTACGCCTTCGACCGTGATCGTCCAGGAACCGTCCTTCGCGTCTATTCGTCCGGTGTCCCCGATCTGACCACCGGACTCGATGTAGAAGCCGGTCTTCGGCAGGATCACTTCCACCGGTTGGCCGGCCACAGCGCTTTCCACCGGGTCGCCCTCAGAGAAGAGCGCCAGAACCTTGCCTTCCGTTTTCAGCCATTCGTAGGGATTGTAGGTCACCCCGGATTTGTCCAGTTTGCCCTGCTTGACCAGGTCCTCAAAAACGCCACGGTAGACTTCCACATCCTCGCCGCCAAGTGGACCAAAGGCCTTGCCCGCGCCGGATTGGACGCGGTGTTCTTCCATCGCCTGTTTGAAAGCGGCTTCGTCAACTTCCAGTTCATTCTCGCGGGCCACGTCGCGGGTCAGTTCCAGCGGCAGGCCGTGGGTGGCGTAGAGCTCGAATGCCCGGTTGCCGTCCAGTACTTTGCCGCCGCTCTTCTTCAAAACGTCCAGTTCGTCCTGCAGCAGGCTGAGTCCACCCTCCACCGTGCGCTGGAAGCGTTTTTCTTCGCGTGTGATGCTCTCGAGGATGGCTTTGCGGTTCTTGGTGAGTTCGGGATAAGCCGACCCGTAGGTATCGATTACGGCCTCGGCAACCCTGGCCATGAAGGGATCCTTGAGTCCGATCTTCTGCCCAAAGCGTGCTGCGCGTCGGATGATCATGCGGCAGATGTAGTTGCGTCCCACGTTGCCCGGCACCACACCGTCGGCAATGAGGAAAGTTACCGCGCGTGTGTGATCGCCAATGACGCGGTATGGAGTGAAATTGGCGTCCATTTCAGCGACGCTCGTCCCGGCCAGTTCGCGCACCCGATCGATCATGGGGCTGAACAGGTCGGTGCGGTAGTTGGAATTCTTGCCCTGCATGATCGAGACAATACGGTCAAGCCCCATACCAGTGTCCACGTGGGTGGCCGGCAGCGGTTCGAATTTGGTCTGGCTCACGCGGTTGTACTGCATGAACACCAGGTTCCAGATCTCCAGGAAGCGTTTGCAGTCGCCGTTAACACGGCACACGTGACCCGGCACGCCCTGCTTGTCGCAGTATTCCGCGCCGCGGTCGATATTGATCTCGCTGCACGGTCCGCAGGGGCCGGTTTCGGCCATTTCCCAGAAATTGTCCTTGCGCCCACAATAAAGGATGTGATCGGGCAGCATGCCCGGTTGTTCTTTCCAGTAACCAGAAGCTTCTTCGTCCGCGGGCAAATTACCCTGGTCGTCTTTAAAGCAGGTGGCGTAAAGCAAATTCGGATCGAGTCCCCATTCCTTGGTCAACAGTTCCCAGGCCCAGGTGATGGCATCCTTCTTGTAGTAATCACCAAATGACCAATTCCCGAGCATTTCAAAGAAGGTATGATGCGAATCGTCGCGGCCAACTTCATCGAGATCATTGTGCTTTCCGGCAACGCGCATGCATTTCTGTGAATTCACGGCGCGAGAGTACGGCCGCTTGTCGGTTCCCAGGAAGACATCCTTGAACTGCACCATGCCGGCATTGGTGAACAGCAACGTGGCATCGCCTCCGGGTACCAGTGACGAGGAGGGGACGAAGGTGTGACCCCTCGCGATGAAGAAGTCGTTGAAGGATTGCCGGATCTCTACGCCAGTCTTGGGAACAGCCATTTTCTCACCTGTCTGCGAAAACAAATCGCTCTGTAAAATATGCTGAATTATATTCGATTCTCCCCTCCGTGCAACAAAAAGACCGCGGTTTTGGCCGCGGTCTGCTGTTTATTTTTACCTCGAGATCGCCAGTTTGACGACCTTGCCCTGCTGATCGAGCGTGACCCGGGCATATTGCCTGTGCACATGTTGGTCGAAGGTGATCTGCTTGCTGAAACTGACCACCGTGCGGCTCGAATGTCTGGCCGTGGTCACCTTGCCGGATGGCACACCGGGGTACTGGCGGTTATCCTGGCGGATATGCTGGCGGCTGACACGCACCTCAGCATATTCGATACCCGGCAGGTAGGCTTTGGCCATTTCCTTGGCTTTGGCGATGGCTGCCGCCGAAACAGGCGTTGATTTGGTGGTATCACAGGCCTGGTCGATCACGGTCTTCACCTGCGGATGGTCCTTCTCGCGCAGTACTGACTTTGACATTGCTTCATATGGATCGTAGGCTACCAACGGATCGCCGTAGAGGATGAACGAGATGAGCGTCTTCTGGTCCTCGCCGTCAAGGTATCCCTGGCGCAGGTTCATCTCGCGTACAAAGTCAACTTTGGCCTTTGAGAAGGCGTATCCAACAGTCTGACCTTCAGACAGGTATTTCATCACCAGGTTGGCCAGCAAGTCGGCGCCGATGAGCGGGGTCGAGACTGAGCCGTAGGCCACCGTTGAGGAGGCGATCATGGCCATCACACCCTGACCCAGGAAGGTCAGCGCGATGGAATCGGTTTCTTTTTTATTCAGGATGTGCCCGCCGTAGCACGCTTCGGAGAACACGATACGCGGGCAGGAATTGTTCTTCATGAGCTGCGACGGTGTGAGCGCCACCGGGTAATCCTCTGCACCGCTGGTATCTGAGGCGTCCTTCTGGCCGTACCAATCGCTGCCGTATTCCACACCATGTAGGTTGAAATAAGCATAAGGAGCCGAACCAACCTTGGAGGCCGTGAACGCTGCCGATTTCCCGTTCGGAGATAGATACAGGTTACGTCCCTCGCCCAGCGGTCGGAAAGCCGAAAGCGACGAGCGCTGCCAGATGGAAGCGGTGTAACCCAGGTTGCTAAAGTTCTTGGCGTAAGACTGGTTCCAGAACATGAACAGGCGCACCACCTGGTTGAGCCAACTGGTGGATTCCATCTCATCCGAGTGATACTGGGTGGCATTGCGCAGTTGTGCCAGCAGCAAACCAACATCGTCGCTAGAGTCGCCTGGAAGGCGTCCCACCGGCCAATCAGCTACATAGTAATTCTTGTCCAGTGAACCATACGGATTATCCGAAGGCACAACCGTGTCGGCATCGTCGGTGGGATTGGGCAGGTTGTGGAAAGGCACCACTCTGTCGCCGCCCACGATGAGCACACAGCCGATCATCTGACCCTTCTTGGCCAGTGCTGAGTCCAGGTCGGCCAGGGCTAGTTTAATCTTCCAGGGATCGATGGCATCCACCGGGGTGATACCGTACTTGCCACAAATGGAAAGGTCATCCGGAACGAAGACCAGGTTGCTCCAACCCTTGCGGTTGCGTAGACTGGCAGCCACGTTGTTAATACCCTCAAGGATCACCTGCGTGTTCGATTCGCCGTACTGCTCGATCAGCCCCGCCTTGGTGGTGAGGAGGACATACGTTGGGAAACGATTGTCAGATCGAACCACACTGGGTGTTTTCAGGTTCGCGGCGATCTTCTCGAATTCCTGTTGGATTCCTGCAGAGGTCTTGTCCACCAGTTTGACGGGGTTCTCTTTCACCTGCGGGTGCACCGGGTACTCGCTTTCAACTGTGGGTGTGACCCTGTAACCGTCAAAAGAATGGACTTCGGTACGAGCAGGTTGTTCAACCGTATGTGTTGCTCCGCTCGGCAGCGATACCCCTGCTGCCAGGTTGTTCATACCGTACTTGCCGGAGACCGCGGCCGGAATGGCAAAATTGGCTGCGATCTTCATTTTCTCCGGGTACAAACTGCGATAGGTGAAACTGTTTCCCCACATACGCATTGGTACTTGGGCCGCGGCATCGACTGACGCACATTCGTGCAATAAAGCCACCGCTCCATCCTGGTTGCCTGCGTCGATCCAACTGCGTGCCAGGAACAGACTGACCTGGACACATTCAGGCCAGCGCGCATGATACAAGCGGCTCAAGTTAAGACAGGTGTCGCGGTCTCCCTGGCTTTCGGTCAACATAAGATGCGTGATCGCAGCAAGAACAGGTGTCTCTGGCTGCGCCAGCACGGTGAACAAATTCGCTTGCGCGCCCTCTAGGTCAGCAGAACCGAGTGCCTGACGGGACAAACGCAACATCGTTGCCCAAACAGGCAAATTGGAACTGTCTGTAGGTGTGCCGCCCAAAACCTCGATCATGCCGGCTGTGATACGCGCCTTTGAGCTGTTCATGCGAATGTAGATTGTTTCTGCCACTTGCAGCGCTTCCACGTATTCCGGATCATTGCGGAGGATCTTCTCCAGCAGAGGTAACGCGGCTGCATCCTTCCCTTCCTTGACCATGGCTTGCACAAAGAGCAGGTTCACTGCCAGGTCGCCGGGATATGCCGCCAACCAGGCCATTACCGCCTGGCGTACAAACTGGAAGGAATTGGCCTCGATCCCGCTTTTTAGCAGGTCAAGCATACGCGCGCGGTCGATCTCGGCGGGCTGTCCATGAGTGGTAGGAAGGTTGGGCATCATATGTGGGAACTCGCTTCCTGTGAACTGTGTACCATGTTCAGTGCAATAACTGCGCCAAGTTGGCGGCGGATGTTCAGGTCGTTGGGCGCGATTTCGGCGGCTTTGCGCAGACGGGTTTCCGCGCGGGCGTAATCCTTGCCGTTGCGCAACAGATTGGCCTGCGAGATCAATGGCCGGATGTCTTCAGGTGCGAGGTCGATGGCCGAATCAAGGGTCTTCAAAGCTGACTCGAAGTCACGCTGCTGGATGTAAGCTTCGCTGAGGTCCATGTAGACGTCCGCATCCTTTGGATCCTGAGCGATGGACTGGCTGAAGTGGTGAATGGCCTGGTCGAGATGTCCGGCTTCAAGGTCGAGATGACCCACAAAGTGCTGCATCTTAGGCTGCAGTTCTTGCAGTTTGAGCGAGCGCAGCGCGCTTGTCTGGGCTCCTGCTTTGTCGCCGCAGGATAACTGGGCTTCAGCCAGCAGGTTGAGCACTTCGGTGTTTTCAGGGTAATTCTGTTCAAGTGCCTCAAGCATCACCCTGGCGCTGGCTGATCCGTTGATCTGCTGTACAAGCTGCGCCTGGTCGATGAGCACCTTCACACTGGCGTTCTTGGCATGTGCCACCTTCTCAAGCGCCTGCATGGCCTGCATCTTGTTGCCGTTGGCCATCCAGGCCTTGGCCAGGATGACGAGGCTCTCAGCGTCCTGTTCGTCATGGCTCACAGCTGACTGCGCCAGCTCGAGCGCTTTTTTCGCATCGCCGTTGTCCAGGTTTATCCTGGCGCAGAGAACTGCCGGGCGTACCGAGAATCCATTGATGGAGGCAGCTTTAGCAGCAGCCTGCAGGGATTTTTCCTTTTCACCGGCATTGAAGTAAGCTTCAGCCAGGGTTTCCCAGGTCTCATAATGGTTGGCAGCGTTCTTTGAGGAAGCTTCCAACACTTCGATTGATTTCCTAGTCTCACCTGCCTGCAGGTATGCTTTGCCCAACAGATAATTCATGCGTGTATCACCGGGCAGAATTTTTTCTGCCTGTTCCAAATGATGGATGGCATTCTGTGAATCGCCGGTGCGCTGCCAGCAGGCCGCAGTGAGCACGTGCCATTCGGGTTCCTGCGGCCAGGACTGCAGAGCCTCTTCCATCTCGTTGATGGCCGAGTAATTCTCACCGGCTTTTGCATAAAGTTGATGAGCCAGCACATTGCTCCACGGCAGTACTGAAGTGGATTGACGCGCGTTCTTGAGCGCGGTCAGCGCCTTATCGGGATCAGTACCCTTGAGACAAAACGCAGTCGCAAAGGCAACCCTGGCATCGCTCTCGAATTTGTTTGTGAGCTGCAGCGCGGTTCCAGTCTGTCCGGCGCGGTGCAGCGCCAGCATCATGGCTGCCACATCATCAGCTTCGGGAGTCTTCAATGCAAGTGAGTGGATGTTGGCCTGGTTGGGTTCAAGGGCTGCCCTGGCGCGTGAAGCCCAGTGGTCGAAGAAGTGGTTTTTCTGCGCATCGAGTTCGCCAAGCAGGGTTTTCAACTGCCCATGGATGTTCTGCATCTGTTCCTGAGAGTAATTGAAATGACTGGTGACGCCCATATCTTCAGTGAAAAGCGCGAATTCGAGTGCGCGCGTGAGGGTCTGCAGGCTCAGTTCAATGGCTGCCAGGTTATGCGCGTTGGCGCGCAGTAACACCTGCTGCCAGACCAGCACTTCCACCCAGCGGTTCAAAGCGGACGCAGTCTTGACCAGGTTGCGCAACGCACACACTGAAACGGCGCTTGCATATTTTTCGTTGTGCGGGAACAGCGGTAGGATCTGGTCCAGTAGTGCATCTGCGGTATTGATATCGCCAATGAGATTGGAATAGCGGCTCGCGTTGGTCAGCAGGAGTCTATCCTGAGGGAAAAGTTCAAGCCCGTGTTTGATGACCTGAGCCGCGATTTCCACTTTTCCGGCGTCTAGCAATATTTCTGCCACCTGTGCAGCGAGGAAGGCTGTTTCATAAATGCGCTCGTCTTCTGACTGCGCACCCAACCAGGGCTGCATGGAGGTGTTGTTGCCCAGGGCATACCCGGCTTCAATGGCCACGCTCGCGTCAGCAGCATCGCAATAATCGCCATCGGTGAGGAGTGCGTTCTGGTACTCTCCGCTCTCAAATGCCAGGCTGCGGATGAGTGAATCTGTCGAGGCCTGCGGCTGCAGCAGCGGCACCCACTGAGCGGGCGCGAAAGCGAGTGAATCAGTTTCTGGCAAATGATCGTTGGCGGCGTCCAAGCGCTGCAGGAGTTCGAGCGCAGACTGCGCGTTGCCGCTGGAATGCAGTGTCTCAGCCTCGATGAGGTCGATCCATTGCTGCGCGCCAAAGCGGTTCTTTGCCTTCGCGATAATGTCCAGAGCCTGCTGATATTTTCCATTCGCATAATGGAAACCCGCCAGATCAATCATTGCGTTTTGCGCTGACGTCTCGGGATTGTCCAGGCGTTTGGTCAGGCACTCAATAGAGAAGGTTTTGTCACCCAACCTGTTGAAGACCTTGGCTGTCCTGACTAATTCAGCATTCTTGATCTTCCCGGAAGACAGTTTAATTTCAGAAACAATGTCACCGGCAGCTTCTTTTTCATTCCTTTCGAGTTTATACTCGGCCAGCTTGAGCAGGAAGGCGGTTTTATCGCTGCGTTTTTCGGCAAACTCAGCCAGCGTTTTCTCAGCTTCATCAGCCTTGTCCAGTCCGTTCATGAACTCGGCGAACCATTCGATGGACTCGATGACATCCGGTGCGATCTCCAGCACGGTTTCGGCTGCGCTGACGGCATCGCTGATCTCGCCGCTTGTAGCATCGATCTCCGCCAGGGTTTGGGTCGCTCCAGCCCAATCTGGATTCATCTCCACCACAGATTGAGCAGCACCAAGTGCCAGGTCGAATTTCTCCAGGAAAGCAGCCACCCACGCGAATCCAGCCTGTATGCGGCTGAGCCAGTTGGAACTTTGCACATCCGGATCGCCCAGAAGGTTGCTGAGGAACTCGAAGGCTTTCTCAGTCTTGCCCTGGTGGATCATCGTCTCAGCCAAAAGCATGCGGGCGTAGACATTGGAAGGATCGTTGAGCAAGACGTCGTGCAGTAATGCTTCTGCCTTTTCGGTTTCTTTCTTTACAGCGAATTTTTTTCCGTGCAGGCGATGATAATCTTCACCAAGCACCGCGTCACAATAAGCCAGGATCAGAGCGCTATCACCAGAGAGAGTCTCTTTCTCCAAAAGGTTCTTGACCAGATTACGGTTGCCTTTGGCTAGCTGTGCCACCACGAATTCCTTACGGATCTCGGCATCACCCGGGAATAACTGATATAGTTGTTCAGCCGTGTAGGCCAGTTCAGGCAGTGCCAATTGTTTCATAGCCTGCAGTTTCAGCAGAGCCAGATCTTTGTTTGAAACCACGTCCGCTTGAGTTTCGTTGATGACAGACAGTGCTTCTGAGGCCTGACCGTTCTCGATCAAGGTTTTAACCAAGCGCACGCGGATGGCATCGCTCTCGGGGTGAGCAGTGCTGGCCGAACGCAAAGTGTTGACCGATTTGGCTGTCTCACCGTTTTCAGCATAAAGGTCAGCGCGAAGAAGCCAGGGTTCACAGTCGTCGCTGTTGACCTCAATAGCATGATCGAGAAGGCTGATTGCCTTTTCGGGATTGCCTTGTTTTTGATACGCGTAACCGGAAATGGCCAATGCCTGCCCATTCTCGGGCGATCTGGCAAGCACCTTTTGGGCATATTCCTGCGCGGTGGCATATTCGCCGCACTTAAGCGCGGATTTCGCCATTCCCAGCAGATCGGTTTCCCCACAAGCCGCGAATTCATTTACCAGCAGTTGGTAAGCTTGGAAGGCAGCCTGCCAATTCTCGTTTTTGAGATATGCGGAAGCCAACTCTCTGCGCCAGTTTTCATTGTGCGCGTCAAGGAAGTTTAATTTTTCCAAATGCGCCAACTGTCCAGCCCGATCACCCAATTTCCCAGCAATTTTTGCAGATTGTGCCAGCAATCCCTCGTTGACCGGGAACTGCGACAGGAGTTCGCGAATCAGAACAGAAGCTTCCTGCCAGAGTTCCATGTCGATCAGTTGGTCAATGATGTTGCCCGGCCGCCAGTTGATGGCTCGCAGCGGAGCATCACTGAGTCGTATGGAAGTATCACCATTCAGCCAGGATTGTACCGATTTGACCGCAGATTCTCGAGCCAGTGCGGTATTGCCGGCATGGAACATCTTCAGTGCTTCGTTCAGTTCAAACGCGGGAACGGCTGTGTTGATTCCCTTCACGCGCACCGAATCGGCACCTAAACGAGAGACTTCAGAGGCTACCTCTGCGTCACCCAACAGTTCATCGGGTACCTGGTCGAGTACCTGGTCCAATGGTTGCTGTTTTTCGTTCATCAATGCAGCACTCTGGATCAGGTTACCCGCCAATTCAGCTTTGAGGATGCGTTCGTTGGCTTTGAGGAGTTTTTCAGCGCTTTCAAATTCACCGGCGAACTGGGCAATGGCGGCCAGATCACGGTAATCACTGCCTTCGTTGAGATACTTCTGGGAATTCATCCAGATATCGCGCGAAGGAACCGCGTCCAGATCACGCACCAGGTGGCGCGAGAACAACCCTTTGGCTGCCTTGCGCAATAATTCGCCGTCGTGGTTTTGATTTAAGCTTTGCAATACGGCTGCCTGTGTTTCCACAGGTTGGCTGAACAGCGTGCTGATGACCAGGTTGGCCTGCTCATCGGTTGTTTTCGCCTGAGAAAGCACCAGGTGCCTGAATAACGAACGAACGCTCTTGCGTGCCTTTGACTCGAACAAAGCCTGGAAAAACCCGCGCGGATCTTCCATCATGGAAGACAATATGGCGAATACCGGTTTCCAATGCTCGCTCAAATAGTTGTCCTGTCTGTTTCCAGCGGCTTCTGTGATTTCGAATACGATCCGGTTCCAATCGCTTGACTGGCGATATTTTTCGTAGAGGACGATCGCCATCAAACCCGCATCTCTAAGGACGTGTACAGGCATGGACTGGGTGCGGTACTCCTCATAATCCAACATGGCCTCTTCAAGCAAAGCCGCGGGCAGGCTGGCGTCAGGATATCCAATGCTTAAAATGATCGGGTCGATGGCAAATAATGCCAATGTACCCGCTGTCACATTCTCGGCTGCCGCAGGCCATTGCGAATCGATCTTGTTTATAAAATCAACATCGTTCAGTGCGTTCCAAACGATGTCTTCCTGCATCAATGCGCGGATGGAGATATCAAATCTGTCTTCCGGGATGTGTTTTCGTAAAACTTGATCGAGCTGCAATGTATTCATACGAGACTCCCTCGGCCGAGAAGAAACGAATAAAGTTGGGCTATCCGATGCGCAAAACCAGGGCGTAAGCCGCACCCAGCAACACGAAAGCGATCAAAACAATGAAGATTCCCACACCTGCGGTGGTTTTTGTCAGGCTGTTCAACGAATCGATGAGCGATCCGGCATTGCCAACCAGCCCTGAAATATCATCGGTGATGCCCTTTTGAGCCAGCTTGGTGGTCTGTTCTGAAATGTTCTGTAATTCCTTGCCCATCAGCTTCTTGACCATGATGAAGACACCTACAGCAAGCATGATCATGCCGCCGGCTAGCAGGCTGATGGCCATTGTGAGCAGAAAGTCGTTTACGGTCATTGAAAACATAGAACCCTCCAGAAGAATATCTCTAGAGGGTAAGATGCAAGTTATGTGCCAGCAGATTTACTTGGTTGGTTTGCCCAAGTCGGTCGGCAAATCCCCCACATCGATCTTGAGCCCGTCGCAGAACAACATGGCCCGCTCGATGGTGTTCGAGAGCTCGCGGATGTTCCCCGGCCATGAGTACCCCCTGAGCAAGTCTAGTGCGTTGGGTGTGATCTCGCGCACATTCATGCCCATCTGCAGGTTCTTCTTCTGGATGAAGAAGCCAACCAGCTCGGGGATGTCATCCAGGCGTTCGCGCAGCGGCGGCATGTTGATCTCCACCACATGCAGACGGTAATACAGGTCTTCGCGGAACAGGTTCTCGGAGATCATTTTCTGCAGGTCGCGGTTGGAAGCCGCGATGATCTGCACGTCCACTTTAACGTCCACCGTACCGCCCACGCGCTTGAAGGCCTGCGAGTCGATGGCGCGCAGCACCTTGGGCTGGATATCCAACGGCATGGAAGAAATCTCATCCAAGAACAATACGCCTTCATCTGCTACCTCGAGCAAGCCGGGTTTGCGTTTCTGCGCTCCGGTGAAGGCACCAGCTTCGTATCCGAACAACTCCGACTCGAGCATGGTGTTCTGAATGGCCGCGCAGTTGATGGCCACGAACATTTTGTCTTTTCTGGCACCCACGCGGTGGATATAGTTGGCCAACACATCCTTGCCTGTGCCGGTCTCGCCAGTGATGAGTACATGCGTCTTTTTGGAGGCGGCCTTGGCAGCCAGGTCGACGATGTCCTTCATCTTCTGCGTCTCACCCACGACAAAGTCTTTCTCTTGCAATTGGGCGCTGCGCAAATGGTCAAGCTCTCGGCGCATCGACACCAGGTCCACAGCCTTCTTGAGCGATTTCTCTAGCGTTGGAAAATCGATGGGTTTTTCCAGAAAATCCATCGCGCCGTTTTTCATAGCATCAACAGCGGATTGCACATCTCCAAACCCTGTGATCATAATGACAGGCGGCCTCACCGGCATGGAAGCCATTTCTACGAGCAGGTTCGGGCCGTAACCGTCAGGTAATTGCAGGTCGAGCAGCACGATATCGCCCTCCCCTTTTTGCACGTGAGCACGTGCTTCGGCCAACGAACCGGCCGTGACCACACTGTAACCGATCCCGGTCAGCAGACCATCCAGGTTCATTCGGGTATTCTCTTCATCATCTACAACGAGGATCGTATAGCTCATTTGGTTTCTCCGTTCCATGCGGGGATGCTCACGGTAAAGACGGTGCCTCCGGGGAAGGTATTCACACGGATGCTGCCCTTCAAGGCCGTGACGATTTGTTTTGTAATCGCCAATCCCAGGCCGGTGCCTTTCTGACTGTTGGTTGAGACAAAGGGCTCAAAGATCCTATCTTTGATGTCGTCCGGGATGCCAGGCCCGTTGTCTGAAATGCTCACTTCCACCAGGTTCAATCCGGAGACCTCGCGGTTCATGCTGGCCTTTACAGCCAGTGTGTCGCCGCTGGTTGCCATGGCATCCACGGCATTCGAGATCAGGTTGGTAAAGACCCTGTCCAGTGCCCTGGGATCGCCATTCATTTTATCAAGGTTTTCGTCGATCTGTACCACCGGTGTGATGTTCTCTCGCATCAGGCGCGGATGCCAGCGGTCGAGTGTTTTTGTCAGGAAAGCACCAATATCCACCGGCTCAAAATGCATGTCGTTCATACGTGAGAAAGCCAGGAAGGATTCCATCAGGTGGTTCAGGCGGGTACAGTCTGCCTGGATGCGTGCCACGATCTCCTGGTTCGGGTCTTCCGCCGGGATCTTCATGGCCAGTAACTGCAATCCGGTGACAATGTTATTGATGGGGTTGCGAATATCGTGGGCAAATGCCGCGGTGAAGTCACCAATCAGCGCCCGGTGCTCCAGATGTTGGGTCAGCGCCTTGTTGTTCTCGTTCTCACTGATGTCATTGAGGATGACCTCAATGCCAACCAGCGCGTCCTTCATCATCACCGGCAGCACCTGAACCTGCGCCGGAAAAGATTGCCCGTTGCGGCGGTTCAGCGTTACCTTGCCGACGTTGTGCGTGACCAGTCCTTTGCGGGCTTCGTCCAGAGCCGGGGCAATGCGATCGGTGCCGATGAGAACGTTGCCGTACTCCTGCCCCTGAACCTCGATACTGTTGTATCCCAGGATCCATTCCGCGGCCGGGTTGATGTGTTGGATCGTTAGATCCGGTGTGAGCAATACGATGCCTTCGCTGATGTTGCTGAATGCCGCGTTGAGCAGGTTGACCATACGCGCATAGGAGCGGTTCTCTTTTTGCAGGTTTTCGATGAGCAGATAATGCTGCTGCACGCTGCCGATCTGCATGCGAATTGTTTCAAGCAGATCGTCATTGATGCTTTCAGGTTGAGAATTCTTCCCCGCGCAAATTACCAGGCCCACCAGCGCGCTCGGTTCACCCAGCGGTGTGGAGGCGATGTACTGATAATTATTGGTCCTGCCGTAACGGTGCAGGTCTGTGAGCACGCGCATTCCTGGTGTCCACAGCATGGATGAAGACAGGCGGACTGAATCAAGCGAAGGCAACTCCTCGGGGAAGTCGTGTCCGCTGCCAGCATCTGCCACCCTCAGGAACTTGGGATACTCGGCGTCGGCCTGGTAGATGCAGACTGCCTCCGCCCCGCTCACCTGCTGCAGGATTTCGGCAGCCCTGGTCAGTGCCAGCGACAGGCTGGCGTAATCAGTCACCTGTGCCAGTTCCAGGAGTTGACGGTAACCGCTGTTATTTTCGCCCGCAGGTCGGGTCTCTTTGGCAACCGTTTGTGGGATACGTACATACAGCCAGCCCAGGTTGCCGTCCAAAAGCTGTAGATCTGCTGTGATTTGGTTGGGAGCCTGGCCCTTGTGTGCCACCAGGATGGGCATGCTTTCGCCCAGTCCAATCTTGTTAATCTCCAAAGAAGGGAATAATGTCTTCGCAGGTTTATCGAACACTTCGGTTTCGTTGAAGCCGCAAAACGCCAGCATTCCCCTATTGGCGAATAATACTTTCTTTGATTCAGTTTCGAGCAGAGCAACTGGAGCTTGGTCCAATCCAAGGAGCGAACACATCTCCTGAAATCCATCGTGGGGACTCTTCTTCAAGAAATTTGCCTGCAGTGGGTTTGGGATGGATTTCATGTATGCTGGGTCATGGCCTTGCGGAGATGGGCGGGAAGGATGCCCTCAATGGAGCGGTATTTTGCCACGGTGCGGCGGGCAACATCGAAACCCTTTTCCGAGAGCTTCTCAGCCAGATCGGAATCGCTTAAGGGTTTCTTCTCACTTTCGATGATCTCTTTCAGCACTGTGCGCACGTTCAAACTGCGGTCAAAGAAAGAGGACAGCGGGATGATCTTCTTGTTGGGCAACTGCACGGCCTTGTTGGCCACTGCCCGCGAGATGGTCGATTCATGCACTTCCAATTCCTTGGAGATCTGTGCGCGCGTAACCGGCTTGAGGAACTTCTCACCGTGGATAATGTATTCGCGTTGCAGACTAACAACGCGTGTGAGCAGACGCTCCATGGTGTGGTTGCGCTGCTGCAGGCATTTGACAAAAAGTGAAGCCTTTTCCAGGTCGCCTTTGAGTTCATCCTTCGCGTTCGGGTCAGCCTGCTGAATGGCCTGCTTGAACATGGGGTTCACCTGCAGGGTACCGGAGATGGGCATGATGATCTCCACTACCAGCGGGTTGGCCGGGTTTTCGTTGAGAAAATTGATAAGAATATCTGGTCGGTGGTAGACCTCAGGTGCGTCAGCGTTGGGTTGGCGCACGTCGCCCCAGTGCGATCGGCCCGGGAACGGGTTGAGGTTCTCACTGATGAATTGCGCGATCTGCGCCACTTGTTTCTGCGGGATATCAAGTTTATGGGCAATTTCGGCGTATTGGTGGTGACTGAGCAGGTCCATGCCCTCGCTCACGATGCGTGTCGCCATTGGTGGGACATCGCTGACCTCGGCCAGGGATTCAAGCTGCACCAGAAGAGCTTCCTGCGTGTTGCAGGAACCCACACCCACTGGGTCAGCTTTCTGAATCAATTTTTGAACCCTCTGCACTAATTCCAATGGAACGTGACAGTACTGCGCCACTTCCAGCAAGGTCGTGGTTAGGAAACCGTCTTCATCCAGGTGGGTCAGCAGAAAAGCCGCCAGACCGCGTTCTTCTGCGGCCAGATCAGGAGCGATCTGACGCAGAACGTAAGTGGGTAATTCCTCTTGAGCCGGAGCATAGGGTTCATCGTCGATGGCAGTATCCACGTAATCTTTTTTGGGAATGAATTCATCGCGCGGGGAGAGGAAAACAACGGGTTCTTCGCTGTTTGGGTTCCCGGGCAGGCTGCAAACGGGGCAATTCCCATGACCCGGCATCAGGCGGTGACAGGTGGGGCAGCGCCTTTCCTCCACTATCTCGAGCGCGGGGTTGGCAGAGAGTTCGGATTCGATCTTCTGCTGCAACTCATCGCTGGTGAGCGTGAGCAGCGCCATGGTTTGCGCCAGGTGCGCTGTGGTCATCGGTCGGGTGGTCTGGAATTGTCCCTGGAACATGTTTACCTCGTCGGATACTTAAAAGAGTATAGCGTATTTCGCTTCTTGGTGCAAGTTTTATGCCACGGTTTTTTGAACAATGAATGATAGAATTTGAGCAGGAAAGTTAGGAGACACCTTGCCCGAGATCACCATTATTGGCGGAGGATTGGCCGGTTCAGAAGCTGCCTGGCAGGCGGCTGAATCAGGTGTCTCTGTCAATCTCTACGAGATGCGTCCTGAAAAAAGCACCGGCGCGCACCAGACCGGCGACCTGGCTGAGTTGATTTGTTCCAATTCTCTTGGCTCAGCCCTGCACGAAAAGGCAGCCGGGCTCCTCAAGGATGAGTTGCGCCGATTGAACTCGCTGATCCTCTCCTGCGCCGAGGCCTCCGCGTTGCCGGCCGGTTACGCTCTCGCCGTTGATCGCGACAAATTTTCCGCTCTCGTCACCGAAAAGATCTCCCATCATCCCAACATCCGCGTTATCCGTCAGGAATGTCCGACCCTTCCAACGGGTCCAGCGGTCATTGCCTCAGGCCCGCTCACCTCTCCTGCCCTGGCTGAAGCCATTGCCGACCTCAGCGGGCAGGACATGCTCTTTTTCTATGACGCCATTGCCCCCGTGGTCAATCGTGACTCGATCAACATGGACGTGGCTTTCCGCGCTTCCCGCTATGAGTTTGACGAGGAAAGCGACTCCGGTGACTACATCAATTGCCCGCTCAATGAAGCACAGTACAACCGTTTCATTCACGAGTTGAAGAACGCTGAACGCATCCAACTGAAAAGTCTTGAAGGTTTACCCACACTGGAAAAGAAAGCCGGTCACAAACTCTTCTTCCAGGGCTGCCTGCCCATCGAGGTCATGGCCGATCGTTCCGATCTGATGCCCGCCTTTGGACCCATGCGTCCGGTGGGACTGCGCGACCCTCATACCGGCAGGCGCCCCAACGCGGTGGTGCAATTGAGGCAGGATAACCTGGCGGATACTCTCTACAACCTGGTGGGATTTCAAACCAACCTCACCTTCCTTGAACAGAAGCGTGTGTTCAGCATGATCCCCGGTCTGGAAAACGCTGAATTCGTGCGCTATGGCCAGATGCACCGCAATACGTTCATTTACTCACCCGCGCTCCTCGATGCCACTCTGCAATTCCGCACCCGCCCCGATTTGTTCTTTGCTGGTCAGATCATAGGCGTGGAGGGATACATGGGCAACGTTGCTTCTGGGCTTGTTGCTGGTCTTAACCTTTCGCGTTGGCTGCTCGGCAAACCGCTGCTCGCCTTTCCGCTCGAGACGATGACCGGCGCTCTGTTGCATTACATCAGTCATGCCAGCCCGGTGGATTTTCAGCCCATGAAGGCCATGTTCGGGATTCTGCCGCCGCTGCCAGATCCGCCGCGCGGGCGCAAGGACCGCGGACTTGCCTACGCCGCGCGCGCTTTGAAAGCCCTGGATGCCATGATTGGAGAAAAATGAAACGCATTTCTATTGCTTTCACTATCATCCTGGCTGCCTGCCTGCTCCTCACAGCCTGCAAGGCAGCAACTCCCACAACTGAGCCTGATACCAATTTCAATGCCGACCGCGCCTATCAGGACGTTGTCAACCAGGTGGCATTCGGTCCGCGCGTGCCGGAGAGCGACGCCCACAGCCAAGCAGTGGATTACATCATCAGCGAGTTAATGTCTGCCGGGTGGCAGATCGACATACAGGACACCGATATTCAGGGACACAGGGTCATCAACATCACCGCCTTCCGCGAGAAAGTGGATCAACCCATCATACTGGCAGCCCACTACGATTCCCGCATGGTGAATGACGCGGAGACACCTCTCTCTGAGCTTAGCCAGCCCGTCCCCGGTGCCAACGACGGTGCATCCGGGGTGGCAGTGCTGCTTGAGATCGCGCGCGTGCTTCCCGCTAACAAGACCGATGTCTGGCTCGTCTTCTTCGATGCCGAGGACCAGGGCAACCTCGATGGTTGGGGTTGGACACTTGGTTCACAGGCTTACGCCGATGCCCTCACGGTCACACCCCGATCTTTGGTTCTTCTAGACATGGTCGGTGACGCTGATCTGAACATTTACCGTGAAAGCTCCTCAGATGCCACCCTGAAAAACGAGATCTGGCTGACCGCCGCCAGCCTGGGGTATTCCGACCAATTCATCAACAGCGAGAAATACACCATGATCGACGACCATACGCCATTCCTTGAAAAAGGCATCCAGGCGGTTGACCTAATCGATTTCGATTACCCATACTGGCACACCACCGCTGATACCGCAGACAAGGTATCTCCGCAAAGCCTGGAGATCGTGGGCAATGTAATCCTCACTTGGCTTAAGGATAAATGACAGTTGGCAAAACCCCTCACTTGGCGTAAACTACAGGTAACCTCATTTAAAGGGATTCTGATTAATGAACAATTCAACTCCAAATTTCGCCCCGGCTGAGAGGATCTCCTCTTTCAAGCCGTATTTTTTTGCCACGCTTGGCAAGAAACTGGCCGAGCTCAAGAGCAAGGGAATGGATGTCATTCGCATCGACATCGGCTCTCCCGATCTGCCCCCCGCGGACTTCATTGTTGACAGTCTGGTAAGCTCCGCGCGCCGGTCTGATACGCACGGCTACTCGCCCAACGGCGGCACCCCGGCCTTCCGCAAGTCTATTGTCGAGTACTACATGGAACGCTTCGAAGTCGAACTCGACCCGCAGAAAGAAGTGCTGGGGCTCATCGGCTCCAAGGAAGGGCTCTTCAACCTCAGCCAGGTCCTGCTCAACCCAGGTGACATCTCTCTTGTACCCGATCCCGGCTACCCGGTTTACAGCGCGGGCAGCATCATTGCCGGCGCCGAAATCGTCTATCTGCCTCTCCTCAAGGAAAACGGCTTCCTGCCCGATCTGAAGGCCATCGCTCCTGATGTTCTCTCGAGGGCAAAGATCATGTGGCTGAACTATCCCAATAATCCCACCGGCGCTGTGGCGACCATGGAGTTCTATGAAGAAGCCGTGGCTTTTGCCCGCGAACACAATATCCTTATCGCGCATGATGCTCCATACTGCGATGTGACCTTCGATGACTACAATGCTCCCAGTATCCTGCAGGTTCCCGGCGCGCGCGATGTGACCGTGGAGTTCAACTCCCTCTCCAAGACCTACAACATGGCCGGCTGGCGCCTGGGTATGGCAGTTGGCAACGCACAGGTCATCAATTACCTCTCCACGTATAAAAGCCAGATGGATACCTCCACCTTCATCCCCGTGTTCGATGCCGGCGTCACCGCGCTGACCTCGGATCAGAGTTGGCTTAACGAACGCAACGCCATCTACCGCGAACGCCGCGACATCCTGGTGGAAGGCCTGCGTAAGGCCGGCTTCACCCTTGAATCCCCACGCGCAGCCATCTACGTATGGGCACAACTCCCCAACGGCAACATGGACTCGATGGCCTTCTGCTCCCGCATGCTTGAAGAGATTGGCGTCAGCACCACTCCCGGCGTCGTCTACGGGCAGCATGGTGAAGGGTTCCTGCGCATTTCGCTCGGTCAGTCCACAGAGCGTATCCGTGAGGCCGTGCAACGCATTGAGAACTGGAAATATTAGCATGTCCGCCAAAACCACCTACCCAACCCTGCCGCCGAAAGAAAAAGCCTTTCTTGTTGGTGTAGAACTGCGCAGCAAACCCTCGACGATCAGCATGGAAGAATCGCTGGAGGAGTTGGCACTGCTTTCTGATACCGCCGGGTTGGAAGTGGTAGGCGAAACGACGCAAAAACTGGATACGCCCAACCCCGAAACTTACATCGGCAAGGGTAAGGTCGAAGAGTTGATGGCGCTGGTGGAAGAGACCCTGTCTGACGTGGTCATTTTCGACGATGAGCTCTCTCCGCGCCACCAGCGTGAACTGGAAGAGCACCTGGGTAAACATGTGCGTGTTATTGACCGTACTGCGTTGATCCTCGACATCTTCGCCCAGCACGCCAAGACCCGCGAGGGCATCCTGCAGGTGGAACTGGCTCAGTACGAATACCGCCTGCCCCGTCTCACCCGCGCCTGGACTCACCTGGAGCGTCAGGCGGGTGGTGGCGGCGGCAGTGCCGGATCGGTAGGCGGCGTAGGCATGCGCGGCCCCGGCGAGACCCAGCTCGAGGTCGACCGCCGCGAGATCCGTAAACGTATCTCATTCCTCAAGGACGAACTCGAGAAGGTGCGCGCCCACCGTCAGCGCTATCGTGCCCAACGTAAGCGTTCGCGCATCCCGCTCATTTCGCTGGTGGGGTACACGAATTCCGGAAAATCGACGCTCCTGAACCATCTGGCCAAATCAGATGTACTGGTCGCCAACCAGCTATTCGCCACCCTTGACCCCACCACCAGGCGCGTAGACCTGCCTGGCGGGCACAACACACTTATCACCGATACAGTCGGTTTCATCCAGAAGTTGCCCACACAGTTGGTGGCTGCTTTCCAGGCGACGCTTGAAGAGATCGCTGAGGCCGATCTGCTCATCCACGTGGTGGATGTCACCCATCCCAACGCCCAGGCCCAGGCCAACTCGGTGAATGAGACACTCAAGCAGATCCATGCCGATCATATTCCCACCATCATCGCGCTCAATAAGGTTGACCGCCTGCCCGATCCCGAAATGGCCAAGGAAGCCGCGCGTGAATTCCCCAACGCCGTTGCCATATCAGCTCTGAAAGGCATCGGATTCAAAGAAATGATGCATCTCATCGAATCCGAGCTCTTCGAGAACTTCACCGATATCTCAGTCCAGATCCCCTACACCGAAGGTCAGTTGATCAGTCTCTTCCATGAACAGGGACAAGTGGAGCACATTGAACACACGCGCAAGGGTGTTTTCATCAAGGGTCTGATCCCCGGGCGTCTGTTGGCCCGATACAGCACCTTCCATGCTGCGGCACCCAGCGAAACCTTCGATACATCCGACCTGGACCTCGAAGTGACCGACGACCAGTTGGAATGATCTGTCATTTTCAACATTAACAATCAAGAAGCTTCTCTCATCGAGAAGCTTCTGTTTTTGAAGTATTTAAGCTGACCAAGAAACCAAACCGTCAAAGATCGGCGGGAATTTATTTCTTCTTTGTTTCTTTCTCAACGCTTACAACTTCGCGCCCCTGGTAATGACCGCAGTTCGGGCAGACGGTATGCGGCAGACGCATCTCACCGCAATTACTGCACTGCACCAGATTGGCGGCGTGCAATGCGTCCTGTGAACGACGGCGATCGCGGCGTCCTTTTGATAATTTCCGTTTTGGAAGAGGAACCATTCTTAAACTCCTGTCAAAGAATCCCTGCCTGCCGATATCCCGACAAGCCGGTACATTATACTTGCGGGCATCGGCACCTGTCAAGCATGAATTTGTTAATCCATCTTAATCCATTTGATGTACAATTTCCGTATGGAAGTCCATGTGGCAGCAGCCAAGATAAACAAGTATTCCGTCTCTGAAAGCGGGGATACTCTAGAGATTGTCGAACGTCCCAACGGCGGCGTTTCTGCTGTCCTTGTGGACGGTCAGACCTCCGGCCGCGGCGCCAAGTCAATCTCGACCATGGTCGTACGCCAGGTCATCAGCCTTTTGGCCGAAGGTGTTCGGGATGGCGCTGCCGCTCGTGCTGCGTCGGACCATCTCTTCACCGAACGCAATGGCAAAGTGACCGCAACGCTCAACATCCTCTCCGCCGACCTGCAGACCGGTACCATCGTTATCACACGCAACAACCCCACCCCCATCTTCATAGCCCACGGTGATTTTGTGGAATGCATCAATACTGATTCTGTATCCATCGGCACCTCGCGCAATATCCGCCCGTCCATCACCGAATTTCCCATCGAATCCGGTATCACCATCGTGGCATTCACCGACGGCATCGCCAATGCCGGTGACCGCACCGGCGAATCCCTCGATTTCTGCACCCTCCTCAGTGCCACGCTGGAAGAACAGGACCCCAGCGCACAGGGAATCGCTGATACCCTGCTCAACCAAGCCATCCGCCTGGACCAAAACCGTCCCAACGATGACATGTCGGTGGTGGTCATGCGCATCCAGTCCACCGAGACCGACCAGATACGCCGTATGTCGGTGCGTCTGCCAGTACCGCCTACTTTCGCATTGTAATTCTTCACTGCTGCCAACGCTGTTCACCCACAGAAGTGCCCATGAGTGAAGGCAAGCCTTTCCCAGTGATCGCCATTGTTGGAATTTGCGCCTCAGGCAAATCCACCATCATCAAACGCTTATTGGCAGCCGGTATCACCTGCCGCCACATCGCCCAGGAGCATTCCTACGTGCGCAACATGTGGCAGCGTTTGGTCAACCCCGATTTCCTTATCTGTCTCGACGTATCTTTTACTTCCACCCTCACACGCAAACAGCTCAACTGGACCCGCGCAGAGTACGAGGAGCAGCTCCGCCGTATCAGCGATGCCAGGGAGCATGCCGACCTGATCATCGACACCGATGTTCACTCCATTGAAGAAACCACCCACCTCATTATTGAAGGATTAATGACTGCCGGAATCGTGACGGCTGAAAATGGCATAAACCAACCATTCTGAGTAGAATGATTGAAAATCCCATTAACAATTGGAGATGTCTATGCGCAAAGAAGTGGTGCTGATTACGGGGGCGAACGGTGAGATCGGTCATGGCTTGATTGCTCATTTGGGGGAACAGAAAAACATCAGTATTGTTGCAATGGACGTACAACCTCTTGACGAATGCCTGCAGGCTTCCTGCGAACGATTTATTCAGGGAGACATCCTCGATTTGATGCTTCTCGGCCGGCTTGTGGCCGAGTACGAGATCCGCAGCATTTTCCACCTGGCATCCATTCTCTCCACCAAGGCGGAATACAACCCCGAAACTGCCCATAAAGTAAATGTAGAGGGCACCCTCAACCTGCTGCGCCTGGCTGTGGAGCAATCCTCATGGCAGGGTCGCCCGGTGAAATTCATCTACCCCAGTTCCATCGCCGCGTATGGTATGCCGAGCCTTGAAGTCAAGGCCAGTGCCGGTAAAGTGAAGGAGGACGATTTCCTCAAACCCACCACCATGTACGGCTGCAACAAGCTTTATTGTGAGCACCTTGGCCGTTACTTTACCAACAACTACCGCCAGCTTGCCGTTGATCAGGGTCAGGCACGCGTCGATTTCCGCTGCCTGCGCTTCCCTGGTCTTATCAGTTCAGTCACAGTCCCCACCGGCGGCACCAGCGATTACGGTCCCGAGATGCTGCATCACGCCGCCCAGGGCATCCCCTATGCCTGCTTCGTCCGCCCCGATTCCAGGCTTCCCTTTATGGTCATGCCCGATACCATCAAGTCGCTCCTGATGCTCGAGGCTGCCCCGAAGGAAAACCTCAAACAGCTTGTCTACAATGTGACCAGTTACTCACCCACCGCGCAGGAATTCCTCGATCGCATCAAACTATCCTTCCCCAAGGCTGTTGTCACCTTTGAACCTCACCTCGCCCGCCAGGGCATCGTGGATAGCTGGCCCGGTGATGTGGATGACTCGGCTGCTGCCCGCGACTGGGGCTGGAAACCCGAATATGATTTCGAGCGCTCCTTTGGTGAGTACCTTGTTCCCTCCATAAAAGCACGTTACGCGGGGAAAGGCTGTTAGCATGACCCGCGTTTTCGTAACCCGCAAGATATCACGGGATGCGATGACCAAAATACCCATAGAGGTGGAGGTGGAAACCTGGGCTCAGGATTCCCCTCCGCCCCTTGCTGTATTGGTCGAGAAAGCCGCCCAGGTGGACGGAATTCTGACCCTCCTGACAGACCCAATTGACGCCCGTGTGATCGAAGAGGGAGCCGCGAACCATCTCAAGGTCATCAGCCAGATGGCCGTTGGCTTCGATAACGTCGATGTCCAGACAGCAACCATTCAGGGCATCCCGGTGGGACACACTCCCGGTGTGCTCACTGAAACCACCGCTGATTTCGCCTGGGCAATGCTCATGGCGGCCGCCAGACGCGTGGTGGAAGCCCACAACGAAGTACAGCACGGCATCTGGCGCCCGTGGGGACCGGACGTGCTTTGCGGTATCGATGTTTACGGCGCAACGCTCGGAATGATCGGCTTTGGCCGCATTGGGCAGGCTGTGGCCAGGCGCGTGCGTGGATTCAATATGCGCGTGCTCTATACCCAACCCATTCGGGATACAAAAGCAGAAGCTGAACTCGGCGTTGAGTATCTCCCCCTGGATGAACTCCTGGCACAATCTGATTTCATCAGTCTGCACGCCAGCCTCTCCCCACAGGCGCGCGGGATGATTGGCGCGGCGCAATTCGCGGCCATGAAACCGGGAGTAATTTTCATCAACACCGCGCGCGGTGCCATGGTGGATCATGACGCCTTATATCAGGCGCTCCTCTCAGGTCGTGTCGCTGCCGCCGCGCTTGATGTGTTCGATCCCGAACCCATTCCTCCCTCACACCCACTGCTGTCTATGCCCCAGGTGATCATCACACCCCATATTGCTTCGGCATCCACCCTCACCCGCCGGCGTATGGCCTTCATGGCAGTCGAAAACCTCCTCGCCGGTTTGGAAGGAAAACCTCTGCCGTTCTGCGCGAATCCGCGCGTTTATGAGAAATAAGCTCAAAACTGGAAGAAGAAAGTCAGATCGTTCACGTTGGTGCCGGTGGAACCGGTCTTGATCAATCCACCAACCTTCTCAAAGAATGCATAGGAATCATTACAGTTCAAGAAATCGTCCGGGTCCAGTCCAAGAACCCGGGCTTTTGCTTTTGTTTCACCGGTGACAATCGCTCCTGCAGCGTCCGTGGGTCCGTCTTCACCATCGGTTGCCAGGGTCACCAGAGCCACGTTTTCCATGCCAGCAAACCGGTTTACCGCTGCCAGGGCCAGGTGTAGGTTCCTGCCACCTTTACCATTCCCCTTCACCGTCACGGTGGATTCACCCCCGGCAACTGACATGGACGGCCGCTCAAGCGGCTGCTGGCTGCTCAAACATTGATTCAAAAACCACTGGGCAGCTAGTCCCGCTTCACCGGTCAGGTGCGTAGAGACACAGCGCGTGGCCAACCCCAGTCTCTCGGCTTCTCGTATGGCCATATCAATGGCATGGCGATTGCTGCCGATGATGGTATTACTCACCCTCCTGGTCACTTCGTCTTCCGGTTTCAGGGTTTCCGGTTTTTGCCCTATGCTTCCCTCAGTCAGGTGCTTCAGGATCGCCCGCGGCAATTGGTCTTCCAATCCATATTGGCGGATGATATCCAATGCATCTGCGTAGGTGGTGGGATCAGCCACCGTCGGGCCTGAGGCGATGACACTCATGTCGTCGCCGATCACATCGGAAAGCAGCAGCGCTTCCACCCTTGCCGGCTGTGCCAGTCTTGCCAATCCTCCGCCTTTCAACCGCTCAATGTGTTTCCGCACGCAATTCATTTCATTTATCGTCGCGCCGCAGCGCAGTAACGCCTGATTCGTTGCCTTGATGTCATCTAGGGAAATGCCCTCACAAGGATCCACCACAAGCGCCGAGCTGCCGCCCGAAACCAGCACAAGTACCAGGTCTTCAGCAGTCAAACTCTGAAGCAAATCGCGCACAGCCATGCCGGCGCGTAAACTGCATTCATCCGGAATCGGGTGCGACCCATAGATAATATCGATCTTTGGCCAATTTGGCAGAACCTCAAGTGCCACCTTGCTGACGCATACTCCCCTGATTATCCTTTCGCCAATAATTTCCACGGCTGCCCGTGTCATGGCCACACTGGCCTTTCCCATCGCGATGAGAAAAATGCGCTGTGTTTCACCAACCGTCAATTTTAAATTGCCAAGTTCACCGTTTGAAAGTAAAATGTGTTGGCTCGTTAACTGATAAGGATCCACGCTTTCCAAAGCTGATCTTAATATCAAATCGATCGATTGAGCATATGGTAAGCCGTTTTGTGGCTGGAATATTTTTTCGTTTATCATTGGCATAGGATTAAGACAAATAACTGCTGAAATGAGTACTTCTGTATTCACTAAAATGCTTAAAATGAAATGCGTGTCAATGAACACTGCATTTTGTAACTAAGTAATTCTATCAGACAATATTTTTAATCCTCAGGAGGATATTCGTGGATAAGAAAGTCATTAATGGTCTTCTTCGACCAAAAACTGTTGCGGTGATCGGTGCCTCCGCGACACCAGGAAAGATCGGTTACACCGTTCTCGACAACCTGATCAAGGGTAATTATGAGGGTAAGATATACCCCATCAACCCCACCGCCACCGAGATCCTGGGACTCAAGGTATATCCCAATATTACTGACGTTCCCGGCTCCATCGATTCTGCCATTGTTACCGTTCCTGCCAAATTCATCCTTGAAGTTACCGAAGAATGCGGCAAGAAGGGTGTCAAAGGTATGATCATCATCACCTCCGGATTCAGCGAAGCCGGTCACAAGGACCTCGAAGACCAGATGGTTGATGTGGCTCGCCGCTACAACATGCGCATTCTCGGACCGAACATCGTGGGTTCGCTCTCAAATTCTGACAAGTTCAACGGCTCTTTCGCTCCCTGCCTGCCTCTGCCAGGCAAGGCTTCTCTCGTTACCCAGTCCGGCGCTCTGCTAATCGCGCTCGATGCGGCCACATACACCCGCAAGGTTGGTTTCGATAAACTGATCTCCATCGGCAACATGAGCGACGTCGATTTCGCCGACCTCATCGAGTGGCTTGACGACGACAAGGAGACCACCTGCATCTCCCTATACGTTGAAGGTCTGCGCAATGGGCGTACCTTCATTGAAGCCGCCCAGAAATCCAAGAAACCCATCATTGCCCTCAAATCCGGTGTTTCCGCCCACGGCGCTGCCGCAGCCGCTTCACATACCGGCTCGTTGGCCGGTGCTGCCAAAGTTTATGGCTCGGCCTTCAAACAGGCCGGCGTCATCCAGGCTGCCGATCTGAACGACCTTTTCAACCGCACCCAGGCCCTTTCCCTCCAGGTCCCCATGAAGGGTGATAATCTGCTGGTTGTCACCAATGGCGGCGGTGTAGGTGTTCTTGCTACCGACGCGGCCGAGAAATACGGCGTACCTCTGAAATTCGCCCCTGAGGACGTTCAGACTGAGTTCAAGAAACACATGCCCGAATTCGGCTCAGCCAAGAACCCTGTCGATCTCACCGGCGGCACCGGTAATGATGGCTACTACGATCCTGTGAAATTTGCCTACGCCCACAAGTGGACTGATGGTCTGGTTGTGCTTTACTGCGAGACCGCCATGACCGATCCCATGAAGATCGCGGAAAGCATCAAGAAGGCCGTGGTCGATTCCAAGGTCAAAAACAAGCCCATCACCGTCAGCTTCGTTGGCGGCGAGCGTTGCGACGCAGCCATGGCCTGGCTGGTTGAGAACGGCATCCCTGCATACGGCGCGCCTGACGTGGCCGTCAATGCCATTGCCTCACTGCGTGAATATGCACGGCTGCATGAAGGCACCCACACCCTCGATTACAAATCCAACCCCAAGGCGCGCAAGACCGCGCTTGAGGTGATTGCCAAAGCCCGCGCTGATGGCCGCGATTCCCTCACCGAGATTGAAGCCAAACAGGTCTTTAGCGCTTACGGTCTGCTTGTGGCCAGCACTCAGCTTGCCAAATCGGAAGCTGAAGCTGTTACCCTGGCCAAGAAGATCGGTTTCCCCATCGTCATGAAGATCGTTTCCCCCGACATCCTGCACAAATCGGATGCCGGCGGTGTCAAGGTCAACATCACCGATGAAGCCGGTGTGCGCGCGGCCTACAACACCATCCTCGCCAATGCCAAGGCTTATAAAGCCGACGCCAATGTCCACGGCATCGCCGTTCAGGAAATGGCTCCCAAGGGCACTGAGGTCATCCTCGGTTCTGTCAACGATCCTACCTTTGGCCCCACCGTCATGTTCGGTCTGGGCGGCATCTTCGTCGAAGTTCTCAAAGACGTCACCTTCCGCGTCGCACCCGTCACCGAAGAAGACGCCCTCGAAATGTTCGGTGAGATCAGGGCAGCCGCCATCCTGGCCGGTGCCCGCGGTGAAGCTCCCCGCGACCGCAAAGCCCTGGCCTCGGTTGTCAAGAATTTCTCGACCATGATCCTGGATATGCAGGATGAGATCGCAGAAACTGACGCCAACCCGGTTCTTGTCTACGAAGAGAAGAAGGGTCTCAAGGTTGTCGACGCCCGCATCATCCTGAAAAAGAAATAGAGATCCATTTATGATATTTGTACGGGCACAGCATTCTGTGCCCGTACTTTTTTTCCCTGTGGTATGTGTATGGGCGATTCATGAATCGCCCATACAATTATTTTTGTTGTATCACGTACTCCCTGATCGCTTCTCTCATAAACTCCGCCAGCCCCGGCTGCATCTTCTCGAAATTCGCCTTGAAGCGGGGATCATTGTTGTACAGGTCTCCAAAATAAGCCAATTGCTCCGGTTTTGGGGTCCAGAAATGATCCATGTTCTTGCGCCAATGTTCCACACAGGCCTGCGCCTCCGCGGATGCCGGCCCCTTGGGCATAACCGCGATCATATCCAGGTAAACCTGTTTGCTTTCTTCCAGAATGCGCTGCTGCTCCTGCTTCGACATGGCTTTCCACTTCGCGTTGGATGCCTTGACGATCTCCGGGTCATAGGTCTGCATCGCTTCCTTCTCGTACTCGGCCTGCTGTTCTTCAGAAAAGCCGGAGAATAATTCATTGATTGTCATTAGCGATTTTCCTTTCATATGCTGGATTGTCTCATCCACAGTTCGCTTAATCGTTTCCAATTGGCCAATTTTCTTTAGCAGCTCCAGGCGGTGCACCTCCAGCGCAGCGAGGATATCGAAATCACGGCGTCCCATGATTTGCTTGATGTCCTCCAGCGGCAATTCCATCCTGCGGTAGAGCAGGATCTGCTGCAGGCGCAGCGCCGCTTCTTCGTCGTAGTAACGGTAGCCATTCTCCCCCACCTGCGCGGGTGAGAGCAGACCGATCTCATCGTAGAAACGGAGCGTGCGCGGCGTCACGCCGGCACTGCTGGCAAGCTGCTTGACTGTGTACATGCCAACAGTATAAAGGATAACGTTACGTTAATGTCAAGAGGAAGAGTTACAAAAACACGGAGGTTTTAATAAAAACCTCCGTGTGGATAGGCTCTATCTTTTGGATCAGGGTTGTATCGGATAACCGGCCCACTCCGGTATATCAATGGATGTTAAGGCCCCGATTGCCAGATCTACAGAATATGTAGAGCGCGTGCCATCCTCAGAATAACTATATAAAAACAACTGGTTATCTTTGGTCCAGAAGAGACCCCCGCTTTTTGACAGCAGAACATATTCTCCGGTTTCAAGGTTGACAAAACCCGGATTTATGGGCGCGTTCCTAGGACCATAATGAAATGCCAGATATTTGCTATCGAGGGATAAATGTTCCGGCCCTAGAGTATAGTAAGAATTCATCTTAAGAATCACACGTTTTACAGTTGTATCAACATCTACTGAGAGAATTTCCTTGGTAGTGGCATAGATAAGGCTCTTCCCGTCCCGGCTCCATAGATACTGTGCATCACAATCAAATGGATTGCCAATAGGTGCAGTTGTTACAAGCGTAGGTTCGGTTGCATCGGCTTTCATCACATAGTAATAATGGTTTGGCCATTCACATTTCACGAACGCGTAGTCATCCCCTATGGGCGAGTACATCGGTTTAACACCCATGTTGCCTGTATCAGTGATTGAAAATTCGGATATACCAATTGTTACGATTGGGTCTTCTTGAAATGGGAGATCTTGACCATCGGAAATTGCAGTAATTACTGAATCGCTTGAAGCGTTCCATGAATAAACAAACTCATGGTAATTTGGTGGTGTTTTATACTCGCCCTCTGGGACGACGAGGTGATCCTTGCGATGATCAATGTCGATCAGATGAATTCCGCATCCCTCCTCACAATCATAAGTGAAACCCGTAGCAAGCCATTTACCATCTGGTGACCAACGTAATGGCACATAATGGAGGTCGTTTTTCTCATCAAGTCCCTCGAGCGGTATCGTAATAGAATTTTTTCCATCAATTGATGTCAAATTCACATCAGGACCTAAAATCCTGTTAACGGACAACCGATCCGCAGAATACCCGCCAAAGAGTAAAGGCACAGTTGTTGGAGATGGGAGCGATGTAGCCGTTGTGGTGGCTGTTGGAGTTAAAGTCAAAACAACTTCTTCCGGGGTTGATTTTGCCGTACTACACGAAGATAGAACCAGGAACAATAAGCATGAAACAATCATGAAATGCTTATGCATCGAAACTTCTCCTCTTGTAAGTTACATAGTTATAATTCGGAAAATAGTTTCTTCCATGCCCCCACCCAGGGTGTGCCCAGGCGGTGACGCTCGGGCACGGTCACCTTGCCCAGCTTCTGTGCCACTTTGGCCGAGATCAGCGCTACAGTCGCCCAATCGTCCTTGAGCAGCGCATCCCGCATGGTCTTTGCATTCTGCCCGGCCCACTCCCACTCGAGGCGGAACTTGTCGGCCTTCACCCAGTATCCCCGCTTTTCCCAGGCGCCCACCGAAGCCTCGATTGTTCCGTTGATCTCTTCCAGCGAAAGCACGATGAACGCCGCCAGGTCCCTGGTCAGGTCATCGGTGCCCTGTTGTTTCATCAATTCACGCAGGGCCAGTACCACCCCGCGCGTTAGTGTATTGCGTTCCTTCCCGGCGCTGTCTGGATTGTAAACGCGACTCATGCGAGCCTCCGGCAATAAAATGACCTGCTAAATGCAGGTGACTTCAATTATATTCGACAATTCAGTTGAGATGGGCTCAATTCTCCTTGACAGTGTAAGTATAATTAAATTATGGAACATTCTTTCTATACGCTGTAATTATTCATGTTTTTCGTGCTTTTCGTGGTCAGGTTTCGTAACGTATGGGTCCGTTATACATCGATTGAATATGGAGTCGTTTCAATTCGTTCCGTACAATGTCTTTGTGTGCGCCCAGCTCCAGCACGCAGAGCGGAGCAGGGGCTCCGAGTTATCGAAACCATCCCTTGCCTGTATTCCCCTTCCTCATTATTGACGCTACCCCCCCTCTCGCTTATAATTCCTGCGCCTGGGGAAATGCTGGAATTGGCAGACAGGCATGACTTAGGATCATGTGCCGCAAGGCGTGAGGGTTCAAGTCCCTCTTTCCCCACAGGAAAATTGACAAACGAATAGTAAAGAAGGATTAAAAATTGAAAATCGAAACCAAACTCCAGGACGATCATCAGATGCAGGTGGTGGCTGAATTCGAAGCCAGCCTCCTCGAGAAGTACAAACACAAAGCCGCGCGCAAGCTCTCTGAGCGTGCCAAGGTGCCCGGCTTCCGCCCCGGCAAGGCTCCTTACGACGTCATTCTCCGCCTTTACGGCGAAGAATCCATCACCGACGAGGCCAAGGGATTATTGGTGGACGAGAACTACCCGGCCATCCTCGATGAAGCCAAGATCCAACCCGCCGCCCCAGGCTCTCTGACCGAGATCAGCGATGGCGACCCCATCAAGGCCACCTTCCTCATCCCTCTCGAACCCACCGTCAAACTGGGCGATTACAAATCCCTGCGCAAGAAGTACAGCGTCAAGGCCGTGGCCGAGAAACAGGTCGATGAGTTCATCGAACGCATGCGCAAGAACTACGCCACTGCCGAACCCGCCGATCATCCCGCCGCCAAGGGTGACCTGGTTTACTTAAAACTCGACGCCACGCTGACAAAACCAGTTGGTGACGAAAAGGCCGAAGTCCTTAACGACTCCCCACTGCAGCTTGTCATCGGCGAGAACGACCCCGAAGAAAACGACTTTCCCTACGCCGGATTTGGCGACAACCTCATCGGCGTGGCTGAAAAGGGCGAGAAGACCTTCAAATACAAGTATGCCGATGATTCCAAGTACGACCGCCTGCGCGGCAAGGAAGTTGAATTCCACGCCGTGGTGGAGAGCGTTAAGGCCTTGCATCTGCCCGAGCTGAACGATGAGTTCGCCCAGAGCCTGGGTGAATTCGAGAACGTGGCCAAACTGCGCGAAATGGTGCGTAAGCAGCTCGAAGCCCAGGCCAAAGAAGAGTACGAGCAGACCTACTTCGAAGAGATCTACGATGAACTGGTCAAGGGCGCCAAAGTCAAGTACGCTCCCCAGACCCTGGAGCACGAGATGGAACATGTCGTGGAATCGATCGAACACGACCTCTCCCACCAGCACATGGAACTGGACACCTACCTGAAGACCATTAAGAAGGAAAAAGCTGCCTGGCTGGACGAGGAAGTCAAACCCGCCGCCATCCGCCGCCTCGAACGCTCCCTCGTCCTCGACGAACTGGCCAAGGCCGAGAAGGTCGAGATCAAGAACGAAGACCTGCAGGAAGAGTTCAAGAATGTCGTTGCCGAGATGCAATACGGCACTGATATGAAGCAGCTTCAAAAGCAGTTGAAATCCGAGCAGTTCACCAATGCCGTGGCCATGCAGGCCGCTACTCGCTTGCTCAATCGCAACCTGCGCGACCGCCTCAAAGACATCGCCACCGGCAAGGCTGAAGAAGCCAAATCTGAAGCAACAGAAAAACCCTCCAAGTCGAAGAAAACGACTGAAGCAGCCGGTGAATCCGCTGCCGAAAAGAAACCCGCCAAGAAAGCCGCCGTAGCCGCTGATGGCGAAGCAAAATCCGCCAAAAAGCCAGCCAAGGCTGCTTCTGAGACCTCCAAGACCGGGAAATCTGATAAAAAATAGATATTCCTGGTGTATAGTTGTGAAATAGTTACAGGAGGTAACGTGAAGAATTTACAGCCAAAAGACGTCATTCCCATGGTCATCGAGTCCTCCGGGCGCGGTGAACGAGCCTATGATATCTACTCACTGCTCTTCCGGGAACGCATTATCTTCCTTGGAACGGCCATCGACGACCAGGTCGCGAACGCTGTGGTAGCCCAATTACTCGTACTCAGCCGCGAAGATCCCGATGCCGACATCCAGATGTACATCAACTCCCCCGGCGGGCAGATCTACTCAGGTCTTGCCATCTATGACACCATGAAGATGATCCCCAACAAGATCAGCACAGTTGCCGTGGGTGTCACCGCCTCATTTGGCACGGTGTTATTGGCTGCTGGCAGCAAGGGCAAACGCTATGCCCTGCCTCATGCTACCATCCACATGCACCAGCCGCTTGGCGGTGCCGAAGGTCAGGCCACCGATATCGAGATCCAGGCCAAGGAGATCCTGCGCCTGAAAGCCGGCCTGCTCCAGATCCTGGCTGATTCCACCGGTCAGCCCCTGGACGTGATCGAGCACGATACCGACCGCAACAAATATCTCGACGCCCAGCAGGCGGTGGATTACGGCCTGGTTGACCAGGTACTCACTCCGCCCAAGGCCTGATAATACGATCCCTCAACAAACCGGGTGGCGCAGCTATCCGGTTTGTTTTTTGGAGACCTTAATGGATATCAAGCACTTAAGAAACATCAAAGCCCTCGTCCTCGACATGGACGGCGTACTGTGGCGCGAGAATGATGCCATTGGCGACCTCGGTGCCGTCTTTACCCGCTTCGAGAAAGCCGGGCTGCAGGTCTTGTGCGCCACAAACAATGCCTCGCGCACCCCTGCCCAGTACATTGAAAAACTGGCGGGGCTGGGTGCCAACCTGCGTGAGGAACAGATCATCACTTCCGCTATGGGGGTGGCTTATCTGCTCAAGAAGCGCTTCCCTGCGGGCGGCCCGGTCTATGTGATCGGCGAGAACGGTCTCATCAGCGCTCTCGAAGCAGCCGGATTCCATATCTCCGAAGTAAACCCCGTTGCAGTGATCGCGGGCATTGACCGCCAGATCAGCTTCCAGAAGCTCAAGACCGCCACCCTGCTCATCCGCCGCGGCGTTC